>Ga0265798_10009331_pt1 | contig 12288 bp, 12 predicted proteins | sample P3T30metagenome_FD_192430 | JGI IMG/M metagenome (GOLD analysis project Ga0265798, IMG submission 192430) | Plant litter microbial communities from East Loma Ridge, Irvine, California - P3 T30 | ecosystem: Environmental > Terrestrial > Plant litter > Unclassified | place: USA: California...
CGCGCCGACGCCGACCAGCACGATGGCGGTCAGGTGGTCGCGCACCACCGGGATGTTGCCGAAGAAATAGCCCGCAGTCACAAGACCGGCCACCCACAGCACGGCGCCGGTGATGTTGAACATCTGGAAGCGCGCATGCGTCATATCGGACACGCCGGCCACGAAGGGCGCGAAGGTGCGCACCACCGGCACGAAGCGCGCCAGGATGATGGTCTTGCCGCCGTGCTTTTCGAAGAAGTCGTGGGTGCGTTTCAGCGCATCCTTGTTGATCCAGCGGTAATCGTGGGTGAACATGCGCTGGCCGATGGCCTCGCCGATGTGATAGTTCAGGGTATTGCCGGTGACCGCCGCGATGATCAGGAGCGCCATCAATAGCGGATAACTCATTTCGCCGGTGGCGCAGAAGGCGCCGGCGATGAACAGCAGGGTATCGCCAGGGAAGAAGAACAGGACGACCAGGCCGGTCTCGCAGAACACGATGGCGAACAGCACCGCGTAGACATAGACGCCATACTGGTTGAGCAGCATGCCCAAGGTTTTATCGACATGAAGAATCATGTCGAAAAATTGCATCAAATCCATAATAGTCCTAAATGGTAGCGCAGCATCATACCACCAGACCGCCTCGCGAAAATGGTTCCGGGTTCAACTTCAGCAAGAGAATTTGATCATTGGCGGGGTTTGTGTGGCATTACAATCGTGGCTTATCCAGCAGTCAACAACACAGCCAGGACACCCAAGATGACAAGACACAGGATGCTCTACCAGACATGCTTGTTCGGCGCCTGCGCGCTGCTGGCCGCCGGCCTGGGCGCGAAGGAACTGCCGCCGAAACCCGGCGTCGCCGACGTCGTCAAGGCCTCGACACCGGGCGACTGGCGCCCCCTCGATCCGGACAACACCCTGTACATGGAAACCGCGGCCGGCCGCGTGGTCATCGAGATGGCGCCCGCGTTCGCGCCCAACCACGTCAAGAACATCAAGGCGCTGGCGCGGGCGCATTATTTCGACGGCCTGGCGATCCTGCGCGTGCAGGACAACTTCGTCGTGCAGTGGGGCGACCCGAACGAGGACAACGACAAGGCGCGCAGAATCGAGGGCGCGCAGAAGACCATCAAGGCCGAGTTCACCGTGCCCCTGAAAAACGCCGGCCCGTTCACGCGCCTGCCGGACCGCGACGGCTACGCGCCCGAATCCGGCTTCGCGCACGGCTTCCCGGCCGGCCGCGATCCGAAGCGCGGGCAAGCCTGGCTGGCGCACTGCTACGGCATGGTCGGCGTCGGCCGCGACGTCGATGCCGACAGCGGCGGCGGCACCGCGCTGTACGCCGTGATCGGCCCGGCGCGCCACCTGGACCGCAACATCACCGTGGTCGGCCGCGTGGTGGCCGGCATGCCGCAACTGGCCGCCCTGCCGCGCGGCCCGGCGCCGATGGGTTTCTATGACAAGCCGGAGATGAACGTACCGGTCATCGCCCTCAGGGTCGCCGCCGACGTGCCGCCTGGCGAGCGCAGCCGCCTCGAAGTGATGCGCACCGACGGCCCCGCCTTCCAGTCGGTACTGGAAGCCCAGCGCAACCGCGGCGGGCCGTGGACCAAGGTCGCCATGCATCACGTCGACCTGTGCGCGGTGCAGGTGCCGGTCCGCGAACAACAACCCACTTCGGGGTCAGAGCACTAGGTTTCCAGAATTCGGGGTCAGAGCACTGTTTGAGGCAAGATCGCCTGAGGAAGCTTTATGCGATTGTCCCTGCGCATCATGGCGACGCGTTGCCAAAGATGCATTCGTCCACACCGCAATATCGCTGTGCTCTGACCCCGAAGTTTCCAAAGCTTGTGCTCTGACCCCGAAGGTGCCGGGCTATAATCACGGCATGAACGCCCCGGTCCACACCCATCGCCCGATCCAGCAGCTTCCCGATCAGCTCATCTCGCAAATCGCCGCCGGCGAGGTCGTCGAGCGGCCCTCGGCCGTGGTGAAGGAGCTGCTCGAGAACGCGCTCGACGCCGGCGCCACCCAGGTCACCGTCCGTCTCGAGGAAGGCGGCGTCAAGCGCATCGCGATCACCGACAACGGCAAGGGCATCCCGCCGGAAGAGCTGCCGCTGGCCCTGGCGCGCCATGCGACCTCGAAGATCGCCTCGCTGACCGACCTCGAGAACGTGAACACGCTGGGCTTCCGCGGCGAGGCGCTGGCCTCGATCGCCTCGGTGGCGGCGGTCTCGATCACCTCGCGCACGGCGGGCGCGCCGCATGCCTGGGAAATCGTCGGCTCGCACCTGGGCACGGTCTCGCCCTCGTCCGGCCCGCACGGCACCACGATCGACGTGCAGGACCTGTACTTCAACACGCCGGCACGGCGCAAGTTCCTGAAATCCGAGCAGACCGAATACGGCCACTGCGCCGAGGTCGTGCGCCGCATCGCGCTGGCGCGTCCGGACGTGGCCTTCAGCCTGACCCACAACGGCCGCACCATCGACCACTGGAACACCAGCGAAGCGGCCAAGCGCAGCGCCCAGATCCTGGGCGGCGACTTTGCCGAGGCGCGGCTCCACTTGGAGGAGGCTGCCGGCCCGCTGCGCCTGCATGGCTACGTCGGCCTGCCGACCGCCTCCAAGGCGCGCGCCGACAGCCAGTACTTTTATGTCAACGGCCGCTTCGTGCGCGACAAGCTGCTGGTCCACGCCGTGAAAGCCGCCTACGAGGACGTGCTGCACGGCGACCGCTTCCCGTCCTACGTGCTGGCGCTCGAACTCGACCCGGCGATGGTCGACGTCAACGTCCACCCCTCCAAGATCGAAGTGCGCTTCCGCGACAGCCGCGCCGTGCACCAGTTCGTGTTCCACGCGGTCCAGCGCGCGCTGGCCAAGACCTCGGCGACTTCGCACGGCGATGCCCCGGCCCCGGTCAGCGCGGCCGAGATCGCGCCGTCCGGCACCTCGCTGGGCAGCGGCTTCGGTAATGGCCCGGGCGGCGGCTTCGGCGCGCGCACCGGCGGCCCGGGCGGCGGCGGTGGCGGCAGTGGTGGAAGCGGCGGCGGTTCGACCCCGGCCTGGCGCCGTCCGCACGAACAGACCGCCTTCGGTTCCCAGCTGACCTCGACCTTCTCGCCCTCCCCCTTCCCCGCCGGCAGCCGCTGGGACGCACCCGGCACGCCCACCAGCGCCGGCGTGGCCCAGCGCACCGAAAGCTACGGCGCCCTGTTCAAGTCCGACGATGCCGGCAAGCCGCAGCAAGCGCGCGACACCGCCCTGCCCGTGGCGAGCGCGCCGGCATCCGACGACGACTTCCCGCTCGGCTTCGCGCTGGCCCAGCTGCACGGCATCTACATCCTGGCCCAGAACCGCAAGGGCCTGGTGCTGGTCGACATGCACGCGGCCCACGAACGCATCCTGTACGAGCAGATCAAGAACGCGCTCGACGCCCAGGCCGAAGGCGAGCAGATGCAGGTCCAGCAGATGCTGATCCCGGTCACCTTCTTCGCCGACGCGATCGAGGTCGGCACCGTGGAAGAAAACCAGGAGACCTTGAAAGCGCTCGGCTTCGACATCGCCGCCGTCTCGCCCACCACACTCGCCGTGCGCGCCGTGCCGACGTTGCTGAAGAACGCCGACGCCCAGACCCTGGCGCGCGACGTGCTGCGCGACGTGCGCGAATACGGCGGCTCGCGCGTGCTGATCGAGCGCCGCAACGAGCTGCTCGGCACCCTCGCCTGCCACACCGCCGTGCGCGCCAACCGCATCCTGGCCGTGCCCGAAATGAACGCCCTGCTGCGCCAGATGGAGGCGACCGAACGCGCCGACCAGTGCAACCACGGGCGCCCGACCTGGGTGCAGCTCGACATCTCCGCCCTGGATAAATTATTCCTGCGCGGCCAGTAAGACAGAACACATGACACAGCAGCAAACACCGATGGCCGTGGCCATCATGGGCCCGACCGCGTCCGGCAAGACCGCCGCCGCCCTCGCCATCGCCCGGCACTACCCGGTCGAGATCATCTCGGTCGACTCGGCCCTGGTCTACCGCGAAATGGACATCGGCACCGCCAAACCGTCCGCCGAGGAACTGGCCAGCGTGCCGCACCACCTGATCGACATCATCGACCCGCTGGAATCCTATTCGGTCGCCCAGTTCAGCCGCGACACGATCCGCCTGGTCGGCGAGATCGCGGCGCGCGGACGTCTGCCGCTGCTGGTCGGCGGCACGATGATGTATTTCAAGGGGCTGACCGATGGCCTGGACGACCTGCCGACCGCCGACCCGGAGGTCCGCGCGCGCATCGAAGAGGATGCCGCCCGCATCGGCTGGCCGGCCATGCATGCGAAACTCGCCGCGCTCGACCCGGTCACCGCCGCGCGCCTGGCGCCGAACGATGCCCAGCGCATCAACCGGGCGCTGGAAATCATCGAGCTGTCCGGCAAGCCGATGTCCGAGCTGCTGGCCAAGCGCGCCAAGACGGAATTGCCCTTCGACCTGGTCTCGTTCGCGCTGGAACCCTCGGACCGCGCCGTCCTGCATGGGCGCATCGCCACCCGCTTCGACCAGATGCTGGGCAAGCGCGACGACAGCGGCATCGTCGCCGAAGTCGCGCGCCTGCGCGCACGGGGCGATCTGAACCCGAACCTGCCGTCGATGCGCTGCGTTGGCTACCGCCAGTCCTGGGACTACCTGGATGGCCGGATCGACCGCGCGACGCTCCGCGAAACCGGCATCGTCGCCACGCGCCAGCTTGCCAAGCGCCAGCTGACCTGGCTGCGCTCGATGCCGGAGCGGATCGTGATCGATTGCCTGGGGCCGGATCCCGCCCGCACTATCCTGGAGTACCTTGCTGGATTACAACAGTGAGCGGTGTGGACAGGATGATCCGAAGCGGGTAGCCTTGACACTTCTGGGGACGGACGGCATAATGCTCCCCGTTCTGGTGATATAGCTCAGTTGGTTAGAGCATAGCATTCATAATGCTAGGGTCGGTGGTTCAAGTCCACCTATCACCACCAAGATTCCAATGGAATGGCTTGGCTTACAAAAGGTCGAGCCATTTTGTTTTAGGTAGCAGAACGTTGGTGATATAGCTCAGTTGGTTAGAGCATAGCATTCATAATGCTAGGGTCGGTGGTTCAAGTCCACCTATCACCACCAGAATATGTAGTATCAGTAATAGGAAAAAGCCACCCGTTCTCACGAACCGGTGGCTTTTTCTTTTCCCTGTCATTCAAACGCGCCGCGGTAGGCAAACAAACCCGGCAAGCCGCCCGTCATCAGGAACAGCACGCGCGCGCCACGTGCCAGCCTGCCTGCGCGCGCATCCGCCAGCAAGCCCGCGAAGGCCTTGCCGCCATACACCGGATCGATGGGCAAGCCCTCCTTCGTCGCCATCTCGGACAGTGCCGCGTGCATGGCCTCGGTCGGCACGCCGTAGCCGGGGCCGAGCTGGCTGCCGTCGATGCGCACGGCGTCCTCGGCAAGCGGCAGCCCGGGCCGCAACAGCGCCAGCGTCTCGGCCGCGAGGCGGCGCGTCGTCTCGAGGGCCGTCTCGACCGGCGCCAGCACGGTGAAGGCCTGCACGCGGCGCGGATCGAGGCCGAGGGCGGCGTGGCCGGCCACCAGGCCCGCCTGCGTACCGCCGCTGCCGTTGGGCAGGACGATGCGCTCGAACGACACGCCCCCCGCCCGCTCCTGCCTGGCGATCTCCATGACGGCCGCCGCATAACCCAGGCAGCCGATCGGCGACGAGCCGCCCAGCGGCGCCAGGTAGACGCGGCGCCCGCGCCGCTCCAGCTCCGCCCGGCGCCCGGCCGCAAAACCGGCGGCATCGGCACCGGCCGGCAGCGCATGCACGCGCGCGCCGAACAGACGGTCGAGCAGCACGTTGCCGTTGTGGCGGTAATCCTCGTCGTCGCGGGCGGTCGAGCGTGTCAGCACCAGTTCGCACTGCAAGCCGGCACGCGCCGCCACCGCCGCTGTCAGGCGCGCATGGTTCGATTGCAGCGCGCCGACGGTGATGACGGTGTCGGCGCCCTGCCGCAAGGCTTCGCCCAGCAGGAATTCGAGTTTGCGCAGCTTGTTGCCGCCGCCACCGAGGCCGGTCAGGTCGTCGCGCTTGACGTGGAGCTCGATGCCGAAGCTGTCGCCCAGGCGCGCCAGGCGCTGGATCGGCGTGGGCGCGTCGAGCAGGCGCTCGCGGGCGAAAGCGGTGAACAGGCTGGCTGACCTTGGCATGGCGATGGCCTCAGCGGCTGTCCGGCGTGAAGTCGCGGATCCGGCGCACCTCGGCCGCATCCAGTTTCTTCAACATCGATACCAGGAGATCCACGGTCTGGTCGAAATCCTGGCGGTTGATGATGCCGTTGAACGAGTGGGTGAAGCGCACCGGCACGATCATGTTCACGGTCGGCACGCCGCCATTGCTCTTCTGGATCTCGGCCGAATCGTCGCCATAGCCCTGCACCAGGTCGAACTGCAGCGGCAGCTTGCGCTCCGCCGCGGTCTGCTTGGTGAAGGCGACCAGCTTGCGGTTCGGCAGCGCCGACGAGTCGTACAGGAAGATGCCGGGACCGGCGCCCAGCTTCACCTGGGTTTCTTCCGGGTGGCCCGGGAACACGTCGCCGGTGATGCCGCCTTCGATCGCGATGCCGAGGTCCGGCTTGACCACGTCGGAGGCCGTGTGGGCGCCGCGCAGGCCGATCTCTTCCTGGGTCGTGATCACCCAGCTGATCTGGTTCGGGTGCGGCTCGTTCGCCAGGCGCCGCATCGCCTCGACCACCACCGCGCAGCCGACGCGGTCGTCCCAGCCCTTGCCCAGGTAATTCTGGGTGCCGTTCATGATCTCGAAGGGCGCGTCCGGAACGATCGGGTCGCCCGGCGAGATGCCCAGCGCCCTCACCTCGGCCTCGTTGCGGGCGCCGACGTCGAGGTAGAGGCTGTCGCGCGAATAGGCCTTGGTGCGTTCGTCGGCCGGCACCACGTGGATGTCGCGGATGCCGGTGATGGCCTTGACCGGGCCCTTGCTGCCGATGATCACCCAGCGTTTATCGGGCAGCGCCTGGTCGAGCCAGCCGCCCAGCATCTGCATGGTGAGGAAGCCGTTCGGCGTGATGCGGCGGACCATGCCGCCGAGCTCGTCCATGTGGGCGTCGACCATGACCTTCGGACCGCTCGTGCCCTGGGTGGCGATGATCGAGCCCATGCCGTCATAAGTCAGCGAGCCGGCCAGCGGCTTCATCATGTCGACCAGCACTTTGCGGACCGGTTCCTCGAAACCCGGGGGACCGGCGGCGTCCGAGATTTTTTGCAGGGTCTCGACCGTGCGGTCGGGGGCAGCGTGGACCAGGGGGGTGCTGGAAGCGACCATCAGGGCGATGGCGGCAGAAAGGGTGCTGGAGATGCGGCGTGCGGTGTTCACTTGGGATCTCGTTCTGGTTGTGTTGGCGGCGCGCGGTTGGCATGCCGTCACCGGGCGGGTCTTGCCAGTCCGGCATCGTCCAGTATGCCAAGAAAATTGCAGATTTGCATGAGAAAGGGAAACGACACTAGACGGCAGCACGTTTGACTTATGAGAACAAGTGATTACAATGTGTGGTGTGAACCAAAAAAGATTAATCCGCACTCCAGCATTTACCGCCTGGTTGGACAGTCTCACCGACCAGGTAGGCAAGGGTGCGGTCCTCGAGCGGATCGACCGGCTGAAGCTGGGCCTGTATGGAGATTCCAAGTCAGTGAAAGGTGCGCCAGGTCTTTTCGAGCTGCGCATCGACGTCGGCCCGGGATACCGTGTGTACTATACCGAGGCGGGCGGTATGATTATTCTGCTGGTTCTCGGCGGAGACAAGCGCACGCAGACAGCCGATATCAAGGCGGCGAAGGCGTCCGTGGCCGTGATGGTAGCCCAACAGCAGGCCGCCAAAAAGAAGAAAGCGGAAGAAGACAAGAAGGCAGCGAAACTGGCCGAAAAGGCTTCCCGCAAGTCAACCACATCGAAGAGGAAGTAAGCCATGAGCACCAGCAACGAATTTCTCCTGGATGGTATCGAAGGTATCGAGGGACTGGAAGAGTTCGACTCGGCCGAACACCTGACCACCAAAGAGGCGATCGCAGCTTACCTGAACGAAGCGTGGATGTCGGGCAGCCTGGAACATTTCAAGCAAGCATTGGCGACCGCGGCTCGCGCAGAAGGCATGGCAAAGATCGCGGAGAACGCCGGCGTGACTCGGGAAGGCGCCTACAAAGCACTTAGAATGGGGAGCAAACCACAGATGAGCACAATCATCGGCTTGCTCAACGCGCTGGGCATGGGTATCCAGATCGTTCCCCTGGCCGCAAGCGACAACAGCTATGCGCTAGCAGCTTAGTGCTTTTGGCGGCTGCTTGCGCGGGCACCGGGCGGCAAGGATGAGATGGAAAGCCAGGCTTTCTCTGCCGGCTTGCCGAACTGCTCGACCAGGAAATCGATGAACGCCCGCGTCCGCGCCGCCTGGTTCCTGCGCTCCAGGTAATAAACGAACAGATCCGCCGACGGCAGCGCATACTCGGGCAGCACGATCTTCAAGCGCCCGCTCTCCACATACCTGGCCAGGTCCCACTCCGAGCGGATCAAAATCCCGTGTCGATCCAGCGCCCAGCCCAGCACGATGTCGCCGTCGTTGCTAGCCAGGGCGCCGTGCACTTTCACGGTTTCGGTCTCGTCGCCGCGCGTAAAACGCCAGATGCCGTAGGCGTCGTCGTTCTGGCGGTGCAGGATGCAGTGGTGGTGAAGCAGGTCGGCCAGCGTCGCCGGCGTGCCGTGCTGCTCCAGGTACAGCGGCGAGGCGCACAGGAAGCGCCGGTTCGACATCAGGCGGTGCGCGTTCAGGCGCCGGTCCGGCAGGCTGCCGAAGCGGATGGCGAGGTCGAGGGCATTCTCGGCCAGGTCGACCGGGCGGTCGCTGAGGTCCAGCTGCACCTCGACCTGGGGATGGCGCTTCACGAATGCCGACACCAGCGGCGCGATCGTCGTGCGCCCGAAGCCGAGCGTGGCGTTCACGCGCAACAGGCCGCGCAGGCCGGCGCCGCTGCCGGCGACGTCCTCTTCCATCTCGCGGATCGACGCCAGGATGCGGGTCGCGTGCGCCAGGTAGGTTTCGCCCTCGCCCGTCAGGCTGATGCGGCGCGTGGTGCGGTTCACCAGGCGCACGCCGAGCCGGGCCTCCATCTGCGCCAGGCGCTTGGTGGCGGCCGGCGGCGTCAGGTCGAGGGCACGCGCGGCTGCGGCCAGGCTGCCCAGGCGCGCCACCAGCACGAAGAATTCCATGTCCGCCGCCGTATCGTTATTCACTTGTATTCAATAATAAATTGCGTATTCGTTCATTATAGGCAGGAATAAGAAGACTAAGCTGAAGGCTCTCCAACCCCTGCCGAGTGCATCATGAGAATCGTCGAGATCCGCGAACAAACCCTGCCCATCAGCTCTCCCATCCGCAACGCCTACATCGACTTCAGCAAGATGACGCTGAGCCTGGTCGCCGTGATCACCGACGTGATTCGCGACGGCATGCCGGTCGTCGGCTACGGCTTCAATTCGAATGGCCGCTACGGCCAGGGCAAGCTGATGCGCGAGCGCTTCATCCCGCGCATCCTGGAAGCCGAGCCAGGCTCGCTGCTGAACGACAAGGGCGACAACCTCGATCCGCACCGGATCTGGGATGCGATGTTCACCAACGAAAAACCGGGCGGCCACGGCGAGCGCTCGGTGGCCATCGGCACCATCGACATGGCGGTGTGGGATGCGGTCGCCAAGATCGAGGGCAAGCCGCTGTTCCAGCTGCTGGCGGAGCGCTATGGCAGCGGCCAGCCGGCGCGCAAGGTCTTCGTCTACGCCGCCGGCGGCTATTACTACCCAGGCCAGGACCACGGCAAGCTGAAGGACGAGATGCGCAGCTACATCGACCGCGGCTACACGGTGGTCAAGAAGAAGATCGGCGGCGCCTCGCTGGACGAGGACCTGCGCCGCATCGACAGCATCTTGTCCGTGCTGGGCGATGGCCAGAAGCTGGCGGTGGACGCCAACGGCCGCTTCGACCTCGACACCGCGATCGCCTATGCGAAAGCCCTGTCGCAGTACGATCTGTTCTGGTACGAGGAAGCCGGCGACCCGCTCGACTTCGAATTGCAGGCGACGCTGCGTAATTACTACGACAAGCCGATGGCCACCGGAGAGAACCTGTTCTCGATGCAGGACGCGCGCAACCTGGTGCGCTACGGCGGCATGCGCCCGGACCGCGACTGGCTGCAGTTCGATTGCGCCCTCTCGTATGGCCTGGTCGAGAACCTGCGCATCCTCGACATGCTGCACCAGCACGGCTGGTCGCGCACGCGCTGCATCCCGCATGGCGGCCACCAGATGTCGCTGAACATCGCGGCCGGCCTGGGCCTGGGCGGCAACGAGTCCTATCCGGACTTGTTCCAGCCCTTTGGCGGCTTCCCGGATGGCGTGCAGGTCGAGAACGGCTTCATCACGATGCCGGACCTGCCGGGCATCGGCTTCGAGGGCAAGGCGGATTTGTACCGCGAGATGCAGAAGCTCTCAGCGTGACTCGGGGCTGCCCACGTCCGCATCCTCGTCCAGCGCGAACTCGCCGCGCTGGTAGGCTTCCAGCACGGCCTCGGCGCTTTGCAGGTAGGCTTCCGGCACCATGATGCGCACGCCGCCCAGCGCGGGCGCGAGCAGCATATTGGTCTGGACCAGGTTGTCGTCGGCCAGCACGGCGGGGATGCCGGCGGCGACCAGGCAGCCCTGCACCAGGTTGGCGTCCATCGGGACCAGGTAGCGCGCGACTTCGGCCAGCGGCGCGTTCGATGCGTGATTCATGGCAGCTCCCCTCGGCAAACGGTTGAACTCATCCTACACTCATGCGCCGCGCGACGGCGCGCCCACGTGCGCGGGACGCTCGGGCGGCATCAGCCAGCGCGCGCCCAGCACCAGCCCGGCGATCACGTAGGCCAGGCCGCCCGGGATCCACATGATCAGGCCGCCCAGCTGCTGGTCTTCCAGCGCGCTCAAGCCAAACATCGCCGGGCGGTTGCCGTACAGCGGATACCAGATCGTCTCCGACATCGTGAACAGCGCACCCAGTGCGCCGGTGTGCATCATGGTCGTGAACAGGTAGACGATCGAGGCGCCGCGCCCGTGCGCCCCGCCCCCCTTGCCCAGCACCGCCCACCAGAACAGCAGGGCGCTGAACAGGAAGCTGGCGTGCTGCAGCGCGTGGATGCCGTTGTCGACCAGGCCGGCCTGGAACAAGCGCGGCACGTGCCACACCCACAGCGCCGCGAAGTGCAGCAGCCAGGCGTTCATAGGACGCGTGATCGCATCCCAGCACCAGGACAAGGCTCTCCCGTGCGTGGCCTTGCCGATGCCGCCGCGCCAGGGCGTCGGCAAGGACCATAGCCAGACGCCGAAGGGCCGCCCCAGCACCAGCAGCGGCGCCGCGACGATCATCAGGACTTCGTGCTGCACCATGTGGGCCGAGAACGCAAAGCCGCCGGCGCTGTCCAGGGGCGAGGCCAGCGCCAGCGCCAGCATCATCCAGCCCAGGCCGTAGCAGCCGAACTGGCGCAGCAGGTGCGGACGCGACTGGCGTGCGCGCGGCCACAGGCGCAGCATGCCCTGCACGTACATCAGCAGCGACAAGGCCAGGCAGGCCGCCGCCCAGGGCTCGGCGCCCCAGCCCAGCGGCGGTCCGGCGCCGTTCAGGTCGTGCGCCTGCGCGCCCGCGCACAGGCACACTGCCAGCAGAGGAATCAGACGATGGCGCATGGCGACAGGATCCATTGCGGGAACCACTGGGCCAGCACCGTCAGGCAGGACAGCGCCCCGACCAGCCAGGCCACCAGCGCGATGAAGGGACGGCGGCGTTCGGCCGCGTCGCCGCGTTCGTGGCCGCGCGCATCGTCGCCAGGGCCCCGCGGCACGTGGTAGGGCAGCGGCCTGCGCGTCCAGTTGCGCCAGGCGGCCCAGGTGAACACCGCGCAGGCCAGCAGGCTCAAGGCCGACACCGCGTGCATCGCCAGCGTGCTTTGCAGCGCGCACGAGGGCGAGACCAGCGCATAGGTGATCGACAAATTGGTCAGCGTCAGCGAGGGCGCGACCAGCAGCGCGGGCCAGTTGGGCAGCTTCATCTAGATGCGCGCTCCCCAGTAGATGACGGCATAGATCGGGATCCAGCTCAGCACCACGAAATACCAGTAGCCGGCGTTCTCGCTGACGTCGACGAAGCGCTTGCCTTCCAGCGGCCCGGTGAACATCAGCACCGTC
>Ga0265798_10009332_pt1 | contig 12287 bp, 9 predicted proteins | sample P3T30metagenome_FD_192430 | JGI IMG/M metagenome (GOLD analysis project Ga0265798, IMG submission 192430) | Plant litter microbial communities from East Loma Ridge, Irvine, California - P3 T30 | ecosystem: Environmental > Terrestrial > Plant litter > Unclassified | place: USA: California...
GAATTGACGTTGACGTCTGCGAGGAAGTTGTTATGTTGAATGTGTAGGAGCTCCCCCTACACGGGCTCAGGCGGTCATCCGATACCTGTTCCACAGTACGGGTCGCATGATGGCGCTACCGAATCGCTTGCCCATGCAAGGCAGCCGTCCGGCGAGTGAGGTATTTCTCTATATTGAAAGGAAATAATCATGGCCTCGAATCAAAACAAAGGTACGCAAGGCGGCACCCCTGAGCAACACGCGGCTGCCGGCCGCCAGAGCCACAAGAACGACGCGAACAAGCAGTCCGGGTCGGGCTCGGGTTCGCGTTCGGGTTCCGGTTCCGGCACCCGCGGCGGTACGCCCGAACAGCATGCCGAAGCCGGCCGCCAGAGCCACAAGAACGACGGCAACAAGCAGTCGGGCTCGGGTTCCGGATCGCGTTCGGGCGCCAGCTCGGGCAACAGCATGCGCGGCGGCTCGCCCGAGCAGCACGCCGAGGCTGGCCGTCAAGGCAACAAGAGCAAGCGCTGATCCGCTTCGCCAACGTCCTCCTGCGGGGCGGTAAATGAAAAGCCTGGCATCCGAGCCAGGCTTTTCTACGCTCAGATATTGCGCAGGATCGCGCCTTTCGGCGGCGCGAAGTCGGCGACGTCATCGATCATGCGCGCCGTCTTGGCATCGCGCGCATTCAGGTGCAGGTCGGAATACTGGTGGATCGCCCACTGGTCCGGCGACAGCTCGATGTGGCGGCGCAGGATCGACTCGGTGCGCGCGTCGTCGGCCCGCAAGCCCTCGACGATGATGTTCAGCGCATCCGGCCGCGAACCCGGCGAGGCCGTGGCGTGCGATTTATGCACCATGAAGCGCGCCGTATCGCTGGCATAGCGCCGGCTGCCCGACAGGTACATGATGACGGCGATCGAGGCCACCGCCCCGCCGTTGTACATGACGAACTCGATCGGCGACTTCGACATGAAGTTGTACAGGCACAGGCCGTCGCTGACATAGCCGCCGTTCGACTGCACCAGCACGTGGGCCGTTTCGATCCCGTCCTCGGTCATGTGGCTGACCGCCTCGAATACCCGGTGCACCATGTCGCTGTTGACGTCGCCCGACAGCGTGAACCAGGCTTCCTTCTCGTGTTTGGTTTGATCTTCGCTCATAGTCATTTTCTACCCGCAAAGTGTAAACCCCAGTGTAACAAATCGAGGAAAAAGCCTGCGCGGATGCCCGGCAACGGTGCGCGCCCTCGCCTTTCATTGACAGGGAGTCACAGCTCGCCTATCCTCCACAGTCTTGATCGGGAGAGCGCAGTTTCACGCTGCCGCCGAAGGGGCATCACCCAAAAACTCTCAGGCAAAAGGACCGGTCAGGGGACGGCGCGCATGGCGCGCCGGACCAACTCTGGAGAGCGGCCAGGCAACCCCTGGCCCACCGAAGGGGCAGGCGGATTTTCCGCTATCTCTCAGGTACAAAGGACAGAGGGGCGCAGCCGACGCAAGGCCAACGGGCCGGCGCGGCCGCTCCCCTATTCAACTGTCCAGAGGATTCCATGACGCTCCAAGCGACCCCGCTCAATTCCGCACACCGCGCCGCCGGCGCCAAGATGGTCGACTTCGGCGGCTGGGACATGCCGGTCAACTACGGCTCGCAGATCGAAGAGCACCACGCCGTGCGTACCGGCGCCGGCATGTTCGACGTCTCGCACATGTGCGTGGTCGACCTCGAAGGCGCGAACGTGCGCGGCTTCCTGCGCGGCCTGCTGGCCAACAACGTCGACAAGCTGCAGGTGGCGGGCAAGGCCCTGTACTCGGCCATGCTCAATCCCGAAGGCGGCGTGATCGACGACCTGATCGTCTACTTCTTCCGCGAAGACTGGTTCCGCCTGGTGGTCAACGCCGGCACCGCCGAGAAAGACATCGCCTGGATGCGCCAGCAGAACGACGCCACCGGCAGCGGCCTCACCATTACCCCGCGCCGCGCCGGCCTGGTCGACCTGGACAAGGCCATCGCCCTGGTCGCCGTGCAGGGCCCGAACGCCCGCGCCAAGGTCTGGGAAGTGCTGCCGCAGACCCAGGCCGCTTCCGAAGCCATGAAGCCTTTCAATGTCGTGATCGTGCCCGACACCGCCTTCGGGGAAGCGATGGTGGCGCGCACCGGCTACACCGGCGAAGACGGTTTCGAGATCGGCGTGCCGGCCACCCAGGTCGAGGCGCTGTGGAATGCCTTGATTGCCGCCGGCGTGAAGCCGGCCGGCCTCGGCGCGCGCGACACGCTGCGCCTGGAAGCCGGCATGAACCTGTATGGCCAGGACATGGACGACAGCGTCAACCCGCTCGACGCCGGCCTGGGCTGGACGATCGACCTGGTGTCGGAACGCGACTTCATCGGCAAGGCGGCGCTGCAGGCCAAGGGCCAGAACGCGCAGTTCGTCGGCCTGATCCTGCGCGAAAAAGGCGGCATCCTGCGCGCCCACCAGAAGGTCATCGCCGCATCGGGAGCCGAGGGCGAGATCACCAGCGGCACCTTCAGCCCGAGCATGCAGCAGGCCATCGCCCTGGCGCGCGTGCCGATGGACGTGCAGGTCGGCGATACCGTGCAGGTCGAGATCCGCGACAAGAAGCTGGCCGCTTCCGTGGTCAAGCTGCCGTTCGTCCGCAACGGCAAAGTGCTGGCCGCCTGAAGCGCGCTACCGACGATTTATAATACCGCACCATCCAACCAGGAGTCTTTTACATGAATATCCCAGCCGACCTGAAATATACCGAATCCCATGAGTGGGTCCGCCTCGAAACCGACGGCACCCTGACCGTCGGCATCACCGAGTACGCACAGGACGCACTGGGCGACATCGTGTTCGTCGAACTGCCGCAGGTCGGCAAGGCCTTCACCGCCGGCGACGACGCCGCCGTGGTGGAATCGGTGAAAGCCGCCAGCGACATCTACGCGCCGGTGTCGGGCACCGTCACCGCCGTCAACGAGCCGGTCGCCGACGCGCCGGACTCGATCAACAGCGACGCCTACGGCGCCTGGCTGTTCAAGCTGCAGCCGACCGATGCGAACGCGATCAACGGCCTGCTGGACGCCGATGCCTACGGCAAGACCACCGATAACTGATTTGCTTGAAGGGCGGCTGAACGCCGCCATGCAGGGTGGACCGGGCCGCGAACGGCGGCTTTTCCGTCCCCCTACCGCAGTACCGAATTCATTTCACCCAGCGCCGTCCGCGCCCTCCTCTTTGGCCTCTACCATGACCCGCACCAGCCTCCTCGACCTCGAAGCACGCGATTCCTTCATTCCGCGCCACATCGGCCCATCGGAATCCGAACAGGCAGCCATGCTGTCGACCCTCGGCTACGCCACGCGCGAAGCGCTGGTCGACGCCGTCGTTCCCGCCAACATCCGCCGCAAGGACACCCTGGACCTGGGCCAGTTCGTCGAGCCGCGCAACGAAGAAGAAGCACTGGCCACCTTGAAAGCGCTGGCCTCGAAGAACAAGGTCATGAAGTCGATGATCGGCCAGGGCTACTACGGCACCCACGTGCCGAAAGTCATCCTGCGCAACATCTTCGAGAACCCGGCCTGGTACACCGCCTACACGCCTTACCAGCCAGAGATCTCGCAGGGCCGCCTGGAAGCCATCCTGAACTTCCAGCAGATGATCACGGACATGACCGGCATGGGCATCGCCAACTCGTCGATGCTCGACGAAGGCACCGCGGCCGCCGAAGCCATGACCCTGATCCAGCGCGTCGGCAAGTCGAGCTCGAAGGTGTTCTACGTGGCCGAGGACGTGCTGCCGCAGACCCTGGAAGTGATCCGCACCCGCGCCACACCGATCGGCGTGGAGGTGCGCAGCATCGCCCCGGCCGACATCGAGAAGCTGGAAGACACCTGCTTCGGCGTGCTGCTGCAATACCCGGGCGTGAACGGCGAAGTGCGCGACTACCGCGCCGCCTGCGAACACCTGCATGCGATGGGCGCGATGGTCGTCGTCGCCGCCGATTTGCTGGCCCTGACCGTGCTGGCCGCGCCTGGCGAATGGGGCGCGGACGTGGTCGTCGGTAACAGCCAGCGCTTCGGCGTGCCGCTCGGTTTCGGCGGCCCGCACGCCGGCTACCTGGCCACCCGCGACGAATACAAGCGCTCGATGGCCGGCCGCCTGGTGGGCGTCACCGTCGACGCGCAAGGCAACCAGGCCTACCGCCTGGCCCTGCAAACGCGCGAGCAGCACATCCGCCGCGAAAAAGCGACCTCGAACATCTGCACCGCCCAGGTGCTGCTGGCCGTGATGGCCGGCATGTACGCGGTCTACCACGGCCCGCAAGGCCTGAAACGCATCGCCCAGCGCGTGCACCGCCAGGCCGGCATCCTGGCCGCCGGCCTGCAATCGCTCGGCTTCGAGCTGGCCAACGCCACCTGGTTCGACACCCTGACCGTGCGCACCGCCGACGCCGACGCCTTGGTCGGCGCCGCCGCCGCCCAGGGCATCAACCTGCGCCGCGTCGACGGCACCCACGTCGGCATCTCGCTCGACGAGACCACCACCCGCGACGATTTGGCTGCCCTGTTCGCGGTGTTCGGCAAGGGTGCACAGGTCGACCTGGACGCGCTGGACGCGGATGCACGGGAAGCGTTCCCGGCCGCCCTGGCCCGTACCTCGGCTTATCTCACCCACCCGACCTTCCACCGCTACCACGCCGAACACGAGATGCTGCGCTACCTGCGCTCGCTGGCCGACAAGGACCTGGCGCTGGACCGCACCATGATCCCGCTCGGTTCGTGCACGATGAAGCTGAACGCGACCTCGGAAATGATCCCGGTCACCTGGCCCGAGTTCTCGAACATCCACCCGTTCGCGCCGCAAGACCAGTCGGTCGGCTACCGCGAGATGATCGACCAGCTCGAAGCCATGCTGTGCGCCGCCACCGGCTACGCCGCCATCTCGCTGCAGCCGAACGCCGGTTCGCAGGGCGAATACGCGGGCCTGCTGGTGATCCAGAAGTACCACCAGTCGCGCGGCGAAGGCCACCGCAACGTCTGCCTGATCCCGTCGTCGGCGCACGGCACCAACCCGGCATCGGCCAGCATGGTCGGCATGAAGGTGGTGGTCACCGCCTGCGACGAGAACGGCAACGTCGACCTGGCCGACCTGAAAGCCAAGGCCGAGCAGTACTCGGAAGACCTGGCCTGCGTGATGGTCACCTACCCGTCGACCCATGGCGTGTTCGAAGAAGGCATCCGCGAATTGTGCGACATCGTCCACGCGCACGGCGGCCAGGTCTACATCGACGGCGCCAACATGAACGCCCTGGTCGGCGTGGCCGCGCCGGGCGCCTTCGGCGGCGACGTCAGCCACCTGAACCTGCACAAGACCTTCTGCATCCCGCACGGCGGCGGCGGCCCAGGCGTCGGCCCGATCGGCGTCGGCGCCCACCTGGCTCCGTTCCTGCCGAACCAGCTCTCGACCGGCTACGTGCGCAACGAGCAAGGCATCGGCGCGGTGAGCGCGGCGGCCTACGGCTCGGCCTCCATCCTGCCGATCTCGTGGATGTATATCGCGATGATGGGCGCCGAAGGCTTGACCGCCGCGACCGAAGTGGCGATCCTGAACGCCAACTACATCGCCCGCCGCCTGGCGCCGCACTACCCGGTGCTGTACACCGGCCACGACGGCCTGGTGGCGCACGAGTGCATCATCGACCTGCGTCCGCTGCAGGACAAGACCGGTATCAGCAACGAAGACGTGGCCAAGCGCCTGATGGACTTCGGCTTCCACGCCCCGACCATGAGCTTCCCGGTACCGGGCACGCTGATGATCGAGCCGACCGAGTCGGAATCGAAAGCGGAGCTGGACCGTTTCATCGAAGCGATGATCACCATCCACGCCGAGATCGTGAAGGTCGAGCGCGGCGAGTACGACAAGATGGATAACCCGCTGAAAGGCGCCCCGCACACCGCCGAAGTGGTGACCGCCGACGACTGGCAGCACACCTACACCCGCGAAGTGGCCGCCTTCCCGGTGGCGTCGCTGCGCAAGAAGAAGTACTGGCCGCCGGTCGGCCGCGCCGACAACGTGTACGGCGACCGCAATTTGTTCTGCGGCTGCGCACCGATCAGCGATTACGAGTGATGTGATTCGGTATTCGTGACCGAAGCCCCGCCGCGTGCGGGGCTTTTTATTTGGCGCGGTTACCGTTAGCTATGGACGAGCATTGAACTGTTGAGCGCAATCCCGGTCGAACCCGTATCGCCAACGATATGGGACGGCCATGAAAGCGCCGCGCTTCACGAAGTGGTTCGCAGCACTCCCCGCATTGAACCAGCCCCAGCGGCTCAAAGTGCTCGACGCCCTGCGGCCCGCGGCTGGGCTGCACGAGCTGCTCGCCTTGCTCGAGCGAATCACCTGCGCCACGCGCCGCTGCCCGCATTGCCAATGCGAACATTGGCACCGCCATGGTCACGCGAACGACTTGCAGCGCTATCGCTGCCGCGCGTGCCGGCGCAGCTTCAACGACCTGACGGGTACACCCCTGGCGCGGCTGCGCCTGCGCGGGAAATGGCTGGCCTACCTCGACGCCCTGCGCGCGTCACGCCCGGTGCGCGCGGCGGCGGACGAGGTGCAAGTGCACCGCAATACGGCTTTTCGCTGGCGCCACCGTTTCCTGGACCGGGTCAAGCACGACCTGCCGGAGCAGTTGTACGGCATTGCCGAGGCCGACGAAATGTTCATCCTGGAATCGCAAAAAGGGGCGCGCAAGCCTCGATAGAACATGCGCCAACAACGATCATCGTTCCGCGTGGGCGCGGGATGGCCACCCTGCGGGTTTAACGCTAACGATCATGGCGAGCACACCCGTCGACGCGGCCAAGCTGCCCGCAGCTCAATCCCGCCGCGACGCCAGATGCAAATGCGGCCGCGGATGCCGCCTTCTCTCGGCAGCCACTTCCAGCGCCCCGTCCTGCGTCACCAGCCGCGACCAGGTCTTCACCGCGCCAGGCCTGGCGCCGGATGCCGGCGCCGCCGCAGGCTCGGCCCCGGCCACCTCGTCCAGCCTGAACGCCGCCACCGCCCTCGACAAGGTCAGGGCCTGCATCTGCAAGGTGCGCGCCGCATCGGCCGCCTCTTCCACCAGCGTCGAATTGCGCTGCGTGACCTGGTCCATCTGCACGATCGCCTCGTTCACCTCGTTCAGGCCGCTGGCCTGCTCCAGGCTGGCGGAACTGATCCGGCTGACGATGTCGCCCACCTGCTGCACCGACATCGCCAGCGTCGCCATGCTGCTGCCGGCCTGGGCGGCGCAGGCGGTGCCGCCTTCGATCTCGGCGACCGATTGCGCCACCAGTTCGCGGATCGCGCGCGCCGCGCCGCCGGTGCGCAGCGCCAGCGAGCGCACTTCGCCCGCCACGAGTGCGAACTCGCGTCCGCCGTCGCCCACGCGCGCCGCTTCCAGCGCGGCGTTCAGCGCCAGCGTCCCGGTCTCGCTGGCGATGGCGTCGATCTGGCCGACGATCTCGTCGACCCGGCGCGCGCTGCCCTTGACCGTTTCCATGGTTGTCACCAGGCGGTCGACCACGCCCCCGCCCTGCAGCGCCGCGTCGGACGCCGACGCCGCCAGCCGGTTCGCGGCCTGGGCGCTGTCGGCGGTCTGGTGCACGGTGGCGGCCAGTTCCTGCATCGACGACGCGGTATGTTCCAGCGAGCTGGCGCGGAACACGGCGCGCGTACTCAGGTTCAGGTCGCGCAGCGCGATCTCGCGCGAGGCGCTGCCGATCGAGCGCGCCGACTCGAGGATGGTGCGCAGCGTACCGTTCAGGTTGCGGATGCTGGCGTTCAGCGCGCGCGAGGTGTCGGCGATTTCGTCGTTGCCGTAGACCGGCTCCCTGACGGTCAGGTCACCGCTGGCGAGACCGGTCGCGGCGGCGCCGATGCCGCGGATTTCCGCCAGCAGCGCGCGCCGCACGGCCATCGTGATGCGCAGCGAGACCAGCACCGCGAGCAGGATCACGCAGGGCGTGGCCCAGGCCATGGCGCGAAAGTCGCTGGCGGCGCTTTCCGCGGCTTCCTGCGCCAGCGCCTGCTCCAGCTCCGACAGCTCGGTCAGGCGCTGGGCTACCACGGCGAAGGCCTCGTCGGCCTTGCTCATGGCGTTGGCGCCGATCGACTGGTCGTCGCGCACGATCTCGAGCACGTCGCGCACGGCGGCCGTGTAGACGCGGTAGGCGCCCTGGGCCTGCTCGACATAGCGTCTCTCGGCGCCGCTACCCCGGGTCAGCCCGGCGAGGCGCGCCAGGCCGCTGGCGGTCTGCGCATGCTGGCGGTCGATGTCATGCAGCAGCGGCGCGATGCGGCGCTTCGGAAAACTGCCGGCGATCCAGGTCTGCAGCTGGTAGACCTGGGCGTGGCCGCGCTGGGCGCCCGCGACCAGGTCGCTGGCGGCGCGCATGTGCAGCGCGCGCTGGTTGACGATGGTTTCCAGCGACGCGTTCTGGCGCACCATCGCATACCAGCCGCCGCACGACAGCAGCACCAGCAGCACCAGCACGACGGCCGGCGCCAGCAGCAGCTTGGGACCGATCTTCAGGCGGGCTAGCATGGGCGGACCGGGAAAGAAGGAAAAAACGGAGAGATTGTCATGGGGCCCTCGATGTCGTCGACGCGCAAAGTTTCTTCAGCGCATTTGACCAATCTACGTCATCACTTCCGGCGCCCGCTTGCGCGGCATCAAGACCCTCCCCGCCAGCGGCGTCCGGTGTGGCGCCATGGACAATTGCGACAGCGCAGTTAAACTAGCGCCATGAAGAAGATCGCCGTCCACCTGGCCCGGCACCGGCGCCTGCTGGTGCTGGGCGGGCTGTCCCTGCTGCTGCACTTGCTGGCCCTGGCCTGGATCGGCGGGCGCAGCGTTGTGGAGGACCGGCGGGGCCTGGCGATGCCGATCGCGCTGCGGCTCGCACACACAGGGCCGGCAGCCGTGCAGCCGCCAGCGGAGCCAGTCGATCGAGCGCACGTGGCGCCAGCCGATCAAGTTACTGCCGCGCCGGCTGATCCAGCTCACGCCGCACCCGCCGACACGCTCGCCCGTTTGCCCGCCTTGCAGCCGCTAACGCCGGCCACGCCGGATCAAGGACCTGCCGCGGCCACGCCCGATGCGGCCACGGCATCCGCCCCGCCCGCCGCCGGCGACCCGCGCGGCGCCGCCGTCCAGCAGATGCCGGGGCGCTACCTGGTGCGCATGCCGCCATCGAGCCGCCTGCGCTATGCGCTCAGCCGCAGCCGCCCCGGCCAGGCGCCGGCAAGCGAAGGCGAAGCCCAGCTGGTGTGGGAAGCCGGCGGCGGGCGCTACCAGCTGCGCGTGGAGGGCGTGCTCGGCCTGCTGGAAAGCGAAGGCGGCGGCGACGACACCGGCATCGCCCCCAGCCAGGCCAGCGCACACCAGGACGACGGCAGCGACCGCATCACGCGCTTCGACCGCAGCGCGGGCCGCATCGTATCCGGCGCCGCCAGCGCCCCGCTCTACCTCGGCAGCCAGGACCGCGCCTCGCTGCTGATGCAGCTGGCCGGCATGGGCCTGGCCGCGCCCGAGCAGATGCAGGGACGGATCGAGGTGATGGTGAACGGACCCGATGGTGCGCGCGTCGTGCGCTTCGAGGTGCTGGGCCGCGAACCCCTGGCCACCACGGCCGGCGACCTCGCCACCGTGCGCCTGGCCGAGCTGGCCGAAGCCGGCCGGCCACGGCTCGAACTCTGGCTGGCGCCGGAGCGCAACTGGATGCCGGTGCAGCTGCGCCTGACCAGCCCCGATGGCAGCGTGGCCAACCAGGTGGTCACCGCCATCGAGACCGGCACGCCGGTGGCCGCCGAAGTCATGTAGCCCAGGTAGCTCAAAGTCTTACTTCCAGCGTTGCGCGCAGCGTGGCGCTTTCCGGGTAGGTCCAGCCGCGCCGTTCGACGCCGCGCACCGGGTCCAGGTAGGCCGGCTCGAAGAAGTTATCCTCCCCGAGCAAATTCGATCCCGCCAGGCGCAGCTGGTAGCGGTCATTGAATTTCCACACCGCGTAGGCTTCGAGGTCGGTGCGCGCGTGGGTATAAAAGCGGCGATCGGCCGAAGGATCGACGCGCCCGCCGCGCCGGTGCGCCAGGCTGGCGCCGGCGGTCAGCGCGCCACGTTTGTAGTCGAGGCCCAGGTTCGCCGTCAATGGCACCTGCTGCTCCATGCGGTTGTAGGGCCCGGGCACCGAATCCACGCGCGACCAGTTGCGGCTGGCGCTGGCGCGCAGCTCGAACGCCGGCGCATCCTCGATCAGCGCCGCCAGCGGGAACTTGGCCTCCAGCTGCAGCGAGCGCAGTTCGGCGCGGTCGTCGTTCACGGGCATGAAGATCCAGCGCAGGCCATCGAAATAGATGCGGTTGCCGGTGTAGTTGTCGATGCGGCGCAGCGAGGCGCTGGCCGCGACCATCGCGCCGTCCTGCCAGTGCCGCTCCCAACCGGCGTCGACGCCCCAGGCCAGCTCCGGTTTCAGGTTCGGGTTGCCGACATAGTCGGCCTCGGTGGCGCTGTTGTTCTCCCACGCGTAGCGGCGCGGCACCAGGCTGTACAGGTCCGGCGCCTTGTAGGTGCGGCTCAGCGCCAGGCGCAGCTGGTCGCTCCGCTTGGCATCCTTCTCCCCGCCCATCTTCCACAGCGTTTGCAGCACCGGGCTGAAGACACTCGAGCGCACCCGCGTCGTATCGAAGGTATTCCCGCCGACCCGGGTGCGCACGCCTTCCCAGCGCGCGCCGAGATACACCGACAGCTGCGGCGTGACCGTCCACTCGTCCTGCGCATACACGGCGGCGCGCAGCACGCGGGCGTCGAAGCGCTCGATGGGCAGCTGGTCGGGCGGCAGCACGCGGATCGCGTCCGCCTCGGCGCGCAGGTTGTCGCTGGCGTTGATGCCCGCATCCCAGCCCAGCGCCAGCACGTGGCCGCCCGCGAAGCTGCGCGTAAGCTTGCCGGTGCTGCTAGCGCCGCGCGCATCGGTGTCAGAGCGCACGCTGCCGTCGGTGACCGGACGTCCCGCGTCATCGGCGCCGTTGCGGCGCGTGAGCGTATCCTGCCAGCTGCGCTCGACGCCAAGCCTGGTTTCCAGCTTGGCCTCGGGGCCCAGGGCCGCGGTCCAGCGCAGGCCGGTCTTGAGCATGCGGTCGTCGAACGCGCCGGCGGTATGCAGGTCCGGCACCGGCGGCGGCGCGCCGCGTGATGTCGTGGTCAGCGCGTGGCCGCGGTTGCGGAAGCTGCTGCCGTTGGCCAGGGCATCCCATTCGAGCGTGTCGCCATTCTCCAGCGTCCAGCTGAAACGCGGGCTCAGGTTCAGGCGGTTCATGCGGCCGCGCTCGGGCAGCACGGTGGACCGGCGCATATCGATTTCACCGTCGGGGCGGGTGTTGGTCTGGTAGCTGCCCGACGTGCGCGACAGCGTGTCGTGGTTGCCGCTGGCCGACAGCGCCCAGGACGACCGCTCGCCGCGCTCGGCCAGCTCGGTGCTGAAGCTGGGGCCGCGGAATTCGTCCGAGTGCATGTAGCCGACCTTGGCCTCGCGCTCGGCGCGGCGCACCTTCTTGCGCGTGACGATGTTGATGGTGCCGGCCACCGATTCGGCCGAGAACTCGGCGCTGGCCGAGCGCAGCACCTCGATCCGCTCGACCATCTCGGGCGACAGGCTGGCCAGCGTGAAGCCGGCCGGCGCGCGTTCGCCGTCCAGCAGCACCTGAGTGTAGCCGCCGGCCAGGCCGCGCATCCGCACCTCCAGGCTGCCGCCCTGGCCGGTCGTTACCGTGACGCCCGGGATGCGCCGCAAGATATCGTGAACGCTGCTGTCGCCGTAGCGTTCGATTTCCTCGCGCTTGACCACGATGCGGCTAGCGGTGTCGTCGCGGCGCGGGTCGTAGGTGGTGCTTGAGCTGGTGACGTCGACCTGGGGGATGGCGGGATCGGGCGGGGATGGCTGGGCCTGGGACAGGGGCGGTATGAAGGCGGCGAGGAAGAGGAACTTACGGGAATACAGTAGGGGCATGGGCAATCTCCAGGGTAGTTATTCGTCTCGATGGAATAACTATATGCCTAAAGATAGCAAAATGTAAAATTGTTATGAAACTTTTCGATTGCCACTAGATAGTATTTGTGATGTCTAACCCTTAGCAATTAACCTATGCAACCGTGGAGCTTGTGAAAAAATCGTCAGGGCAAGGGTTACGGTAACGATGGATCAGCATTGAACTGTTGAGCTCATTCCTGGTCGAACCCGTATCGCCAACGATCCGG
>Ga0265798_10009334_pt1 | contig 12285 bp, 13 predicted proteins | sample P3T30metagenome_FD_192430 | JGI IMG/M metagenome (GOLD analysis project Ga0265798, IMG submission 192430) | Plant litter microbial communities from East Loma Ridge, Irvine, California - P3 T30 | ecosystem: Environmental > Terrestrial > Plant litter > Unclassified | place: USA: California...
ATAACACATGGCGGTTGTTTTCTTCACACACACACATGTCGGAGACCGTTGGTTCACGACTTTGACCACAACTTTTTGTCTTTCTATTTGTTTCTTCTTCTCCTTTTGGCATCAGATTGTTTAGCGAATGCCTGGCGGGCATGACCATCATCTTGCCCGCCATCGGCCTTGTTTTTGTTTTCGATTTATTAATCTTTGCAAAGCGTAGCGAGCGTTTGGATTTCCTTTCACGTTGAACCACGAGAATGAGAGATTTACGGGACCACATGTAACCGACGAAACACTTGTATATGATGGCACGAGAAAGACAGACAGATTGGCATTTTCTTGTCTTTTTTTTATTGGCATTGCGAGGAGGAAGATGGAGGGGACGATGATGATGATGATTGAGAAAGCTTTTTGTTGTTTTATTGAAAGAGACGCTTCTGCACTTTTTGGCTTCTATAACTAACGTTGTTTCCTCTCTCCACTCCCCTTCCCCTTCCCATGTTCCCCTCTTACCCACGAATCATCTTTATAATACCCTTTCCCCAGCGAATTCCCCTTCCTTCCCAACGCACCACGTTTGTTTCGAGATACCAGCCTGTTTTTTTCCTCCTCTGTTCCTTGGTTTTTTTGGTTCAAAGTCCGCCTTAGCGAGGCGGCCGTTTCTGCGACCCGTGGTCACAGAGTCACATTTTCAGCCAGGTCACTTGTCACACTTCATTGGTTCGGGTTCATTCTTCGGTTCGTAACTCTTGATTGGGGACAGGCTAGGGAGGGGGGGTTAACTAAAACAGGTCAGAGGCAGCTTTTCTGCCAGGCTTTCTCACTTTGCTTGCTTTAATGCTATCAGATGGCTTTTGCGCCTTTATTTTGTCAGCGCTTAGGTCGCTGCAGGTCACTTCTATGCCTCTCCTCTCGCTTGCTCCCACCCTCCCCTTATTGTTTCCATGTGATGTGAAAGTGAGTGAACAGGCCATCATGGTTGCCGACTGCGCGCCGCACGCTCTTCTGACGTTTTGTATATAGGCATATATGGGTATGTTGTTGTTGTTTTTGTTATTGTTTTTACCGCAGCAACATCGTTTAAACTGGTAAAAGCTGCATGTCATGCATTGCCCACCTTTTACTTGTTCAGCCGCTTCTCCACCGTGTTGCACCGCCCGCGCATACGTGATCTCTGCCTTTTCTCCACTCTTTACCTGCCTGGTCTTTCGCCACAAAGAAACATCCGTGTTTGCTTGCATGTTTAAGCTGCATTTTTTTTTCATTTGAGCCGCAAGGATTTGAGCCGCAAGGGTAGAGAGGGCCAAATGTGCGTACCTCGCGTGAAGCGTCAAGCCAGGCAAAAAATGATCATGTATCGGAAGCCAAGAGGCATCCTTTTTCCTCATACAACCGCATCTTCCCACATTCAGACATGCACCACTTGCAACGCTAAGCTCTAAATGCCGTATTTTGTTCTCAGCTCGGCAACTTGGAAATGTAATAGGCATGTTCGTACGTCACACCGTCGTTCGGATGGATTTCCGGATCAACAGCTGCCATGTATTCGTCCGGATGCCGCGCAAGCTGGCTTATCCCTCCTTCTTCCTCTTCGTCTTCCTCTTCTTCTTATTCTACTCTACCCTTGCTCCTTGCTGCTTTCCTCGGCAGCGGCCCCGTTGGACGGTGGAGGCAGATGAGAGAGAGAGAAACAGGCATCTCTGAGGACCCGACCCGACCCGACCCCACATTGATTTTGTTGCTACGGGACTATGTAATGATGGGATCACGGGGCTTGGGGGGACCTTGTTATAACAGTTACGGTTATGGTTTACGGTTACCGTGCGTAGTTTGAATGATTGTTTTTGGTCATATGAGAATAGTATAGTGTAGTATAGCGCTCGCTCTGTCTGTCTTGGAATCTATATTGGACTTTGAATCCAAGTTTCTCCTCTCTCATGCCGTCGTCGTCGTTGTCGTCGTCATCAACATGGCTCAGTCCAGTCTCTCCTCGTCTCGGCCTTTTTTTTCCCCTCTCAGCTCAGCCTCTAGCAACACATACACACACACACACATACATACACACATACACACATATGCCCCCACATCTCCAACATGGTCTCAAGCCACGCAATCCCTCACAAAACGAACAACGCAACCCATCGTCACCGCAACTTTGTCACCTCAACACGACGATGATTATCAAACCATCAGCCAACTCGCTCCGGCTCCATGTCCATATCCATGTCCATAAATCCTTCGACATGCAAAGAAAGGAAAGGAAAGGAAAAAAAAGTATCATCGCACTCTTGCATATGCACGCATCTCGCATACAGTACACTACCCTACTGGTACATGACAAAAACCCCACACACCAAGCAAGCACAGCAAGGAATAAGACGATAGAAATGCATACAAGTACGCTAATGGCAATGGTGAAACATGGTGGACAAGGGTCGTGTCCATGTGTCTAGTGCAGCTTGATTGGCAAGTAAGCAGACGGCTAACTACATGTCTCGATACGGTGGTTTGGGGTTGGTGGGGTGTATGTATGTGTGTGTGTCTGTGTGTCTGTGTGTGTCTGTGTGTCTGTGTGTGTCTGTGTGTGCAGGTGCCGGGTGCAGCAGGTGCAGGCAGGTTGCTAGGCAAAGTGCTAGGCAAGGTGCGGGGGGTGGGCTGACGTGATGTGATAGGTTTAGATTATTACGGTGTGGTGAGTCACTAAGAGGGTGAAATAAAGGTTGGATTCATCGGAGAATTCCTGCTTCTTCTGAAGCTGCATGGGGCTGGGCTGGGCTTGAGAAGGTGAGGGGAAGAAAGAGAGTGTAGAGATGGATATAGAAATGTACGATAATGGTTGGCAACAACAGTAATGGTGGTGGTGGTTGTTGATGAAGGAAATGAATACCGTGCACACAAACAGTCCAGCCCAGTATAGTTCGGTTCTCACACCGACCTCAACTCAGCCTACCATGCCGAAAAATTCAACGGCCCAATCACATAAGTCCCCGCTTCGTAAGATAAATTGATAAATTTTCCGGGCCTGGCTTCCAAATGACGCCGCAGCAAAATCAAACATCACATCACCCACCACCAGGCCCCGCAAAAGAAAAGAAATATAGAAATAGAATAAAAACGGCGATAACAACAGCCAAAGTCTACATGCAGCCAATGCTCATGACGATCCATTCAATACCGACGGGACTAGATAAATGTTCCGTATTGGTTTTTGCCACAGCTGATACGTTTTGTCGTGTGGGGGATGGACAATACATGAGATGATCATTGATCGTCCCGTACCACATTGCGGACACCAAAAAGCAAAAAATAAGGAAAAGGAAAAGGCGGGTTTACTGTCTGCACCGTTTGCACCCCACGGCCCATCTGCCCTTGTTCCGTTCCCACCTCCAATCCCCTTCAGCTCAAGGATCTGGTGACCTGTGACACTGTCCCAAAGAGGAAGTCTGCCTATCGGAACGGGACGGAGCTTAATACAGTAATGGGGTGTGCGGGAATTGCGATCATTTGGGATTGTACTTGTCCTTCCAGATCCTGTGGACATGTCAGGTTAGCATGTGCTTTGCAAGGGCACCAGAGAAGAAAAAGGCCCAGTGCCGGAATCCGTCGGTGGGTGTAACAAAGGGCAACGGCATGCCGAGAGTACCGCGGTAAATGCACGTAGATGGGTCCTCGGTCGCCTTGTGTGTCCCGATCAAAACTGCCGTCATTGTCGCGGTAGCCGTCAACTACTGCCATCCGTTCTCTTTTCGCAAGCACGCAACCCCAACAGCAACCATTGTCGCGCCATCAATGCAACTCAATCTCCAGCTTGCCATGACAACCGCACCATCTGACTATGTGCTCCACACACACCGTGGGTGCATGCACGCCGTCATCGGCTACACCCTCCCACCGTCCCGCTTACTCTTGCACTGGAACCGAGGCCAGCAACGAGGCGCCACGTGTAGGCCCATCAACGGACTCGTGTGAGCCCATGCACCCGCAGCGCCGGGCCCAGAAGGCATGCCTAAGTTCCAGTATTGGAAGGGGAGAGCTCGGCTTGTGCCAAACGGACGGCATGGTGCTCGTACTCGCAGAAATTCTCTGTGCGACATGGCATCATGTGTGCGTAGCGGGGAACTGGGCAACCAAAGTGTGACAGGTCCTGCTGCGGGTGAGGGCGAGGGCCGTTCGGCGTCCGCGGTCAGCTTAAGCGAGCACGACGAGCAAAACGGTGCCTCAAGAGCCAATCGATACGCCTTGGCACCGACCCATTGAAACTGGCCTCGCCTGAACGGACAATAGCGCTGTGCGTTGGATTTGTGGCCATGCTGCCTGGATCCTGTCGTGGCTTGGTGTTGAGGTTGAGGTTGTTGATGGGGGATGCAACACCGGTTGAGACGGCATGGCGCGCGTCAATGTGATGGCACCTCATGGTAATCTTGCTCCGTGCTTCTCGTCGCAAAAGCAGCTCCTCGGTCCGATGGCCATGGTCGAATAGAGAGTGAAATGGTAAAGAAAACGGTGGTACTTACCAGGTATTGCCTAACGTTTTGTTGCCCTTGGTCTCCGCGAGGCGCAGAAACTGAGCCGCTTTGAACTGAATCGAGCTGCAGTTAGCAATACGTCCGCATCAGCCGAAACAGCCCATGGTGATGCCCAAACAGTGAGGCGGAAGTGGAGGGCGACTTGGTGTCTCAGTGGGCAAAGGCGCGTGATGGCTGAGGTCGAGGCTGTACGCGACCCCAAGCTGACCGTTCGCGTTTCCATCGCATGAACATCATCTCATAGACGAGTCGACGTTGACCGGTGAAGCAAGACGGGGGCCCTGGACAACAGCGACTTGCCGCACACACTGGGGAGGACGACATAGCTTGCTTACCTTGTCCTTCTTCGTACCGAAGCCTTCGATATAGCACCAAGCTACCTCATTCATTGCATCCGTATCGCCCAAATTAGCAGCAGTCTCGTAATATTGCTTCGCCGCAGCGGCATCCTTTTTGATGCCCCAGCCATTTCGGAAACAGTTGGCCAACTCATACATGGCCAGCACAAGCTCGCCTTTGGCCGCGCCGCCCTTCTTCATGCCTGCACCGAGCGCCAGCTTCTCGACCTCAGCACTGTTCGACGCCGCCATGGACAAGTACTGGACCGCTTGCTCTTGGTTCGGCTCACACCCCCAGCCATGACTGGTGTTTTAGTCAGCGAGGCCTAGAAAACAAGGGCGACGGCCATGTCCGATGAATAGGCCCAAGTGCTTACCGTAATGCGAGACCGTAGAGCACTTGCGCTAGAGCATTGTTTGCGCCGCTCGGCTCTGCCAGTCTTCCAAACAATGCTGTCGAAGCCTCGAGATCTTGGTGCACCTTGTCAGCTTCATCGTGAGAGTTCCCGCGTGAGACTACTCACTTCCTTTCTCGTGTAGCCTGATAGCCTCCTGAATGTTCTCCTATGCAAAGCTTAGACCAGCTCTTGTCCTCGTCCAAGTTGTGCATACCTCGTCCCCAGGAGCACCTGTGCCTGTGGCGCTCTTCGGTGGCCCTGACGATAGTGGGCTCGTAGGCTCGTAGTGCGGCGTACTGGGCTGACTGCTGTGTTGCAGAGTTGCTGTAACCATCACTGTAGCCCTCTTTTCCCACTTGGCCTCTTCGTCCTCTGTCCGGGCGACACCATCTCCTCCTACTTCTGGAAGATTGTCTGGCACGTTGACCGAGCTGCCAGACCTGCTCAGCCCAAAGTGCAGCCGCTCCGCTATCCCTCCGCCCTGCGACGAGGTGCTGCTACGACTCCTGAACCTGCCAAACGCACCTCGTGGAACGGGCGACAAAAGGGGTGCCTCGCGCGTAGGATCGCCGGGGAAGCTAGGCGGCTCGATTGACTCTTGCGTCGTGGTCGTGGTTCGAAAGAAGTGGAACTCTGGAACATCGGGAGACAACGTGGGGCCCGTGGGCGATGTAGGAGCGCCCTCATCCCTGATCTTGTCCTTCTTTTTCAACAGGTCTTTGAGCGGCATGTTGTTGCGCAAACGAGCTTTCGCGTCGAGCTTCGCGTTTGCCAGCGCAGGCAAGGGCTTACGCGGTCGGGGCCTAATAATATTCACGAGTAGTTTCACACAAGGATACCGAGCGCTATATGCCGTCTCTGCACTACTCGACCCGGGCAAGTAGTCTATACCTTCGCGGGTTCATCGCAGAGGTGGCAGAGCCCATGATCCGCGGCGTGGGCTGTCGAATGGTATGACACGATTGAAGTAGGACCAAAGCCAAGCAGCAGCCGCAGCCGCAGCCGCAGCCCGCTTCAGCCTCCACCTCTTGCCAATGTCAGAAATAAATAGTAAGCGTCTTATACCGCCCGACATCGAACCTCACGTCCCATGTGATTATCCGTTTTCAGTTTATATCGCAATTAGCTTTGGGTACACACACTGGACACAATGCACATCCTGCACACCTCCAAACCCTTCCCGAACTACTTTGGTACCTGGCGCTACTAATGCGCCACCCTTCTAGCCTACGGCCCAAACTCCTCCACGGCCAAATGCACCTATCCCACAACAAACATCATCCTTCATTATTCACAACGGACACGACTGCAATCAAAGCGTTTGATTCTTCATCTTTCATTCATTTATCTTTTCTCTCTGTTTACATGTTTTTCTATCATCTTTTGGTGAGCACCTATCGAGGATAGGGCACTCCTATCATCAACCGTACGCCGGTTTCTGCATGTTGTGCGTGGACTTTACTCCAATTGCACAGTATATTGGTAATGAAATGGGCCTATTGCCCTGGCAGGAGACAATGAAAAGACTCGACTAGGAAATCGCAAGACGGGGTATCACACAAAGAAAACCCTGAACGCCGCAGCTGTGACAGCTATGTACCTTGAAGGGTCAAGAAAAGCACATGGCTATGAAGACGAAAACCTACCAAGATAGATACTGGCAGAAAGCATGGCTTGAAAAAGACGTGTTAGGGAAGGACCACGCCAGAATCAAAGGAGGGGGGCACTCACAATCTGCGGACATCGGCAGCCAATGCATGCGCCGAGCTTATTGTTCCCCGAGTGAAATGTAGTCGGCCTGCTGGGTGAATTGCCTAGGCTCCTGTTCGGCCACAATGGACTCGAGGGTCTCCTCGCTGGAATTGAGAGTACCATTGGCGGTATCCAGGTCCTCTTCTGGGCTATCGGAAGTGACGGGAGTGGCCGAAGAAGGGGAGTGGACAGGGGAGGAGTGGCGAGTAGTGGTCCTCATGCGAGCAGCGCGACGAACGTGCCCATAGCGACAGCTATCTCCAAACCGACATTCACCCGTGTTGGCGAAAGTAGGACACTCATTTGCATGCAATTCAGGGCAGGCGTCTCCTTTCTCGCAGTATCCCAAAGTGCCAAACGCCTCGCAGTTGCGTGCTGCAGGATTGATGCGAACGTGAGCAAAGCGGCAGGTCTCGTTGTTACACAGTCCGCCTTGGAAATGGATACAGGTTGGCGCATTGTGCGGTGAAATGTCATGAGAGAGTGAGCACAGTGGACCCAAGGTACAGTTACCTTTATACAGCCAGCGCTTGCAGGCAGCCAGCTTGTTGGGATCGTGCATGTATGAGCATACGCCGCCACATACACCTGTAGATGCGTCAGTAATGCAAGTGAAGAAGGAAAGGTGCCGAAAGTGTCGTTTCGTCGAAATACCTGTGCTAGTGAACCTGGAACAGAGACCCTTGGGTTTGATATTGTCTCTCCATGCCGGATTCTTGCTCATCAAGAGCTGCTTCGATGCGCTCCCAGTATCCTCTTCCTCTTTGGGTCTGGTCTTCTCATCTGAGCCATCAACGGTTGTAGGGTTGTGCGCGGGCGTCTGGGATGGACGCGGGTATGGGTGATGACGAGGGGTGCCGTAGGTGCCGTGGCCACCACGATGACCGTAGCTACCGCGGGCACTGTAGAAGTTGTTGTTACCGCGAGTGCCATAGCCATAGTGGCTGGAGCCAGGGCCAAAATGGCCACCACGGCCGGCGCCATGGTGTCCAGCTCCAGTATGTCCAGCACCGGCGCCGTTGTAATGTGCGCCATTGCGCTCCTCGGTGTACTTCTTGATCTTTTCAATATATGCTATAGTTATCATGTCAGCATCTATGCGCAAAGCTTCCATTACAATACATACCTCGCAGTTCGGATTCAGCGCGCCGACGTTCCTCATATGAGGTCATTGCAGTGATCTGCTCCTGCGTATACGGGGGTGGTCCAAACGGCGCCATGTCGGCGACCTATCCTGTAAAGGGCTGATCAGTTAGCAATACGTGTTTTTGTTAGTTTTGTCACTTATGTGCAGGTTAGCGACAAGCGGCAGAGGTAGATTGAGGTGATGCCGGCGAGAGTTTGCGGGGCGACAAAGAATAATAAGTACTGATCCGTGAAGCAGTACGTCTTGGCAGGGTCTCGAGTCACGTGGCATGATTAGCGTGACATCGGTAGCCGAACCAAGTCCGGCTGGCTGTACACGCGGTGTCAAAACTGTAAGACGCTCTTTGGGAAAGGTCAAAAGTGGTGGAAGACACAGAATATATGATAGTGATTGGACTCAAGCAGTGCCTGCATATGGCCTAACTCCAGTAACACCGTGAAAATGCTACAGCCTTGAACGCCATGACAATGCAATATGAAGGATGTGTGGATACATTTCCTAAACCACCAAGCGGACTCTTGCTCCAGTTAGAAGAGCAAAAACAAGTTCTCGTTACTCATCAGCCTCCTCGTTAAGCTGCTTACGCTTGATAGCCAGATCAGTCTTCTGCTTGTCGATCTGTGTCTGCACACGCTTCTTGAAGAGAGTATTGGTCTGCCTGTCACGCTGCTCGGTACTCTGCTGGATGGCCTTTTCCAGTTCTGCAATTTCTGCCCTGAGCTGCTCTTGACGCTGCTCCTCCGCAGCGGCAGCTTCATCCACCTCATCCACGTCGTCGTCGGAATCAGCGTCATCGTCGTCGTCATCATTGTCGTCTGCTGATGTCGCGGCTGCCGGTGTCGAAGCTGCAGTCTCGGTTTCCACAGCCGCATTGCCATTCTGGCTGAGCGCATGCATGGCCACGTCATGAGCAGTGGTAGGGGTGCCAACTTGTTCGACTTCGATGTTGCTAGAGCCATTCAGTAACGCATTGATCTGGTCATTGTCGCCCTGCAACTCGACTTCATCGTCCATAAGTCCCTCGGCAAGCATCTGTTCGAATTCGTTGGCGTCCATCTCTTCGACTTGGGGAGCATCCACCATTTCCTCATCGTCCACCTCCTCTTCGGAGCTGGACTCTTCGGAGCTCTCAGCTTCGCTGTCTACCATTTCGAACTTGGTTGCATGAGCATTCTCGTCCTCGGCCAACAGTCGGTTCATTTGTGCTTCGGCTCGCTCAACATCGATGTACGATTTGCGAGGTCGGAAACGTCGCTTGCGGGCCCACTTCATAGGCGGCGTAAGACCATGGGGAAATCGATGGGTATCGGGGGAGATGTATGATGGTAGAGGGTACTTCTTCGCTTCCTCCTCGTTCTTGACCTCGTCCAAGACTAGCAGCATTTGGCAGACGTCGGCAGTCTTGACCCAATCCTTTTTGTTCCAGCTCTTCAGCGATTCGATGACAGCAGGTAGTTCGACCATAGTGGCGGCATAGATGCGGTTCTGTATAGTTAGCATAGCCCGGCGGCCCTCGCGATCGAAGAAGCGAAAGTGGACACCGGGGCCCCCCTGTGATACACTCTTGCCGATGGTCTTCTCTTCAATGGACTTTCGCAGTAAGTCACAGTCTGGGCCTGGTTTCATGCGCAAGACGAACTGAGATTCAATGGCTGGGTCGGGCTCTGCCTCTTCTGCCTCACTGTCGTAGCCGACACCATATGGTCTAACTGGGGGCTTTCCGGCGCCCTTGACCTTGAGAATAGCAGTGCTGGTGCGCTGTGGTGCATTCATACCGGCCTTTGGCTTGATAGACAACTTGATAGACTGTGTGCGATTGTGGAGTTTGGGTGGAGGAGGTGCCTGTTCGACTCCAGTGAAATCGTCCTCGTCGCTGTCATTGGCCATGGCGAGGCTCTTCGCAGTGGGCTTCGGCTTGCGCTTAGCGGCGGGTGAATCTATATCATCGCCCTCTTCACGGGCCCGTTTCTTCGGTCCAGGCTTTCCGGGGGGGATGACGTTGCCGCTTTCATCGAGTTTGGGTTTCTTGGTATATTTGCGCTTCACCTTGGTAGCGTCGGCATGCTGACTGTCTACTGGCTCTCCAGGTGGAGGTGCTACGGGTTTCAACTTGATCTTGAGGCCTGGCTTCGCGGTGACGGGCGTGGACGCATTCGATGGGGGAGCCTCGGCCGGTGTAGAGCTGGGGGCGGCGCTCGTCTTGAGTTTGAGCTTCATCTTGTGTGGTTTGGGCAGATGTGAGGAGACTTAGCGTCCAAATTCTGATTTACGCGCCGGCGGGCGCGACATGTGTGAGGATGGCCGATTGTGAGCAAGTGAGTCGCGGTCGCGGTCGTTGACAATGGCATGGGGTTTGGCCTTGGCAACACCCGGAATGATGAAAGGCCAAAGCTTCCGGACCGCGTACCTTCACTTTCTCGACAGTTCCATATATGCGCGTACCGTGACCATAATGCGCCCACTGGTTCCGCCGTAATACCAACTCACTCAGTGCACGGCTGCATCGCACACGATCCAAAAACGCAAGCATGTCCCAAAACGACCTATTCCTCAGCCTGCTACGGCCCGCCGTCCTCCACATTCTGCGCGCGACGGGCTTCCAACATGGCAAGCCTTCAGCCGTCGACACCATCGTAGACCTTACAGCGCGCTACCTGTCTGTACTCGCAGAGCGTACAGCCTACAATGCCTATTCGAACCACAACGACCTCACCCCAGACATTACCGATGTGCGCATGGCAATGCAGGATTGCGCCCTCCTTGTACCGACTATGACGGCAGGGGAGGAACTTTGGAAGGAAATTTTGCGGAAGCCTCTTGAAGAGTACAACGCGGAAACAGGCGCCCGCGAGAATGAAGCGGCACGGCGTGACGCTGAGGACACGGCAGATGTGACCGAATTTATCGAATGGGTCAAGGGCGAGCAGAACAAGGAAATCAGGCGGATAGCAGGCATATACAAGCCGGTACCAACGAATCCAACTGAGCAGCTTGACCAGGAAGAAATGGAGGATTATTTGAACAGTAGGCCTCTGTGTGTATTGTTATTATTCGGTTGCTAACTCTACCCAGCCTTGATGAAGAAACACAGCAAGACCGGCGTCGAATCAAGATTTCAAGGCACAGTATTGGGAGTACCTGCTGAGCCCAAAACTATCAAGATCGAAGGAGGAGCCGCCGAGTCGATAGAAGAGTGGTGTCGCAAAACCCGCGAGAAAGCCGCCAAAGCCGCCGAATCGAAACGAGAGAGCAATGAACCAACCCATCACATCGACACGATAGAGCCTTCAGCAGATGTGGCTATGGAAACGGAGTCATGACCATGGGTCGATTTGCAAGCATAGCGTAGGCGTTAGGTTATGAATCATTTTCAGGCGTTACGGACTACCTAGGTTCTCAAGCTGAGGAAATTCTGCGGAAATGGAGCTCAGATTTGTATTTTACTCTTTGGGACACATATATCGAGGGTTGGAAGCTCCTGTGCTCGTCCTCATACAGCACATACCATGGCGACTATTGCCACCCCACGAGAGCGTACACCCGCGATATGGTAATTGCCAGATATTGAATGTTAGCTACGATTGACCATCAACAATTGCCAGTAGTAAGATTCAGACACAAATGTACGTGATGTGTCTTTGGTTTCTCCAACTCTAATCCAGAAAGTCAGATGTTACTGGAAAATCGTGCACTTGGCCCGCCCCACGCTTCTATCGATTACTGCTAACAAAGACTAAGACGCGGCTTGTACATTTGTTTTCCAAATACCATGACGGGACGGGATGGGGGCAAGAAGTGGGGCAAGAATCGAATGACGGGCCCCTCATACGTCATAGGTATTATAGATAGCCAAAACAATATCCTCTCAAGCTTCAACCCAACTAATTCCCATAGAAACCTCAATTCAAGCAATCTCAGATACCTAATCACTGCAGCTACAAAAAAAATAAGACACATCCAACCAACGCTCTCATCCCAAACCACCACTGCTTCCACCACCACACTACACCACGCAACAATGTCCGCCCTTGATCCCAAAGGTTCCTCTCAACCGTCCCTAAGCCAGGCCTACACCACACCCGGCAACCCCGCACAAAAAGACCCCAAAGAGCAAGCCCAAACCGAATTCAATGCCT
>Ga0265798_10009335_pt1 | contig 12285 bp, 15 predicted proteins | sample P3T30metagenome_FD_192430 | JGI IMG/M metagenome (GOLD analysis project Ga0265798, IMG submission 192430) | Plant litter microbial communities from East Loma Ridge, Irvine, California - P3 T30 | ecosystem: Environmental > Terrestrial > Plant litter > Unclassified | place: USA: California...
TGCAACCACCGCCACCAGCACCGCCGTCGACACCGCCACCACCGCCGCAAAGAACTAAGCCTTCCCCGACACTATGGGCCCCTCCGCATCAGCCCTCTGTTCGTCGTGTCCGACCTGCCGTGAAACCGCAACGCGAGCCGCGGTGGATCGTCGGGCCTGAGCTGCTGGAGATCGGCCCGATTTCTTTCGACGCCAAGCTCGTTTACGTAGGTCATCAGGCCGATCCATACGGATATCCTCGACATCCGGCGTTGATCGACCCCGCGTTGACCGTGGCGGAGCGCTACGTTTCGTCCGATACGGTGAACAGTTGGAATGCCGACTACCACGCATTCGATCCGGCTGCGCGAAGAGGGTATCTCGAATGGCTTGCTGCGGGTCGTCCCGGCGGCGCGGCACCCGCGTTCGCCAAGCTGTATTTCTATGGCCTGGAGCGAAGGTTGCTCCTCGACGATGCGAAGGCTGAGGCGCACCTGATCCTGGCCGAACTGCGGCGGCTGATGGTGTCGTACGGGGAAGACTACAACTTCGGACCAGCCGCCGCCAAGTTGATCGATCTGGCTTCGCTGATCGCGAAGGAGGACGGACCGAGAACGCGGCCGAACCTGCTTCTCGGCAACGGGTACGAATTACCGCTCAAACTGCGCATCGAACTCGGCGAGCAGGTCGCCGCAGGCGAGCCGCTCGGTTCGGACGCAGCGCTTTGCTGGCTGTTGGCTACGCCCCAGACATACCCACGAACCGCGATCACGCGATGCTTCGACGAGTTCCTGGACCTTTGGGGCCGTCGGTTTGCTGAAATCTATCCTGCGGGCCTGAAGGTTCGTGTCCCCAAGGCCCGGATAAATTACCGTTACCAATCCTCAAACGGGTTCCACGCGGATATGATTCTGCCCGACGTGCCGGATCTGTCCGGGACATCGGCTCCGCTGGGGCGCCTGCGGAATCTCATGGACGAGTGTTCCGACGCCCTCGGATCGTACAGTCGCCTCGTCGGTGGCAACGCATCGGTTCGAGGAACCCTACCTGCAGCAGCGCTGCTCCCGCCGGTCATGTCCAAGGGACCTTTCGGCGAACCCCTCAGAGCAGCGCGGCGCGGGTTGGCGCTTACGCCGGACAAGCCGACGATAACGACAACGGCGGCGATCCTGGATGCCACCATGCTTCCCGATCCAGGGGACGGGGGTACCGTGAATACCGCCTGCCAGAAGCAGCTGGCGCAACGGCTGGATGCAATCGGCGTCGGTTTCGAACCGGATCGGCGGTACGGTGCTACAGGGCCGATGAGTGTCGGTTCTATCATCGGCCTGTTCGAATTGGGGGATACGTCTCCTCTCGCCACTGACGATCCGACATATGCGACGGCGCGTTCGGTGGTCGACATCGCGATTCTGGCCGCGTCGTCGGACGGGGCGATCGTGCCAGCGGAAATTCTTGCCATAGGCGATCACATCGCGGGCTTCTCGGAACTTCACGAGGGGGCGCATCGTCGGTTGGCTGCGCATATTGCGGTCGCCACGGAGCAGCCTCCAAGGTTGGCAGCGGCCCTCAAACGTCTTGCGGATCTCCCAAACGACGCACGGCGTAACGTCGCGACTGCCGCGGCGGCCACGATCCTGGCTGACGGTCAGATACTTCCGGCGGAGGTCCGATTCCTCGAGAACCTGTATAAGGTGCTCGGCCTACCCCAGGATGACGTCTATGGTCTGCTTCACCGTGGGGGCGGCGGCGATGCCCCGGTCACGGTCATGGCCGCAAGACCCGAAGCCGGTATTCCGCTGCCTCGCGAAATGCCGAAGAGCGAGTTGTTGATCGACAGCGTACGTCTCGCCAGGATCCGGAGCGAGACGACGGACGTCTCGAAACTCCTGGCTTCGATTTTCGTGGAGGACGCGGCACCACCAGTCGAAAAGGTCGTCGGAGCCGAAATCGGCAGATATGGGGGCCTCGACAAGGCACATGAGGCCCTCTTGGCATTGATCGTGGAGAATCCGGAAACGACGCGTTCCGATTTCGATGCGGCAGCCCGAGCGGTGCGCCTGATGCCCGATGGCGCCATCGAGACGATCAACGAGTGGGCGTTCGACAAGTTTGACGAACCGATCTTCGAAGACGACGAAACGTTGATCATTCCCGCTCACATTCTCAAACTTCTTGAACAGATGGATGCATCGTGACCCAGCCAACCCTCCGCCCTCGAGACCGCGACACCATACTTCAGGCGCTGGCGGCAGGCGTCGTGCCCCGTTTGGGGCTGCGCCACATCCAGGTCGGACGGGCTGGGGAAATTGCGGCACTCGTTCGCGACATTGACCGTGTAGCGGACGGTGGGGCGGGGATGCGCCTCGTCGTTGGCGAGTACGGCGCTGGAAAGACCTTCTTCCTCAATCTCGTGCGACTGATTGCCCTGGAAAGAAAGTGCGTGACGATACACGCCGATCTCGCTCCCGATCGTCGACTTCACGCCACGGGCGGACAGGCTCGCGGTCTCTTCTCCGAAGCGATCAGGAACATGGCGACGCGGACGAAGCCGGAGGGCGGGGCCCTAGCCAGCATCCTCGAGCGGTTCATCGGAACCTGCGTTCAGGTAGCCGAAACAGAAGCTCGACCGATGGAACGCGTGATAGACTCCGCTTTGGCGCCTTTGCACGAACACCTCGGCGGGCATGATTTCGTGACGGTCGTGAAGGCGTACTGGCAGGCCGGGGACGATGGTGACGACGGCCGAAAGGCGGCGGCGTTGCGCTGGCTTCGCGCCGAATATCCAACGAAGACGGAAGCGAGAAACGCGATCGGCGTTCGTTCGATAATCGACGACGCGGACGTTTACGACAGCTTCAAGCTGATGGCCGCCTTCGTTCGGATCGCCGGGTACGCGGGAATGGTCGTCGTCCTTGACGAGATGGTGAACCTCTACAAGCTCCAGAGTGCGCAAGCGAGGAATCAGAATTACGAGCAGCTGCTGCGCATGCTGAACGACGTGCTTCAGGGCGACGTCGCGGGTTTGGGGTTCGTGCTTGGCGGGACCCCGGAGTTCCTGATGGACAGCCGACGTGGCCTCTACAGCTACCAGGCTCTCCAGTCCCGCCTTGCCGAGAACGGCTTCGCCACCGGCGGGCTCGTCGACCTGTCCGGACCCGTGGTGCGGTTGCAGGGCCTGACGCCCGAGGATCTGCTCGTGCTGCTTGGCAACATCCGTTCGGTGTTCGCATCGAACGTCGACGTTGGCGAACTCGTGCCTGACAGTGCTCTCACCGCCTTCATGTCTCATTGCAACACTCGTATAGGCGAAGCGTATTTTCGGACGCCACGTAACACCATCAAGGCTTTCGTTCAGTTCCTGGCGGTGCTCGAGCAGAATCCCGGAACGGATTGGCGGCTGCTGATCGGAGCGGTGGAGGTGGCCAATGACGAGGACTCGGCCATCGGCGACGAGGACGGCGATGACGAACTCGCCACCCTGCGACTTTAGTGGTTTCATCATACGATAGGCTGCACCGCGATGTTCAGCGCTGGATCCGGGACGAGGGGTGGACCGAGCTCCGACAGGTGCAGGACCAATCCATCTCCGCCATTCTCACCGGAGATGAGGATGTCTTGATTTGCGCGGCCACTGCTGCGGGCAAGACGGAGGCAGCCTTCCTGCCGCTTCTCACGCAGGCCGCGTCTCGGGAGGCCCCGGGACTCGCGATCTTGTACGTCAGTCCGCTGAAGGCCCTTATCAACGATCAGGCGCGACGGCTGGATGGCCTCTGCGAGAGTTTGGGTCTGCCGCTTGTCCGATGGCACGGAGACGCGCCGCAAGGGCCCAAGACACGGACGTTCAAGCATCCACGTGGCGTGGCGCTGATCACGCCGGAGTCGATCGAAGCAATGCTGGTCAGGCGTCCGGCGGATGCTCGACGGTTGTTCGGTGCGTTGGACGCGATCGTGATCGATGAGTTGCATGCATTCCTTAGAGGGCCGCGTGGCCTCCATCTCGCATCACTGCTTCGACGGATCGACGCCTTGGCTGATCGGCGGCCGCGACGAATTGGTTTGTCCGCGACCATCGGGGACCCGGCGATCGCCGCGTCCTGGCTACACCCGAGTGCACCGTCTTCGGTTGTTCGTATCGAGGTCGAGGGCGGTCAGCCCGAGCTACGTCTCCAGGTTCGAGCGTATTTACAAAGGGATTCGGTGATCGGCACCGATGCGATCGGTTCAGATGGCACACGGATCGAGGGCGACGTGGACGCCTTGAGCGATATCGCCGATCACGGCTTCAAGCATCTTCGCGATGAGAACAATCTGTTATTCGCCGGTTCCCGGCGCAACGTGGAGGAGCTGGCCGACCGTCTCCGCGCGCGGTCAGAGGCTGCAGGAGTTCCCAACCCCTTTCTGCCGCATCATGGCAATCTTGCCCGCGAGTTGCGCGAGGAGGTCGAAGGCCGTCTTAAGGCCGGCGACCTGCCGACCACGGCGATCGCCACCACGACCTTGGAACTGGGTATCGACATCGGTTCGGTCGCCTCGATCGCACAGCTGGGCCCCCCTCGATCGATCGCGGGACTCCGCCAACGGCTTGGCCGGAGTGGTCGCCGCGCCGGTGCCGCCTCGGTGCTTCGCATCTACATTCGGGAGCCGGCGGCTCCCGATGGACCGCTAGGTCGACTACGCCTGCCCACGATATGCGCGATAGCGGCCGTACGCCTGCTGCTGGACCGCTTCGTCGAACCGCCCGAGCGCTTCGACCCGAGCACGTTCAGTGTCGCCGTGCAGCAGACCCTATCCCTCATCGTCGAACGCGGTGGGGTGACGCCGGCGGGATTGCATAGAGAGCTGTTCGCAGGTGGCGCCTTGGCGATGTCTGCTGGTGATCTGGCAAACCTTCTTCGAGGAATGGCGGATCCGGAGGTCGGTTTGCTCGAACAGTCGCCTGACGGGCTACTGATGTTGGGGCGGACTGGCGAGCGTATCACCGTCTCGCGCGACTTCTACGCCAACTTTGACACCGAAGAGGAATGGAGGCTCATTGCCGGCGGTCGCTCCTTGGGGACGATACCGTTGTCAAATGCCGTGGCGGTCGGCGTCCTCGTTGGTTTCGCTGGGCGTCGTTGGCGCATCCTGGCGGTCGACGATCCGGCCAAAGTGGTGGAGGTCGTCTCGCATCCGTCAGGCCGACTTCCTCAGTTCGATAGCGGATCCGGCGAACCGATGCACGATCGCCTGGCAGCGGAAATGCTCGCGGTTCTCCGTGATGCCGATCTGCCCCCATGGCTGGACAAGACGTCAAATCGAATGCTCCAGGAGGCTCGAACGGCGTGGTCGGGAATGACGTTCATTGACGGACCTCTGATTGCAGCCGGCAGAGCGACCATATTGTTCACATGGCGCGGCACGACATTCAACGCTCTCGCTGCGGTAGTGTTCGTTGCGGCGGGCTACAACGCGGAGGCAATTGACGTCGGCGTCGAGATTGACGGGCTCAGTCCATCGGAATTGGTCGCTCAGGTTCCGCGACTCATGACTTTGCTCGACCTCGAGCTGCTTTCGAAAACCATGGAGGGATTGCGTCATGCGAAGTATGACGAGTTCGTCGTGGAAAGCCTGCTCAGAAAGGACTGGGCACGGCGAAACTCGGTTCTGATCCCCGAGATTTCGTCGTTCTTAAACGATATCGCGGAACCCAAAGGCGCTGTCGTCTAACGGAAGGTGCAGATCCAGCACGGGCTGATGACATTCATGTTGAGCTTTTTTTGTCATTCTGATCACGCGAGCAAGCTCATTGCCTACTGCTCCGTCTCGTCGGTCGCGACTGCCCCGATCGTCATGGCCAGTAGCGAGGCACCACGAGCCTCGTGGTCGAGTTTCAGCAATCGGACCCAGTGCGAGATGTGCTTCGCCGCCGCTTCGACTCCTTTGCGCTGCTGCTGCGGGGTCGTCAGATCCGTGTCGTTCTCGATGACCGATGCAATCGACAGCGCATAGAAGTCGATGATGTCGTCGGCTATGAGCTCACGGTCCGGCGAATTTGCCGCGAGATACTGCATGACGATGGGCATGATCTCCTGGAACAGGTCGATTTTGGCCTGGTCGTCTACCTTCATGATGTTCATCCCAGCGATTTGCCCGAATCGCTCGACGGCGCATAGGCTGCATCATGGAAAATACCGCATCGCAGTTCGATCTCCTTGGCCAACTCCGCGCCCTGATCGCGCAACGAGACGACGCAGCGGAGGCGTTCGACGTCTTCAAGCAGGACGCGGTGATGGCGACGGCAGGTGATCCGCAAGTTGTTGACGCATCGTCTGAAGACGCTGCACAGGCTGCGGTAGAGCAGGTCGACACGTTTGCCTCGGAAACGGAAGGCTTGATGGTAAGCGCGACCGACGACGAACTGCGGTCAGCATACCGACAGACCGACGGTGAGGTGGGCGATTTGGCGGCCGAGACGCTTCTTGACGAACTTCGACGTCGAAATTTGGTGGACTGAGGTTCTGATGCGAAGAACCGTTGGCGGTGGAACTTGAATTTGAGGTTGCGTTCACTGGCGTTTCACGTTCGGGGCCGGGCTTCGGTGTTCGTGGATGTCATAGGAATTTTCGATGTGTAACCGGGCGAGGTTCAGCGGCGAACCTGAGACGATCTTCGAGCGGTTCGGTGCCGAATGGCTGACCGAGAAGCCGTTGGACAATCGTTTCGATCCGAAGGAACTGCGGCCGTTCGGGCGGGCATATGTCGTACGGAGGGAAGGCGACCGTCGCGGGCTCGACGTGATGGAATGGGACGTCCTGGCGGGGCAGGCGAAGCAAGCCGGCCGTAAGGTTGCACAAACCAACGTTCGCACCCTCCATCTTCCCCAGTGGCGAGCACTGGTCAGTGATCCGGCCAACCGGTGTCTGATCCCGCTTACGGAATTCTGCGAATGGGCACGCGAGCCAACCGATCTTGGTGACGGCAAGAAGCCGATCAAGGGTGAGATGTGGTTCGCAGTTACCGACCAGCCGGTGTTCGCGGTTGCCGGCTTCTGGCGACAGGTAGGTGACCGGCGATACTTCGCGATGGTGACTTGCGATGCGAACGAGTTGGTTTCGCCAATTCACCCCAAGGCGATGATCACGATCCTGCGGCCGGACGATCACGATCGGTGGCTGAGCGGAAACTATGACGATGTCCTTGCGATGCAGCGGCCCTTCCCAGCCGCACGGATGACCGTACGGGGTCCGGTCTTCCCGACGCGGATGGGTCCCGGGTTTGTCTGAGCAGCCGGCCATGTCCCAGCGCGAAGTATGGCAAAGGGCGTCGCTGATCGTAGCGGAGTTCGGCGACGACGATACCGCTGATTTCGTTGCGCGGTTTACGGATATCCTCAAGGATACTGCCAACCCGGACGACTGGCGCCGTATCGCTGCCGCCGTGGACGTCATTGCCGCCGCTTCGAAGCAGTAGCGTTATTTCTCTGTCATAATGGGGCTCTCCGCCATCCCTTGAGCGTTTGAAGGCGGCAAGGAGACGACCATGGCAGACAGAGAGAAGATTACGGACGGTCCGAATGAACGGGCTATCGACGAACCGATCGCAGGCACCGGGCCTGGTATTCCCGATGATGCGCTTCTCCCGGGCGAGGATCTTCTGGAAGCTCCGAGCGACGCCGAGGTTGACCGGATCGCCGAGCATCTCGGTGCGCACAAACCGACGAAGACACAGTGATGGACGATACCGCAACGCAGACGAGGCAGCGTGAGATGGCCACCGAGCATCTGCTGTTCAAGCTGATGGAATACGTGGAGGCGCGACATGCCGGTCTGCTCGACTTCATGGAGCAGAGCCTGGATCATCTTGGAGATCCGGCAACCGATTCGACGAAGGATGATGGGGCCGTACGGGAGATTGCACTAGCCATGATCGTCGGTGCCCGCAAACAGAAGTGAACTAGGCTCGCACGGTCGGAACTTGGGAGATGTCGGTCGTCCATGCAGGCGATCGCATTTCCGAGCGCATTTTCCATTCGCGCTTGAAACCTTGGGAAGCCGTTACTGCGGTCAATGTGCCGAATTTCCCGTTGATCGCGTCGAGTGCGCCCATGAGCCGGTCTCGTTTCGTCGTATCCCCTTCGAACAGCGTGCGTGGCCGCTCGTCTTCGGGCAGCAGGTCGTCCAGGATTATTCCGGCTTTGGTGAAGGCGTAGCCGTCCCGCCATGCCTTCCGAGCACCACGTCTGGCCGCCGCGATGAGTTCGAAGCTGTCGTTCGTCATCGGATGCAGCGTCACCATCCGCGACGCTCCGTACTGTGGTCGATCGGGCTTGTGCTTGTTCGTATGGAAGAACGCGGTCAGCCGGGCGGCGACTAATCCGTGCGATCGCAGCTTTTCGCCTGCCCGCAGCGCATATTGCGAAAGCGCGCCCATCATTCGTTCAAAGTCGCAGATCGGCGTGCCGAAGGACCGGGTGACCGCCATGCCCTTTCGCCGCGGTTCGATCGCCTCCACGGCATTTGACGGAACGCCCCGCAGTTCGGCCACCAGCCGCTCAAGGACCACCGTCCCGACGGCGCGCGCCTGCTTCATCGGCATGTCCCGGAGCGCGTCTGCGGTGTGGATACCCAAGTCGATCAGCTTGCGGGCGGTCGCACTACCAACCCCCCAGACGTCACCGACCGCGAAGGTGTGCATGACGGCACGACGCGTGCTTTCGTCACGCAGATCGGCGACGCCGGCGAAGTCCGGATTCTTCTTGGCCGCGGCGTTCGCGAGCTTCGCCAGTGTCTTCGTCTCCGCAATGCCGACGCAGGTGGGGATCGTAGTCCACAGCTGGACCTGCGCGCGCATCGCCTGAGCATGGTTGATGAGATCACGTCCCTCGAAACCTGCAAGATCGAGGAACGTCTCGTCGATCGAGTAGATCTCGAAGTCGCGGGCAAACGGTTCGCATGCGGCGATCACCCGACGCTGCATGTCGCCGTAGAGAGCATAGTTCGATGACCGGACCTGGATGCCGTGCTCCTTCACCTTGTCACGCAGGTGGTGGATCGGATCGCCCATCTTGATGCCAAGCGCCTTCGCCTCGGCAGACCGGGCGATCGCACATCCGTCGTTGTTCGACAGGACGATGACCGGGACGCCGGCCAGACTTGCGTCGAAGGCGCGCTCGCACGAGACGTAGTAGTTGTTGCAGTCGATCAGGGCGATCGGCGTGCTCATGCGAGCTTGCGCGCGACGCCGACCACCGTGCCCCATATCTCGACGTGCTCGTCGACGAGAATGTCTGCGAACCCCTCGGCCTCGGGGATGAGCCAGTGACGCCCTTCGACGAAGCGCAGTCGTTTCAGCGTTCGCTCGCCGTGAACGAGGGCTATGACTATGGCTCCCGACCTCGGAGCCTTGGCTCGGTTCACGACGAGCAGATCCCCGTCATTGATCCCGGCACCGGCCATCGATCGTCCTTCGACACGCATGACGTAGCTCGCAGCCGGGTGTTCGACGAGCCAAGCACCCAGGTCGATCGGCTCCTGCATGTCGTCCTGAGCCGGGGACGGGAAACCGGCCGGCGTATGAACGAGAAAGAACGGTACCTCGCACGGGACGAGTTCGAATGGGACGTCGTGAAGCCGCACAGTATCAACGGCGCGATTCAGCGACACGACGACGGGGCGATCCCCGTTTCTCGATAACATGACCTAGTGGATCGTGGCGAAGAGGAGCTGGTCGTCTCGGGCGGCAAGAACCGAGCGGGCATCCTGGGCGACACCGACGGCTTGCCGGTACTCCATGGTCCCGAACCGCTCGGCCTCTTCGAAGCCGAAGGGCCCCGGTTCCACAGGCGGATAGAAGTTGTCGTATATGGCGCGGGCAGCCGCTCTCAGCCGCAGATCATGCTGCATTTCGTTGCTCCATCAGTGACGAGTCGCCGCAATCGGCGAGCACGTAGCTAAGCGCCAAGCCGGTTGATTCGCAAGAACATTGCAAGAACATCGACATGATGCGATTGTCGGATCAACGATTCGAGGACCGCAAGAATGACCAATCACGACGATGACCAACCGGAGCACAAATCCGCGTTTGGTGAGTGGCTGGTGACGCAGAAGGACCGAAGCGATCTCGTCGGCCAGCTTGCGATCGGAGCCGTCGCTGATCGCCGTTTTCCCCGCAACGGGGATCCGGAAGCCGTGCGTAAGCATCTCAGCGCAATGCAGGCGGAAGGCGACATGTTCGCTGCGGTCGATGACGCCGAGTCCGATTGGCTATCCGCGTGATGCAGGACGCATGGGAACAGGCCTTCGCCTTGATGGCTGATCACGGTCAGATGGGGGCTTGCCGCGTCGTTGCGTCCGGTATGCAGAAGGCGTCCTCCGAACAACCCGAGCAGTTCCGGCGGTGGGAGGTCTTGGCGGACTGCCTGAATGCGGTGGCGGACGCCAGTCGGCAGAAGCACTGATGTGGCAGGTAACTCGGTGTTAGACGTTACCCCAGTCCCGACGTTCTCATGCACTGTGACGCGCGTTCACGACGGCGACGGGCCTCTATGGTGCTCGAATGGCGTAAAGGTGCGCATCGCGGGAGTGCAGGCGCCCGACTTCGAAAGCGCGTCGCCTTGCCGCGCGGCGGATCCACGGCGGGTGAACTATCGCTGCGACGATACTGCTGCCAGACGCAGTCAGCAGATCGTCGAGCGCTTGGTGTTGCGCAAGACTCTCCGGTGTGAGGCAACCGGCAGAAGCTATGCCCGTGTCGTAGCGCGATGTAACTTACCTGACGGAAGGTCGCTGTCCTGTGCCGCGATCGCATTTGGCGCGGCGATCAGATGGGATCGGTATTGGCGGCAGTACCGAATGGGGAGGTGCGAGTAGCCGGTAGAGTACTTCTTAAAACATCGGGTTGGGACTCCCGGTCTCGGAGCGAGGTGTTTCCTCCCGCGTGGCATCATAGTGCCCAACTACTTTACCGCTCAGCACGCGTAAAAACTTCACGGCTACCATCTGCTTAGCTGCCCATCTGACATAGCGACCGTGGATCATGATAAAGTCGCCTTCTGCTACCACGATTCTGGGCTCGCAGGTTATGGCTAGCCTAAATGCCAAGCCAATTTACTTGGGAGACTACGGGGATAGGAGCCGCTAATCAGCTCGTAAGCGTACCTGTTCTACTGGGTAGTGTGAAGAAACCGGTCGGTTTACCTCTGTAGGGGAAAAGGCGATCAAATCGTTAGCGCTGCCTGTCATTTCGCCACTTCGTTTCTGACGCTTGGCGGCTAGCAAATAAGTTCGCCGCCACCATCTGATGCTGGGTGTTTGTGGGTAGCTTCCTGGAACCCTCGGACGAAATCAATTTTTCGGGAAATATTATTCGCAACGAACTGGATACGGAACGGTCGTAGAACATCTTGGGAACGCTCGACCACGAACTGCGGCTGGTATATCGAATGGGAAGGGAGATCGAGTGTGCGCAAAGACATCACGGGGTTCATCGACGATTACATCAAGGAGATGGAGGCCGGGCAGGCTGCCGTTTTCGCTGGCGCCGGGCTGTCCGTTCCCGCCGGGTTCGTTGACTGGCGTCATCTTCTCGCGCCCCTGGCGGTCGAGCTGGATCTAGACATCGCGCAGGAGACGGATTTCATCGCGCTGGCCCAGTTTCACGTCAACGCGAACTCGAACAACCGGTCTCAACTCAACAAGGCGATCATTGAGGCATTCTCCACCGGCGCAAAGCCGACTGAAAGTCATCGATTGCTCGCCGGCCTGCCGATCGCGACTTGGTGGACGACCAACTACGACAATCTGATCGAGCGCGCGCTCTCGGACGCGGGTAAGATCCCGGACGTCAAGCACACCGTTGCGCAACTTGCGAATACAAAGCCACGCCGTGATGCGATCGTTTTCAAGATGCATGGGGATGTTGATCATCCTGATCAAGCCGTCGCGACGCGGGATGACTACGAAAGATATGCCGGCAGCCGTGGTGCGTACATAAACGCGTTGTCCGGTGACTTCGTCAACAAGACCTTCCTGTTTCTCGGTTTCAGTTTCACCGATCCCAATCTCGAGGCGGTGCTTTCAAGGATACGCCAAACCTTCGAAGGCAACCAGCGTCGCCATTACGCGATCTTCAAGAACCGGACGCAGAATGCAGACGAGGACGATGCCGTCTTCATCAACGCGAAGACGCGGCAGAGCTTGGTGCTACGCGACCTCGAACGTTTCAACATCAAGCCGCTGATGATAGATGACTACCCCGAGGTACCGGTCATCCTTGGAGAGTTGGTGAAGCGCTATCGCCGACGAACCATCTTCGTTTCGGCCAGCG
>Ga0265798_10009336_pt1 | contig 12283 bp, 10 predicted proteins | sample P3T30metagenome_FD_192430 | JGI IMG/M metagenome (GOLD analysis project Ga0265798, IMG submission 192430) | Plant litter microbial communities from East Loma Ridge, Irvine, California - P3 T30 | ecosystem: Environmental > Terrestrial > Plant litter > Unclassified | place: USA: California...
ACGCGCGGCAAGAACGCGGCGCAGCAGGCCGTGGCGCAGATGGAAACGCTGCGCAAGATGCTGCTGGCGATGGCCAGCGACATGCGCGTCGTGCTGGTGCGCCTGGCGTCCTGCTGCAGCACCTTGCGCTACTTCGCCGATATAAAACTGTTCAACGACATGACGCGCGCCTACGGCCGCGAGACATTGGACCTGTACGCGCCGCTGGCCAACCGTCTGGGCATCTGGCAGATCAAGTGGGAGCTGGAAGACCTGTCGTTCCGCTTCATCGAGCCGGAAAACTACAAGCGCATCGCCAGGATGCTGGAAGAGAAGCGCATGATGCGCGAGAGCTTCGTCACGCAGTCGATCGAACGGCTGCAGACGGAGCTGGCGAATGCCGGCATCAAGGCCTAGGTGTTCGGCCGTCCCAAGCATATCTACAGCATTTGGAACAAGATGCGCGGCAAGGAGCTCGATTTCAATGAGCTGTATGACGTGCGCGCCTTCCGCGTCATCGTGGCCGACGTCAAGACGTGCTACACGGTGCTGGGCGTCGTCCACAATATCTGGACGCCGATCCCGAAAGAATTCGACGACTACATCTCGCGCCCGAAGCCGAACGGCTACCAGTCGCTGCACACGGTCGTGACGGCCGACGATGGCCGGCCGCTGGAAGTGCAGATCCGCACGCAGGAGATGCACAGCTTCGCCGAATACGGCGTGGCGGCGCACTGGCGCTACAAGGAGGAGGGCGGCTCGAACTTCCAGGGCCAGAAGTACGACGAGAAGATCGCGTGGCTGCGCCAGCTGCTGGCGTGGAAGACGGACGTGGCGGACGCCGTCGTCGGCCAGGAAGAACTGCAGCGGGAGTGGGTCGAGAAGCTGAAATCGGCCGCACTGGACGACCGCATCTTCGTGCTGACGCCGCAGGCGCGGGTGCTGGAGCTGCCCGTCGGCGCGACGCCGATCGATTTTGCGTATCACCTGCACAGCGACGTGGGCCACCGCTGCCGCGGCGCGCGTGTCGATGGCGTGATGGTGCCGCTGAATACGCCGTTGAAGAGCGGCCAGACGTGCGAGATCATCACGGCCAAGGGCGCCCCCGGCACGGCGGGACCGTCGCGCGACTGGCTCAGCCCCGGCTACGCCGTGGCGAACCGCACGCGGGCCAAGGTGCGCGCGTGGTTCCATGCGATCGACATGCAGGAAACGCTGTCGCACGGCCGCGCGCTGGTGGAAAAATCGCTGCAGCGCGAGGGCAAGACGGCCGTCAACCTGGAAGCGCTGGCGCAGAAGCTGGGCTTCGGCAAGGTGGATGACCTGTTCCTGGCTGTCGGCAAGGAGGAATTCAGCCTGCGCCACGTGGAGCAGGCGCTGCACGACGGTAACGAAGCACCGCCGCCGCCCGAGGATGCCGTCATCCTGAACAAGAGCCGCGCGTAGTCGACGGAGCAGGGGGCCAAGTCCGGCGTGCTGGTCGTCGGCACGGAAGGGCTGATGACGCAGCTGGCGCGCTGCTGCAAGCCGGCGCCGCCGGACCCGATCGTCGGCTTCGTCACGCGCGGCAAGGGCGTGTCGATCCACCGCCTCTCCTGCAAGAACTTCGCCGAGATGCGCGCCAAGGCGCCGGAGCGCGTCATCGTCACCGAATGGGGCAATACGCGCACCGACACGGTGTATCCGGTGGATCTGTTCGTGCTTGCAGGCGACCGCCAGGGCCTGCTGCGCGACATCTCCGAAATCTTCTCGCGCGAAAAGATCAACGTCATCGGCGTCAACACGCAAAGTGCCAAGGGGCAGGCGCGCATGACGTTTACCGCGGAGATCGGGGCCACGGCGCAGTTGCAGAAGGCGCTGTCGGCGATCTCCGAGGTGACGGGTGTGCTGGAGGCGCGGCGGGCGTAGGAACGCTTGGTAGGCAGGTCAATTCTCCCGCGGCGCTAATATCGTGCAGTGAGCTATGCGACCGGCCGCTTTCGGCCACAAGCTGCCGCTCACAGTGAATTCCATCAGTTCAGACCGTCTCCAGGTTGAGCGCCTATTGACGCATAACAGCCGTTAAAGGTTGCCCGACCGTTCCGAAACGACCGGCTCGGCCCGGCAAGAAATGCTGCTTGGGGTGCTCGCTTGATTTAAGCGATGACGATGATCTCTTCTGAAACAAACCGAACCACCGACTTCAAGTCGATGAAATTCCGGTGGTCCGGGTCAACCTTTTGCATGAAATTTTCGGATGAGTAGAAGGTCTCCAAATCGTCCAGGTTGTCGAACCAGCCTTCGACAAGGACGTCGTACGGAGGTGCGGGTTCGTTAGCTACCTCGATTGGGTAAGACACGACAAACCGTCGAATAAGCTGTTTTGTTTCCGGAATTGCAAGCAGAAGCGGCGCGTGTACGTCACGCCGATAATCGCGGAACTCTTGCTGAGTCATGCCATCAACCCGCTTGAACATAATAATTAATTTGACCATGAATGTGCTCCTGAATGGCAAGCCGACGTCCGGCCAGGCAGACACTTTACGCACGTTGCTTAGGACAATCTATAATGGATAGTCCCAGATACTTTGTAGATTGTCTCAGATGCCAGAGGATACGCTTTCCACCGTGCTTTCCATGCTGAAGCCGCAGGCATATGCGGCAGGTGGTCTCGATCTGGGCGGAGCATGGTCGCTCCGGTTCGACGCACATGATGGCATCAAATGTTACGCCTGCATGGCGGGGGCTGGCTGGATCATCGCGGAGGGGGAGGTCAATCCGATCCTGTTAGAAGCGGGCGACTGCGTCCTGCTGCCAAATGGACTCAAGTTTACGCTGACAAAGGACCCGTCACTCGCGTGCACGCCCTTCAGCAATATCCCGCGGAACGATTGGTATGGGCGTATCGCGACAGTCAATGGCGGCGGAGATACCGTTATGCTCGCCGGGCATTTCTCCTTCTCCGGTACGTACACAAACGATCTGTTGGGTGTGATGCCAACCATTGTGCGGCTGCGCGAGACCAGCGACAAGGAAGGAATGCGCTGGCTGCTACAACGGATGTGCACTGAATTACGCTTGCTCCAGCCAGGTAATGTGCTGGTGACAGAGCACTTGGCGCATTTGGTGCTAGTACAAGCACTGCGGCTTTATATTGCCCAAGGCGCCGGGAGACAGACTGGTTGGTTATTTGCGCTGGCCGATCAACAACTGGCAGCGGCGATAGGCGCTATCCACGCCTCGCCGGGAGAGCGATGGACCTTACCGGCGCTAGCCAGGCAAGCCGGCATGTCGCGATCCAGGTTTGCAGCGAGATTCAAAGCCGTCACCGGCGTTTCACCGATTGATTACCTGATTAGATGGCGGATGTTGCTGGCGAGTCAACGCCTGAGCCTTGGCATCGACAGCGTAGCAGCGATCTCTGCGTCGCTTGGGTATGAATCTGAAAGCGCTTTCAGCACAGCCTTTAAGCGCGTCATTGGTTGCGCTCCCCGCACGTACGGGCTCAGGGTGCGCACCCAAAGGGCTTGGGAAACGACTGCCCCGCTCAGATAGGAGCAGCCGTTCAGTTCCTGGTGGCGAGTGGCTGCAGCTGGTCACGGGCGGACGGTCGTGACAGCCCGTGAATTTTGCGACTTGGTAACATGCTATGCTGGCGCGACCGGTTGCAACGGGCCAGAAGCGGACGTTGAAAGCTACGGCTTCAACTGGGCTTGGATTGGAGCTAACCACTGATTTACTCCAGACGCGCACCGATCAACCCAAACTTGTCAGGTTTCTTCACGCATGCGCATTCGAACCATTCTGTCCTTTCTGCTTGCCCTGATCGCTCCCTTTGCCAGCTACGGGCAGTCGGTACAGAACCAGAACGCCGCGCTCTCCGATATATCTCGAATGTTCTTCGAGGATCGGATAAATCCGACAGTCGGCATTCGTTATCTGAACCCACAGCAGCTCGATTTTTCAGTCGAAAGTCTCAAGCATGTAGATGAATACCTGGAGATCATCCGAGGAGACAAAGAACTGAAAAAAGAATGGAATCGAGTTGTGCTTCGTGCGGGTGCTTACGTAGGGGAAGTAATTCGGCGTAATGATAAAAAAACCAAGTGGCAATGGATCGACCTTGAAACAGCCAAAACTTTGAACCCTGAGTTTTTCCGCTCCATGCCGAAAGTGGTTGCCAGTGCAGCCATACTCTACAACGGCAAATCTGGGTTCGTCTTTCCACTCGCGAAGGTTGAGAAGTACCTTGAAAACGGCAGTGAAGATAGCGTTACTTCTTTGGCTCAGGTCATGCTCTCGAAGTAGCCAACATGGCCATCAACCACAGTCGCAGACGCGCGATAGACCCGCGCGGCGGTTATTGGGCGCGTTAGCCGAGTTGGCCGAAGGCCCGCTTTGGGCCGAAAGCAGACGCACGGCCGGAGGCCGGCGTCAAAATAACGGCCGCGTTCGCAGCCCGGCTGATGGCATGGCCGAAACAATCCAACGCCGCACCTGGTGAACCCGGGCTCTCCGATCCGCCAACTTGTGGCAGGCCACGCCACGCAGTTCCCGCAGGCCTACTTCTTCGGTGTCAGCATCAGCAGCCGGCCGCGCGGGCCGTCTTCCAGCAGCCATAGCGCGCCATCCGGCCCGGTGCGCACGGCGCGGATGCGTTCACCCATATCCCAATGGTCCGCCTTGGTCGCGTTCTCGCCGTCGAGGGCGATGCGGTCCAGTGACTGGCCCGACAGACCGGTGATGAAGAGGGAATTCTTCCACTTCGGGAACAGATCTGCATCGTAGTAGGCGAGGCCGCCTGGTGAAATGGCCGGATCCCAGAACACTTTCGGGGATTCGAAGCCGTCGCCAGGCGCGTGGTCTGGGATGTCCCGGCCGTCATAGTGGCTGCCGTTCGATACTTTCGGCCAGCCATAGTTCAGGCCAGGCTTGATCAGGTTGATCTCGTCGCCGTGGCGCGGCCCCATCTCCATTTCCCACAGGCGCCCCTGCCTGTCGAAGGCGATGCCCAGCAGGTTGCGATGGCCATACGACCAGACGGCAGCATGGAAGCCTTTGGCCGCGAGCGGATTGCCGGCGGCCGGCGTGCCGTCGAGGTTCAGGCGCAGCACCTTGCCGAGCGTCGACTTCGGGTCCTGCGCCGGATCGAAAAGCTGGCGGTCGCCGCTGGTGAAAAAGAGATGTTTGCCATCCGGCGAGAAGCCGATACGGCCCGAATAGTGCCCGCCAGTCGAAGCCTCCTGGCCGTGGAAGATGGCCTTTGTATCCTTGAGCGTGCCGCCTGCCTGATCCAGTGTCGCGGTGGCCAGCACCACCCGGTTGTCGGCACCGGTACCCGCCTCGGAGTAGCTGAAGTAGAGCCGCTTGCTGGCTGCAAAATCGGGAGCGGGCACGATGTCCATGAGCGCGCCCTGGCCCTTGCTGCTGACGGCGGGTGTACCGGACACTGTCCGCTTTGTACCTTTTGCTGGGTCGAACAAGATCATCGTCCCTTCCTTTTGCGTCACCAGCAGGTTCCCGTCGGGCAGGAACGCCATGGCCCATGGGCTCTTGAATGTGCCGACCGGCTTGACCTCGAAAGGCAGGCCGGCGGCCGCGGCGGCGGCGGACGCGAGCAGGGTGAGCGAGAAAGTGGTGGCAAGGCCGAGCGTGCTCGATTTCATGTTTTCCTGATCTCCATTGGCGGATTGATGCCGGGTTGTCGGAACGAGAGGTACGCCGATATGCACCGGTTCGGCATGCGGATGCCTGCAGCATGGTGGCTTCGACGGCACCGAACGTTCGGATTGGCCGCGCGCCGGGCATGTACTTCGACCACCTGCGCGCCCCGTCGCCCATACACGGCGAGTACGCGGGCGCTAGTGGTCCATAGGGGCGGTGGGAAGTGTAAAGCAAAACTCCCATTGCAGACGCTGCGCTGATCCCGGCCGGCTCGCGCTGCGCCCCGGACGGGCGTCTGCCCGGGGCCCCGAAGCCAGGGCGCGGCGATTTGTCATTGAACGCGTGTCTCGACTCGCGTCGTCAGAGAGCGACGTGCTGGCGCAGGAACGCCAGCACGTCAGCGTTGGCGGCATGCAGGATACTGAAGTGATCGGCATCGGGATAGCGCACGTAGGTAACCGGCGCGCTCGCACGTTTCGATCGATTGACGAACGTCGTCTGTCAGGACTCGAGGACGAACGTGTCGGCCCGTCCTGAAGCACCAGTACCGGCTGGCGCAGGATGCTCGGGCGCACATCACGACGCGCTGGATACTGGATTTCATGTGAATTCTCCTTGTCCGGTTCGTGAATCAGGCAACCATGCCGCCGTCGACGTGCAGGTCGGCGCCGCCGACGTAGCTGCTGTCGTCGCTGGCGAGGAACAGGGCGGCGCTGGCGATTTCGTCCGGCTGTCCCAAGCGGCGGAATGGGATCTGGCTGGTCAGGGTGTTGCGCACTTCGTCGCCAACGCCGTCGAACATCGGCGTATCGGTTGGCCCGGGGCTGAGCGTGTTGACGCGGATGTTGCGCGTCGCCAGCTCATGGGTCCAGGTGCGGGCGTAGGAGCGCACCGCCGCCTTCGATGCGGAGTAGGTGCCATAACCGGGATTGGCGATGGTGCTGGCGATCGAGCCGACCAGTACGATCGAACCGCCCGCTGTCATTTGGCGCGTGGCGCGCTGCACGGTCAGCACCATCGCACGGACATTCAGGTCGAACGCGCGGTCGATATGGTCCTCGGTGATCTCGTCCAGCACGGCATATTCGGCAATGCCGGACGAGGTGACGAGAATGTCGAGCTGGCTGGTCCGCTCGGCCAGGGTCGCGAACAGGCGATCGAGATCGGCGGTGTCGGTCACGTCGCCCTGGACCGCTTCAACGTTGCCGCCGATTCGGATCAGCGCCGTATCGAGCTGGGCCTGCTTGCGGCCGGTGATGAAGACCTTGGCGCCCTCGGCCGCGAAGCGGCGTGCGATGGCCAGGCCGATGCCACTGCTGCCGCCGGTGACGAGGGCGGTTTTTCCTTGTAGTTTCAACATCTCGGGCTCCTATGGGAACAAGTGGACAGCCGATGATACATTCCGTATATTTGCTGTCAATTACGCACCAGATATATCCTAGATATCTAAAAGGAAACCGCTGATGTCAAAAAATGTCGCAACCGTTCTGGCGGAAATCAACAGCACCAGGCCTGTGCTTGAGCAGATCGCCAACAAATGGTCGGTGCTGATCCTGGCCGTGTTATGCGATCAGCCATCACGCTTCAATGCGATCAAGCGCCGGCTCGATCCGATCACTCACAAGGCATTGACCGAAGCCCTGCGCAGGCTGGAAAGGAATGGCCTGGTCAACAGGAAGGTGATCGCCACGTCGCCGGTGGCGGTGGAATATTCGATTACCGCTCTTGGGCGGACGCTGCAGCGGCCGTTCGAAGCCTTGATCGGCTGGGCCCAGCAGCACGGCGCCGAACTGATGGCCGCACAGCTGGCGCAACGCGACAGCGACGGCGCCCAGGCAGCCACGGTGGTTGATGGCGCAAGCCGCCGCTGAAGGTCTGCTGTGGGGCGAAACCGGTCATAATTTGCGCGGTTTTGTAACGGCACGGCTGCCCATCCGGTTACCGCCAATTGCCGTCCAAAGCAAACCACGCTACACTTCGCCCGTCGGAAAAGGCAGGCTTGGTCATAGGTAGGCCCAAGCCCTTTCGGAAACGAAAGCTCTGTTTCATGCATACCCGCATGCGAACCCTCGACGAACACCGGCGCCAGTTGGCGCCGCCTGTTCGTCCGTGTGGTCGTCATGTCGATGAACTGCTCCGGTCGGACAGACGATCCAGGAGCACGTCGTGGACGCATCGCCATCCAATCTTCCCTCGGGTTCTTCCCGCTTCAACGCGCGCATCGGTATCGCCGCGGTTTCCGTTTTCCTCAACTTTGCCGGCTTCACGCTCGTCATTCCGGTGCTGCCGTTTTCGGTCGCACGCTATGTCCCGGCACCGGCCGTCGCCTGGTGGGTAGCCGTCATCCTGGCCTTGTATTCGCTCTGTTCTTTCGTTGCCGCGCCCGTGCTGGGGGCGATGAGCGACCGATACGGGCGACGCCCCGTGATGCTGCTGTCGCTCTGCGGCGCTGCCTTGGTATTCGCCGTGTTCGGCGTCGGCGGCGCACTGTGGGTGCTGGTGCTGGGCCGCGTGATCGAGGGCCTGACAGCCGGCAGCATTTCGGCGCTGTACGCTTATGTCGCCGATACGTATCCACCCGCCGAACGCGGCCCCGCTTTCGGCATGCTGGGTTCGGCAGGCGGGCTCGGCTTCATGCTGGGGCCGGTCCTCGGCGGTGCACTTGGACAGATTTCGCTGTCCGCACCGTTGTATGGCGCGGCGGGACTGGCGTTGATGAATTGCGCGCTGGTCTGGTTCTGGATGCCCGAGAGCCACGTTGGCGCCAGACGCGCCGTGCGCCTCACGCTGCGGCAGTTCAACGCAGTCGGTCAACTGATGCATGCGCTGCAGGATGGGCCATTGCGTTTGCTGTTCGGGGTGATTTTTTGCTTTGCCCTGGGCGGTGCCGTGCTTCAGTCGAACCTGACGGTGCTGCTGAAGGACCTGATGGCGTTTCAGCCGGCCCGCATCGGCCTGGTCCTTGCCGGCGTTGGGGTGATGGACATCGTCAGCCAGGGGCTCGCCGCGCCCCGGCTGCAACGCCGCTTCGGCGAGCGCCGCATCGCCACCGCCGGCCTGGCAATCAATGCGGTCGGCCTTGCACTATTTGCGCTGCTGCCGCTGTACGCGGCAGCGCCGTTGCTCATGGCCGGGATTGCGATGTTCACGTTCGGCGACGGCTTGTTCCAGCCTTCCGTCAGCGCCCTGGTCGCCAACGCCGCACCGGCCGCGAGGCAGGGCGAGGTGCAGGGCGCCAACCAGGCGCAGCAAGCGATTGCCCGGACGGCAGGGCCGTTGGCGGCTGCCTGGCTGTATGGCGCATCGCCAGGCGCGCCGTATGCGGCAGCGGCAATCGTCGTGTTGCTGGCAACAGTGGGCCTCGCGCGGAAATAACCCGCTTCACCGGACGTCCGTTACAACGGGGCCGAGAGCTTTGCAATCAACTCCCTGAACCAGAGCTGAGCGGGGTGGTTGTCGCTGCGTCGGTGCCAGATCAGGTGAAAATCGATCTCCGGCAACGCAAGGGGCGGCGGGAAGAGGGCAAGCCGATGGCTGGCCTGGAATTGGAGCGCCACGCGTTTCAGGATGGTGGCGGCCATGTCCGTTCGTGCCACGACCGAGGGCACGGCGAATAGTTGTGGCAAGGTCAGTGCGAGGTTGCGCTTCCTGCCCTGTTGCGCGAGGGTCTGATCGACGAGGCCGTGCAACTGTCCCTCGGGCGACACGAGCACGTGCCGCAGGGAGAGGTAGGTGTCCAGGTCCATCGGGCCTCCGGCCGCCGGATGATCGCTCGATACGACGGTGACGAATGTATCGCGCAAAAGCGGCCGCGTCAGAATGCGGGCATCCGTGCTTGTTGGCGCCACGCCGATGGCGGCGTCGATCACCCCGGCATCGAGCAGATCGACGGCGGCATCCCGGTCGTTAAACGCATGCACATTCAACGCTACGCCCGGCGCCGTCCGCCCAAGTGCTTGCAACAGCTCTGGCAGCAGGATCACCGTCGGGTAATCCTGCAGACCCAGTTTGAACGTCACCGATGCCGTCTCGGGCTGAAAGACTGGCTGGCTGACCATGGCCGATTCAATCTGACGCAGCGCGGAGGCGACAGGCGCCGCCAGGTCGCGTGCGCGTGGTGTGGGAATCAGGCCGGCACTGCTGCGCTGGAACAGAGGGTCGCCCAACAAAGTACGTAACCGGGACAGGGCCGCGCTCATTGCCGGTTGGCTCACGCCCACCTGGGTGGCCGCGCGCGTGACGTTTCGTTCGTTCATCAGCGCGTCGAAAGCAACCAGTAAATTCAGATCGACGCCATGAAAATCCATAATTCGAATAAATATCTATACCGATCATTTGTTGGACTGATTGTATCCTGCGGGCGACACTGGCATCTCCTCCTTATTGAGCAGATATCATGAATTTGTCTACAACCGTTTCAGGCACCGACTTTTCCCAACAATTACATACCGAACTCACTGCCGTACAAACGCTGTACCGCGCCTTCAGCGAACAGAATCCCGATCTTGTCGATGCCGTGCTCGCGCCTGATTGGGACGACATTCCGCTGGCACCAGGCCAGGGCCCGGGCCCGGCCGGCATCAAACCCATCATTCGCATGCTGGCCGCCGCGCTTCCAGACGTGCGCATCACCATTCAGGACACGATCCAGGAGCCGGGCAAGGTCGGCGTGCGCGCGGCGATCGAAGGAACCCATTCGGGCGAGCTGTTCGGCATCGCGCCGACCGGCAAGAAGGTCAGCTTCCGGCTGCATGAGTTTCACGCCGTCAAAGACGGCCTGATCACCGCGACGTGGCACCTGGAGGACTGGTTCGGGCTGTTCCTGCAGCTGGGCCAGTTCCCGCCACAAGGCTGAACCGTTTACAGGCGCGACACGTGAAACTCCGCCCATTGCTCAAAACGGAACGTCGGACGACTGCGCATTGCCGAGCGTGCGTCGCCGGCGTTCGGCGCAGAAGGCATGGCTGTACGATAGCGGGAAAACAACAGGTGACAATTGGTGACAATCGGTGACAGTACGGCTGCTGGCATGGGACTACGCTGTGGAACGCATCCACGGGGAGGTTGCCATGAACGCTGTACTGGAGCCGCAAGCACGCCTGGCCGAAGCACCGGACACCGGGCCGGTGCAGGAAGAACGGGCGCAGGACCCGGAGTCGCAGCACATCGCGGACTGGCGCAGGCAGGCCAAGGTGCCGCCCGATGCGGCCAGTGCCGGGCTGGCGTTTTCCGGCGGCGGCATCCGCAGTGCCACCCTGGGCCTGGGCGTGCTGGAGGCGCTGCGCGACATGAAGCTGCTGGGACGCTTCGATTACCTGTCGTCGGTGTCCGGCGGCGGGTACATCTGCGGCTGGCTGAGCGCGCACTGTCATCGGCACCCGGGCTGGCTTGGGGCGGAGCCCGGTAACGTTGCACGCTGGGACAAGTCGATCGCCTACCTCAGCAAATATTCCAACTATCTTTCGCCCCGGCTGGGCATGTTCAGCGCGGACACGTGGACGATGCTGACCGTCTGGGCGCGCAATGCGTTCCTGGTGCAGCTGACGGTCATTTGCGGCATCGTCATCGCGCTGCTGCTGCCCCACTTGGTCAAGGACTGGTTCATGAGCTGGCCGGAGCACGAGGGCTGGCGCTGGGCCTCGGTTGCCCTGTTTGTTTTCGCGGTCCTGTGTATCGCCGCCAATCAGTTGCACCAGCGCCGCAGGGCGCATCCGTCGCCACCTGGCGGTATCGGCGAGGAACGCAGGCAGTTGCAGATTGCCCTCGGCATTTGCGGCGTGCTGATCGTCGGATGCGCGCTGCTGGGATGGTTCCTGTGGCACGTCTTCGAGTTCGAGCCGTTCCCCAAGGCGTTGCCAGTGGGTGTCCACTCGGGGGCACTGGTGCGGCTGGGGGCGCCCGCCGTGCCCATCGCCATCCTGATCATGGGCGGCGCGCTGGCGTTTGTCGGTGGCGTGGCGTGCGCACGCACGCTGGGGGGCGGCGCGGGCGTCGCCAATTTCTGGCCGGACTTCGGCCAGGGCAAGGTGCAGTTGCTGGTCGTGCTGCCGCTGCTGTTTACCAGCGTCGGGTTTTCCGCCGTGTTGTGGAGTGCCGCGCTGAAGCACAGGGAGCCGATGCTGGCGTTTGGCGACGTCTTCCTGGCCGGACTCGGGTTCTGGCCTTTTCCCCTGTCGTTCGCCTTCGCGGCCGTGCTGGTGCTGGCCTGCTGTTCGTTCAAGCGTTGGGATGGCGCCAAGACGTGGCTGCGGCTGCCGCGCTTTGCCTTCAACCTGTTTCTGATCGGCGTCTGTTCCGTGCTGTGCATCGTCGTGCTGCACGCCAGTTTCGCCGGCATCGTCGTGCTGATGAGTTCATTCAACGAGCAGGCCGGCCCGTGGCACGCCTTCATCTGGGGGCCGCCGCTGGTACTGTCGGCATTTGCCTCCACGGTCACGCTGATGATCGGCATTCTCGGACGCGCTTCGCTGGAAGGCATGCGCGAATGGTGGAGCCGGCTGTCCGCATGGCTGTGGATTTACGCGATCGGCTGGAACGTGGTGGCGATGTCCGCCATCTACGGCCCGACGTTCGTGCCGTGGCTGGCGAACCTGGAGTCCTGGCAGAAGCTGGTGCCGCTGATGGGCTGGATCGGCACCACGGTGGCGGGCCTGCTGGCCGC
>Ga0265798_10009337_pt1 | contig 12281 bp, 6 predicted proteins | sample P3T30metagenome_FD_192430 | JGI IMG/M metagenome (GOLD analysis project Ga0265798, IMG submission 192430) | Plant litter microbial communities from East Loma Ridge, Irvine, California - P3 T30 | ecosystem: Environmental > Terrestrial > Plant litter > Unclassified | place: USA: California...
GATGTTGATTGCCTGGGGCAAGAACGACAAGATCTTCCCGGCCGAAGGCGCCCATCCCTACCTGCGCGACCTGCCCAAGGCCGAGCTGCACCTGCTCGACACCGGCCACTTCGCGCTCGAGGAAGACAGCGCCGAAATCGGCGCGCTGATGCGCGACTTCCTGGGGCGCGCGGTCACGCAATAGGGCGCGGCGCCGGTTCAGGCGCCGGCCGCGTTCACCGCCTCCTCCAGCGCGCGTCCGGCGGCGTCGTCGCCGGACGCCTGTTCCGCGCGGCCCCATTCGCGGTACTCGACCAGCGAGGGGATGCGTTCCAGCGCGCCCAGCGCCTCGATGCCCATGCTGTCCAGGCGTTCGAGCAGCTCGGCCAGGATCGCCGCGCGCTGCAGCGACCAGGCCGAGGCGAAACAGCGCCAGAAGGTCCAGCCGGCGCGCTCCAGCACGCGCTGGCGGCCCATGTCGGCGGCCCAGCGATCCGGCCCGTGGAATTCGTCGCCATCGAGCTCGATCGCCAGGCGCCGGTCGTCGGCGCCCTCGACCACCATGTCGATGCGGTAGCCGGCCGCCGGCACCTGCGGGATCACGCGGTAGCCGCGCTCGAACAGCTCGGTGTAGACGTCGCGCTCGAAGCCGGATTCGCACAGCGCGATCAGGCTGCGTTCCTCCTCGTTGGCCGCCAGCGGGCGGGCGAAATGCTCGACCAGGCTGCGCCGCAGGTCGGCCGTCGACAGTTCTTCCAGGCGCACCGAGCGCACCAGGATCATGCGGTCGCGCGCGCGCGAGGCGGCCACGTTGAAGCGCTGGTCGAACTGCACGCCCGACAGCGCGTGGTGCTGCTTGCTGTCGGCGACCATGCTCAGGAACATGATGTCGCGTTCGCTGCCCTGGAACACGCGCGCGTCGCCGCAGGAGAACTTGCGGCGCGCCAGTTCGGTCGCGTCGCAGCGCGCGCGCACCAGCTTGTCGACCAGCTGCGCCTGTTCCGGACCGAGCAGCGAGACCACGCCCAGGGTGCGTGCGGCCATGGCCGGGTCGCGCAGGATGGCCTCGACTTCGGCGGCGATGAATTCGGCCTCGGGGCGGTTGATGCCCTTCTCGCGGTAGCCGTTGGCGACGAAGACGTCGACCAGCGGCGGGTCGAGCCGTTCGGACGCCTTGGGGATGCGCAGCGGCTGGATGAAGTCCTGGTAGAACACCCGGTTGCTGTAGGCGATGATCGGCTGCACGCAGCGGAAGTGCTCGCGCAGCATCACCTTGGAGGCCGCGAACACCGAGGAGGCGATGTCGTACAGCGACATGTCGGCGGTCAGCACCGATTCGAAGGGTTGGCCGGCCAGGAAGCGGCGGCGCAGGTCGGCGATGGTGGCCGAGGCGACGAAGCCGGCTTCCGGCGACACCTGGCGCTCGTCGCCGACCACCAGGATCTGCTTGCCGCGCAGGACCGCCGGCAGCGCCCACAGGTCGGACTGGCTGGCCTCGTCGACGATCACCAGGTCGAAGGCGCCCAGCGTGGCCGGCAGCGTTTCCGAGATGCGCGCATGGCTCATGATCCAGCAGGGCACGGCCGCCTGGGCGTCGACCATGGCAGCCTGCGCATCGCGGCGGTAGCGCGCGGCGTTCACGCCGGTGCCCTTGCCGATCTTGCGCATCGCGGTGCGGTAGGTTTCGAGCGCGGTCAGGACGTTCTGGCCGGCCTGGCGCCGGGTGGCGAGCCAGGACGACTTCGACACCAGCTGTTCGTACAGGCGCGCCAGGCCCTGTTCGAGGTCGCGCCGGCGTGCGGCCAGGGATCGCATCTCTTCGCGCGCATCGATGTTTTCCAGGTGGGTCTTGAGGCGCGCCCAGGTCCAGGCCTCGCGCCAGCGCACCGGGAACACGTGGTCGTCGCCGTTTTCCTCCACCGGCAGCGCCTGGATGCGCGCCGCCAGCCGGGTCGCGCCATGCCGGGCCACGCCCGCCGCCAGCGTGCGCACGGTATCGAACTGCGGCGCCAGCGCCTCGATGCGGCGCAGTTCGGCGCAGATCTCCGCATAGTCGGCGCACACGGCCTCCACCGGCAGCCCGGGCCGGCCCAGGTCCTGTTCGACCAGCGTGCGCAGGCGCAGCGCGACCGGACCGTCGGTGCCGGCCAGGATTTCCTGCAGCGCCGCCACGGCCAGCGTCGCCTGTTCCAGCTGGGCGCGCATCGAATGGCGCCGCAGCTGCTCGCGCAGCCGCGCAAGATCCCCCTGGCGGCCCAGCAGCGCGTCCGCCGGCACCCGTTCGAACACCTGCGCGGCCAGCAGCGGCAGCGTGGCGTCGTGGGTGGTGGCCAGCGTGTGCGCGGCGCGCGCGGCCTGCGTCACCTGTTCGATCTCGCGCAGCAGCGCCACATCGGCGCGCAGCGGCGGCAGCGAGAGCAGCGCGGCGAAGGCGTTCCAGCGCACGGTGAAGGATTGCAGCCGGGTCTGCAGCGCCGCGTAGCGCTGCACGTGGGCCCAATCCTCGGCGGAGGCGGGCGCCAGCCCGGCGACGCGGATCGCACCGACCTGCGCCTTCGCGTCGCCGGCGCCGAAGGACAGGAAGCCGAAGGGCTTGCCGGTCTCGGCGCCGCGGGAAATCGCTTCCAGGGCCTTGGGGTTTTCCAGCGTCAGGGCGTCGGCGCTGACCGGCTTTTGCATGAACTCGGCGCGCGCGCGCAGCAGCGCATCCATGTCGGCGAACAGCGCTTCGAGCGAGGCGCGCTCGGTGGCGAACTGCGCCTGGCGGCATTTCTCGCGCAGCGCGAACACCCAGTCGTGGCCGGATTCTTCCAGCGTGCGCAGCAGGGCCAGGGCCGGCTCCAGCGCCTCCAGCAGGCGGCGCGCCTCGCCCAGCACCTCGGGCGTGGCCGCGCGCAGCGGCAGCAGCGCGCCGCTGGCTTCGTCGCGCGCGATCTCGCGCATCGCCTGCAGCACGGTGTGCAGCTTGCCGATGGCGGCCGCCGCAGGCAGGGCGCCGGAGGCCGGGATGCGCGCCAGGCAGTAGGCCAGGTCGGCGCCGAGGCGGCGACGCGCCTCGCGCAGCTGCTGGCCCGGTTCGTCGCCGAAGGGCGGCGCCTGTTCCGGCGCCAGCGACAGTTCGTCGTCGAACCAGCCGAAGGCCTCGCGCCCGCCGATGACCAGTTCGGCCATCTTTTGCGCGCGCATCTCGACGCCGTCGACCTCGATGGCCGCCAGCTGCGCGTGGGCGATGTCGTCGATGCGGCGGTCGATGCGCGCCATCTCCTCGTGGGCGCGGTCGAGCGCGCCGCGGCAGGCGGCGATCGCCTCTTCCTCCAGCTGGGGGTTGAGGTGGGTGAGGGTGTGGATGATGGCTTCGATCGAGGCCTGGAACTGGCGCATGCCTTCCTTGTCGCCGGACAGCAGGGCCACCGTCAGCGGCCGGATCGATTCCGGGATTTTCTCCTGCAGCACCTTCAGCGCCGGCTCGCCCTTCGAGGTCACCAGGATGCGCTTGCCCGAGGCCAGGTAGTGGCTGATGATGTTGGCGATGGTGTGGGTTTTGCCGGTGCCCGGCGGCCCCTGCACGGCCACGCCCGGCGAGCGTTCGAGCTGCTGGACGATGGTTTCCTGCTCGCGGTTGTAGGGCAGCGGGAAGTACAGCTCGCGCGGCTCGCCGCGGCCGGAGGCACGGCCGGACAGGCCGCGGAAGGCGATCGGCGGATGTTCCAGCACCGCCTCGCCGGGCCGGGTGACGATCGACAGCGGGCCGTCGGGTATCGCGTCGCCGGCGTTCACGCGGGCCTTGAGGCGCGCGATGTCGTCGATCAGGAAGTGGGTGGCGCGCGGACGGGCGAACACCACCCACTGGTCGGTCACCACCAGCTGCTCGCCCGGCGCCGGCGCGGCGGCGCCGCTGATATAACTGGCGCTGGCGCTCAGGTTGCCGGCCACGAGTTTCAGGATCGGCTCGATCGTGGTCGGGTCGAAGGGCGAGACCGTGCCGTCCAGGTGTTCGCCGAGCAGCGTGCGGGCGGCGCGCTCGACCTCGCCGATTCCGGGAAGCTGGGCCGCCGCGAAGGCGTCGAACTCCAGCCGTGCCGCGGTCTGGCGCGGGCGGATGCCGATCGCGTGCGAGGCGCTGTCGATGTCGATCTCGACCGCCTGGGTGATCAGCGGATAGTGGAAGTCGGCGGCGCCGAGGCGCCAGGACGACACGCCCATCCCCCACACCAGTTCCAGCGGGCGCACCGCTTCCTCGGCTTCGAGGCGGGTCTTGAGGGCGAACAGGTCGGCATACAGGCTGATGACCTGGCGCCGCGGCCGTTCGCGCGCGGCCCAGTCGCGCCAGTGCTGCGCATACACGTCCAGCGCATGGCCGACGCGCTCGCGGCGCTGCCGGTCGCGCAGTTCGGCCGCTTCTTCGCCGAGCGCCGGCGCATCCTGGTTGCGCGCGCTGGCCAGCGCCGCTTCCTTCAGTGCGGGCGCGCTGCCGGCCGGGTCCTCGCCCACCACCATATAAGGCGCCAGCTCCGGGTCGGGCAGGGCCGGGGCGCGCGTCGCTTCCAGGCGGTGCACGCGCAGCCAGAAGTCGTCGCCGTCGGTCTCGACGTCGAATTCCACCCAGGGCAGGGTCGAGAGGTCGGCAAAGGTCTTCTTGAATTCGCCGATCTTGGCCAGCGTGAACGCTGAAAAATCAATATCTTTGGCTTGCTCGACCAGATAGTCGAGCAGCCCGCTCATGAGCTGGGCAGGTGTTTGCATCGGTGTTTTCCGGCGGGCCGGCAGGTAGGGGTGGTGACTCAATGTGGCGATGGCGCAGCAGGCGCGGGCGCATCGCTTCTTATCAGCGCGCCCGGCATGGTGTAATTTAAACAGGGTACAGCTATATAGCGCGATTTTCAACTCATCGATAGTCGGCATTGCTGTGTGTTATTGGTAGTGTCGACATGGTCACGTTGCAGCAGGTAGACGGTGGCCCGGGGATCAGCCAGAGGGGGCAGGTAATTGTTTTAGGAATGTTCTAGAATCGGTTGACTAGTCGTATCTGCCACACATCGCCTGGCGGTTCATGTGATGTGCATCGATGACGCTCCGCGCACCCATGCGTTCGCGGCGAACCAGGAGGAAGGCGTATGGACCTGCTACAGGCTATCGACGATCCGTCCCAACTGCGCGGGTTGCCGCGCGCCCAGCTCGATCCGCTGGCGCGGCAGTTGCACCGCTTCCTCCTCGAGTCGGTGGCGCGCACCGGCGGCCACCTGTCCTCCAACCTGGGCACGGTCGAGCTGACCATCGCGCTGCACTATGTGTTCGATACGCCCTACGACCGCATCGTCTGGGACGTCGGCCACCAGAGCTACGGCCACAAGGTGCTGACCGGGCGGCGCGAGCAGATGCACACGCTGCGCCAGGCCGGCGGCATCTCGGGCTTCCCGCGCCGCACCGAGAGCGTCTACGACACTTTCGGCACCGCCCACTCCTCGACCTCGATCTCGGCCGCGCTGGGCATGGCACAGGCGGCCAGGCTGCGCGGCGAGAACCGCCATGCCGTGGCCGTGATCGGCGACGGCGCGATGAGCGCCGGCATGGCCTACGAGGCCCTGAACAACGCCGGCATCGCGCAGGACATCCGCCTGCTGGTGATCCTGAACGACAACGACATGTCGATCTCGCCGGCGGTGGGCGCACTGAACCGCTACCTGGCGCGCCTGCTGTCGGGCGGCCTGGTGGCGGCGGCCAGGAGCGCCGGCAATGCCGTGCTGCCCGGACCGGTGCTGGAACTGGCGCGGCGCCTGGAAGGCCATGCGAAAGGCATGGTGCTGTCGCCGGCGACGATCTTCGAGGAGTTCGGCTTCAACTACGTCGGCCCGATCGACGGCCACGACCTCGACGCGCTGGTGCCGACGCTGGAAAACCTGCGCCAGCGCGAGGGGCCGCAGTTCCTGCATATCGTCACGCGCAAGGGCCACGGCTACAAGCTGGCCGAGGCCGAGCCCACCCGCTACCACGGCATCGGCAAGTTCAATCCCACGCTGGGCCTGCAGGCGCCGGCGCCGGCCCAGGGCAAGCCGAGCTACACCGAGGTGTTCGGCGACTGGCTGTGCGACATGGCGGCGAGCGATTTGCGCCTGGTCGGCATTACCCCGGCCATGCGCGAAGGCTCCGGCATGGTCTGCTTCGAGCAGCATTACCCCGAGCGCTACTTCGACGTCGGCATCGCCGAGCAGCACGCCGTGACCTTCGCCGCCGGCCTCGCCACCGAGGGCATGAAGCCGGTGGTGGCGATCTATTCCACCTTCCTCCAGCGCGCCTACGACCAGCTGATCCACGACGTGGCGCTGCAGAACCTGGACGTGACCTTCGCCATCGACCGCGCCGGCCTGGTCGGGGCCGACGGCGCCACCCATGCCGGCAACTACGACATCGCCTACCTGCGCTGCATCCCGAACATGGTGCTGATGGCGGCCTCGGACGAAAACGAATGCCGACGCATGCTCAGCACGGCGTACCGCTATCCCGGCCCGGCGGCGGTGCGCTATCCGCGCGGGGCCGGTACCGGCGTCGCCGTCGACGGCACGCTGGACGAGATCGAATTCGGCCGCGGCGAAGTGCGCCGCGAAGGCGAGGGCACGGCGATCCTGGCCTTCGGCTCGATGGTGGCGCCGAGCCTGGTCGCGGGCCGCGTGCTGGACGCCACGGTGGCCAATATGCGCTTCATCAAGCCGCTCGACCACGAGCTGGTGCTGCGCCTGGCGCGCACCCACGCGCGCCTGGTCACGGTGGAAGAAGGCTGCGTGATGGGCGGCGCCGGCGCCGCGGTGGCCGAAGCGCTGGCGGCGGCCGGCGTGGTCAAGCCGCTCCTGATGCTGGGCCTGCCCGACGCCTTCATCCAGCAGGGCGACCCGGCGGCGCTGCTGGCCGCCGCCGGACTGGATGCCGAGGGCATCGCCAGGGCGGTGCGCGAACGCTTCCCGCAAGGGGAGGAAAGGCAGGTGGCCAATGACGCCTGAACAGCAACGCGGCGGCGCCGGCAGCGCCGCGCCGCCCGCGGTCTACGGCGCTGCAGGCCGGGCCGCGCCGGCGGGCGCGGCGCGCAGCTCCTTCCACCTGGCGCTGCGCCTGCTGCCGGAAACCCGCCGCGCCGCGATGTTCGAGATCTATGCCTTCTGCCGCGCGGTGGACGACGTCGCCGACGGACCCGGTGCGGCGCCGGACAAGCGCGCCGCGCTGGAACGCTGGCGCGCCGACATCCGGGCCTGCTGCGCCGGGGCCGGCCCGCAGCAGCTGGCGGCGCTGCAGCGCCACATCGCCGCCTTCGGGCTGGCGTGCGCCGACTTCGAGGCAATCATCGACGGCATGCTGATGGATGCGGGGGCAGCGCCGCTGTGCGCAGCGCCGGCCGCCACGCTCGACCTGTACTGCGACCGCGTGGCCAGCGCGGTCGGGCGGCTGTCGGTGCGCGTGTTCGGCATGCCGCACGACGACGGCGTGCTGCTGGCGCACCACCTGGGCCGCGCCCTGCAATTCACCAACATCCTGCGCGACATCGACGAGGATGCCGCCATCGGGCGCGCCTACCTGGCGCGCGAGTGGCTGCTGGACGCCGGCGTCAACCCGGAGGACATCGCGCGCGGCGCGGCCGCCATCGCGGCGCATCCGGCGCTGGCGCCTGCCTGCCTGCGCATGGCGGCCCAGGCCCAGGGCTACTTCGAGGAAGCCACGCGCATCATGCGGCGCCAGCCGGCGCACTGCGTGCGTACGCCGCGCCTGATGGCGGCGGTCTACCGGGCCTTGCTGGCGCGCCTGCTGGCGCGCGGCTGGTCCGGCCCGCGCCGCGCCGTCCGGGTCGGCAAGTTCGCGAAGCTCGGCATCCTGCTGCGGCATGCCGTGGCCTGGCAATCCATTCAGCATTGAGTGTCGGGAGGAGCGATGCACTATTCAGCATTCAGGTCGATCCAGCCGCCCACGGGGGCCGGCGGCGCATGCCAGGACGCGCCCCAGCAGGCCGCGCCGAAGGCGCAGCCGCCAGCGCGCCGGGGACCGCTCGAGCGCGGCATCGACAGCGCGCTCGCGGCCTTGCTGCGCGAGCAGCGGCCCGACGGCCATTGGGTCTACGAGCTGGAAGCCGACGCCACCATCCCGGCCGAGTACGTGCTGATGGTCCACTTCCTGGGCGAGCCGCCGGACTGCGCGCTGGAAGCCAGGATCGGCCGCTACCTGCGCCGGGTGCAGGGCGCGCATGGCGGCTGGCCCCTGTTCCATGGCGGCGCCTACGACCCGAGCGCCAGCGTGAAGGCTTATTTCGCACTGAAGATGATCGGCGATGCGCCCGATGCGCCGCACATGGTGCGCGCGCGCGCCGCGATCCGCGCCAACGGCGGCGCCGAATCCAGCAATGTGTTTACCCGCATCCTGCTGGCGCTGTACGGCATCGTGCCCTGGGACGCGGTGCCGGTGATGCCGGTCGAGATCGCGCTGCTGCCGGGTTGGTTCCCCTTCCACCTGTCGAAGGTGTCGTACTGGACCCGCACCGTGCTGGCGCCGCTGCTGGTGCTGGGCGCGCTCAAGCCGCGCGCCCACAATCCGCGCGCGGTCGGCATCGACGAACTGTTCCTGGCGCCGCCCGGCCGGCTCGGCATGGCGCCGCGCGCGCCGCACCAGAGCCGTTTGTGGTTTTCCTTCTTCAGCACCATCGAGGCGCAGCTGCGCCGGATCGAGCCGCGGATCCCGGCGCGCCTGCGCCGCCGTGCCATCGAACGCGCCAGCGATTTCGTGCGCGCGCGCCTGAACGGCGACGACGGACTGGGCGCGATCTTCCCGGCGATGGTCAACGCGGTCGAGATGCTGCACGCGCTCGATGTGCCGCGCGACGGTCCTGAATTCGCCGGCGCGCGCCGCGCGATCGACCGCCTGCTGGTCGAGCACGACGACGAAGCCTACTGCCAGCCCTGCCTGTCGCCGGTCTGGGATACCGCGCTGATGTGCCACGCCCTGCTCGAAACCGGCACCCCGGAAGCGGTCGAGGCGGCCTGCCGCGGCCTCGACTGGCTGCGCCCGCTGCAGATCCTCGAGGCGGACGGCGACTGGAGCCGGCGCCGTCCCGGCCTGCGCCCCGGCGGCTGGGCTTTCCAGTATGCCAACGCCCATTATCCCGACGTCGACGACACCGCGGTGGTGGCGATGGCGATGCAGCGCGCCGACCGCCTGCTGCCCGCGCCGCGCTATGCCGAAGCAGTCGAGCGCGCGCGCGAATGGGTGCTCGGCATGCAGAGCCGCGACGGCGGCTGGGGCGCCTTCGACCCCGACAATACCCACCGCTACCTGAACAACATTCCCTTTGCCGACCATGGCGCGCTGCTCGATCCGCCCACCGCCGACGTCACGGCGCGCTGCCTGTCGATGCTGGCCCAGCTCGACCCGGCCTCGGTGCGCCGCAACAAGGATCCGGCCGCGCGCGCGCTGGACTGGCTGCTGCGCGCCCAGGAGCCGCACGGCGCCTGGTATGGACGCTGGGGCATCAACTACGTCTACGGCGTCTGGAGCGTGCTGTGTGCGCTCGGCGCGGCCGGCCTGGGCCTGGAGCACGAGGGCGTCGCGCGCGCGGTCGAGTGGCTGGTCGCGGTGCAGAATCCGGACGGCGGCTGGGGCGAGGACGGCGCCAGCTACCGCCTCGACTACGCCGGCCACGAACCCTTCCCGTCGACGCCCTCGCAGACCGCCTGGGCGCTGCTGGCGCTGATGGCGGTCGGCGCGGTCGACAAGCCCGCGGTGGCGCGCGGCGTCGCCTGGCTGCTGGAGCACCAGCGCGCGGACGGCCTGTGGGACGAGGCGCACCACACGGCGACCGGCTTCGAGCGCGTGTTCTACCTGCGCTACCACGGCTATGCGCGCTACTTCCCGCTGTGGGCGCTGGCGCGCTACCGCCGGATGCGCACGGCCGGCGCCACCCGGGTCGGGTTCGGCATGTGAGGGACGCTTCCGGCACCGCAAGGCCGGACGCACCGGTGCTGCTGGTGTGCGGACTGGCGTTCGAGGCGCGCATCGCCGCCGGTCCCGGTGTGCGCGTGGTGCGCGGGCCGGGGCCGCTGCGCACCGCGCGCCAGCTCGACGCCGTGCTGTCCAGCGGGGCGGCCGCGGGCATCCTCAGCTTCGGCTGCGCCGGCGCGCTCGACCCGGCCCTGGGCGCGGGCGCCTGCGTGGTGGCGACCGCGGTGCAGGCCGGCGCCGCGCTGGTCGCGACCGATCCGGCCTGGACCCGCGCGCTGCTGGGGCACCTGCCGCAGGCGCAGGCCGGCCTGCTGGCCGGGCTCGACGCGCCGCTCGTCACGCGCGCCGCCAAGGCGCGGCTGTGGCAGGCCGGCGGCGCGCTGGCGGTGGACATGGAATCGCATGCGGCCGCCCTGGCGGCGCGGCGCCACGGCTTGCCGTTCGCAGCCTGCCGGGTGGTGCTCGATCCGGCCTGGCGCAGCCTGCCGGCCTGCGCGCTGGCGGCGATGCGCGAGGACGGCGGCACCGACATCGTGGCGCTGCTGCGCGCGCTGGCCGGGGCGCCGGGCCAGATCGTGCCCTTGACGGCGCTGGCGCTGGACGCCTGGCGCGCGCGCCGCGCGCTGGCCGGGGTGCGCGCCTGCCTCGGCCCGGCAGTGGTTCCGCCACGCTGAACCGCAACCGTGCCTGGACCGCCGGACGCAGCACCGATGCGGTCCCGTTCCCGGTGACGCAGCTGGAAACCCTAGCGCGTTTCCGCCTGCGTGCCGTCTCCGTCCTGTCTGGTACCCTCGGCCGGCGCGGCACTGGCGGCGCCCGCGTTCGCGCCTTGCTCCGCCTCATAATCCGGCAAGGCCTCCGGCTTGCCCTGGTTCAGCTTGGACTTGCGCTGCGCCAGGTAGGCGTCGCGCACGAACAGGTATTCGTCCAGCGCCGCCTGTTCCAGCAGCTTGGTCGCATCGAGATAGCGCGCGCGGGTGCTGACGAAGTTGATGCCCCACAGCGTGTTGCGCACGTCCGGCTCGGCATAGGTGGTGGGCGAGGCGTACTGGTCGACGCCGAAGCCGGCGGCGTCGCGAATGGTGCTCGGACCGAACAGCGGCAGCACCAGGTAGGGGCCGCTGGCCACGCCGTAGTGGCCGAGCGTGAGGCCGAAATCCTGGTCGTGCTTGACCAGCCCGGCGGGGGTGGCGACATCGAGCACGCCCAGCAGGCCGAAGCTGGTATTGACGGCGATGCGCATCAGGTCCGACATGCCGTCCTGGAAGCGCAACTGGGCGAAGTTGTTGAGCATGGTCGGGAAGTCGCCCAGGTTCGAGAAGAAGTTGCCGACGCCGGTGCGGAGCGGCCGCGGGACCACCGCGTTGTAGCCGCGCGCCACCGGCTTGGCGATGCCGCGGTCGAGGGCGTCGTTGAAGCGCCAGGTAGCGCGGTTCAGGGGTTCCAGCGGATCGGCGGGATTGCGGTCCGGCCCGGTGGCGCAGCCGGCGGTGACGGCCAGCGTGGCGGCGGCCAGGACGCGGATGGCGGGCGCGCTGGCGCGTCGTGGATACATTGCGGTCATGGCGGCTCCGGTCGTGGTTGTCGGTTCAGGAGGAAGAGTGTTCGAACGCGGCGCTGGCCGGGCTGGACCGCGGGCGCGGCCGGCCCAGCAGGATCGGCTGGAAGAACACGGCGCCGATCAGGGTGCAGACCAGCGACAGCACCAGCAGCGCGCCCATGCTGGCGGTGCCCGGATGGTGCGACAGCCACAGGCTGCCGAAGGCGGTGCCGGTGGCGGCCGCGGACAGGACGATGGCCTCGGTCAGGCCGTGCTGCAGCAGCGCCGATTCGCCGGCGCGCCAGGCCATGACGTAATAGATCTTGAAGGCCACCCCGACCCCGAGCAGCAGCGGCAGGGCGATGATGTTGGCGAAGTTGAGCGGCATGCCCAGCAAGACGCTCGCCTCCAGCGTGACCAGGCCCGAGACCAGCAGCGGCACCATGGTCAGCAGCACGTCGCCGAAGCGCCGGAACGCGATCCACAGCAGCAGGGTGATGGTGATCACCGCCAGCAGCGCGGCCTGGATGAAGGCGTCGACGATCAGGTCGGCCGCGCCCAGGATCGAGATCGGCCCGCCGCTGGCCTGCGGCGCCACCGCCTGCACCGCATGGGCGAAGCGGCGCAGCCGGGCGCCTTCGTCGCTCTTTGCGACTGGCGTACGGCGCGGGCTGACGTCGACCAGGGCGCGTCCGTCCGGCGTTATCCAGTAGCGCTTCAGGTCCGCGGGCAGGCTGGCCAGCGTCACCGGCCCGGCCTGCAGCGCCAGGCGCAGCGCGTCGAGCGATAGCCT
>Ga0265798_10009339_pt1 | contig 12281 bp, 15 predicted proteins | sample P3T30metagenome_FD_192430 | JGI IMG/M metagenome (GOLD analysis project Ga0265798, IMG submission 192430) | Plant litter microbial communities from East Loma Ridge, Irvine, California - P3 T30 | ecosystem: Environmental > Terrestrial > Plant litter > Unclassified | place: USA: California...
TGTTCAGAATGGCAGCCATTCGTATTCTAGTCACTCAATTCTGATCAGCATAGACATCGCAATCTGCGGCGTCTCCACACGATAAACGCAAGCCGCCTCTTGCACCGTCAAGCCAGCCGGCGGACAGACGATAGCTGCGCAGTGAGCTACGCGACAAGAGATGCATACGCCTGAATTTTTCTCAGTGCTTTTCGTGCATGCCTACCAGTATGCACCTTTTCAGACCAGATCGAAGTGATAAGTCAGACCTGCCAACTAGCACTCGGTCCTGGCATAACATCACTCCAAAGCTTTTCATGGCGTACCCGCCTCATTTGGGGGGGGGTCTTCCATTCTTACACACTCATAACGAAATAAGGCCGGACGATGAACGATTTCGTTCCATCTACGTATTCGGTTTCGAGACCTGGCCAGATTTGTACTCCGCTGCCAGCACCAAGCGCAAACTACCCCCGAACTATCTTTTACCGCAAGAAGCTCTTCCACATCACCCATCTCTGCCAGCTACGGGATCTGCGGAGTACTATCAATGTGAGGCTTTTATTACCTCATCGTCTCTCTGGGGCTCAAAGGTGTCTTCTTGCAAACACGAGTTGCTGTCATTCGAACGGCCGGTACAGATTGGCGTAACAACAAAAAACCCGATACCGCTGTCAGTTTCGGACATTGCTCAAGACAATATCAACTGTAGTTCGTGGTTCGTTAGTGACGACGACGACTACCTCGCTATCCTCATCCTAGCATGGGCCTACATTCTCTCAGCTCGCTGGGCCGAACTCATGCCTACAACCTGCCCCGTCGAGTATACCCATGCTTTTGAGGCACAATGTGACACCTTGAATGAGACAAAATCGGGCTATAGTGATTCCAATACTGTCTATATAGACATCGACTACGCAGACCAAGATGAGGCACGATGGTGGTCCGCTATTTTTATCGTCGGGCCAAGGCTGGCGGGCAACAATGCGTGTAGCAAAAGCTACCTTTCTATCGCCTTGGTCGACAGATTTTCAATCAAATCTCCAGTTCCTTTTATCGCTTCCTTTACAACCGAGTGTTTTGCCCTCCAATCCAACATCACTAACAGCTTGTGAGTATCTTACTAGATTCTGCACTCACCACAACATCACCGATCAGAGCTATGCGGCATTGACAGATGCTCTCTTGCTCCCATTTCTGAACAATGGCCGAATATCGCATCTGCCATCTCCAAGAATCAGCAAATCAAAGCTATCGCGAAGCCTTAGAGAGGAGAATCCACAGTTCAGCTAGGCACGTCCAATGCTTTGTCCAGACAGACATCTAATGTTGAGTTGTAACATTCGAGAAATCTGCCCTACACTACTAAGTGTATTCTATGAGGCAGATATCAAGTGTAATATAGTCACGCCGTAGCTTTAGGGCACTTTGTCCACCATTAACACCTTAGCTAAGAAGGACGTATATGTATATACCAAAAGCCTAAAGTCGCGTACCTCTAGCTCTGTGCCACAATTCTCCGCTTGCAAGAGCAGCTTCTACAAGATATTAGACGTAGGCAGATTCCGTTTAGTCTAGAGAGTGCCGCCTAGACAGGGACGCTGCAATCTTTTCTACAGTAACCAGTCTCTAATACTCTTGTGGTGCAGGATAAAATAAGACGCGCGGACGAGTGTCAGTTGCTCTTCCTTCCTAAGTCTGATCGCCACATTCGACATCCAGTCTACCAATAGAAGCTATTTAGAGCAACACCTGTTAAAGATATTGATGTTGAAGCCAGGGTTCATTGCAACTGTGGAAGACCATCAACGTTAATACCAAAGTGTTCGATGGAACAATGTTGAGGCCAAGTGCTCGCTCGACTGGGCTAGTCCACAGCTTAAGAATCAGCCGGTAACACCACCCCTTGGAAGTGGAGAACGGGCGTCAGTCTCCTACGAAGCGCTTAATCGGGATCGCGAGGTAATTTTCGATAATGCAACGCGCAGTATTCTTGGATGGCTCCGCTCCGACGGATGGACACGCGATGAGAAAGAGATCTTGCAACATCCTTGGTTCGATATGGGCGACTCAGATGAAGAAGAGGAAGAAGTTGAACCCGCTTCTGATGACGGTTGGCAAGATCTATCGGTTATAAGATCGTGGCTTGAGGATTATCAAACCTCTATACAGTGACTTGGGCATCGTTTGAGTCCCCGATGTAGTAATGAATGCTTTTCAGGAACGTGCACCAATTCATTCAAAGTATGTTGAAACGTTGGGATTGAAGAAAAAACACTGTTCACTTCTAACTTGAATTCATAGCCACTTCAGGCTTAGGTCTTCAACGCTCAAGTTGTTGGCCTTGAATGCTTCCAGCTAAGGCGACATTTCGTCTGATTCTGCCAATCTCGGGTCACCCTTGGGCAGCCTCTACTGCTTTGACCGCTCAATTATTGTTGCGGTCATAGCTCTCTATCTCTTCCGAGCCTTCATACGAACAAGTAATCCTGACTGCTTTGAGAACCAGTACGTATGAATCTTCCATTCTGGCTCTTCTGAAGCCCACTCTAGATCGAAGTGCCGCATCATCTGAGGTACCAGCTTGCCCATCTCCATAATGGATATGTTTTTCCCAATGCAGCTTCTCGATCCTGCACCAAACTGTTGCATCACCGTGTCAGCTTTTCAACGTGAATGAATCATTCCGCACAACTGCAAATAGAACTTGGGGGGTGGGCTCATAGGCAGGATTACTCACAGTCAAGAGATAACGTTCCATGTTTTTAATCTTTTCCTCGTCCTTGATTAACCAGCGCTCTGGGCGGAACGTGTCCGCATCCTCGCCGAAAATATCGGTATTGCGATGGATGACAGTCGCATTGATGCCTACAATGGTGCCGGCAGGTATGTGTTTATCGCATAGTTGTACTCCGCCGGTAGGCACAACCCTTTCCAGAGGGAAGGCAACGCCTGGGTGCATACGCATGGCTTCTTTCATAACAGCTTGGCTAGTGACGCGCTTTGGTTAAAAGTTGCCCGCATCGCGTTTTTCAGTCGTCCACTTACAGGTACACGAGTTGCATACTCTCGGAAAATGTTACAATGGGCGATAGGTTGTCCTCAGCTGCGTCAATTTCTTTCTGTAGTTTCTCATATACGTCCTTGTTCTTCATTAAGTAGTAAAATATAGCCCGTAGGGAAATTGCTGTCGTGTCGCTTCCAGCAAGGCTACACCGAAGACATTAGCCTATAAGCGATTTGGTTGTTTCATATGGCATACTCACAGATTGTTCATCAAATGATTTACCATATCTCGATGGCTCATTCCACCCACAGTTTTCTTTTTTTGTTCCTGTAAGTAGGACACGAAATCTGATCTGTTAGATGTATCGGAAGTTTCGGCGTTGGACTCTTCGATACTATCCTCGACCATCTCATCTGCCAGTTAGTCTTGGATCTTATCGTGAAAAACCTTGTAACCGTGCAACGATTTGGTATACTGACCTTTGTAACTATTGGTATCGGGGATTTACCTCCGCCTATCAATGCCTCTAGCATGCTTCTGACGGTAGGGTTGCCGAATAGGAACTTGTGCAGCCATGGTACCTGGCCAACAAGGGCTGGGTACAAGAGCCCGGAATCAATACCAGCAATAACATTGTGCACATCTTTCCGTTCCTCCATGAAACCGTAGCGCCGACTGAATGACATGGCACCGACCACGTCGAATGCGTACCATTGTAACCAAGCACCCAGATCCACGACCTCTCCCTGGAGATCTTTCATAGCATCGATGAAAATCGTGCTGCACGGGTCAACCAAGTATTCGAGACCTCGCATAGCAGTCATAGAATATTTCTGCGCAACAGAGCGCTTTAGACGTTGATGTTCCTCGGGGCTCGTGGTCGCAAACAGACTATGCATGGCTTCGTTTTTGTACCCCATTGTCCATACTGAGTAAAATGGAGACTGCATAGAGACGTTGTCAGCATTCACATTCCCCTTCAAACTTACTCTAATAGACCACGAGCTTCCTCACCTTTATGAACTTGCTGCTGATGCTATAGATGGTCGCAATGGCGCTAGGGTCCGAGATATCAACTACGTTCGGTGCGGTTCGAACAATCGCACCGTATTTTTTATGGAGGGTTCGATAAGACTCATGGCCGTTTCCGTCGAACACAAAATAGAGACGCCACAACCCGCTGAACTTGGCGAGCCATGGACCGGGTACCTGGCGCAGACCTGGCTGGTACGCTTTAAAGGTGGCCTTCAGGAACCAATAGATAATTGGGATGAGGGGAATAGCGACAAGAGATAGGAGAATGCTTTGAACCATATTGTGCAGGGTCTTAACACAAGATGAGCAGGCTCAGAGACCAAGGTAAAAGAAAAGAGTGTTTGCACACTTGAGGAAGAGCAAGTTGTTTGCTGCGGGGAGTACGATCTACATAAAACAAGGGACGGGAGAACCAGAATGTTATAGGCCTCTTGGAAACGCGTCATGTCGAGGTGGACAGATTCACTGATCGGCCGGCATGTAACTATATCGGTACTAGTGCCGGAGGAACCTGGTGCAGACATTCCGGAGGTCAATCCGAGCTGACATCGAATATGCTTGGCGCTTTGTAGAGACGGGACTGTGTCTTACATATTGATTGACAGTTATTGAAGCCTTCCCACTTGAGCTCTATCATATTTTCCAGTTTTCTCACTTGCATGACAGCAACCAGACTCCCAGCTATCCACAATCATTCTTCCAAAGTCCAACTTGAACTTATTGCTCGTGTATACTTTGAGCACTCAGACCTAGAAAGGTTTAGGACACTCGACACCGATTTGGGCCTGTCGAAGCGTATCGCGATGAGAACCACATCCTTTGCTGTGGCGTACTGCTGTGTCGCTCGTCGTTCGAAGAAATCTTCCTCTTTTTGCGGCACAGCCTGGCTTGCTTAGACGCAGAGACACAGGGTGAGTTCGACAAGGCCGCCGCATTGGATGGTGCAGTTGTATCCGACCTTTTCCCTTTCCCAGGCGGCGGAAAAAAGGTCACTTTGAAATCTCCGTCCGGATCTCTCATGAGTATCATCGTCGGACAAGAAAAGAGAGCTCAGGCTACGGAGCCTCTGTCTGCCGAAGTCGAGATCTTTGGGCCAATGAATGGTAGTCTGAACAAGCGGAGATTTGGTGAGTGCAATATGGGCATGGCGAGATAGCTTCCGAGTCTAGGTCTACCAAATACATTAGGAGAGTTCCAAAGGTTCCATCCTGGGCCAGCAATGATTCACAAGTTGGGTCAGTTTGGGTGCATCGTGGATGGAGGGGCGGAGGAAATGAATTGGTATACTAGTAAATTCAATCTCGTTGCTTCGGATGCATAGTACGCTCCTGATGACAAAGTTCTTGACGTAATTTTATTCATGCATCCTGACCTTGGTAAATGATTTTCCGACCTCATTCGATGTTCCTTGGATGAAAATAAATACTATCAAACTGTAAAATGTAAAACTGCAGTCAAACGAGCCATGTAGGAGGATGCTTACCTGTGATTACTCACACAAAAAATCGTTCCCCGCTTCTCGGTCCACGTATCCCATTACTTGGTTCAGGTCATTGTTCAGTCTGTTTTTCCATGCCTAATGGAACTGGGCAGCGCCGGTGTCACGAGCGTAAGCCGGAGCAACCCCATGTTGCTCCGGCAGCCCATGTAATCCAAAATCCTGGTGCCAACCCTCGCTCGGACGAATCTGTTTGTTTTGCGCCGGCTCACTACTCGCGCTCGCAAGTTCCTTACATGAGTAGTGCCGAGAGGTCAGCTGGCCTCTGTTCGCCATTGATATCTTATTAGAATCGATTCCCCTTTACAAAGTCTCAACGTGTAAGAACAACGCTATCGAACTGTCTTCATGCAAGTATTTCCAGCGTTTTTTGGCGAACGACTCCAAAATTTACTTTGCCGCATTGGACGATGTACAAGATGCCGTTCGTATTGACAGACAGAGAATAAAAGCCTTCCCAACGTTTGAGGGCCTCCAGAGTGGGAAGGGCAGTACGTCAGTCACTGTATAGAAGGTATGTTCATGATACACAGAATACCATTGGCCAGGTGTGCAAACCCATATGTATCTCTGACTTGATTTGTCTAGCTACTTGCTCCTGTACCGTTTGATGGGGGACATCATTTGCAAAGGTAGAAACTACAAGCAGCATGCTGAAGCGGCCAATGTACGGTCGCGACGCTGAGTATAACATACCGTGGGAAAATATCGCTAACATGGCGCGTTTCGCTCTCGTGGTAGCTCACCGTGCCAAAGGACCCTGTAATATGGTACATACAAACCAAGAAGAGCGTTGGGAGGCCCTGGCGATGTTTCCATCACAGCAGTCGCCGCATCGAATTTTCTCGATTTTGAGGTATGAGCCAGCTGTCGCTTAGGCACAAACAGAATCTCACATGTGGCAGGGAGAGCTTACACTCATCACCTCAGAAGATGCTCCAAACTACATCCTCGGACACACTATTGGCAATGGCCTGACGGCCCGCATGTTCCAAGATCCGAAGCGTGCCGGAGGACAGCTCACCCATTACAAAGCGTTCAACGGATTCGCTCGTCTCGGACCGATTACGAGTGCGGAGGCATTCGGTAATACGAAAGATGCAAGGATCTTGCTAAGGTAAATATCCGGGTGTTCCAGGATAGCGCATGTGACCTCATTCACGGGCCCGCAGAGCTTATCAGTTTCCTTTCCCAAGGTAAGCTTATGCCAAACGCCACTCCGATCCAGGCTAATCTATCGGATCGTAGGAACGGCGCTTCTGGCAGGATCCGTTATAATGGCAGGCTCACCTTTGGGCGTTTGGTAGTTCCAGTCTCCAAAATACCAGCTGCACAACTGAGAAGTTGTTGAAATTGAGATTCCAAAGATTGGCATCTTACGCAATATTGTGGTATTCGATTAAGCGGGTTGGGCCGTGTCGTGCACGGCACTTTGATTCGGCACTATCCCCGCACTGACTACGTTGCTAGGGTCGGTGGTCCACGGATGTAGATGCGACATGGACATCTGCTTAGCATCATTGCCCTCCATACAACCTTCGTGACAAATCTGATTACTGAGCCTACCCCTAGAGCTACTCCCAACTGTCTTTGCAAGTGTTTCGCTACATGGCTGTGCGCGAACATCAACCATCGAGCTCGATGGATCTGAGCGGCGGTCCTTCACAGAAAGTGAGATACTGTGTATGCGACTTTTGCAGAACGTGTGTAGATGGTCCAGCAGTCTCGAAAATGCAAAGCTAATAGGGTTCATTGACACAGCAAAAAAATTAAATGTTTGTCAGAGATACCCCGGCAACGTGTGTTCATGAGGAGAGAACAGAATGCTGACCAATCATCTCCTTGCTCAGGCGATATGGTTCAACCCGTTTGTGGCAATTGTCGACTTCGCTGCGTCAACTGCACATACAGCAAGCGAAGAAGAAAGCCGGGTATGTCCGACTCCAGTTGAAACCTTCCAAGAGGTCGTGATTTGACTGATAATCGATGCAGGCCCGCCAAAGCGACGCCGCGTTGCCGAAGTAGTCACACCAGACCTTGCAGTTTGGTCTGGCACTGTTCAAGAACATGGCCCTCTCAGCCCATCGGCTTTTATGCTCGAACCTTGGACCATGGATCCTGGACAACTTGGAATCCCCGATTTTATGCCGTTTGACAGTAGCTTTAACATCACTTCGGAGATGGATATTGGAACAGAGAAGTATTTGTTAGTCTTCCTTAACTTGATTCGTAAGATGCCAATCGAAACCAGCTAATATCTCCTTGCCGTTATTTCAGATTCAATCTTTATCTCTGCCATTTACAGCCTATATATCCCTTATTTCGCCGACGGCAATTTGGTCATGCAGCGGGTATGTCACTTCGGTTGAAGATGGCCATATTTGCTATGGCTTCTCGCTTTGCAAGTCGAGACAGTCGTAATAACTCAATCATGTCCCCGGCAAAATTCGCTGAACGTGCAAGGGCTATCCCTTGTACAGATCCAAACTCCCTCTGCATCGATGACATAAAAGCATCTCTTCTTCTTTGTATACACGAAATGACGGAAACAGGCCACTGGGAGGCAGTCGCAGAAGTCAGCAAACTCGCAAGAATGGCCGAAATCTACCATGGTTCGTTTATAGACGCTCCACCTGTCACTGCAGAGCGTAGAAGCGATATAGAAGAATGGAAAAGTGTCTGGTGGACCATCTATTCACTAGATAGTTTTTGTAGCGCCATGACGTAAGTTCTTGTGGCCCTGTCATAGCGATATTATACTCACAGTATGCAGGGTATCATCACACGCCACCCCTGCCTACATGCAAGAATACATGGAGCTACCGACTGAATCTCTCGATAATTTGTGTGATTCTCTCCCCGACGATATATCCCAAGAACAAGAGACCACCAACGTCCATGTGCTTTCACCAGTCGCCAAGCACTGGGAGGCTATGCGGGCAATCTATCACTTATCAAGTTGTCGCAGCCGTAACTTGCAACTCGGGGTTACTTCTATCATGAGATCTGTTACCGAAGCACGGGTCATAGCCAGATTACAACACGGTCCGGCCCTTCGCTCACGGTTGCACTCTCTGGAAAGCGATTGTTCAGCTGTGATGTTCGCTCTTCCCTCATGGATATTCAACCCCGCACAACATACTACCACTGGTGAAACAATGGAAGAGCATCGGAGTCGTCTCGGTACACTATTCGTCTTCTTCAAGTGAGTTTCTACAATCCTTCATTATCCCAGGTTGGCACAAACATGTTTGCTAACAAGGGACTTTCGTTGCGTAGCGCTCGCCTACTTATCGAGATCACTGCGGCGCAATTGAGAATACGGGCAGCTTCTGAAGATGCCGTCGAAACGGAAAGAAAAAGCTCGTGGCAGGCCATACTTTCTCATGCTAATACGGTGATATCTGTTTTACAATACTGGAACCCAACCTATTGCGAGGCTGCTGATCCCATGTTGAGTTATATCCCTTTGCTTGCTGCCTGTGTCATCACGTTAGACAGTAAACTCCCATCCAATGTGACCACATTGAGGTCATCGGAGCATGTAGATCTAGTCATGCTCTTCCTCTCCCGAATCGGTCAATATTGGCCTATAGGTACGTCATACAACAAGTGCAGCTTAGCTCCAGGGCTCTACACGGCAATAAACGGATTCACTAACTTTGTGTGGATAGGCCTATGCCTCAAGGGTTTGTTTGTGTGTACTGCTTTGAAGTTAACCGACTGATTTGGCACAGATGCGCTCTCGTCGTTGGAAGCCACTGAGCCGGAGCAGAGTCTACAAGATGTACTTCAACACATGTTTCAGATCACAAGCTTAAGACAGCGAAACTCGCAGTTATTCATTACTCTTGAATATGTTACGGCGGCACCTTCTGTCAGTACCCCCGAACTAGAAACGATGGCCTCGACTCCATGCTATGACCGGGAAACACCGGTAGATGACTCAGCACTTATGGAAAGTATGGCAGACATTGATGATCCAAGCTGCTCATGGTTGGCCGATAATCTTATAAACATAGACCCAATTTAAACATAGAGCCATATGGATGGTCTCCATTCTAGCATAAACAATATATTGAGTGAGCTGTGTAATTATTCGTACATACAGTACCATCCTGTCCAGTAACATGATGGCTTGCATTCTCACTTCATTTGCAAGGCCAGGTCGTAGAACAGGAGCTCTTATGTAGTTTGGTCCGGTTGCTGGGGCTTTCACTCATCCTTTAACATTCCTACTGGCACGCACTTGTCCAATAGATGTCAAAACAGTTCGTTAGGTCAAAAGTCTATTTCTACCACATCTGAAATCCTTCGTCACTTAGTATACACTATAACGAATGAACGCACGTACCACTATATCACATCACCGGTATCGCAGTCATGTCTCCGTCATGGTTTGTTTCGAGTCTAGTGCAAATCTTATCTTCTTGCAGTCGGGGACTCATAGCTCCGAATCATGATCACAGTGAAATTCACCACGACATTGCTAAGTCAACGGTGACGCCGACTATATACCTAATATAAAAACTAAGTGATTTTCTTTCAGAATCAAACCCTTTTACCTATTCTTGTCGGATAATTACGAAGATCCAAGATTTGTGTTGCAGCTCATCACTACCATGAGCTTACCCAATCCCGTCGACCGACAATGGCTTTCGAATACACTCACACCCTACCTCTGTTACGCCTTCAGTCATGTACTCCGTCGCACCGCCAACGTCAAGCCTTGCATCCAGCGCGCTCTCGATATATGCGAGAGTAAACCAGTTCGTATTTCCTTGTGTTGATTCTTGCTGCGCATGTAGCGCTAACATAATCGCAGAATTGCTCCAGTCAAGACGATGATGTCCTCTTCGAGCATGTTTTGCAGACAATTGAGCGCCGCCAGCGAGGGCTTCCTGTGCAGAGTAGCATAATCACAGATAACGTGGAGGCTCTGGCGCAGTTTCTTATTCGGAGGGCGCAAGTCAAGGGGCAGTATGAGTTGCCAGGCCGTGGTGCTCAGGGTGGTGGTGAAAAGCTCCAAGGTAAGAGAGTGAATTTTCAAGTCCTCCTGTTTGACGACTATTTAATCTATGGCTACTTGGATGGGAGCTGAGGCTCGAGTTTGACCCATATCGATTACCTCGCCCACGGTCTCAGTGTTATTACTAATACAAATACCAGTCGACAACCGGATCGACCCGAGACTCCGTCATGCGCTTCCTGGTCAATTTGCCTCTTCAGAATTGTCGGGAACCTTGAGTGTACCCGAAGATCAATTCTATCAGCAAAAGGATCAGAACTGCGGAGCCTTGCCTATCATATCTCCTCCGAGGGCACCACGACAGCTTCCGCCCTATTACGACAAACCTACGACCAATACTCTCGCCTCTCACGGAAATTCAAGTCATCAACAGAGGCGTGGTCCAGTTTCCGAGCCAGGTCCCCAACAAGGCTTTGGAGTATTAATACCTGGGGGGCAACATACAGAAACAGTGTACAATCAGATCGTAAACGGCCAGCCTAGAGGAAATATAATTGCTCAGCGTAACGAGCAAGCATGGTCCGGGTACTTGGTCACTACACAAGAGCCAGCTCATTCAGGCACTTCAACTCCACTCCTCCAGGTAGCTTCTACTCCCACGACACACGTCCACGCCCCATATGCAGCCTCGCAGCGCCATACTCAGAACGACGAGCTCGTTTCTCAGCATCGTCAGCTTTTGCAAGCTATTTTCCCCAACCGTTTTTCAGATCAATATCAAGGTCAGGAGACCGCTCTAATGGCCACTGCAAATCTGCCATACCGACATGAGTCTGCCATACCGAGCATTCCCAACTGGAGTACCCCTGCCGAGTTGGGTGAAGAAATGGCTGCATTTCGTAAACTCCCCCGCCAAGATAAAACTGCTAAACTGACAAATATTCTCACGGCAATACAAGCTAAGCATCCGGAAAAGATCATGCGCCCAACACGCGATCACGGGGCACCTGCAGGCGCGAGGCGTGTAACCAGACAAGAGGAGAAGAGGAGAGAAGATGTTACTAGGGCAATACCGTCGGCTCAGGCGCATCTACCGGAACCCCAGCAACAGGTAGGTCTTTCGGGGAGTCGGTCGGGTATGGCAGAGGTTGTGTATCATCCTGGATACTCGAATGTGAGGTACAAGTTTGAGGCGCCGAGCTTTGATAGCGTGAAGGATGTACTGGGTGCGCATGTGCAAGTAAAAGAAGAGGGAGACTAATTACCAAAGAACAGGTTGGAACGACGGTTATGCAACGGTAGCGGGGTCAGTCTAATAAGGGTACCAGGAACGTGGGAACCGGAGAGGACAACAGCAAATGCTTCGGTTGAAATCAAGTCTTGAGGGGGGTACTTTCTGCTAAGACAGCTGTCAAAAATCTGGCAGTAGGTTTCCGGTATCATGGCTTCGGAGAGCAGCACAATCATGGCTTAGTAATTGCTGCACATGGTCTCTCGAATGGTAGCTCAAAGAATGTATGTTAATACAGATTGAAAACTGAATTCCAAATCCTTTTGCGAATTATTTAAGTTGAAGAGAGAAATGGGTCATCGCTATACATCATTACTCACCTAGCATACGCCCTTAGAGGAGTTTCCGTAAGCATCTTCTGTGGATATGCCAACAAAAGTACAGCTGCTACAGGGATCAGTCCAGTAGTAGCGAGTACGTCATCCAAATCCAGCCCAGGCGCCGCATAGCTATTACATACACTCTTCATATTGATGCGAGCCAAGCTTCCCGGTCCTTCGTT
>Ga0265798_10009340_pt1 | contig 12281 bp, 14 predicted proteins | sample P3T30metagenome_FD_192430 | JGI IMG/M metagenome (GOLD analysis project Ga0265798, IMG submission 192430) | Plant litter microbial communities from East Loma Ridge, Irvine, California - P3 T30 | ecosystem: Environmental > Terrestrial > Plant litter > Unclassified | place: USA: California...
GATCTTGTCCTCGGCCATGCGCGTGCGACGCTCCATCAGCGCCTCAGTGTCGTGCTTGGCCTTGGCGAGGATCTCGGCCGCCTCGTGATGCGCATTGTCGCGCATCTTGGCGGCATCGGCCTCGGCACCGCGAGCGCGCGCGGCATATTCGTCGCGCAGCGCCTCGGCCTCCTTGCGGAGCGCGGCGGCCTCGTCGAGCTGGTGGCGGATTTCGCCGATGCGCTTGTCGAGCATCGCGCCGATCGCCGCCGGCACCTTCCACACGACCATGCCGATCAGCACGACCAAAGCGGCGATGCCGACCCAGCCGGTGTCGTTGAGGCCGAGCGCGGTCGGCGCGGCGTGCGACTCGCCGTCACCCGCGCTGGTGCCGGCGTGGATGCCGCTGCCGTTCGCCATGTCCTGATGCTCGAGCGGCTGCGCCTCGAGATCCTGCGCCAGCGTAGAAGGATTAGCCATGATTCAGCTGCCTGCGGACCGCCTCGTTGGCGGCGTCCGTGGGGACCGCGACGCCCGACAGGCGCTGCACCAGCTCCTGCGCGGCCTCGGTCGCGATCGTCTGTACGTTGACCATCGCCGCCGCCTTGGCATTGCCGATGGCGACGTCGTGATGCGCGATACGCTCGGCCAGATCGGCGTCGGCGCTGCGCAGCTGCGCCTCGGCGGCGGCCTGCGCCTTCGCCTTGGCGGCGGCGACCTCGGCCTGCGCCGCGGCACGCGCCTGGTCCATGTCGGCGTTCCATGCCGCCTCGGTCCGATCGGCCTCGACCCGCGCCGCCTCGGCGGTGGTGAGGTCCTGCGCGATCTGCGATTCGCGCAGCTCCATGACGCCCTGCACCCTTGGCACCATCACCTTGCCGATCCCGAAGTAGAGGATGCCGAAGGTGATGAGCAGCCAGAAGAGCTGCGAGGCATAGGTGGCGGCGATCTGACTGATTTGAGGCATGGTGATCCGCTTCCTAGGTCAGCCCCGCCCGACGCGGGCGGGGCCATGTCGTCGGCGTGGTTACGCGACGAACACCAGGATGATCATCGTCACGAAGGCGAGCAGGCCCAGAAGCTCGGCACCGGCGAAGCCAATGAACAGGCGGCCCTGCTGGCCATCGGCAGCACCCGGGTTGCGCAGCGCGCCTTCGAGGAAGGCAGCGAACACGTTGCCCACGCCCAGCGCGGCAATGCCCATGCCGATCGCGGCGAGACCAGCGCCGAGCAGCTTGGCGGCGTTTGCGTCCATGATAATAACTCCCGTTGAAACTCAGTGGTGGAAAAGGAAACTCAGTGCAGGTTGACCGCGTCGTTCAGATAGACGCTGGTCAACAGCGCGAAGACGTACGCCTGGATCGCCGCGACCAGCAGCTCCAGCAGCGTGATGCCGATCATCAGCACGAAGCTCGGCAGCGACACGATCGCGATATAGCCCGGCCCGAGGTTGATGCCGTTGATGACGAACGCCGCCAGCACCTTGAGCAGGATGTGCCCCGCGGTCATCGCGACGAACAGTCGCAGCCCCAGCGAGAACGGACGAACGAGAAAGCTCAGCAGCTCGACGACGAAGATCAGCGGGATCATCGGCAGCGGCGTGCCGTGCGGCACGAACAGGCTGAAGAAGTGGAAGCCGTGCTTGCCGAAGCCGACGATCAGCACGATCGAAAAGCTGATGATCGCCAGCACGCCGGTGACGGTCAGGTGGCTGGTGATCGTGAACGGGTGCCAGCCCGGCACGATGCCGACCGGCATCAGGCCCAGCACGTTGGCGAACAGGATGAACATGAACAGCGAGAAGACGTAGGGGACGAAGCGCTTGCCCTCCGGCCCGACGTTCGAGACCAGCATGTTCTGGACGAAGCCGGTGAAGCCCTCCACCGCCGCCTGCCAGCGGCCGGGGACCAGTTCGCGTTTCATCCCGCCGAGCATGAACAGCCACAGCGCGACCAGCGTGATGACCATCCACAGCGCCGAATTGGTGAACGACAGATCATAGCCGCCCACGATCCAGGGCCGACCGAGCACGGGCTCGATCAGGAACTGGTGCATCGGATCGATCTTGCCGCCTTCTGCCGCCACTGCGAGGTTCCCGTTTCTCACATACGTCAAGCGCCCGGATCGCCCGGACGCTTGCTCGTCAACCGAATAATTTGCCTGAACGCCACCGCAATTCCGAGGAACAGCATGACGATCAGTCCCCACGGCGCGGTGCCGATCCAGCGGTCGATACACCAGCCGATCAGCGCCGATCCGACGAGACTTCCGATCAGGGCGGCGAGCACGCGATTGCCGAGCGAATACCCTGCATCCGCATCGTCACGCACCGTTCCCTGCCGAACCGCTTCGTCCCGGCGCGCCTGTTCCAGTCGACGATCGAGCTGGGTCAGGCGCGGGTCGTCCGCGTCGTGGAAATCCCGTCCGGAACCGTTCTCCGCCACGCAGCCACCCTCACCCTGGTTTTTTCTCGCCGGGGACACGGGTGCGCGCAAGCGGCGAGCAGCCCCGCCAAGGCCCCGCCCGGTTAGACGGGGGGTTAAGGGGTGTCAACCGTTGCAAGCACGGGCGGATGGTCGAAGCCACCCTCACCGTCGCTCCTGCGCTCCCCTCCCCGTCGCTCCTGCGGAGGCAGGAGCCTATGGCTGTGTCGTGCCGGGAAACCTTTGACACAAGGAGGTCGGCGTATGTGTCAGACCGCAGCGCCCGACGGTACAGACATGGGCCCCTGCCTGCGCAGGGGCGACGGCGTGGAACGGGACTGCCTTCCGCCTACTCCACTGTCAGACGCAGCGCGGGTCGCGTTGCGGCGCTCCGGCGCCGCGCGTTTCCCATGCCCCGCCCGGCGTGCGATATTTCTCGCCGGGCTTGGTCTGCGCGATCAGGTTGCAGCCGCTGGTGAAGGCGAGTTGCTCGACGGTCGCGCCCGACGCCTGCGCTTTCTGGGTATAGGCAGCCTTGCGCTGGATGTTGATGTTGCTGACCAGCGCGCGCAGCGACGCCGACCCGCTGCCGACCACGCCGAGATAGCCGTCGGGCTGCTCGCCGACCTCGCCGGCCGCGCGCGCCGCGGCATAGGCGGGATCGCGCTGCGCCCAGGCGGCGACCGGCACCGCGACCGCGGCCAGCGCGGCGATCAGGACAAGGCTCTTCATACGCATTGCTTAGAAAATCCCCGGATTCTGCTGGATCAGCGACTTGGCCTCATTGTCGAGACGGTACACCACTTCCTGCGTCACGTTGATGTTGAGGTTGATCTGGATCGGCTTGTCGGGCGCGGAAATGTTCACGCACCCTCCCAGTCCGCCAGCCAGCGTCAGCATCGCCATCAGGGCATAGGTCGTGGGGCGCATCGCGTTCGTCAATCCTGTTGCCGTCATGGTACATTCTCGCTTGCGGGCGGCTGAACGCCCGTCTTCCGGTTCTGCTCGTCGATCAAGGCCTGCAGGTTGCGCTTCACCAACCGCTGCGGGTCGTAGAAGCTCGCCGCCGAATCGATCAGCCCTCGGAATGGCGCGCGGATCGTGATGTTGAAGCGGATCGGCAGTCGCGTCAGCCGGCGGAGCAGGAAATTGCTCTTCGCACCCGTCCCCTGCTTGATCCCGGTGAAGCTGACTCCGGTGACCATCTCGCCCGCCAATGGCCCGTTCATCTGCACGTCGAGGCTGCGGTACGTCAGCGAGCGCAGCGACTGGAAGGCGAGATTGCCCCAGACGCCGAGATCCTTCTCGGTCAGCTCGCCCAGATAGGCGATCGATCCGCCGCCCTCCCGCGCGGTCAGCCGCCCGGCCGCGATCCGCCCGCCCTGTTCGTCGAAGATCATCGGCAGCACGCCGTCAAAGGTGCCGGTGGCGTTAAGGTTGGAGAAGTCGAACTGTTGCAGGAACTTGCCAGCATCCATCCCGTCGACGCGGAAGGTCATCCGCCGCGCCGCATCCGATCCGAAGTCGAGCGTCGTGGGATCGAGCGTCAGCGTGCCGCCCGCGAACGGCCAACGCGCGGTCTGGACCTGCACCTTGAGGTCGGGGAGCAAACGATAGACGATCCGCCCGTCGGTCACCGCGATCCCCGGATTGATCGAGGTGACGGTCGCGACCTGATCGGGCGCGCTGACCAGCCCGAGCAGATCGGTGAAGCGGATCGTCCCCGCCAGTCCGGTGACCGGCCCGAACGCCGCTGCGAGGTTCATCGCGTCGGTCGAAAAGAGGCCGGTGCTGTCGACCCGCTGCGGGGTCCAGCGGATCTGCCCCTCGCCGCGCATCGTTCCCGACACGTCGGCGATCACCCCGAACGTCAGCCGCGTGAGCAATTCGGGCTGGAACCCCTTGGTGAAGGTGATCCCCGGCACCCTCAGCACGGCGGCGCCGCTGCCGCTCGACAGGCGATGATCGATCGCCAGCCTCGCGACCGGGGTGCCGGTGGTCGGCTCCACCAGTTGCCCGGTCGCGCGAATCGTCCCGCCGTCGAGCACGAAGGCGATGTCGCGCGCCGCCATCGGCTGGAATCGCGGCGTCGCGGCGGTGTCCGCGACGCGCAGCGCGCCGTCCAGCACCAGCCGCCGCCCGTCAAACCGCCAATTGCCCTCGCCCGCGCTCATCAGCAGCGGCACCGTCCCGATCTGCCCGCCACCGCCCGCGAACGTGCCCTGCGCGCCGCCGCCGGTGATCTGCCCGGCGAGCCGGGTGGCGGCGATGCGGGTCGTGCCGATCGTGGTCGCGACATCGGTGAGCACGAAGCCGCAATCCGCGAGCGCCAGCGTCGCGCCGCCGGTGTCGAGCCGGAACGCCGATCCGCCGAGCGTCCCGTCGAGCCGCGTCGCGCCGAGCCGCGCCCCGCCCTTGATACCGCTACGGCTCACCTCGACCAGCGCCGCGCCCGTCGGGCACAGCCGCAGCGCGCCGCCGTCCAGCGTCAGGCTGGAGATCGCGAGCCGCTCGAACCCGATCGGGGTACAATCGCGATTGACGGTCAATTGGCCGCGCCGGTCCCACGCAGCGGCGATCGGGAGGCGCAACCGCTCGACCCGCCCGCCCGCCAACGGCCCGCTCAACGTCGCCTCGGTCGCGATCCGCGTCGCGCCCTGTCCGCCGGTCGCGAATCGCACCGGGGTGAGCGTCAGCGCCGCGCCGTCGCGCGCATAGGGCGCGACCTGCGCCGTACCGCTGACCGCCGCGCCGGACGCCGCCTGCACAAGCCTGATCGTCGCGTCGGGCAACCCGCCGCCGCCCAGCGTCACCCGTCCGGCAAGCTGCACCCCGGCCGGGTGGCCGATCGTCACCGCGCCGTCGTCGAGCGTCGCGTGCGCGCCGGTCGCGGCGGTCACCGCCGCGCGCTCGACCGTCAGCAGCGTGCGGTCGCCGGTCGACAGCGCGAGTTCGGCGGCGAGCTGCAGGTCGCGGCTCGCGCGTGCCGCATCCTGCGCCGCCCCCGCCAGCAACGGTGCGACCGGCAACCCCGCCGCGCTATCGCCGAGCGTTGCGATCCTGCGCCGTCCGGCCGCCGACAGCGCGACATGCTGCGCGACCAGCCGCCCGGCGAGCGTCGCGCGACCTTTCGTCAGCCGCCATTGCCCGTGCCAGTCGGTCGCGCCGCTCGTCACCGCCGCGGTTTGCACGCCGTCCACCATCACGGTCCCGATTCCGGTGGTGCGGGCGGCGTCGCCACGGAAGCGTGTCGCCAGATTGACGTTGCGGAGCGTCGCCGCCGCCGTCTCGACGCGGGCCGCCGTCACTTGCGTCCGCCCGAACCAGCGGTCGAACCGCGGCGACAGACCGAGGTCGAGATCGCCCGCCACCGCCTGTGCCGCCGCGCCGTCGCAGGCGATCGCGGCGGCGCGCGCCGGCCCGGCGATCCGTGGCGCGGTGGCGGTCACGCGCAGCGCCATGTCGGCGTGCAGCGCGCCGATCCGGCATCCCGCCACCGTCAGCCGCGGCGCGTTAGCCGCCAGTCGCCCGCGAAACCCGTCGTTGAGCCGCCCGCGCCCGCTCAGCCGCAACGCCGCCGCGCCATAAAGCGTGTCGAGCGCGATCCGGGCGTCCGCCACGTCCACGTCGAGCGCGGGCAGTGTCATCGGGCCGCCCGAAGAGGCGGGGAGCAGCCGGTCGATCACGCCGAGCGACAGCTTGCCGCCGCGCAGCCGCGCCGCGACGCGCACCTGCCCGGCGCGCACCGCGATCAGCTTCGGTCCGGCCAGCGTCAGGTCGGTCTGCGTCTCGATCCAGTCGGCAATCAGATCGGGGTGCGCGGGATCGCCGATCACGACGTCGGTCAGCCGCTGCCGTCCGAGCCCGAGATCGGCGATATGATAGCGGGCCGGCACGCCCCTGGCGGCCAGTTCCTTGTCGATCACGCGCGTCGCGATCGGCACGCGCGACAGCCACAGCCCGCCGCCGGCGGCGAGCGCCAGCACCGATCCCGCCATCGCAATGCGCCGCCCCGTGTCGCTCACGCGCGCCCTGTCGGTTGCTGGCCTGCCTCGCTCATGGTTTCGCCGTCATAGGGCAGCGCGCGCGGGCCGTGCAATTGCGTGGCACCGCGAACCGACCTAGGCCGACGCTCATGGCCGACGACGAGACGCGCGCGCTGGATGCGAAGGGGCACCGCGCCCGGCTGCGCGCGCGGTTGCTGGCCGACCCCGAGGGGCTGCTCGACCACGAACTGCTCGAATACCTGCTGGCGCTTGCGATCCCGCGGCAGGATACCAAGCCGCTCGCGAAGCGGCTGCTGGAGAGATTCGGCCATTTGCCGGGCATCTTCTCCGCCGATCCCGCCGTGCTGGCGCAAGTCGATGGGATCGGCGAGACCAGCGTCGCGGCCATTCGCATCGCGCACGCAACCGCGATCCGGCTGGTGCGCGCCCGTGCGCGCGCGGCGCCGGTGCTGTCGAACTGGCAGGCGCTGTCGGATTATCTTCATGCCGATATGGCGCACGACATGGTCGAACGGTTCCGCGTGCTGCATCTAAATACCCGCAACATGCTCGTCCGCGACGAGGTGATGGCGCACGGCACGATCGATCAGGCGGCCGTTCACGTGCGCGAGGTCATCAAGCGTTCGCTCGATTTCGGGTCGGCGGCGTTGATCCTCGTCCACAACCATCCGTCTGGCGATCCCTCGCCGAGCCGCGCGGATATCGAGATCACCCGCGCGATCATCGCCGCGGCCAAGCCGCTCGACATCGCGGTCCACGATCACCTGATCGTCGGGCTGAACGGGCAGGTCAGTCTGCGCGCCAAGGGACTGATCTGACGATCAGGGCAGCAAAAAGGTGCCTTCGATGGTGGTGACGCACGTCCCGCTGAGCACCACCCGCTCCTCGTCGAGGCGGCAGCCGAGCCGCCCGCCGCGCGCACTGGCCTGAACGGCGGAGATAGCGTCGCGGGCCAGTCGCTTCGCCCAATAAGGCACGACGACCGCATGCGCGCTGCCGGTGACGGGATCTTCGGGGATGCCGAACGCCGGGGTGAAGGCGCGGCTGACGATGTCGCTGGTGTCGCCGGGCGCGGTGACGATCACCAGCAACCGCCCCTCCTGTTCCAGCGCGCGCTGGTCCGGCGCGCAGGCGCGCACCGCCGCTTCGTCGGCGAGCACCGCGACCGCATAGCCGCCATCGCGCCACAGCGTCTCCGCGGGTGTGACGCCCAGCGCGGCCACGACACCGGGGAGGTCGCGCGGCGCCGGCGCCAAGGCCGGGAGCGCCAGGGCATAGCCCACCCCGTCGCGCGCGACCTCCAGCACGCCCGATTGACGCGTCGCGAAGCGGACACGCGCGCGGTCGGGGTCGGAGGCAAGCACGACATGACCGCTGGCCAGCGTCGCATGGCCGCACAAGGCGATCTCAGCGGTCGGGGTGAACCAGCGCAATTCGTAATCCGCCGCGCCGCTGGCATCGGGAACCAGGAAGGCGGTTTCGGACAGGTTGTTCTCCTGCGCGATTCGCAGCAGCGTCGCGTCGTCGAGCCACGCCGACAGCGGCATCACCGCCGCCGGATTGCCCTCGAACGCCTGCGCCGCGAAGGCATCGACCTGCGTGAAGGGAATACGCATCGGCGGTAGCTTCCTAAAGGCGTTTCGAGAACCAATGCGGCGTGACGTCCGCCTCGACCAGCGGGTTGTCGGTATCGACATGGCCCTCGGGATCGAGGTGGATCAGCGTCTCGACGCGCGGGAAGGTGTCGCGGAGCGCGCGCTCGACGCGCTCGACGATGTCGTGCGCGTCGCGGACCGACAGCGCGGCATCGACCTCCATGTGGAATTGCGCGAAATCGTGGCTGCCGGCGCGGCGCGTACGGAAATCGTGAATGCCGCGGATGCCGGGCTGGCGCGCGGCAACCTCCATGAAGGCGGCACGCTGCGCCTCCGGCCACTCCTTGTCCATCAGCATGTCGATCGCCTGACTCGACGCCTGGAACGCGCCCCACACCAGCCAGGCCGCGATCGCGATGCCGAACACCGGGTCGGCCCCGGAGATGCCGACATATTGATCGAGCACCAACGCCGCGATCACCGCGACGTTGAGCAGCATATCCGATTGATAATGGACGTTATCGGCCATGATCGCGATCGAGCCGGTCTGGCGGATGATGCTGCGTTGGTAGGCGAGCAGCGCGAAGGTCGCGACGATCGCCGCGATCGACACGCCGATCCCCAGCCCGGCATCCTCATTGGCGACGGGATCCGAGAAACGCCGGATCGCCTGCACCGCGATCCCGATCGCCGAAGCGGTGATGAGCACGACCTGAAACAGCGCCGCCAACGCCTCGGCCTTGCCATGGCCGAAGCGATGGTCATGGTCGGCGGGCTCGGCCGCCAGCTTGACGCCATACAGCGTGACGAGGCTGGCGAGCAGGTCGAGCCCGGTGTCCGCCAGGCTGCCCAGCATCGCGACCGATCCGGTATGCCACGCGGCATAGGCCTTCACGATCAACAGCGTACAGGCCATCGCCACGCTGGCCAGCGCGGCCTGCATCGCGAGCGGAATGACGCGGCGGCGTTCGTCGCGTGTCATGGGAACAGCAATCCCTCGCGCCACCCGCCCTGTTCGTCGACGGTGAACACGCGCCGTTCATGCAGGCGATGCGCGCGGTCGTGCCAGAATTCGAAATGAACGGGCGTCACGCGATAGCCGCCCCAATCGGGCGGACGCGGCACGTCCTGCCCGTCGAAGCGCGCCTTCATCTCCGCGAATCGTGCCTCGAACGTGGCGCGATCGTCGAGCGGTCGCGACTGTTCGGACGCCCAGGCACCGAGCTGCGAGTCGCGGCCGCGACTGGCGAAATAGGCGTCGCTCTCCGCATCGGTGGCGTGGCTGACCGCGCCCTCGATCCGGATTTGCCGTCGCAACGACTTCCAGTGGAAGAGCAACGCCGCCTGCGCATTGGCGGCGAGATCGCCCGCCTTGCGGCTGCCGCGGTTGGTATAGAAGACGAAGCCGTCCGACCCATGCCCCTTCAGCAGCACCATCCGCACCGACGGACGACCGCGCGCATCGGCAGTCGCGAGCGCCATCGCATTGGGATCGTTCAATTCGCTGTCGCGCGCTTCGGCGAACCAGCGGTCGAACAAGGAAAAGGGATCATCGGCCATGGCGGCGCTCTTACCGCGACTGCGGGGAAAGGTCATCATTGTCGTTGGGGGTGGTATTGATTATTATCACCATGGAGGTGACTTATGGCGAGCAGCGTAAAACTTGGCGACCGGCTGGAAAGCTACGTCGATAAACTGGTGGAGAAGGGTCGCTACGGATCGCGTAGCGAGGTACTCCGCGAAGGCGTGCGGCTCGTCCACGAACGCGAGGCATGGCTGGAGATGGTGCAGGCGCAGGTGAACGACGGTCTGGCCGACGTCGACGCCGGGCGGGTCATAAGCCTCGATCAAGCATTCGACGACCTTGCAGACCGAGATCGGCAATGGCCTCGGTAAGCCTGTCGCGGCGTGCGCAGACCAATTTGCGCGATCTCGCCGACTGGATCGCGCGCGACAATCCTGATGCCGCGCTCTCCTTCATCACCGAGCTGCGCGTCGCTTGTACCGAGCTAAGTATTTTCCCCGTCGCTTTCCGAAAGCGCCCCAGCTCGGCACCGGCATAAGACGGCGCACTTTTCGCAACTACCACATCATCTATCGCCTTCAGGGCGAAGATGTCGTGATCGTCGCGATCGTTCATGCCGCGCGCGATCCGAACATGTCTTTCTGATCCGATCGGAACCCCCGCCTTGCCCGATGATTGAATCGCCTTCGCAACGAGAGGCTGATCCGATGGCGGCGCGCGCATATTGGCAGGGGCAGATCCGGTTGGCGCTGGTGTCGATTCCGGTCGAAATCTACTCCGCCACCAAGTCCGGGGCGCAGGTGGCCTTTCACCAGATCCACGAACCCAGCGGGCAGCGGATCAAATATGAGAAGGTCGCGCCCGGCGTCGGACCGGTCGACACCGACGAGATCATGAAGGGCTTCGAGATCGAGAAAGGCGAGTACGTCCTGCTCGAACAGGACGAGATCGATGCGGTCAAGCTCGAGTCCAAGAAGACGCTGGAACTGACGCAGTTCGTCGACGCGCATGAGATCGACGTGCTCTATTACGAGAAGCCTTATTTCGTCGTTCCCGCCGACGATCTCGCCGAGGAAGCGTTCATCGTGCTGCGCGAGGCGCTGCGCCGGACCAAGAAGGTCGGGCTCGGGCAACTCGCGATGCGCGGGCGCGAATATGTCGTCAGCCTCAAGCCTTGCGGGCGCGGGATGATCCTCGAGACCTTGCGCTACGCCGACGAGGTGCACCGCGCGCAAGGCTATTTCCGCGACATTCCCGATGACCAGCCCGATGCCGACTTGCTCGATCTCGCCGAGGCGCTGATCGAGAAAAAGGCCGCCGCCTTCGACCCCGCCGAGTTCCACGACCGCTATGTCGATGCGCTGAAAGACCTGATCGAGCGCAAGCGCAAGGCGAAGGGCCGCAAGATCATCGAGGACAAGGGCGACGATGGCGCACGCTCGGGATCGAACGTCGTCGACCTGATGGCGGCGCTCAAGAAGTCGATGGAGGGCAAGGGCGGCGCCACGGAAAAGAAAACCGCGACGCGCAAGCCGGCGGCCAAGGCGTCGACCGGCAAGGCATCGACGGCGAAGAAACGTGCTTGAGCCGCACGGCCATGACGGGAGGATCGGGTGACGACCGATCCGCTCGCCTCCTATAACGCCAAGCGCGATTTCGCGAAGACCGCCGAGCCGGCGGGGACGCTCGCGCCGGGCAAGGGCAACAGCTTCATCGTCCAGAAGCATGATGCGACGCGGCTGCACTGGGACTTTCGGCTGGAGGTCGATGGCGTCCTGAAAAGCTGGGCGGTGACGCGCGGCCCGAGCCTCGACCCGAACGAGAAACGCCTCGCGGTGCGGACCGAGGATCACCCTCTCTCCTATGCCACCTTCGAGGGGACGATCCCGGCGGGGGAATATGGTGGCGGGACGGTGATGTTGTGGGACCGGGGGACCTGGTCGCCGGTCAAGGGGAAGAGCGCCGCCGACATCGACAAGGGCCACCTCCACTTCATCCTCGACGGCGAGCGGATGAAGGGCGAGTGGCTGCTGATCCGGCTGCGCCCGCGCGGCAAGGAGAAGCGCGAGAACTGGCTGTTGCGCAAGATCGAGGACGCCGAGGCCGGCGGCACCGACATCTTGGTCGAGACCGCGCTGACCAGCGTCGCGACCGGTCGGACGATGCAGGAGATTGCCGAGGGAAAGAAGGCAAAGGCAGCCCCGCGCACGGGCAGTCGCACGAAGCCGGGGCCGGCGAGGAAGCGCAGCGCCACCAAGGCGCCCGCCTTTGAGCCGCCGCAGCTTTGCACGCTGGTCGATCACGTCCCGACCGGCGGCGAATGGATCCATGAGGTCAAATATGACGGCTATCGCGCGCTGATCGCGATCGGCGGCGGGACGGCCAAGGTCTACACGCGCAGCGGACTCGACTGGAGCGACAAATTCGCCGGCATCGCCGAAGCCGCCGCCGCGCTCCCCGCGACGACCGCGCTGATCGATGGCGAGATCGTCGCCTTCAAGGATGGCCGTCCCGATTTCTCGACGCTGAAGGATGCGATCGGCAGCGGGGGCGCGATGACGCTGTTCGCGTTCGACCTGCTCGAAGTCGACGGCGAAGATCTGCGCGAGCAGCCCAATGTCGCGCGCAAGGAGCGGCTGCGCGCGCTGGTCGGCGAGGGCGAGGAGCGGTTGCGCTTCGCCGAGCATATCGTCGGTGCGGGCGAGCAATTGTTCGAGACGATGTGCAGCGAGGGCTATGAGGGTGTCGTCTC
>Ga0265798_10009341_pt1 | contig 12280 bp, 13 predicted proteins | sample P3T30metagenome_FD_192430 | JGI IMG/M metagenome (GOLD analysis project Ga0265798, IMG submission 192430) | Plant litter microbial communities from East Loma Ridge, Irvine, California - P3 T30 | ecosystem: Environmental > Terrestrial > Plant litter > Unclassified | place: USA: California...
AGCTTACAGATGAAGAATCAGTATACACAGATTCACTGTGAGAAGCGAGCGACACCATACGACTGTCGAACCATACAACCAGTGGCCATGTCATACGAAAGATGTATCGAGATACTGACAATTAATGGAAGATTTAGGAAGGACCGCGTTTCACTCACTTCTATTTCAGGTTTTTCGCAACGTGGACGATGACGCGCATGGTGCAACAAATTTCCTGCGTAGGCGCATACCTCTCAACCGAGTTGCTGCACGCATGTAAACCCCTTTGCTATGTGAAGATCGACCGAATTACTCGAGGGTGGAGGAGATGACCAAAAGATGTCAGATTGCTGAAACCCGGGCAAGGGCACCTGCTGTCAGTGGCAGCGATGTTTCCTTCAACCTACAAAATCTTGATCGTTGACGTTGAATAGCGCCAGTATGCTCACCAATACGCATACAAGTTCATAAACACGCGTCTCAAGAGTGGCAGTATGATTGCAATTACTACATAAGACCGCCTTGCCTCTCGGCGCCTATAGTAGCTTCATCACATCAGCTACTGAACTCTTCTCAATCCCATCTACGGCTTGGATGATGTTCTCCATTCTGGAGCTATCGTAGACCTTGCCCACCAAGCCTCTGAACTTGCCACGAACCTGCTCCGGGCTGTATGGGTGCTGCTCCTCGCCAAGGGGGAAGTCCATTGACCTGTGCACCTTAGTGCCATCGTCAAACTCAATGTCGATAATGGTGCCCCAGACAGGACACTTTGGGTCGTCGATACACTTGATGCGATCACACAGTGTGCGAATCCTCGGGTCATTGAACTTGTCGTCATCGTAGGCGCTGAACCCAATTCCGGCACCAAAGAGCCATGTCACGGCCAACTGGTAGTAGTTGCTGAACTGTGCATCGACAATGTTGTCTGGGTGGAGCTTGTTGGGCTGCTCGAGACCGACAATGCCAAATGCCGCTTTCCCAAGGCTCACGGTCATGCTCTTGGGCAGGACATCTTGCCCGCTCTTCTTCCTTGCCTCGTCTGCCACCTCCGCCACGATCTCGATGCCTGTATGTGTGTAGCGACATGCGCTGTACGGCTTCAACGCTGTCTGCGAGAACACCCATTGCGTCCCGAGACCTGATGTGAGACCGTCAGTCGACGCGTTGGTGCTGAATGCGTGCAATAGTCCGACTTTGCCCTCGATAATGCGGCTGGCACCAGTAATGCCTTGCTCGGCCAACGCTATGCATAGCATGGCATCATGCGCTGCGAATCCTGGGTGGAGCCTCTTGTTCCAGCTTCCATTGTCCAGGTACTGCATTGAACCAGCAGCCTTAGAGCCCGCCAGACCGAAAGCATCAGCAACGACCTGGCGAGGGAGGCGCCTCAGGCTTGCAATGGCTGCGATGGATCCAAATATTCCAGTCGTGGCTGTGTTATGAAAACCTCGGACATAAGAGCCGGCTCCGAGTGCTCGTGATAGACGGCAAAGCACTTCATAACCAACAGCAATGGCAAGCAAGACTTCCTCACCCGACGAATTGTGCACTTCGGCAGAAGCAAGTGTAGCTGGGATGACTGAAGCTCCGGGATGGACAGTACCCGCAGCATACGTGTCATCAAAGTCATATGAATGAGCAAAGGAGCCATTCAGCAATGCCGCGTAGTGTGGTGCAAAGTCATGGCCCTTGGTGTAGACAGTGCATTTACCAAAGGTCCCAGCACTGAATGCCTGGATGCCCTTGAAGATACCCTCGCTGGAGTCGGAGCCCAAGGCAGCACCCGCTGCAACACCGATGTGGTCAACGATGAGATCTTTGAGCTTTGCAATGTCTTTCGATGACAGGGCTTTGTAGTCGGAGTTGACGACGAATTCGACGAATCTGTCGGTGATTGGCTCGTCAGCCATTCCGTTGGCTGAGCCCTTCACGGCGCCGTTGACAGCCTTGGTACGAACGGGTTGTTCGGTTTGGACGTCTGGGACCGCTGAAGGTGGCATATTGAACTCAAGTTGATATAGTTTGATACGAGCAAAGGTGTATCAACTGATGTCTCGTAGTCAAAAGCCTTGGTCATTTATACTAGATTGTGGAGGATTTGTATATGTCCCGATAGTCCCGACACCGCATAAACTAAGTTGTCTAGGTGGTTACAATCCTACGACAAGATGAGTATATGGCCGTTGTTGCCCGAATCACATGGAACTCTCCTGAATCTTGCCGTGCTGCCTGTGGTCCAACAGACCTTGGCCGCTGCTCTGATGTCGTAACGTCTGGGGCGAGCAACGTGGAGAAGCGGAGGTGGAGCACGGTTGGATTTCGATAGCCGGCTGGGGATGACATGTCGGTTGCGTACATGCGGCCGGGAATAAGCAGCTTACAGCCCTGGAGCCTCGCAAATGCAGCATCGAAATTGGCTACTGTCTTCGTACAATGGGTGCAGCTGACAGGAATATCACTTTGCGCCGTAACGTGGGGTTTTGTGGCAGATGTGATAATTTTATTAGCCGCTGCCAATTGTAGTCTTTTGCCAAAGTTGGTGTTCTTGATTGGCGCATGTTCAACGTTCCAGCGGATTCAGACTTTAATCTTGGTGGTGCTATGCAGGCGTTGGGTGGATTAGGTGCGGAGCAATTGTGTGAGTCGATTATAGCACGTGATGTGCTGGGTATCATCACCCACTTATCAACCTGGACTTCAAACAGGAGTAACATTAGCAATGGTGTGAAGTCGACGAGGCTTGCATGATAATAGTATCGAATTTTGACGTCCGTATGACATTTTGACTGTGGGAGAATCGTTGTGTAACTTCTCCGTATTGGCAACTATAGGGAGACAAAGATTGGTCGTTATTGTAACAGCTGGCTATCTACACAAGCTTTTCAGCCCATGAAGGGCCTGACAAACCCAGACGATTGGCGACGCGGCGCGGCCGTCTGGGAAGCGCTTATCTTTCGCTTTCACCGACATCCTCAGTAGATGTATCTGTAGTGCGGATGGTCGTCGCAAAGTTCCTCAAAGGTTTTGTTCTCGTCGGGATTAGTCTCTCCCCTCTGGTTCCATTCCGCCGCAATCGCATCTTGCTTCTCATTGTGACGCTTCATCAGCGTATGCAAGATCCAGATGTCCAGGAAAGCAAGAGCGAAAAGGCCGAGCTGGATGCCGTGGCCCTTGAAAAATCGTGGTGGACCATCGTAGATCTAGATATTCAAGTGAAATTAATCAGTTGTTTCTCCTTGCCATGCTTAGAAATGGGAGATCATACCTGAGTCACCATGATGCTGAAGCCTTGAACGGAGATCTGTGCAATCCAGATGGCTGTAGCGCGCTTCGTGTACCCAGCACTACTTGTCGGCATCCAGCCGGAGACAAGGATGACGCCAGGGTATACGGCTCCGCAAACCAGACAAGATGCGAAAACCCCAACAGCGGGATTGGTTTGAGCGATGATGATGATGTATCCGACAGATGCGACAGCCGACAGAATGTACATGGGAATAATGCGGACAACGTAGCGATCAGATAGCCAGGTCGTTATTTGCATCGAGATGAAGGCTACCGCATAAGGAATTATGGTGTAGAGTTGGGTTACCAGAGGACCATAACCGAATTGACGAACGAACGTCGGTAGAAACACGCTACAGAATCTGTCAAGTTCAAGGATCGATCGTAGACTTGCTTTATGCTGACCTGAAGCCGTTCAAAGCAGAAGCGTGAACAGCAAACAAAAATGCCATGAGCCAAATCTTGACGTCTTTGACTGCCAGCCACATCTGGCTATATTGCATTTTCGCATGCATAGTGTTCTTCGCTAGATAGGGTTAGCCGCAGAAATGAACACCGTATCGAGATGCCTTGCCAGCTTCAGATCGCATGACGATCAATCGTTTCTCCTCATCGCTCTTGAAGAACATCGACCGCTTTTTCGAGATCTCTTTCTCGGGCACCTCGGGCAGCAGAATCCAGATGACTACACCCCAAACCATTGTCGCAGCACCTTCAATTATGAATAGCCATTGCCAGGAGTGCAGACCGTTGCTGCCTTCGAGACCTCGCTGGATACCATACGACATCAGGCCTGTTATAGCTCCAGCCAAGGGCGCCGTGGCGAAGATGTAGCCTGCGACCATGAGAATCAGAACGAAGCTCATGGAGTTGTGTACGTACCAGCGCGGACTGACATCTCTTCACGTCGATACCACAAGGAGGTGAAAAGGTACGCAGTCATCACAGAGGCTTCTCCCAGTCCAATGAACAACCGTAACACCATGACCGCGGCATAGCTTTTTGCGTAAGCTAGCAGGATTGCACACATGCCAAATATCATGAGAGAGACCGCGTAGACTGTGGGAGCGTGGAATTTGCGAATGAGGACAAAGATTGGGCCCTCAAAGACCGCATATCCAACATCTAAGTTGTGTCAGTCGTGTATGTTGGCGGGTTTGTGAGAACCTACAGAACATCATCAAGCAGTTGAAGAACTGCTGATCGGTGAGTCCGATGTCTTCCTGGAACCCCATGATACGAGCGTTGCCGATGGACCCTCGATCCTAATATGAAATCATGAGCCTTGAAGTCTTATCAGCAGACGTACGGTCATACCAAGTACGCAAAGAAGTACGCTCCGTTGAGAACAGCAGGAACAAGGGCGTCAATCTTTCGGATGAGCTTCTTTTCAGCCTTAGACTTCTCGACGGGAAGGTTCATCCCTTCATTGCTAACGTTTTCGATTTGGGCCGGGGTCGTCTCTTTTTCGAGGTCGAGATTGGAGTTGCTCATCTTGGAAGCTGCCACTACACTCCAGAAATCGCGTATACAAATAGACGGAGAAGGATGTGATAGAGTTGTGAAGATGCCACGAAAGAGATTCCACCGCTTTTCGGAACCTCGATGAATCAAGGAGTTCCTTGCAATGGCCGCTAAGCATGTCTTTCATCCATGATGAGCAGGGAAGACGCTTGTTTTGGCGAAGCTATTTCGCCCAGGTGGAGACCACGATCACTACGCCATCTCTATCTAGGGCCTCGAATCCTGATTCAAGCCAGTGTGAGCCGACTGAGCCGTCTCGGAAAAGTGTTGACGAAGGAGCTCTCTGTGCGATCGAGACTGGCACTTTTGTCATACGAACGGCAGTGAAAGTAGCCTGTATCTCAAAAGTCAAAACTTCAACTTCAACTTCCTACATCAAGGCGACACCTTGGCGCGTTGCTAAGACATCAGAAATGAAGCTTGAGAAGATACAAGACAATACAGCTCTCCGCGCTGCTGCAAGCGAGGGAGAGTAGGTACTCTCTTGGCAGCCTGACATGAACTAAAGTCCACTTTTTCCTACTCTTGTAAAAACGCGCCCCAGAATTTCCCCGCATGGAGGCGTGATAGGTGATGTTCCCCACAGGCGAGGCGTCCAAATGATGTTTGTCAGTGCTGTCGGTAGCAGCGTCCCGGTTCTACGCACCGGCCAAACTCGGCCATACTGAACGGCAGTAGACTAGCGAGTGAGTTGCTGAGTCCTCGCCACACTCCTAATTGGCTATCTGTTACGTCGCCAAAGGCATCCATAGGCACAACCAGCGTCATATAATCAATTCATGTGGTCGGATATGGAGTTGCGAGCTGTCTGGAGATCCGAATTCGGTGTCGGCTCAACAGCATTAAAGCCGCGTAGGCAATGATTGGGAAGATTAAAACCTTCCCATCCTCGAACCCTAGGTTCTGAGGCTTCCGTATCTCAGAGGACTCATCACATATAAACTACATTTTACCACTCTTGTCTCTTCCCTTTGTTTCACCCGGCAGTATGGATCCAATCAAGGGACCGCAAGCTTGGAAGGCGGAAGACGTTCGTCGTGATCTATCTTGGATTCAACGACTGACGCCAGAAGAAGCTGCGGGCTTCAATACAGCATTAGCGCACGCGAAAAAAGCTGGCAAGTCGTTGCTCGCGATGGAGCAGGCCGATTTCCCGCTTCCGCCCGCCTCTCGCAAAGCGCTTGAAACTGCGATTGATGCTACCCAAGGCCGCTGGGGAATGATCCTTCTCAAGGGCTTTCCAACCGATGACTGGAGTGAAGATGACATGAGATTGGCATACTGGGGTATGAGTCTTTACATGGGTGTTGGTCGAACCCAGAACAAGGCCAGCGAGGTCATCAATAATGTCAGAGATACTGGTGGGAGCTACTACGTGAAGGGAGGACGAGGCTACAACACCAACGTGCAGCTAGACTTCCATCAGGATTATTCGGACGTCGGTACGTGTCTCTCCGCATGCTCCTCGAAATCCTCACTTCATAGGCACTGACTACCTTTCAAGTTGCCCTTCTGTGTCGTCGTACTGCTAAATCAGGCGGGACCAGCAAGGTCGTCAGTTCAATTGCGATGCGCGAAGCCATGCAGCAGCTGCGTCCGGACCTCATGCCAGCATTGCAGAGCAACAAATTCTTCCACAGCTATCAGGGCGCTCAAGATCCGTCTCAACCGCCCTACTACCGATGCCCTGTCTTCGGCACTGGTACCCGGATCCCCATCGCTCGAACGAATCGCAAGGACACGACTGCCGCGCAGCGTGACTTTCCTGAGGTACCGCGCATGACGCCCGAAATGACTGAAGCGATGGACTGTACGTTTTATCTCTACGTTGTTGCCCTGGAAGGTGCTGATATATGTTTGTAGTGCTGGACAAACTCATGCCATCGGACGAGTACTGCTATTCAATGGAGCTAGAGCGGGGAGATATGCAGCTGCTCAACAATTTCGTGATTTGGCACTCACGCACTTCATTCGAGGATTTCGAGGATCCGGATGAGAAGCGCCACCTGATGCGACTGTGGATGTCGACACCAAATGCCCCGGAGCTGCCAGCTGAGTTCGAGGAGTTCTTTGGTGACTGCAGGCCAGGTGCTGTGCGAGGTGGAGTGCGAGGAGGATTTGTTACAGATGAGTTCCGCGAGTTTGAGAAGCGCCAGGCTGCTGTGATGGGTATGCCCTTCAAGCCTTTCCGTGCTGTCGTGTCACCGGAGGAGATGGCACAGATTGTAGCAGCTGGCTGAGCCTGGTTTATCGTTTGCTTTCAAGTCGCTTTACATGTTATCCTTTTACTCACATAAATATCAATGAAGGTATGAAGTAGGTAGAGCACTCACTGCTCAGGTAGATCGTGACACGATGACAGTCCTGGGTTGATGGGCTGTGCTTCGGGAGATGTGACAGCAAAGATGATGGAACTGTATTAATATTATACACGCCTGGGTAAAGATTCCTGGGTGTACATGCGAAATGCGCGTTGGCAGCTTGCGGTATGTAGTTAGAGCGTCGTGCTCCATCTTCTCACACGAAATACAGCATGTAGTTACGGAGAAAAGGAGTCAAAGGGAAGAAAAGTCTTGGTAACGAGCTTGTAGAATAACCTTAATAGGCTGTCTCCGCGCCGTGGGTTGGGGATACCATACCTTGGGCTCGCAATACACTGGCAATTCAAGTTGCTCTATCACGTCTCTCTATTCTCACACATCTCTTCCAACTCGTCTCACGGCTAATCAAGCAGAAGCTCTACCGTCATTAGCGTGAGGCTGGGCTCATAGACAAACGCACTCTTCATGACTACCCGGCCATACATGGCTCCGTGTCGTGGATGCAGATCGAACGGTCCGATCAGTCGCGTTCCGCAGGCGGATTTTACAGCTTGATACTGACCATGTTGGGATGGTGCGCGGCTTTGCGAGGGGTGATGGCGAAGTGATGGTTTTTGAGGGCGCGAAGACTCTGATTGTAGTGAGGCTACTGGGTTCGGTACCTACGTAGGAACGGGATACAGGAGAATGTGATGTATTAGCACCCAACGTTAAATGTCTGGACCATTGTTAGTAAGTGGTAAGTCATTGGCGTGATGGATGGCGAGATATTGGATCAGTATTTGAAAATTGGGAGGGACGCTGAGACCGTGTGTCCTACTTGAGGTGGAACACGGAAGAACGAGTGGTGTGGAAAGTAAGTTCAGGTATGTTGTATGCCTACTTGATAATTTCTACTAGCACAAGTTCAAGCGGTAAGCTGTAGGTGTATACGGCTCGGTATACGCAGCACTTATTATTGTTTGGGGTGGATCACGTTGGGACTTAGCAAGCTTGAGGTGAAGGCGAGGATTCCTATCTCTCTGGGCAATCGTTTGCCACAACATTATTTTTGCACCTGCCAAGTTTTTAGAATTTTGGGATGGAAAGACTGCAGTCCTGCGCGCAGTTGAATAAGTCCATTTCGGTACGAGCCTTTCTCACAACTTTGAGCGCATTCTCTACAACGTATACATCCCAACTGCAGCTCAAGAATCGAATTGCTCGCACCGGCTCAACAAGCTTCGTTAGTACTCTTCCGTTTTTCAGTATTGCTATCCCCGTTGTTCTAGTATGGTTTCCACTATCCCGCCCTGCGTCTCGCGCTTTTGCCGCATATGAGCGCACACACTTCGAGTCTCAGTCTTAATGGAAAGCTTTAGAGTCACACGGCCTAACGTGAGGCTCTTTCCGCTCAGGCTATCCGATTTCTAGGTAGACTACAAGTCCATGACCCGATACACTCTACCTATAGTACGTACATGCTAACGTGTGTGCTAAGCACTGTTCTCCAAGCGCTCGCGCGTTTTCCTGCTGCGCTCGAAGTTCTCTACTGCAAGCAATAGTCTCGACTGCCCACTTGGCATTTTAGAGAGAGCCGTGCACTGCCTCTATTACATGTGGCGTCTGAAAAGCAGCCAATCAAGAGCCTAGAATGCAGTCTGTCCTACAGTCTCATTGGTGTAGTTACGAGAACTGCAAGAAAAGGTCAAAGCAACTTCTCCTGCCAAGTGAGCGGTCGGAGACTATTGCCTGCAGTACATAGCGAAGTGTCGAGATGACGTAGGTAAATGATGGCGACGTTGGAGTTGTCGCCATGGCTCATCCTCATCTGCCATCCCGTCCCTCGATCCAGATCTCGCCGTTGCCGCCAAGCCCTCTTCCGCGTGCACGGTAATGCCTCGTTTCACGTTGAAATCGCATCAGCAACCCTGCACGCGGAAAAATCTCAACACACGGCACATATCAAGATGAACTTCAATCGTTGGTATCGTGAATGCGGAACAAAAAGGGGAATTGTGTTGTTCAGGGTCTTCAATCTAGAGAGGAGAATTGTTGAGGGAAGGAATATTTGGAAAAAAAGTGGAGCGCAGGTGGCTGCGAGTATGAACACTCTCTACAGTCAGGATGCACAATTGACATGATCACACAAGTAACGATGCCCTCGCGGTTCCCATCGACTCAAGGAGTCATGGCTGTCGGACGGCCACAGACCAGCGTCAGCACGCGTCACCTATAGCATATAATCATAACTCTGCTTTGTACATCCATCATCTTGGGCATGTGCAACGCCGAACGTCCGTCTTTTGCGCCACCCAATAAGCAGATTGTTTCGTTTCAGTCCGCATCCTTCGCCCTTACGTCTCCACAACACGTGCATGACAGCCAGGGGCCCGCGCGATGCTGCATGCCTGCGCAAGTGGAGCTGACCGCGATCCATGCGGAAAAGTCTGCCCTGTCGCACGCCGCATAGTAGGCCTATAGGGGCAGTTATGATTGCGAAAGGGAACAGAGTAGTGCAAACGCTAGGTGGCGTCACTGCACGGAATTGTTTTGAAAGATGACAACAATGTGGTTCAATTTCTCTATCGCGATGCAAGGCTCGAACAGGGATATCATGAAATCTTTGTGAAGACGACTAAAGCTAGAGAGATGGATAGCGACAGATGCTGTGGCGGCGAACACTTCGCGATGCCGACGGACTAGGGAGGATATCATGACCTCGTGAAAGATAGCTAAATAGAAAAATGCGCCAAGTATACGCCGGGTATTATGCGATGTCCAAGGTAAGCGGACGATGGTCGGCGCCAAGTAGAAACAATATGTAGCGAGAATGTAAGGTTTTTGCATGAAGATCGATATCATGCGTTCATGCATGTATGCGGGGTGAGTTTCGAAACAAAACAGAACAACAGCACATCATGCGAGGCGTCTATAGCGAGTCGATGAGCGACATGAGCGACTTGCGCTTCGTCAGTCTCCGGCTCTTGAAAGTGCTGATTTGCTCATCGTCTGTGTCGGGACAAGGAGGCAAGATCAGCGTAGGTGCAACCTCGTTCGCTCCACGGGCTTGCATCTTCGAGCGATGCTGAGGGATGCTCGGCACCGGCGGCGCAGTCTCTGGTGAAGGTCCTCTCGAATCCTCGCCATGGCGGGACCTTGGTCGAAGAATGGTGGAGGCTCGTCTCAACTTGCCGGGGCTAGTAAAGCTTGAGCTGCCCTGGATGGGAGCAGTTTGTGGTGTAATTGGTGTGTTGGGTATCTTGCCGTCAACGCGGCTGTCGTAAGTTTTCTTTGATGGTGTAATGGCAATCTTGGCCAGGGCCAGTTTCATCGATATGGAACGCAGCCGCTTGTGTGGTGCGGGCTTGATGATGGGCGAAGCTGAATGATTGTTTGTGGTTTCGTATGGATCTAAGCTGAGGAAAGCGTGGGTTGCTGGCGAGGCAGACGCAGTTGGTGCCCATTGCGAATGCCTAGATGACGACCGTGTTGGCTGGACTCGTGAAGGCTCGGTACGAGATTGCGACGAAACGTAGAGAGATGACCGCATCAAGGGTGCATCAGCAGCAGCTGTCAATGGACGGGAGAGTATATCGTCGACGGCAGGTGAAATGCCACGAGATGAAGCGGCTGTGTGGAATGCGGTAGTCATCGTTGCGGACTCAGTGTGCTCGAAAGCGCTTGGAGCGTGGGTGATTGGGCTGTGGCTAGTCGATGGTCGACGTTCAGGTTCGACGGGTGGTGTCGCAGATCTGCTGGTGGTTTTCGAAGAGAGGCTGCTCGTAGGTTGGACCCTCATTGACATGCGTTGCGCGGCGTCAGCTTTTCGTAGCCGACTTATTGGTGTAATGGGCAAGTGTGCGAGCGAAGCAGAGCGTTTCTGGTAGACTGGTGCCTCGTCCGGTACTTTGCCATCCTGGAGTTGGACGACTTTGGGACGGCCGACGAATGCGTACGACACCATCACGGCCATGTCACAGCTCCTGCCCTTCTCCCATCTTGAGATGGACATTGTTCTTGCCTTGTACTCTTTGGCAGCATCATGAACCACGGCATCCTCGTAGTCGTATTCAGAGTCGGACCCATCGTCGGCCGGGGAGAGATCCTCTTCACTTGACATGTACCGGTCCTGGAGAACAACGCTCTCTTTTCTTGACGAGGCCGGTCGTTCCGGAGAGGTAGTGTCTATCCGCAGCGTCTCGGCAGTATCGTCGCACAGGTGTGGGCTCGAGGCCGAGCTATCAGATCCCGACCTCTCTGGGCGTGTAGTATGTGCAAGCTTCTCGAACGACCATTGCTGGAGCTGCGAAGCCACCGTGACGTCCTCCATGATTTCCTGTAGTGTTGGTTTCCTTTGGAGGATTACCGTCCAGCAGGACTCGGGGAGCTTGGGGTAATGATATAAGTGATGGGGCGGCAGGTGCTGCGCATGAAACCGTGGGCGTGCAGCTCTACGCGCCAATGGTATCGGACGGTGACGAGGCTACGGATGGTGGAAGGAACAGGTAGGGCTCGTCACACAAGGTTCTCACTGTTCTTGTCGGAGCGGATGCAGCCTCAGTCTGACCTGGCTGCAGACGGGTAGATGAAGGGCTGGCTTTCTGGACAGAGAGCCTGGAGGGGCGGGATAATGGGCAGAGAAGTCCTACGGGTCGGGAAGCTACTCGTGTATATATTGCATGCACTAAATGCCCTGGCTCTGGGCCTGCGCGCAAGCCCACTGTGTCAGTTTTACAAGCGACACGGTTGACAATCCTGATCAGCGTGTCAGTACGTGCGCGCTAGGCTGGGCGCAATCTCCTCCAAGTCTTGATTCAAGTCCGCCCGTCGGTGGTGGGAGCCCTGCAAGAGAACAGCGCGGCCCCTGGTGGCCTTTGCGAACGATCGCGCAACCCTACAATGCACGCTAGACGATTCGGGGGTGGATGTGGTGAGAAGGCGTGGTGATTGGCTGAGCCGGGGTTTCAGATAACCCACCACGAATTGCACAGCATGTCGTTCGAGCTCGTGGTCGCAGCCCTGGCCTTTCGCCGCACTCATTAATTGCCAGAGCTCGAGGTCGTCTGTCCCCAGAGGACGGCAGCAGTCCGCGATCGCCCTCCTTTCATCTTGCCAGCTTCGTGCCTTCCGCCTTCCTGACCGTTGCACCTGCCGCTGCTCAGGGGCATGCCAATAGGCAGCGATTT
>Ga0265798_10009342_pt1 | contig 12280 bp, 18 predicted proteins | sample P3T30metagenome_FD_192430 | JGI IMG/M metagenome (GOLD analysis project Ga0265798, IMG submission 192430) | Plant litter microbial communities from East Loma Ridge, Irvine, California - P3 T30 | ecosystem: Environmental > Terrestrial > Plant litter > Unclassified | place: USA: California...
ACCGAGACCGTGCTTGCCGTCAAGGAAGTAATTGTCGCAGCGGGCTCGATAAGGTCGCCAGCATTCCTCGAGCATTCCGGTATCGGCAATCCAGCAGTCCTCGAGCGTTTGGGTATCAAAACCGTCAATCCACTCCACTCGGTGGGCGCCAAGCTTGCAGAACAGCCTCAGAATGGGATGCCGTTTTCCTCGTCGAAGAACTGGACAGGATACCCGACTTTCGTCACCTACCTGACGGCGTCTGATTTGTTCGGTGACGAGCTGCCCGGCCTCGCCGAAGAAGTCCGGGCCAACATCAGCGCATATGCAGCAATCATTGTTGCAGATTACGCACCAGACACGATTTCCCCCGCAAACCAGGAACAGCTCCTGAGGCACCAGATTGACCTTGTTTTCAACACGACCAGTCCGGTTCCCCTGGTGGAGCTTCTCTGGGCTCCCGTCGAGAATCAAGTCATTGCACAACTCTGGAATCTGCTCCCGCTTTCCCGAGGCTCCATACACATCAACTCGACAGACGCGACTATACCGCCGCAAATCGACCCAAACTTCCTCCAGCTTCCCATAGACGGCTTCGTCCAAGCCGCGGCCGCAGTACGCATACGCGAGTACCTTGCCACCCCACCGCTCGCAGACTACATCACCGGCGAGCTCTCTCCCGGCCTCGAAGCCGTGCCAAAGGACGCGGGCTGGAGAGACGAAGCTTGGGCCACATGGATCAAGCAAGGGGTAAACAGCAACTCGCACCCGGTGAGCACTTGTGCAATGATGGGCAGAGAACTGGGTGGCGTCGTGGACAGCGAGGGCAAGATATATGGAACGCAAAACGTACGCGTCGTGGACGCCAGTGCCTTTCCCACGCAGATATCAGGCCATTTGAGCGCAAGCGTATACGCCATGGCTGGCAAGATTGCAGATGCCATATTGGAAGGGCTAAAGTAGGCTGAGCTGTTATATGCTAGTAGTAGTTTTTTTTTTCTTTCGATCGACCAAAGAATGAAACAATGAATAATGAGCATCCTTGATATGAAGAAGAAGAAGAAGAAGAAGAAGAAGAAGAAGAAGAAGAAGTAGAAGAAAATTAAATCATGTTCTATTCAAATACAGCTTCCAAGGATCCCACACGTCTCCTTCACTTTCCCTCTTGCAAAAACTCCTCCATCTGGATCGATGTATTTCCGGTAGAATAATCACTAGACCTACCATCTGCCAGGCCTGGATTAGTTGCATTAATCACACTTACACCTTGCTTCACCGCTGCATCGGCGTTGAACCTTCTGAGAGATGCGTAGCGCTACGGCTGGGTCCCTACCATGTGGATGATCACGAGTTATCTGAACAAGTAGGCAAGATACTCTTTAATGTCATATTTTTCTAATAATTTGTTTGTAGTATGCCGGGTAATTTTTTCTACAAGCCTACATGCATCTGCTGGCCTCCTGGCGTGATGGATATGGTATGACGAGGCAATGCAATCCTTGAACCCAAACGCCTTTGCTAAATAAAACGAAGCTGCTCTACTCGCTAGCGATCCATGATCCACTCCTTCAAACTGGTAATACTCGACCTTCTCCTCCTCCTTGAGCCATCCAGGCCAGAAACGTCGAAACTTCTCCTCCCGCTGTCCACACTCCTGCGTCTTTTGCTCTCAGTGTCCAGCACGACAACAACGACGGTACAGTTATCAGCACCCTTCATCTTCCCTTCCCGGCTCGTCAGCTCCTCGGCAATCTCCTTTGCGTCCTTGCCTTGTTCCCACCGGTCGACTGCTAACCGTGTAACCTCCTCAGCGGCGCCCGCGTCACCAACACCGTCGGATGCCAGGAGGAGTAAAGACTGGCCGTGGAGCATGCGGACTGCAAAATCTGCTTTATTCGAAACGAGGTCGTGTGTTGCCTTTTTGCCGGGCGCAAGACCCGTTTCTACGCCGATGAGGTCTGAAAGATCGTGGCCAGCGAGGCGGTTAACGCGGGGCTTCTTGTAATCGAGGTCGCCTAGCGCGCGCGACATGCTCACACCGCCGATTCGAGCGATTCCAGACCGGTAGTTGACCTCCCCGCCGGCATCTTCTATCCTTCGCCTTTCCAGCGGGCTGTCGGGTGCATGCTCCACACTTAGGCAGTCCACGTGCCAGTTTACCTGTCCGCTACAGCTGTTGAAATCGCCACGCGTGGGAGAACTTGGGGACAACGACTGTGGCGACTGAGGTTCGTGATCTGCAAAAAAGGCATGGCTGTCTCCGAGGTTTGCGTGCACCAGCAAGTTCTGCTTGGTGTCGATGAGGGCTAGCGTGACTGTTGAACCACCATCGAGATTATCGCGGTCAAGGTCCTTGTCTATACTCTTCAGGGCGCATTGTATGGCATGCTTGTATTCTGCCGGACTTGTAGCCTTTGGGTTGTTGAGGTGCTGCTCCAAATGCTCGTGCAGGTGCTGCGAGACGTAGTTGACGACTTCGGTGCCGCCACTGTTGAGTCGGACAAGTTAGCTGTCAAGCCACAGCATGATTGGTACATGTGGCTGGCTTACTGGCCATCGTAGACGGCGTAGATGGCGAGTTCTTTTCGCGACTTGAGCGAACCGGGAGGCAGCGTAATGTATCGGTCTTCCTGGTCTTGTCGGGCGCCCAAGATCTGTGGGGAAAGTTAGCGACCGACTCGGACATGGCGGAGCAAAGCCGGGGGGGTAGAGCAAGGAGCACCCGACGCACCGTGCTAACACCAACGTCAACAATGTTAACGCTCATAGTCGAGAGTGAATGGAATGAAGAAGGAGTGAGAGTTTTGGAAATGCAGACTCGGGAATCTGGCTCGGAGAGTTTCCCTGGCGGGATGTTTAATGAACAAAGCAGACTGCCGGCCAGTCTGCTTTGTCGCTTGTGGCTCTAGTATAGTGTTTTCCAATCGTCATAAGCCAAGACACGCCCAGCAAGTGCGTTTGTGGCGAAAAGCGCGGCGGGCACACGCGACCGTCACGGCGGCGACGTCATGAACCCACCAGACTTGCCAGATTGGCAAGATATCAGGGGACTGCCCGGCTGGACGCTATCGGTTTCATGCACTCAGCCTCGTAGCCCAGATGGCTTTGGTCGGCTGGCCTGCAGCTGCAACTTGCTGGCCGGTTGGGAGCGTGGGGTTGGTGTGGACTAGGGACATGGCAAACGGGTTCGGGGGTGGGGCACGTGACCCAGTTCCCCCTCGTCCTGGCCTGCTTGGCCTTGTCGCCTTCCGGCCCACGAGCTGGAAGCGTGTACGTGCCGGACGATCTTTCGGAACAACACGACATGTGTGGACGTCCGCCGGGCCATTGTTGCAATGTGTGCGCGTACGCTCCGCCAGCATGTTGTGCGTTGTGACCGTTGCCAGGATCGGCGTTGATGCGCGACAATGGCCTATCATGTGCCTCTCTGGCCCGGTGATGTGCGTTCTTTTCATGTTCATTGTCGATCTATGGAAACTTGGCTCTGGAGCGGACTGTCTTGGGAAGGCTTGACTTGTATACATTTGCTGTTGAGCCATTTCAACGAAAATGCCTCACTTGCTTGCACTGCCTCCAACGACGAGAAAGCGCGCACAAGAACGACCGCAAATCGCCCGGACCAGATTCCTAGCGCCGTGACGGGTCCGCATGCCTTCACGCCTCGGCCCCGTCCTCTACCAACACAAGACGGCAATCGAGGACGGGGCACGTCGTTGCCTCAACTGGGACCATGTCGTCTAGTCAGAGAGGTACATGCCAGATGATCGCCCATGCTTATCCTCCAAGACGGTCTATGAGTCGGTGCTGTTCATCCACGCTTCGCTCACTTGCTTCCATAGTCCGTCTCCCTTGAAGCCCCACGTCCACTTCTCCTTGTCCAACTGCTCTAGCCTGGCCTTTAACCCCCTCTCCTGTTTCTCACTGCCACCCTGCCGTCCGACCTCAGCTAATAGCTCCTTGCAGGCAATCTCCTCACTAATACATGCCGCAACCGTTTCCACACACTCTTCAACCTGCACACCATAGTCGTATACTAGCCGGCGAAGACATTCCCCGGCTCTTCGTTGGGAGAGCAAGTGCGTTCGCAGTACCTCTAGCGCTTCTGGCGTCTCAGTACCTTCAATATCAACCCGACATAGCGGACACGTCCTGTAAGGGTACTTGGCTTCATCAATCTTGGGCGTAACCATCCACTGCTCTAGGCAGGCCTTGCCAACTATGTGGCCGCAGTACTTGATCCGCACCGGGTAATCTGCCAAGAGTTCTTCAACGGTGAATTCAGAGAGGTCCGTGTACGAGTTGTGGCAGATTGGACAGCATCCCGCGTTATCATCGACAACCGATGTGTTGTGTGCGATGGCGGTGAGTAGTGAGAGGGGTATAGCACATGCAAAGTGGTCGACTTTGATAGACTCTGTCCTTTGCACAATCTGATCGAGCATGGCCATCGTCTCGGCTTCCATGTCCGATTCGTATTGCAGGCGCTCGGTACGCATTGCTGCAGCCTCGCTGACGTCTCGTAGTCTCTCGGACAGGTTTCCATGTAGTACGACCATGAATCCGGCTTTAAGTCGATCTTCTGGTGAAGTGAGCTCGAGGCTTGATAGCGCCATGTACAGCTGTTCCAGCGCTGTCCAATCACCCTTCCGGCCTTCCCTCTCCTTCTCGACCGCGAGTCTAAACATCCGCATCGCGTGGCCCCTCTCCATGCTTCTGCCGTGGTAGTCTAGTATGGTGAAGAGCCACTTCCGTGCTGCTTCGGACGCTTGGCTGACTTGCTCGTCACTCATACCTTCAAGACGCGAGGAGTGTGACAAAGTAGGAAACTGCTCGCGCTCAAGCTTTCGAACTTCTCCCGGTGGCATGGAAAGCGCCTTCTGCGGCTTGTTGTACTCTTGCTTGAACTCCCGTAAGTCGCGAAGGTTTCGCATGCGCACACGCACTAGTTCGTATACTGCAGGATATGAGCTAGCCGGACTTTGTGACTACTGCAGCAGCCTACCTTCTGCGCTCGCTGGTACAGAGCTCACCGGCGGTACCAAATTCTCAATGCCGGTTGCCATGCTTGCTCGAGTTGGTAGTTCAGAGGGAAAGGGAACGGTTACGCGATCGTGGTAACGGTAGGTCCGGATAATGTAATATAATTCAATGTATGACTGCGTTGTGTTTGCTGCTGCGACAAGTATGGAAGCGAGCGGGGCAGAGCCCGTTGCGCTATCTCACGTGATTGGTGCCTTGCGTTGCATTCCAATTCGAGCCTGCGGGTGACGTTTTGGGACGAGTTCTTGCCTTTGGTGACCCGGTAGTGGTAGTGCAATACACGGGTAGCTTCGATCCAAGTGCAAGGGAAAAGGGCAGTAGCAGCACAGGTCTCAAAGTACATGAGCAATGTTTCGTCATCATCCCACGAACATTAGACGATGCGAGCGGAGTGTGACAAATTAAAGAAGAATATATCAACATCTCTACGATGGGCGCAATGAACAAATCACTCTAGTTCCACAGAAATTTGGAACGTTCCGAGCATCTCAGAATCCTTTTGGGTCAAAGCATTCATGACGCCCTGTATTTCCTCTTCGAGGTTCCAATCTTCTGGCACGCCCATCACTTTCTTCCTCTCAGCAAAGAGCTTTCCAAATCCCCACTTGTCTTCCCGCAAAGCCGAATTTCGTACAATGTGTTTTGCTGAAGAAATACCGTCACCGCACGCTGGAATGCCTGAGCGCATAATATGCCGGAACATGCATTGAGAGACAAAGGCGAGGTCTTCTGTTCCTCGAAATATTTGCGGATCGCTACAACTGCATTCACAGCCTTGGTAGTGGTAGTCGACCACGAAGACGTTGGTAAACAGGCAGCCGCATCTAGAGTGGTTCAGAAAATACAGACGCTTTAGAATTTTGGGTCTGAGAGGTGTTCGATCGAAGTTTCTAGTGTTCCCTAAAATTCGTAGGCTCGCTCATAGTGGCTTGCGGTAGGTTTGGAAGTCTCTTTGGATTGACAAGCTGGTGTGTGGATAAGTTGTATGGGAAACGTGTATCCAGTTATATTAGATTAGTGTTTTCAAAAGAAGGATGGTGCGGAAGGAAAATAAAGATTAGTGATTTATACTGGGAGGCTCTGGTTTTTGATGGAAGCCTGGCATGTTCGAAAACTACGGATATTCGAATTGTTGCGGATTTGGAGCCAAGAGCCAACTAGGAGCATCTCATGTGCATTCAAAACCATGTTTTGCTTGACTGTTGCTCAGTGACGTCGTATGTGATGGTGGTTGTCGTCGTCGTATCTCACTTGTCTGGCGCGGATAGGGTTAGTGGCTGACGCGGGCTTGGCGTGCGCGGGATGAGCCGCAATTACTCTGGCATCAGCGAAGTTGCGACTAGAACACAGCACCAATAGCCCTCGATCGCCCTCTCCTTGCGCATGATGACACAATAGCTAATTACTTCCTATCGTCTTTCCCCCCAGCACTCAGATATCCCCCATCATGGCGTCGGCGGTGTTCTTTCTCGACCTGAAGGGCAAGGTATGGCTTGAAGTCACCCGATTGGACATGTGGGCTAATCGGAAGCTGTAGACCCTTCTGGCGCGCAACTACAGGGGAGATATCCCCATGTCGGCGGTGGAGAAATTTCCCATTCTACTGAGCGAGGCCGAAGATGAAAGCTCCGCCGTCCCTCCGTGCTTCTCTAGCGAAGGCATCAACTACCTCTACATCCGCCACAACAACCTCTACCTCCTTGCTCTCACCAAACGAAACACCAATGCCGCCGAGATATTGCTATTCTTGCACAAGATTGTCGAGGTTTTTACCGAGTACTTCAAAGAGCTTGAGGAGGAGAGTATAAGGGACAACTTTGTCGTCATCTACGAGCTGCTGGATGAGATGATGGACTTTGGCTACCCACAAACTACCGAAACCAAGATTTTGCAAGAGTATGGCTACCTGGTTCTTTGCCATGTTGGAAAATGCTTACAAGTTGTTTTGCGCAGATACATCACACAAGAGTCGCATAAACTCGAAATCGCACGGCCGCCCATCGCAGTCACAAACGCCGTCAGCTGGCGCAGCGAGGGAATCCGGTACCGCAAAAACGAAGTCTTCCTCGACGTCATCGAATCGCTCAACCTCCTCGTCTCCGCAACAGGCAGTGTGCTACGGTCGGAGATTCTGGGTGCTGTCAAGATGAAGTGTTATCTGTCAGGTATGCCTGAGCTACGGCTGGGCTTGAACGACAAAGCCATGTTTGAGACTACAGGAAGAGCTACGAGAGGCAAGGCTGTGGAGATGGAGGATGTCAAGTTCCACCAGTGCGTGCGGTTATCAAGGTTCGAAAACGACCGAACCATTAGCTTCATCCCGCCAGACGGCGAGTTTGAGCTCATGAGCTACCGTCTCAACACACAAGTGAAGCCGCTTATTTGGGTTGAGTGCATAGTGGAAAGTCATTCGGGCAGCAGAATAGAGTACATGTTGAAGGTAAGCACAACCACTTTGATTGCACGATAAATGCTGACATTCTTGAGGCTCGAGCACAGTTCAAGCGTCGAAGCACAGCTAACAATGTGCAAATCTCCATACCTGTCCCCGAGGACGCGGATACGCCACGTTTCCGCACCAACATCGGCACCGTTCACTACGCGCCCGAGACGTCGTCGATTGTGTGGAAGATTAAGCAGTTTGGTGGTGGTAAGGAGTTTCTCATGCGCGCCGAACTCGGTTTGCCGTCTGTGCGTGGTGATGATGAGAAGGGTGGTGGTATGATGGGAGGTTTTGGTGGTAGTATGGGTGGTGTTGGCGCGGGTAAGGCGAAGAGGCCGATCAACGTCAAGTTCGAGATTCCGTACTTTACAACGTCGGGTATCCAAGTGCGATATTTGAAGATTATCGAGCCAAAGGTAAGTTCAACCAGACTTTTAGTACATGGCATGATAGCTAACAATAGTCCAGCTGCAATACCCCTCGCTACCATGGGTGCGCTACATTACTCAGTCTGGCGATATTGCTGTGCGATTACCCGACGTAAACTAGAGGAAGTCGATTGCTCGTTAGCGATGAATATACCAATTCATACATGAAACATGCATGCGCTGTGCCCATCCTTGGTGGATTCATGGTACCGTAGTCAAGGCCCGTTCCTTGAAATACCAAACAAGCAATATCATCTGTTCCCCGAGTATCCAGCCAAGCACAACCTACATACACCGCATCTATTCAGCGCACTCTAAACCCAACCCTCAATCTCAACATCGCTTCATGCCATCGCCTCCCAATCCGCTATCATGTGGTATGGCAAGAGAGGGGGCCGCGTAGACCTCAGTTACGCGTTCTAATTCTAGTCTTGGCTGTTCTAGCCTTCATGGACAACTTCTGAATCTTGGTATCGCCGAGCAACGGCTCCACTGAACTAGGTAAGCATGCGCCCGCTTTCTGGTAGAGAAGAGTCGGCAGCCCAAGATCCGGATACCGGAATCATTCAGCCTGAATGTGTGGGAAGAAAGAAGACGCGCGGACAGGTATCACATCCAGGGCGATGCGGCAAGCCTTTACAGTCTGACAACTTGTCTGCCTGCTTACTTGCGATTGACGGAAGGAGCTGAACGAGCGAGTTGATTCAAGGAATGAATCGACAATTACTCAGCTGCGTTGCCCTCAGGCAACCTTTGCTATTGTCAGCGCAGCCCCTCCCCCTCCATCGGCATCTCATCCTGCCGACCTCACCAGTAGTAGATCGGCACCCGGCCTTTCCCTATGCGCACTCAAACTATGCCTTCTAAGTTCTATCCCGCACTCTAGAACGAAAGCTTGTCGCCTTCCCAAGCCAAGCTTTCCGCTGTACGCTCATTTCTTCTTCGGCGATATAATCGATCGACTCCGGCATGTGTGATCCCATGATGCACAGCAGACGATAGCCGGCATATGTACGAATGACGAGCAGACGCGGTAAACTGAATTGTACGACATACGTAACCTCAGGCGAGCATGCAACACGCAATCTAAGACTCATCCGCCGTTTTCCTTGCCTTCCGTTCGCGGCTTTTGGCACCTGCATCCCCACTTGCATTCTCCGAAGCCACACCAAGCAAGATTCAGAAATTTCAGGCCAGCCAGCCAGCCAGCCAGACGCATCACCAGCCTGACATCAGTGTCTGTCAGATAGCTAGGCAGTACATTACCCACGTACATGATGCACCGTACTCGTTGTACAACACTACTATCCAATCGTACACTTTCCTCTTCTCCCGCATCCAACCAAGCTCCATGACGCGCTGACAAGCTTTTTTGTCCTTTTGCTCAGTCGTGCGTTTTGTTATGCCGGTAAGGCTGGTCGCGACCCTGTACTGCTCTTTTGCTTATTCTTGCCCTGCATCGTGTATCATTCCTGTGCAACACTCCTACCGATGATCCGCACCTGACATGACCACGCAATCCTTCTTACGCCTTTTCGCCTAGCCCCAGCCCATACAGGACACTTGAACTCTGCTTCACCGAGACAAAGACATACGCCAAGCTGCCGCCTTTAGACGGACGCGTAAGCACCCTTGTCAGCGCGCTGGTTCCGTTGTTGGTTAATGGAGGTTTAGGTTGGTAGCTAAGCTTAACCGCATCTTCGTCATGGAAGGACAAGCGGGGTGCCGCAACCTTACGTGAGGCTTTACACATGCATACATCCACGAGGCGCGAGCAGGAGTCTGCGTCCAATGGGGCGGTTCGGGGCCGCGTATGTGCGTTGTTGTGTATATGCGGGACTGTGGACGTATTTGAAGAGTTGGGCACGTTCGTTCTTTTTTCTTGGTTTTTAGGAAACTTGTGTACTTGATTCTCGAGCACAAACGACTAAGAAAAAAGAACAAGGGCCAAAGAGACGACGCTTCTTCTAGGAGCAAAAGACCGAGCACGCATTTTGCACTACACTGGGATATCACTTTTGCCTACCACCTACACAAACACATAGATACCGCCCATCCACTCCTGCCACAACTACCTACTACCAGTCACAATGCTCCTCTCCTTCCTCATCTTCCTTGCCCCCCTCCCCATCCTAGCACAAAACGCACCACCACCACCACCACCATCACCGCCATCGCCACGAACATGGGACTCAACACTCCTTCCTCCGACACCCACAGGGGGCTTCCCAGCCGCGCCCCCAACATGGTACCCCTCAGATATTGCGCCACCGCCGGGAGCACCCACAGATTCAGGACGCTGGTCTTCAATCTACGAGTCTCTTCTTTCCGCGGGTAAAATCCCGTCGACATTGACAGCTGCGCCGTGGCCTACCGGTCCGTATGGGCCTGGTCAAGGACCGTATCCTGGTCCTGGGGGACCTTTGGGACCGGGCGGACCTGGTAGCGGAGGTAAACCAGGACCGGGAGGGCCAGGGGGCCCAGCAGATGGACCCGGAGGTTGGGGAGGTAAGTCGGAATCTCACGTGCTCTCCTTTGTATGACCACATCAAGCAACCGCAGTAAATCTCCTTGTTTCCCTTTTAGCCTTCGCTTTTTTTTTGGTCCTTGGGCTTCCAAAATCATGCACAACCTTGCTTACAAGTTACTGACATGGTTGTTCAGGACCAGGTGGACCCCCGCCCTTTGGTACCTCGAATTACGGCCCTTATAGCGAATGGTCGACGCGCTCAGACTGGCGTCAAGGCCCTTGGACCTCGTGGTGGGACGGAAGCGCGTGTCCGGCTTCGGACTGGCCAGGCTGGACGGCAGGGCCTTGGGCCACGTCGCCGCCATGGGTTAGCTGGGCGGGCTGTACGGCGGTCACGACGGCGACATCGGTGAGTACGCTGACGGTTAATGGGACGGCAGCTGTGGCGACCGGGTATGGGTTGCAGGTTCTGGCCGCTAGTGCTCCTGGTGCGGGTGCTGGTGCACAGGGTGCGGGTGCGCAGGTTGGGCTTAGCTTGGGTATGGTGATGGGAGCGGCTGCGGTTTTTGGGTTGGCGGTGGGATTGTGAAGGATGTACTGGATTGAAAGGGGTTGGCTATGTAGGGGATACCAAGGTTTCATTCTTTGCAATGCCACACTCTTTTTCCGTTTCACTTTATATACCCTCGTTCAATGTTTCTCTGTAGTTTTGCTCAACATATTTTTGTTCATCTTCCTGAAAGCACAATGCAACCTTGTAATTCTAGTTCTGTATGGCAAGGTAAACGTCAGCGTAGATGTAGAGAAAGATGCTCAGAACACTTACGTACCTCAACCAACAAGGACAGGGCCATTACAAGCTTGGAGAATACTCAATCATTATACTCAAAACAAGATGTGTTCAGATTCAGTACTTCTCTCTCACCGTTTCCTCTCTCTCAAACCAAGTATATTTGTACATCTCTTTGCTCCAACAATCTCACCCCACACACATGCACGACATCTACAAAATCTTACTCATCCTCTCCTTCCATCCCGTCTTCTCCGTCCCCACCTCCTCCCCACTACCCAGACTAACTCCCTCATCCACAACACCATTCATATCGTAAATCTCATCCGGCAACACTGCGCGCTCAATAAACGTTTCCCGTGGTGGCGCCACCACCATCTCCAGCACCGCATACACGCCCGCCGTCGACACAAAGCCCAGGAGCCAACCAAACTTGTATGGCCTATCACCGACACCGACATGAATATTTTTGTTAATAGAGTTGATAAAGCCCGGCATGTTCGGTGCAATGCCGACCAGAAAAGCGGCAATAGCGCGCCAGTTCCAGCCCTTTGTATAGCGGTAAATGCCGTGGTATTGATACAGAGCCAAAGTGTCGTATTTACCACGATGCACGACCCAAAAGTCGACGACCATAATGGCCGCAATAGGGCCCAGGAAAATGGCATAAGCGCTCATGAAATTGAGAAAGGTGCCTGCGCTCGCTAGAATCTTCCAGGGGACTAGTGCCCAGCAGAGTACCGCGCAGAGCAGTTGGCCACGGCGGATGTTGATGTATTGGGGAAAGAGGGCAGTAAGGTCGTTTGCAGCGGAGAGGGAGTTGGCCGAGATGTTTACGCCGAGGGCGGCGAGGGCAAAGGAGAAGGCGGCGAAGAAACGGGCAGCGCGTGAGGGCCAGTGGGCAATGAGCGCCATTGGGTCCCAGTCTAGAGTTCCGTATTTTACGGCGCCCGCTGAGGTGGCGGCTACACCGACGAAGGAGATGAATGTGAAGACGATGGGTAGGAAGGGGACGTAGATGCATTGCCATTTTACGCTTACGCGGGAGTAGCGTGAGAAGTCGGACTAACACAATTTATCAGTATCCAGATAGCTCGGCGTGTGTCAAGAGGGACGGGAGGGATTGTTAA
>Ga0265798_10009343_pt1 | contig 12279 bp, 14 predicted proteins | sample P3T30metagenome_FD_192430 | JGI IMG/M metagenome (GOLD analysis project Ga0265798, IMG submission 192430) | Plant litter microbial communities from East Loma Ridge, Irvine, California - P3 T30 | ecosystem: Environmental > Terrestrial > Plant litter > Unclassified | place: USA: California...
AGCATACAACCTGATGCATAAATAATAAAAAAGCTGATGCCCTTAGGTCATCAGCTTTTTTATTGGCTTTGTTGTTCTTCTCGGGCTTGAAGACAAGCTTTAAAGACTTAACTCGTCCCAATATTCTACAGCCCTACGATAGTGCGGAATCACGATAGAACCACCAACCAGGTTGGCGATCATAAATACTTCGTTGATCTCTGCATTGGTTACGCCTTCATCATAACATTTTTCAAGGTGATATTTGATACAATCATCACAGCGAAGCACCATTGAAGCAACAAGGCCAAGCATCTCCTTGGTCTTCACATTCAAAGCACCGTCTGCATAGGTGGTAGTATCTAGAGCAAAGAACCTTTTGATATTGGTATTTGCCGTTTCCATGATCCTATCGTTCATTTTAGAACGATAGTCGTTAAATTCTTCTACTAATTTTCCCATGTGTTCTTAAATTTCTACTGAAGGATCCCAGTAGTGTTTATTAAAGTTTTGAATTTTGTCATCAAGAATTATTAACCCCTCGTTTTCGAGCAACTGTTGCATCAGCTCTGGTGGAGAAAAATGAAACTTACCGGTCAGCAGTCCGTTGCGGTTCACCACTCGATGTGCAGGCACCGGGGGATGCATGCCATGGGCATTGTTCATCGCATAGCCAACCATCCTCGCAGATCCGCCCGATCCCAGGCACTTTGCAATGGCACCATAAGAAGTTACCCTGCCTGCCGGGATGAGTCGCACCACCTCATAGACCATTTCATAGAATGTTTTTTCCATAAGTATCGGTTTTGGAGCCCTTGACAGCATGTTATTCCAGCTTACTCGAAGGAGAATTGAATATAGTTGATGTTTTTATCATGTTTAAGATAAATGCGCTCATAATGCGTTTTTATCTTCAGCACGTCATCGTAATATGCGGAGGTATAAAGCTGATCGGTCGACTTGTGGCAAATCAATCCAAGCGCTTCTACTTTCTCAGCTGTATAAGCATATAGGCCATCATTATCGGTTTTCAGGTTTATCCTACCGCCTGGTTTAAGCAATTGCTTGTACTTCTCAAGGAATCCTGGAAAGGTTAAACGTTTTTTCTCCCTGCTGATCTGTGGTTGTGGGTCAGGAAAAGTGATCCAAATCTCATCGATCTCTCCGGCTCCGAAAAATTCGAGAATACCTTCAATTTGGATACGCAGGAATGCAACGTTCGGAATGTTTTCTTCGATACCAGTCTTAGCGCCTCTCCATAGCCGGTTACCTTTATAGTCTAGGCCTATAAAGTTCTTCTCGGGAAATAGTTTCGCTAGATTAACGGAATACTCTCCCTTGCCACAGGCAAGCTCCAGTACAATTGGATTGTTGTTTTTGAAGTGCGTTTCCGCCCATTTTCCTTTTAGTTCCTTACCTGCATCAAGCTGGTATACATTATGAAAAGTGTCTATCTCTGAGAATTTTCTTAGCTTGTCTTTGCCCACCTGTGAAATTTTTTACAAAAGTACAATTAAATCAGTCTTTTAAATAAGTTGCCATCTATTTAGTAATTTTGAAGACCTAAACGAATTCAATTGGAAAAGAACGCAAAGATATACATCGCCGGCCACCGTGGAATGGTAGGCTCCGCAATTCACCGTAAGCTTGCTAAAGAAGGTTATACTGATATCGTAACCAGGACTTCTAAGGAGCTGGATCTGCGTGATCAGGTAGCAGTAAAGGCGTTTTTTGACCTTGAAAAACCTGACTATGTGTTCCTTGCAGCTGCTAAAGTGGGCGGTATCGTTGCAAACAACACGTACCGTGCTGATTTTCTTTATGAAAACCTTGCCATTCAAAACAACGTAATTCATCAGTCGTATAAACATGGCGTTAAAAAGCTGATGTTTTTAGGTTCCAGCTGTATCTATCCTAAATTGGCACCACAGCCTCTAAAAGAGGAGTACCTGCTGACCGGCTTGCTGGAAGAAACGAATGAGCCGTATGCAATCGCTAAAATCGCTGGCATCAAAATGTGTGAAGCATACCGTGCACAGTATGGTTGCAACTTCATTTCCGTGATGCCGACAAATCTATATGGCTTTAATGATAACTATCACCCGGAGAACTCTCACGTACTGCCTGCATTGATCCGCCGCTTCCATGAAGCAAAGATCAATGATGCGGAGCAAGTGACGATCTGGGGATCTGGATCGCCATTACGCGAATTCCTTTTTGCAGATGATCTTGCGGAAGCTTGTTATTACCTGATGCAGCACTATGACGAGCCAAGCCTGGTTAACATCGGCACTGGCGAAGATATCAGCATCAAAGACCTGGCATTACTAATCAAGAAAGTGATTGGTTATGAAGGTGCATTAACATTCGACAGCAGCAAGCCTGATGGCACTCCAAGAAAGTTAATGGATGTGAGCAAGCTGCATAAGCTTGGCTGGATACATAAAGTGGAGCTGGAACAAGGCATTAAGTTGGCTTACGAAGATTTCCTAAACATCAGAATTTAAAGTACTGAGTCTTAACATTAATCCCATTTAAGTTATATTATAATTAAAGTTTATATATTTATCAAAGTATATAAACTTTAATTATATGACATTAGTACAGCTGGAATACATCGTTGCTGTTGATACTTACCGCAGTTTTGTGGGTGCTGCTGAAAAGTGCTTTGTAACGCAACCTACTTTAAGCATGCAGGTGCAGAAGTTGGAGGAAATGCTGAACGTCAAGATCTTTGACCGCAGCAAACAACCTGTGGTGCCAACCGAGATTGGCGCACAGATCATTGCCCAGGGCAGGGTTATTCTGCAGGAGAGTCAAAAAGTTAAAGAGATCATCAATAGCCAGCAGCAGGATATCGTTGGCGAGCTCCGCATTGGCATCATTCCGACAGTTGCGCCTTACCTGCTTCCTCAGGTCATCTCTGCGATGATGGAGAAATATCCGGACTTGAAACTCCTCATCTGGGAATATACAACTGAAGATATTATCCATCACTTGAAAACAGGTGTACTGGATTGCGGCATTATGGCGACACCTTTTGGTGATACGGCTACAGAAGAACTTCCGCTATATTATGAGTCTTTCGTTACCTACATCAGCAAAAACAGCAAGCTTTATAAAAAGAAGAACATTGATCCGGAGGATCTGGAGGAGGAAAACATCTGGCTCCTGAACGAAGGGCATTGTATGCGTTCGCAGGTGCTGAACATTTGCCGAACCACCAAGGACAATCGCCTGCAAGGGCTAACCTATAATACGGGAAGTGTAGAAACATTGATCCGTATGGTTGACCGCAATGACGGAGCTACATTGGTGCCTGAACTGGCATTGGCAGAGCTGAGCAATAAGCAGCTGAGCAAAGTACGGTCATTTAAATCCCCGGAACCCGTTCGGGAGATTAGCATTGTCACACACAAGAACTTCATTAAAAAACGAATGCTGAATGCATTCCGAGAGGAGATCCTTGCAGTTATCCCAAAAACGATGAAGCAGCGCAAGAAAAAGGACGTGATTGGAATATAAATCCTAATATCGTTCTTGAAATAGAACCTAATAGCGTAGCATAGAAAGCAATATCATGAAAGAGATTACCTGGTCTGACTTTGAACAAGTGGAACTACGAGCAGGCACCATTTTGGAAGTTTTCGACTTCCCGGAAGCTCGTAAACCTGCATTTAAAGTTAAAGTTGATTTTGGCCCCTATGGGCTAAAAATGAGCTCCGCACAGCTCACCAAACTTTACACGAAAGAAATGCTTGTTGGACGGCAGATTGTAGCCGTAACCAACTTCCCTAAAAAGCAAATAGGCAAATTCATGTCGGAGTTTCTTGTGACGGGCTTCGCTGATGAAAACGGCGATATCGTGCTAACCAGTCTGGAACGCCCGGTTCCCAATGGCAGTAAACTGATCTAAAGCCCTATCTTTGTGGCATGAGTTTTTACAATTTCGCAGACAATAAGGACCCGAAGGCCGAACACGAGTATTTTATGCGCCTGGCATTACAGGAAGCCGAGAAAGCATTCAAACTGGGCGAAATTCCTGTAGGCGCCGTGGTGGTTTGCAGGGGACGTGTGGTAGGTCGCGGGCACAATCTTACCGAGCAACTCAATGACGTCACTGCACATGCTGAAATGCAAGCTTTTACCGCAGCCAGTGAAACTTTAGGCGGCAAGTATTTAAAGGACTGTACACTTTATGTTACCGTTGAACCTTGTGTGATGTGTGCAGGTGCAAGTTACTGGACACAGATCAGTAAGCTGGTCTATGGTGCTCCAGAACCGAAAAGAGGCTTCACCAGCAAATGCAGCAACATTTTACATCCGAAAACAGTGATGGAAGCCGGCATTTTAGCAGAAGACTGCGGCGAGCTGATGCGTAAGTTCTTTGCTGCCAGACGCGATTGAACTACTTGACAATACGCTGAACAAACTTTGCAGCTGAATGTTATATTTGTATAGAATTTAAACTTAAATCACAAAAATATGGCTTTTGAACTACCTGCGTTACCATACGCAACTGACGCATTAGAACCGCATATCGATAAAATGACCATGGAAATTCACCATGACAAACATCATCAGGCATACGTTACCAACTTAAACAAAGCATTGGAAGGCAAACCAGAAGCTAGCCAAAGCATTGAAGATTTAATGAAGAACGTAGACAAGTTCCCTGCTGCAGTGAGAAACAATGGTGGCGGTCACTATAACCACTCTCTATTTTGGGAAGTTATTGGTCCGAACAAAGGCGGTGAGCCTAAAGGTGCTTTAGCAGATGCTATTAATGCTGCTTTTGGATCTTTCGCTGATTTCAAAACCAAATTTGCTGAAGCTGGTGCAACTCGTTTCGGTTCAGGATGGGCTTGGTTAATCGTAACTGCAGACAAGAAAGTTGCTGTTTGCTCTACACCTAATCAGGATAATCCATTGATGAGCATTGCTGAAGTTAAAGGTACTCCGATTTTGGGTATGGACGTTTGGGAGCATGCTTACTACTTAAAATATCAAAACAGACGCCCTGACTATATCGCGGCTTTCTGGAATGTAGTGAACTGGGATGCTGTTAGCGAGCGTTTCGAAAAAGCTGCAAAATAAGCTGATCTAATTTTTAGATCTTAAAACACCAATACCTGCTGCCTGGTAGAAATATCATGCAGAAGGGTATTGGTGTTTTTGCTTTTACTAACTTTGCGCCATGGTTGAAGTAATACTGAAAAAAGGAAAAGAGAAAGCAGCGCTGCAAAGACATCCATGGATATTCTCCGGTGCTTTGGATCGCGTAAAAGGTAGTCCGGCAAACGGAGAAGTGGTGCGCGTATTGGCTGCAGACAAAGAATTCCTGGCTTATGGTTACTTTAACGAGAAGAGTCGCGTTGCCGTGCGTATGCTGGAATGGGATGAAACCAAAACCATTGACCGCGAGTGGTATCAGCAGAAGATCCGTACTGCTATTGCCTCTCGGGCACATGTGCTTCGAAATGGAGACACCAATACTTGCCGTCTGGTATTCTCTGAGGCGGACTTTCTACCAGGATTGATCGTAGACCGCTATGCGGACTTTCTATCACTTCAGATCTTGAGCGCTGGTATAGAAAACGCTAAAGAAGACATCATCAACATCCTGCGTGAAGAGCTGCAACCGACAGGCATTTTTGATAAAAGCGATGCCACTGCACGTACCCACGAAGACCTGGAAGTGGCTAATGGCCTGCTATGGGGCGAGAACCCGCCAGAGTTCCTGGAAGTAAAGGAAAATGGTATCCTGTACCACATCAACATCGCTGGTGGACAGAAGTCTGGTTTTTATTGCGATCAGCGGGATAACCGTCAGATCTTAGCAGCCTATACACCTGGTAAAACAGTATTGGACTGTTTTTCTTACAGTGGGGGCTTTTCTTTGAACAGCTTAAAAGCAGGTGCAACACATGTAACAAGTGTGGACAGCTCTGCGTTGGCACTGGAAACGTTGCAGCAGAACATTGATTTGAACGGCTTTGACAAAGCACAAAGCACCGTGGTTCAATCTGACGTAAATAAGCAACTACGTGCATTGAAGGAAGAAGGCAAGAAGTTCGATGTAATCGTATTGGATCCACCCAAATATGCGCCTTCGCGTTCTGCATTGGACCGTGCTGCTCGCGCTTATAAAGATTTAAATCGTCTGGGCATGGGTTTACTGGAAAGTGGTGGCTTGTTGGCTACCTTCTCCTGCTCTGGCGCAGTAGATATTGAAACATTCAAGCAGATCATTGCCTGGGCTGCACTAGACGCAGGTAAGGAAATTCAGATTGTAAAGCAATTTAGCCAGCCTGAAGATCATCCGGTAAGGATTTCCTTCCCTGAAGGCGAATATCTCAAAGGCTTGCTTTTAAGAGTACTTTAATACGTTATTAATAGTAAAGAGCCTGCGTGTTCCTTATGGATACGCAGGCTCTTCTATGTTACGCTTTGCATTAAGTTGAACGAAAATTACTTAGGTTTAAGGCTTAGGCTTCCTCTTTGAAATACACTTTGTAATAGTTCATGGATTTATCCTCATCAAAGCCTTTTTCGATGAGTTCTTTATCGCCATGAATATAAATGTGAAAATTCCTGTCGAGTTTAATGATACTCTTAAATACCCTGGCTTGCTTTTTAACTGCGGCGGTATTGATATCGAAGCTATCTGGAATTGCTGTATCGAACTCTTCTTCGTAGCTCTTCTTAAAGTTCTTAAAGGATTCAATACCGTCTTCATTGGCGATCACCTCGTTGGCAAACTCATCCAGGTCAAAGCTGTCTTTCTCTTTGAAGTATTTCATGGACTTGTTCAGCAGGTCGATCTTGTCTGCCTTGGTCAACTCAAATTCTTCATCCAGCTTCTCCGTCACGAAGCTTTTGTAAACGCCTAATACATTGCTGGTCTGATTGTAGTTGTCGTTACGCACCTTCAATTTAAGGAATTCGTCCTTCCAATAAACCGCTTCTGCACTCCTGTTGGTCTGGTCAATTACGGCAACCTTAAAGCCTTCCTCTTTATCGGTATTGAAGATCAGGCAGCCTTTATCAAGCTTAGTGATGTTAATGGCATCCTCCTCATAACTTAGATTAAAGCCTGCTTGCTCCGGGTAAACTTTCAGATATGTTTCCTTCGTTTCAGACTTGAAGATACCGATTGCATCCAGCAATTCACCTTCAATCTGGACGTTCTCAAAGTAGGCTACATACAACTCGCCAGACTTGATCTTCGGGTGACCAGATACTTCATACAGGTATTTGGCCAGTTGCTGGCTGTTCTCATGAAACGTTGAGCCATCCGCAAATATCGCTTCTGCGAAATGGTAAACCTCATTCAGGTTCAGATCATTGTTTGGATGCGTGAAGCGATAGATCTCATTCACCTTCTGGTATGGGCTCAGGAAATATTGAAGTAAAAGGTTCTTCAACAGGTTATCCTGAATATGCAATGACTGTTCAGAAAGCACGTAAAATTCGTCCTGGGATTTGTTTCCAATCCTGTGGATAGCAAGTTCAGCCAAGAAGGCCTCATAAAAAGAAATCATGTGCAAAAGTACTAAACCTGATCTTCTTTCGGCGTATCTCTAAGTTCAACAGGTTTACGCTCCTTGCCGCGCATCTTTAAATTCAGCATCTCTACCAGAATAGAGAAGGCCATCGCGAAGTAGATATATCCTTTAGGAATGTGTTGATCTAATCCTTCTGCAAGCAAGGAAACGCCAATCAGCAGCAAGAATGACAATGCCAGCATCTTCACTGTTGGATGGTTGTTTACGAAATTGCTGATCGCATTAGCTGAAACCATCATGATCAGCACGGCAATAACTACCGCAGTAATCATAATCTCGACGTGATCCGCCATGCCTACTGCCGTTATTACGGAATCCAGGGAGAATACGATATCCAGCAGTAAGATTTGAACGAGCACACCGGCAAAAGTATGCACCTTAGGATTTCCAGTCTCATCTTCCTCCCCTTCCAGTTTAAGGTGAATCTCGTGGGTACTCTTATAAATAAGAAAGAGTCCGCCGACAATCAGGATCAGGTCACGTCCTGAAATGGCCAGTTTACTTAACCATTCTTCATTATCGATGCTAATCCATTCTCCAATGTTGAACAAAGGAGAAGTTAAAGTCATAACCCAGCTGAGCGAGAGTAGTAGCAACACCCTGGTGATCATGGCCAAACCTAATCCCCATTGCCTGGCTTTCTTCTGCACATTTTGAGGGAGTTTAGAAGAAAGGATAGAGATAAAGATGATGTTATCGATACCAAGTACAATTTCAAGAAGGGTTAAGGTAATTAGCGAGATCCAGGCTTCCGGATTACTTAAAAGTTCCATAGGGGTGTAGATATTTGTTGCTAAGATATGAAAAAAGCTTGCTGAATGATCAACAAGCTTCTTTATGCTAGTGTTTTTGAAAAACCAAAATTGCGATGCTGGTTTTAACGGAAGGTTACGGAGCCGTAAGCAGATTTAACACTCACCTGGCCACTTCCGCCGCCATTGATATTTCCATTATAACTTTTTGAAAAGGAAACGCCGTCTTCATCGTCACCTTCAACCTTCGCAGATACACCTGCTCCGAACTTGAAGCCACCATAACTGGTTCTAACATCCAACCGTCCCTTGTAACTATCACTGAAACCTACATCAACTCCGCCATACTGCGCACTGATCGTTAAGACCTTAGAACTTTCAGCCACCTCCCCAATTCTAAGCTTATTATACTGTACATTTAGAATTCCCTCACCAATTAACCTTTCAATCGTCACATTTGAATATTGCGCACTAACGTTGATGTCTCTGGCGGTGCCTAATGTTATGCCACCACCATATTGCTGTTTAAGATTAGCTTTATTCAGGTCCTGCACCGTCATTTTACCATACTGCACATTGAGGTTGTTGTTGGCGCTGCTTAGCTTTTGAGCGTTGAAATCGCCGTACTGTACTTTAGCATTAACAGGACCAGCATGGCTACCAACCTCTACGTTTCCATACTGCTGTGATAAATTAAGCGCATTTGTGGAGGGTACATAAAGTGTATAATTAACGCGAACTTCTCTACGCCATTTCTTACCATTTCTGGTGCCATTACCCCAATTCCCATTTCGGCTGGTGTTCATTTGAGTTCTGAAGCTGATCTGATCGCCGGATTTGTCTGCCTCTATGCGCGTATCTTCTAAGAGTTTCTGTTGTTCCCCAGCGTTATTGCTGTAGGCACTTATGGTAACATCTGCCTTCACTTCCTTGCGATCCCAGGTCTTTACGGTGATGGAACCGAACTGGTTGTTGACGCTGATCTTATCAGACGTACCGGCTGGAAAAGTTTTGCTGAAGCTTTTTGTCAGTCCGTCATCCTCTGAATCGTTGCTTTCGCTGTAGTTTTCTACTAAAGCTATTTCAGGTATAACTGGTATTGCAGGCGTTAAAGGCACCGCCGGTATAACAGGCATTGCTTCAATGCCAGGTAATGAAGGCGTTGCAGCTGCAATGGGAACAACCATCTTTAGTGCAGAATATTGAGGCGCTGGGGGTATCTTTTGAGCGACAGCAATTGTTCCCAGGCTAATTGCGGCGAGCGTTACAAGAAAGTTTTTCATAGTTGGTTGTCTTTATTTACTTGTCTGACTTGATTTATAATTTGGAGCTGTTGCGAAACAACCTGTAATTGGAGTTCCAGATTTTTTTCCATGGCACGAATGATGAACTCCTGATTGGGACTTTTTGCCAAATCTTGCTTTAGCAGGTCATAGTCGGCCTGAATGCGCTCCAGGTCTGTACTGAACTTCTGATACAGCTCTGGATTATCAGCAGCATACACCTGTAAACTGTCTGTTTTCTTTTCAATCAAACTGGTAAACCGCACCTGCTTCTGTGCCTGTGTCGGATTCACCTGTGCAAGCGTATTGGTAGGCTGATCTTTTTGACTGTACATGAATGCGATGCCGAAGACCACCAGTAAGGAAGCTGCGATGCTGATCCACAAGCGACTATTTGGCCGCTTCTGCTCTGACCGTTTCAGCTGCTGCTCCATTTTGAACCATAAGTGTTCTCCCGGCGATTCTGTGTCAAAATCAGACTTATTGTTCCTGATAAAATCTTCAATTTCTCTGCTCATCCTTTTCTCCTTTCTTTTCTAGTAAGCGATGTAATCTTTGTTTTGCCCGCATGTATTGCGTGCGTGATGTGTTTTCTGAGATGTTCAAAATATGTGCAATTTCCTCATGATCATACCCTTCAAAAAGATATAATGTCAACACCAGCCTGTAACCATCCGGCAGCAAGGCAATGGCTTTTTTAACCAGATCTACCTGCAACTGAAGATCCTGATGATCTTCTTCTACAGGCTCCGCAACATCAATTTCATCCACGGGGACCAGATCCATCTTTCTCTTCCGCAGGCAGGTGATCGATTTGTTGATCACAATTTGCTTCAACCACAATCCGAAGGTTGTTTCAGCCCGGAACTCTTTGACACGCATAAACGCGTCGAGAAAGGATTCCTGTAAAACATCTTCTGCCTCCCCATGATGATTCAGAATTCGGAAGGAAACATTGAACATAGCCTTAGCATACAACTTATAAATTTCAAATTGTGCCTGCCGACTACCCTGCCTGCATTCGTTGATCAAAGAAACATGTTTGTCTATGTATACCGCTTCCAAAGTAAAATCTGGTTATCCTGTTTGATGTCTTCAGCCCAATCTCCTCCATCTCAATTCTGATTAAAAGACTACTGGTTTTTTCAAATGTTGCATGTACTTCAGAAATATTTAATTTTTTCTGTTAACCCTGATGTGGATGTCCTATGAAAGTACGGAAATCGCTGCTGTAAATCCTTAAAGTGGAGATCGGCAGTGATATATGGCTCAAAATGAATATTTTTGCAGCTTAATACTATAAAAATGCTAAGAACAACGACTTGCGGCGCACTGAACACTCAGAACATCGGTGAAAGTGTAACATTATGTGGCTGGGTGCAAAAATCAAGAGACCTGGGCGGAATGACATTTATTGATATCCGTGATCGTTACGGAATTACCCAGTTGGTCTTCAACATGGATGATAATCAGGCACTTTGTGAAACAGCACGTACACTTGGCCGGGAATTCGTAATTCAGGCTTCTGGTATTGTAGTTGAGCGTTCCAATAAAAACCTTAAAATACCTACTGGAGAAATAGAGATCAAGATCACCGCATTGGAAATCTTGAACCCCTCTAAGATCCCACCATTTTTGATTGATGATGAAACCGATGGTGGTGACGATCTAAGAATGAGATACCGTTATCTGGATTTACGTAGAAATCCAGTTCGAAATAATATGGTGTTGCGCCACAAGATGGCTCAGGCCGTGAGAAGATACCTCGATGCACTAGACTTCATCGAAGTTGAAACCCCAGTATTGATTAAATCTACGCCAGAAGGCGCAAGAGATTTCGTTGTTCCTAGCAGAATGAATGCAGGTGAGTTTTATGCTTTGCCGCAATCTCCGCAAACCTTCAAGCAGTTGTTGATGGTATCGGGGTTTGACCGCTACTTCCAAATTGTAAAATGCTTCCGTGATGAAGATTTACGTGCAGACAGACAACCTGAATTTACGCAGATCGACTGTGAGATGTCTTTCATTGAACAGGAAGACATTCTGAATACCTTTGAAGGCTTGATCCGCACGCTTTTTAAAGATATCAAAGATATAGACCTGCCGGAAGTTCCTAGAATGCAATATGCGGATGCAATGCGTCTGTATGGTTCAGATAAACCAGATACACGCTTCGATATGAAGTTTGTTGAACTTAACGACATTGTTAAAGGACATAACTTCCCTGTTTTTGAACAGGCAGAGCTTGTAGTTGGTATCAATGCCAAAGGTGCGGCACATTATACCCGTAAACAGCTCGATGAGCTTACAGACTTCATTAAACGTCCTCAAATTGGCGCTACCGGTTTGATTTATTACAGACATAATGAAGATGGCTCTATCAAATCTTCTGTAGACAAATTCTATAATGAAGAGGAACTGAAAAAATGGGCTGCAGCATTTAACTCTGAACCAGGTGATTTGATCCTGATCCTTGCGGGCGTTAAAGATAAAGTTCGTAAACAGCTGAATGAACTTAGACTTGAAATGGGTACCCGACTAGGTCTTCGCGATAAAAACACCTTCAGTGCATTATGGGTACTTGACTTTCCATTGTTGGAGTGGGATGAGGAAACGGAGCGTTACCATGCCATGCACCACCCTTTTACCTCTCCTAAACCTGAGGATATTGCGATGCTAGACACCAATCCTGGCGAG
>Ga0265798_10009345_pt1 | contig 12278 bp, 21 predicted proteins | sample P3T30metagenome_FD_192430 | JGI IMG/M metagenome (GOLD analysis project Ga0265798, IMG submission 192430) | Plant litter microbial communities from East Loma Ridge, Irvine, California - P3 T30 | ecosystem: Environmental > Terrestrial > Plant litter > Unclassified | place: USA: California...
GCCGATGGCGTATTGTATTATGTGTTGTGCGTCGTATGATGGATGGCTGTAGGTTTATTTTTTGTGACAGCTATGAGCATGAATGAGGGATATAAATACAGAGTTGAGTGTCGCGTGACGCACGGACCCCCTTGGAGAGGTTGAGGATGATGGCGGAATACCGGGAGAATACATGCTTACAACACCATGAAAATTGGGAATCATTATCGTATATGACGGAGTAGGGGGACTGATACAACCAAACAAGAAGGGAGGACGAGAATCTATAGAGGTCCAGCGACATTGACTTTTGAAACCTATCATCAGCGCTTATATCAATTCACGAACAGAGGTAGACATACATCACACTGGCATTGATCGGGTATACGACATGTACATGCCTAAATTCATCAGTTCAGTCCGCTGAAATATGAAATCGTGGGTGGGTGGGACATACGAGTTGATCATCCGGTATATCCTCTCTCCACGCGACAAACGACTTCCAGTAATCTTGAGCTTTTTGAGACCATGATCCAGAACTGGACGAGTCGAGCACTGTGACTGTTGTCAGATTGGATGTCGACATCTATGAAGACTTACCTGGATCTGCTTTCTCGTTGGAGCTCGTGGGATTCGTTGTGGGCGCGGTGGTTGTGCTGGTAGAACTGGCGGTTGATGACATGATGATATCGCGCAAACTCGCTGGTTGGAGAGTGTGTAATTTAAGGATTATGATTGGGGGCGAGTGGGATGGTGCGCAAAATCGAGGCTGTGCTACACTATGAGGTCGCGGTGCGATATCAGACAATAGATAATACTGAATGGTCGTGTTGCTCGATGATCGCCAGATTGAAGTTGAAAGGCGGGATGAAGGATTGCAAAGGGCGCGTTTTGATGACTATTCGGAAGCCAGTCGCGTCCTTTGGTCAAAGCGCAAAGAAGCTTCGATCGTAGGGGGTAGGAAGGTAAGAAGCGTGACTGAATTAAAATTCAAGCTGTGCGTTTTGTGTGTGTGCGTTTAGTGTTAATTGTCTGTCAACGGAATATGTGATAAGCATCTAGACAAGCACAGCCTCACTATATGTATATTTATAAATATCTAGATACCTCAAATGAAGGGTCAGATCTGCACGTTCAACATGTAGGATTGTGGGTGGCTGTTGCATAGGTTCAGAAAATGGATCACCTACTTCTAATTCAGTACAAACACATTTTGCATCTCGTATAATCAGTATCGTAATTTGAGCACAGATCTTCAGGTTATTAATGTACAATTGCCGGCTCGGTACCTATGGAGTATACGTCCCGCCGGACCTGAGACAAACAGGGGAAGAGCTGTGGATGATTGATGAGCGGATCAACAAGGAACGAGGTACCGAAAACTTGGGGGACTTGTAAATCCCTGAGTGACTAACAAGATCTCACTAAATCGGGAAACTCGGCGCCGGGAGTTGTTTGTTTTGAGCATAGCGTAGGAGTTCTTTATCGGTAGCATAGCAACGCGTCTAGGAACAACTGAAACACCTAACTACTCATTGGATACCTTACAAACCGAACTTAGATTGTGTCACACTGCCCTTATCTATCTATCTTTCCCCCCGGTTCCATCTTCGAGATATACAGACGCATACTGCTTACTATACTCGCTGACTTCTCCTCCTCGCTGTGAACTATTTCTGGCTACTAGCTCATGCAGCCTCTTTCCACCCTTTACCCCTTCCTTCCTCTGTTACTTGGGCATTGTCAAATGCACTCCCAGAAGCAGTCTCTTGATGTTCAACTTCTGCTTTTTCCTTCTTATCATCGATCTCATTCTCCAAAACGAACTGAGGTCGCTCAGGCTCTACCGCGTGCTCGTGATCATGCTCGAGATCGTCTTCATCATTTTGAGCACCCTCTGGCCTGAGTCGATCAAGCATCTCTTCAGCACCCCTCGGTAGGGTAGGAGCGATAGATGGTGCGTATCGAGAATTTGTCGTTCGGACGGATGCCCTCGATGGAGCCCTAGCGAGCTCCGCACCGACCTCCTCGTTATCTTTGCCTGATGAAGGAAGGGCCAATCGAAGTAGGGAAGTATAAGGTTGTCGACAGACTGGGCAGTACCATCCTTTTGCCTTTCTCTTTCTCCTCTCCCTTCCACCTGTGGTCGTACCTCCGGACGGTGCTGGGGTCGGGACGGTCGATCCAGTAGCAGTAGCGGATCCAGGGACGACATCTGCATTGGTCGTGGCTTCGGTGGCAGTCGTCTCTTCTCGGCGGGCAACTTTTCCTCCTGCTCCGAATTCGACCATTCCGACCGCACAGTCCCTGCATACGACCAAGTGTCGGCATGGAAGGAGAACGACGTCTCGTGCAGAGGTGAGACAGACGATACATTCGTTCGGGGTCGAGCTGTATGGATCGGCATCTCCTCCAGTAGGTGGGTAAGAGGTGGATGTCTCGCCTTGACCGGTTGACGCGGAGGATAGACCGTAGATCTCTTTGAGCAAGAATGTGTGTGCTCCAATCTTAAATTAGTTTTGTTCTTTGATGCGCTGAGTGACTCACGACAGCCTCTCGCCTGACGACCTTGACGACCCAGACCCTCTTCCCACCAGCTCCACCCTGGCTGACGGTTGATCCAGCATCAGGGATCCACATTCCACTGATCAAGATATGGGTCAACTGAGCATTTTGCCTCTTCAACGCATCACCGGTAGGACCGAGCGCTTCAATCCTAATCAACAACCTCATTCCCTTCTCTGGTTCCTTTACTTCTTCCTCCTGCTCTGCTTCGGTCCTGGTACTCATTTCGATCGGAGCACTCTCGAGGTCTTCAGGTCGTTGTCGCCTGGGGAAAATACCGAATCGTCGCCTGGGTCGGTCTTCCTCGGCGGCAGTTCCTTCGGGTACGGTTGATAGTTCCGGAACTTGAGACAAGTGGCCTAGGTTCATGTTACCCATTGACTGATTGACGCTGTCGGCATTACTATCGATCGAGACGTCTCTTAGTTTGCTCTCTTCGAATGAAAGGGTGCTCTCGTTAGGCATAGGTGTGACTGCCGAAGACAAGTCCATAGCGGATGAGGTGGGGAGTTGGAAGACTTGGTTGAATCCACCTGGATGTACACCAGAGTAGATGGTTTTGACTTCTTCTTCGACTATCGATTCTTTGCCGGAAACTCCTGGGACAGGGGAAGGGTAGACTGATAAGGAGATATGGACTTCGGGGGTGGTGGCGTCGTAGTTGAATTTGAGCGAATGAAGGGGTGCACTGGAGATAGACACAGGTCGGGTAGCAGCGGTGATGTCGTTCTCGCCCTCTGGTTCTAATTGTTGTAGGAGTAAAGTAGGTCGCTTTAGATTGACAAGGGCTTGCAGGGTGGTGGTAGCATGTAATCCCTTTATGTCAGCATGCTCTCCGCTTGGTAATCCGATTGGTATAATAAACTCACTTCCTCATTCTTGGCCTTCTCGACCCATCCCTTGACGACATCCACCGATACCTGAGTACCCTCCTCCGGCCTAGTCCATCCAGGTTCATCATCCTCACCTACATCTGGCCCAAAAATCGTTTCTCTCCTCCTAACATTCTTGGTCTCATCCTTGTCAGCCGCAGCAGTCCTAGCAGCGTCGACAACAAGAGTCTGTTGGACAGGAGTCAAATTCGCTTGTGAACTGGCGATCCTCGAGTTAGGGACTAATGATGGCGCTCGAAGTCGTGTAGATCGGAATCCTGTTGAACTGGTAGAGTCAGTTGTGAAATTGTTGCGTAATGAAAACATGTTGTATGTATGTATGGTATAGTAAAGAGTAAGAGTAAGAGGAAGGCGTACTATGAATTGGTATACCAATTGGAAGAACCATTGGATGTCATCGCGGTGATGTCTCAAAGGCGGGATGATTTGGGATCGGGCTAAAGGGGTAGGGGCCGAGGCGGGGATTGCCAAGCCGGGGAAAAGGTGCGGGCGCGGGTGGATCCTGGTTGGGAGGGGCGATGTGCTTTATACGAGTATAAGAGTAGTGTGTACTAGTAGGAGTATACAACAGTGGTGGTATGAGTACAAGTGATGGTCAATCGACTACTTGGTTACGTCTGTTCCCCGGCTTATTCTAGACAAGAATAGATAATAGACCCGAGGGATCCCCGTCTCGTTCGATCGTCGCTTGTCCACCCACCCCTTGTCGCCACTCTCTCAGTTCTCACCCTTTAAGGCCGGCTAGACAGTAGCTTACCCGTTGTGGCACTTACGGACAGAGTGGAGGTGGAGGTATAAAGTAGGAAGCAACGACGTCAGAAGTAGACAAGTAGTATTCCAAGCATACATGTTTAGAGGTATAGCATCAGTATCAAGAACATTCTCAACAAGCTCAAGGTGAGTCAACCACAGCAATAAGAGCTGATATTAGATCCAACATGAAAGTCATTCCGTATCAAGTTAGAAAAGCCGATAATTGGATGTACCTCGTCATTGACGATGCTACAAAAGAAGCAGCAGTAGTAGATCCATGGGACCACGAGCAGATGTCGGACAAGGTCAAGGAGGCTGGTGTTAAGGTATGTTTCTATCAGTCTAGATGCGAAGCTGATAGGTAGGTGACGAGTCTAATTACGACCCATCATCATCAAGATCATTCGGGTGGTAATGAGGGTTTTGTGAGTCCTTGTTCATCTCTGATCGATGAGGGTGAGCTGATATAGCAGCTAGCTTCCAACTCTGGTGTCAAAGCCTACGGAGGCTCAAAGAAAGCTCCTGGAACTGATACGATCGTGAAAGACGGAGATACTTTCAAGATTGGAGAGAATATCAATGTCAAGTATGTCCTACGTCTAGACAGAGAGTGAAGCTGGAGCTAATAACAGATGCCTAGCGACACCATGCCATACTCAAGATTCGATTTGTTTCTACCTCGAAGATACCAAAACAAATCAAAGAGGTGTATTTACAGGAGATACCTTATTCCTAGCTGGATGTGGTCGATTCTTCGAAGGAACACCCACGGAAATGCACGCTGCTCTTACCAAATTGGGGGGATTGCCTGAAGATACTCTAGTTTGGAATGGACATGAATATACTAAAGGAAGTGTTAAATTTGGATTGAAGATTGAACCTGAAAATAAGGAGTTGCAGGGGTACGTCCTCTGTTCGATCGTTGTATGAATTGAAAGCTGATGGATAGACTGATGAAGAAAGCAGAAGGGGATAGTTGTACTACTGGTAAATCTACTATTGGAGATGAGAAGACTTGGAACGTGTTCATGAGGCTCGACACCCCCGAGGCAAAGTAAGTCTCGTCCCAATCACCCTCTTGATTTGACTGGAGAATGAGTCAAGAGCGAGATTGCTGACGGTCCAGGAAAGCTACTGGCGAGACTGAGCCTGTCAAAGTAATGGCCAAATTACGAGAACTTAAGAACAACATGTAAGCAATGAGCTGCTCAGGGGTCACAGGCCGGTACGAAAACAGAAAGTAAAGTAAGTAGTCGGAGTCATCATGCAGGATTTGACATCGATCCTGCGAGCCGGCGGGAACAGTCTACATGTTTTTGGATGGGTTCTACTGTTAAAGCTTGGAGAGCTCTCCCCGCAGCGAATTTACCAACAGGATACATTGCTCGTGGCACCATGCCATCCATTCATTTAGCTCCTCGACACCCACTTGAAAGGTTGCGAAAAACGGGCAACATCAGAGCCTCTCGAGCTCCTTTGAACATATGGAACTTTTCCCAGCTCGGCCTTCGAGTCGCAGGCCATATGAACTTGTTGATTTAAACTGATCTGCTCCCTGAATCCACTCTCACTCATTATCTACTCGCAACCTACATTGTCACCACAGTATACTTCAGACTTCACCACTACAAATGTCATATCCTGACCCCTCCTCCCAACTCCTGGGGGAGTTATGGAAATCGATACCTGACCCCTCTGTCCAACCGACATTGGGAGAGGATTGGAACCCGATAGCAGACGATGTCGGCTCCTCGGGATCTTCACATCGCCAGACAGACCGTTCTGATCATAGTCCTTCTCCTCCACAATCCCACCGCGCCTCTGTAACTCCGAATCAATCCGGATTTTCACATCGTCAGACGACCTTTGATCGCAGTCCTTCACCACCACCCGCCTCTGTAACCTCGAATCAATCGGGATTTTCATATCGCCAGACAACCTTTGATCACAGTCCTTCACCTGCACAATCCTACCGAGCCTCCGTGATCCTAGATCAACCGAGATATTTAGATCGCCAGACAACCCGTTCTGACCACAGTCCTACACCTCCACCGTCCTACCTCGCATCCGTTACCCCGAATCAACCGCGATATTCACATCGTCACCCGGCCCGTTCTGAATACAGTCCTTCACCTTCACCACCCTACAGCGCCCGTGTAAACTCGAATCAACCGCTCCACAATAGGTCAGATGGTTCCGTATCCGAAGCCTCCTCCCCGCTTGACGTCCTCTCAAGACCTCGGGGCGGCAAGGTTGCGATCAGAAAGAATGTACAGTTCTACAAAAACGGCGCCGAATGGACTGTGAACAACCGGGAATTCTACGCGTCTGGCTGGAGGTACCTGGGGGAGCCGACCAGAGCCGAAATGACCCTGACATATGGCCCGAACGGCGCCCTGATTGAGTCTGAGACTACCGTCTTCGTTCCAGATTATCGCGAAGATGCCCCTGAGGGCGACCGCTTTGGAACCACTTTTAACTTAGCATCCGTCGGTAGGTATGTCCACGCTTCGATAGGCCATAAGACGGTGACGATCTGGGGAGGAGGTGCGATCGAGAGGCAAGTGGCTGGTGAAGATCGAGTGAAAGCCACGCATGCTGTAAAACAGGGTTTCTGGTACCCATTCATAGCAGTCCCGCACTCCGACGCTAGCCCTAGTGCGATAGTCATTACTCCGTACAGAAGCAGATTGTTGAAGCCTATTCTTATGCGAATGTAGAACGTAGATAAGGTGATAGAGGTTTCAAGTTTTTCATGCTGGTCCAACATGTCGAGTTCCTTACTCATCGCTCAGAATGCCGGGCACCCCTTCCAATTCATGGGTTTGCAGAGTTCGGAATTCTCCCCACTTCAGCTTGTTCCACTGTTTTTCCACCCATATCTTTTCTCGCACGATGAGTCAAGAGTCGATTCGTGGTCCACGCCCTACTTTGTTAGCTCTAAGCAGCCTCAAGCAACAGTACCGATTCACATTCGATACACTGCTTCATTACGGATCGCATGGATTATCGGGCTCGAGCACCTGATTTACATACATACGCATTATACACCATATAACCATTCAACGTCCTTCTCGCCCGGCAAGCTGAGTCCTAATTCGAAGGCATCAGGTGCGAGGCTGTTGCCACTATCCCCTCTGCTTTCGCGTTTCGACGCCTGGCTGAATCGACCTGCCTTTCCAGTTCCCTGTTAATTAGCGCCATTCCCCATCGGCTTGCATGATCAGAGACAGGAAGACGAAGTTGAAAGGGACAGGAGTGGTCTCAAGGGAGAGAAGAGAGAAGAGAGAAAGATAGTGAAGACTCACCGAACCTGACCCTCCAACTGAAGAGCCCTCTCCTTCCCACCCTGTTTCTCAGTCTTGATCTTCTCCCCAGCAACTCTTAATCTATTCTCATATTCCCTAACCCTGGCTTCCCATTTATCTTCCGCTTTACCCGCTTTCGATTGTATTTCAGCAAGTTTGGCTTCTAGCATTGCTAATTGATTACTCGAGTGATTTGCGCGTTTCTCGGCGGATAAGGCTCGGTCTGTTAGGGTTTTGATTTGGGCAGTATCGTTTAGGGAGTGGGTTGAGGTTGTTGAGGTCAGTTGGCGGTTCAGGTCGGATGTTCGCGACTGGGTGTTAGTCAAGTCTTTGAGCTTGCGAAATGTCCGACAAGAGAAGGTGCTGTGCCAGAATGGCGATGTGTGTATCGGGAGTGGGATTGATGAGAATAGCAGGGAGACATACCTTGGCAGCCTCCAGCTCTCCCTCTTTGATAGCATACTTGGCTTTCCACTGTAACTTATGAGCTTCCAACTTCCTCAACGACGCCTCGAATTGATCGAGTGTACGCCATTTCTGGTCAAGTTGTTTCTTGAGCAGACTATCATCAGCGACACTCTCCGTTTCGGACTCTTCTTTCTCTGTCCCGTAGGCAGAGAATGAAGAAGAGGGACGGCAACTCACGTCATACGCTGTTCAACGGATTGTTCAGTCTCTTTGACCTTCTTCTCAAATTCCACCCGTACAGATCCAACCGCTTTAAGTCGAACTAACAGTGTATCCCTAAACGTCCCGAAATTGGCAGGTGGAGAAGTATCTTTTGATCCGAGGAACTTGTTGATATCCATAAACACCTTCAATAACAATTCTGATCGTTCTCGAGATGATTGTTCTGATTGTTTTTGGAGTGTTATCCTCTCTTGTTGAGTTTCCGTTAAGAGCGGTTCGACCTCGGAGAGTCGGTCTCGAAGTTGGGAAGCGTCTTTCTCGTGTCGCCTTGCCGACTATGCGTTAGCTATGCCCTCGCAGTCGAGAAACCGTAGCTTACCTTGGATACCTCGTCCAACTTGTCGGAGAGGTTTAGTCGACCTTGCCTTTCGGATGATAATCTGTTCTCCAGATCTCTCTGTTTGTCCATCTAGGTGGTTAGCGTGGTCACTTCTCTGGTTGACGAGAGAGAGAAGAGGCCACATGGCAACCCACCACAGGCCAGGAAAAAGGATTAGAGGTTGAACCGGGGACTCACCATCTGAGCAACCTCCAAATCCCTCTTTGTCAAATCCCTCCTAGCCGCCTCTAATTGATCTTCAGCATTCATCAAATCCCTCTTCACCCTCTCAATCTCCAACTCCAATGAGAATCGATCAGAAGTATGTTCATCTCCTAATTTACGTCTCTCATCTTCCAATCCTCTTAGGGCAGATTGGACTGATGATAGGTCTTTGTCTCGAAGAGCGACTCGTTCACGAGCTGATTCGACTTCTGCAGCTAGACGGGCGTGGACCTGATATCAGCGCTACTTCTTCGTACTCGACCAAGTCAGGGTGGTAAACGGCCTATCGGCCTGACGACGTACCTGGTCACGATCCTCCAAAACCCTCCTGTGCCTGTCATCCATCTCTTGCAAATCCCTCTTCAACCCCTCCCTATCTTCCCTCCTACCATTCTCCTCCCTCTTGACCTTCGCAAGCGCATCATCCCTCTCACTCTGTAATGCCTTCCTAGCATCTTTCAGAGCATTTACGAGGTTCTCATAATGTGATTTAGCAGATTCGAAAGCTTGATCTGCAGATTGCAAGTCATTGACTAGATCATTCTCGCGAGCTTGATGTTCGTCCAGTTCTTCTTCGAGTTCGTATACCCTCTGACCTAGTGCCTCGATTTCTCGGTTTGCTGCTATTAGGTCGGCATCCTTTTCGGCGTTATCGCGGTCGATGTTTTTTAGCGTGACTTCCAGTTTATCGTGAGTCTCGCCCTGGGCTGCCTGGAGCTCGTTTACTCGGTCGGTGGCTATTGCTAGTTCTTCCTCGCGGTCGATGAGGGTTTCGCGGAGTTCCTTGAGATCTTGCTCGCGACTCTCGAGTACCTGGTATCAGTCCCGTAATTCCTTACTTCGCGTTCGTCTCCTAGACTCCCGGTCCTATCGCGGCTTCATGTCTTCTTCCCGGCTACTCTGCTCCTGGCACGTATTCTTCGTCTCTCTTTCCTGCTTTTTTACGTCTCGGATTCCCCATCCGTACACGACTGCTCGGGAACCCCACGATGTATCAGAAATGACGGAAGACTCACATCTTTCAGTTCCTCGACCTGAGCCCTAGCTTCCCCAACCTCATCCCTCCACTCATCAGCAACCATCTCCAATTCTTTCTCATGTTCCCTCATCTTCCCATCTAATTCCCTATTGAGATCTTCGATCTCCTGATCACGAGAATCAAGATCGAGTTGGGTAGCTGCTAATTTATCTTGGAGTAGGTTGATTTGCTGATCATTAGCTTATTCACTAAAGGCGGGAACGCACATCTTGGAGTTCTTGTTCATTTCCTCCTTCTTGTTTTGCGCGTTCTAATTCCTGTTCATCAGCACACATTTGTCATCAGAATCTGAGGGCTTACTTCTTCCAGATCCGCAATCTGCCTGTGCAGAGCATCTTCCTGCTCCTTCCCCAACCCCTTGGTCCCGCTTTGTAATTTCTCAACCTCCTCTTGAGCCCTATCAACCTCGTCCCGAAGCTTATCGACCTCCGCAGCCTGATCTTCTGCGGTAGCTTTCATCTCCTCCTCCAGCTCCTCACATCGCTGTCTCCAAGCTGCCTCGCCCTGTTCCACTTCATCCAGCTGTGTCCTCAGCGTCGACAAGTCGCCTTTTCCAGATTCATACTCCCTGACTACGGTCTCCAGTTTCTTACGGCGGTCTTTCTCTTCCCGCCATAGTCTCTCTAGCTCTTGTGCTTGGCCGTCGCCTTGCGATCGATTTGGGAGTTCATCGAGTTGTCGTTGAAGCTCCTTCATTCCCTTGTCTTGCTGTAGGATGATCTTTTTCAGGCGCTTGATCTCCTTGGCGTAATTGACCATTTCCAATTTCAACTTGACGTTCTCATTGTGCATAGCCCGGAAATGTTCATCTGTCGTATTCGCCAATCGATCTTTCAAGAAATGGTTCTCGAGCTGTAAATTGAATAAATCCTTCTTCATCTGTTCAATTTGCTATCCGTCAGCTCTGTCCATGGACGAGAACACACCTGCTCCTGATCCCTCAAAGTCATTGTTCCAGCGCCAAGATCATTGGCCATACTATGTCTGCCGCTCCTCTTACTAGGTCCACCATGATACGGTGTCTTCGCCTTCGCCCCACGTTGTTTTCCAGGACTGATATTTATGCTTAATGCAGTCAAGACATTTTCCGCATCTTCTTCATCGCTATCTCCTCCGTATCGCTGTTCTAGTGCGTCTATGTCGGAGCGAGAGGAATTTGTGCTGGTTGAGCGGAGCATGCGGCGTCGCGCGCCGGGTGAATTGTCATCTGGTAACGCGGAATGGGAGGATGTACGGCGGACGGTGGGTGGTGGTGCCAAGCCTGACCCATGCCGGGGCGAGGGGGTCGTGATGGACGCTGAATTTGACGTCTCGGGTGAATCTACAGTCGAAAGTCGAGGTGCTAAACAGTCAGCGATCATAATTCCGAATCACAAGCGGAGATGCGTACCCCTTGAGACAGGCTTGCCTAATCTATCTCGCCTCTCATCTTCGTCTTCTGATCTGAAAGACGATCCCAGCGAGCCCAGAGTGATGTCCGGTAGTGTCCTCCCTATGATTGTTTCATTCGAAACTGAGCCTGATGGAGAGGCTAGCAAGGCGGTGAGCGATGAGGCGGGCATTGTGTGTTTCGGGTGTGAGCGCTTGGATGCCTAATGGCTTCAGTCTGTTCGACTTCCGCCCAATGTTGCCGGTCGCCGAGTTCCGAGCTGAAGTAGCGCCTTATATATCTCGTATCGGCCAAGCTGCCTAGGTGCTGCTCGGGTATGTATGTCCCGTCGCCCTACACGTCGGTATGATTATTATAGTTGTTGACAATCTTGACTGTTGACAATCTTGACTGTTGATGAATTGACTTCATTGATTTAGACGCGTCCTTTATCGATTTACCAAATTAGGTAATTCTTGTGCACTACCTTTCAGTCAACCGTCCGGAAATTTCAGATCAAGCTACATATCTCGTACAAGATCGATAATGGCTGCTCAAGCTGGTACTGCAAGCATGACCACAGGTAGTCAGAAGGCAGGACCATCTCGACTTCCGTTCGATCCGGACTCACCATTGTTTGTGGCTCAGATGACACTTGTTTCTGGTACGTCTTGTTCAGCCCACTGGGCATGAACTGATTGGTAGCGGTTCTTGGAGCTGGAACCGGGGCCTCGATCGGTGTCGTCAAGTCTCACAATCCATTTGCATTAGCTACAGGAATGGGGATCAATTGTGGTCTAGCGGGTCTGACGTTCTTCGGTCAGTGATACAGTGCTGTAACTCGGAGGGAGCTGACGAACAGGAATGAGAGAATACCTAGTCAGCCCGACCCTGTATCTCCTGCGGCAAGAAGGGATGAGCGATAAAGCGAGAGGGAAGATGCCGGCCAATGAGACTCTGACCGATGTCAGATTTGAACGAGTAGTGGACTCAGCTATAGCCGGTGTTCTTGCTGGTGGTACTCTTTCGGGATTCTTGCGTACGTCCCGGTGTCCCTTGAGAGACATGAGCTAGACTGACAATCAGGTGGGAAAGCCACAATACCCCGTGCCGGTTTCACCGCCGGAATCGTGACTTC
>Ga0265798_10009347_pt1 | contig 12276 bp, 10 predicted proteins | sample P3T30metagenome_FD_192430 | JGI IMG/M metagenome (GOLD analysis project Ga0265798, IMG submission 192430) | Plant litter microbial communities from East Loma Ridge, Irvine, California - P3 T30 | ecosystem: Environmental > Terrestrial > Plant litter > Unclassified | place: USA: California...
GTGGCCGCACGACGGAGAGCATCGTCAACCAGTACCTGGAAACGGTGCGCCCGATGCACAAGCAGTTCATCGAGCCGACCAAGCGCCACGCCGACGTGATCCTGCCGCACGGCGCCAACGGCCCGGCCGTCGACGTCATCACCACCAAGGTGGCAAGCGTCATCGGCCAGCTCAAGCGCCCCTGATCGTTCCGGCAAGCGCGCGCTCGCGCCAGGCGCCCGGATTCACGCCCGACCATTCGCGAAAGGCATGCGTGAACGCGCTCTGCTCCTGGTAGCCGAGCAGGAAGGCGATGTCGGCCAGCGACAGGCCGCGCTGGCGCAGGTAGTCCTGGGCCAGCGCATAGCGCGCCGCGTCCAGCACCTGCTGGAAACTGGCGCCGGCGTCCGACAGTTTCCGCTGCATGGTGCGCGCGGACAGTCCCAGTTCCCCGGCGATGCTGCCCAGGCGGACACGGTCCTTGGCCAGGTTGCGGATCACGGCCGCGCGCACGTCGGCGACGATGCCATGGCCTTCGCGCGCGTCTTCACGCGCATCATTCCGTTCCTGTAACAAGCGTTCGGCGTGCTGCTGCAGCACCGGGTACATGCCGGCATCGGCGTTCGGCACCGGCATCGCCAGCAGCGCCGCATCGAAGCAGGCCAGGTGCGCAGGCGCGCCGAATGCCGGCACCGTCCCCAATACCCGTTCATACTCGCCTGGATCGGCATCGCTCGCGTGCGCGAAGGCCAGGCGCCGCGGCGCCAGCGGCCGCCCGGCCAGCCAGGAACCGAAGGTGCGGATGCCGGCGAACACGCTCTCGGCCAGATGCCGCGTGGCGTCCGGAAAATGGCTGGTCCAGGTATAGCAGGCCAGGCCGCTGCCGTCGTCGGCTTCCAGGTGCGAGCGGCCCAGGTCATGGGCCAGCTGTTCGTAGCGCTGCGTCTGTTCGATGGCCTGGGCGAAATTCGCGCAGGCCAGCAGGATCAGGCCGTAGACGCTGTAGGCGCCCAGCCGCATGCGTTCGCCCACGTGCAGGCCGAAGTGCGCATCGCCAGTCAGTTCCGCCCCGATCGCCAGCAGGGCGACGTAGTCCCGTGCCGCCAGCGAATCCGGCAGCGGGTCGAGCGGCATGGTCAGTCCGGCCGCCTGCGCCAGGGACCCGGCGTCGATGCCGCGCGCGGCCGCCGTCTCCAGCAGGGGCTGCAGGTAGGAACCGGTAACCCGGGCCGGCATGGGTTGATTCGTCGGTGGCATCTTCGAACAAGCGCTTGGCATGAATCCGCAATACATCGGGAGGCGATTGGCTTATCTTCTTGCAAAGTGTAAATAAATGCAATGGGAGAGCCATGAGGCGATGGAACGGTTGGGGAGATGATGCGATCGAGGTGCCGGTCGGCGAGGGCGCGCTGCGCTTCCTCGCGGAGCGGCTGGGGCCGGGCACGGGGCCGCCCGATGCGGCTTTCGACGCGGTGTGCGCCCAGCTGGCGCCTTCGCGCCTGCCGCCGCATCCGCTGGTGGATATCAGGCCTGCCGTGCGGTTGACCCACGCGCTGGGCCAGAGCCTGCAGGACTGGCTGCGGCTGCGTTATGGCCGCGTCGACGCGGCGCCGGATGGCGTGGCCTTCCCGGAAAGCGCGGAGGAGGTGCGCGAGCTGATTCGCTTTGCCCTTCAACATGGCGCCGCGGTCGTGCCCTACGGCGGCGGCACCAGCGTCTGCGGCCACCTGGATGCGGCGCGGGACAGGCCCACGCTGTCGGTCGACACGCGCCGCCTGCGCGCCATGACGAATCTCGACCGCGAATCCCTGCTGGCGACCTTCGGCGCCGGCGTGGCCGGCCCGGACCTGGAAGCCCAGCTGCGCGCGCATGGCTACACGCTCGGCCACTTCCCGCAATCCTTCGAATACTCGACGCTGGGCGGCTGGGTCGTCACGCGTTCGTCCGGCCAGCAGTCGCTGCGCTACGGCCGTATCGAGCAGCTGTTCGCCGGCGGCCGCATGGAAACGCCGCAGGGCCGGCTCGAGATTCCGAGCTTCCCGGCGTCCGCCGCCGGTCCCGACCTGCGCGAGCTGGTGCTGGGTTCCGAAGGCCGGATGGGCATCCTGCTTGATGCGACGGTGCGCATCAGCCCTCTGCCGGACTTCGAAGCCTTCCATGCCGTGTTCCTGCCGGACTGGGAGCGCGCCGAACTGGCCGTGCGCAGGATCGTGCAGGCGCGGCTCGGGCTGTCGATGCTGCGCCTGTCGAACGCGGTGGAGACGGCGACCATGTTGACGCTCGCCGGCCATCCCAGGCAGGTCGCGCTGCTCGAAACCCTGCTGCGCCTGCGCGGCGCCGGCGAGGGCAAGTGCATGCTGCTGGTCGGGGCCAGCGGTGCGAAGGCGCAGGCGCGCGCGGCGCTGGCCGCGGCCCTGAAGATCGCGCGGCGCCACGGCGGGGTCCATGCCGGCCGCGGCCTGGGCGAGCGCTGGAAGAGGAACCGCTTCCGCAACGTCTACCTGCGCAACGCGGCCTGGGCCCACGGTTACGCCATCGACACCGTCGAGACGGCCCTCGACTGGCCGCACGTGACGCCGGCGATGCGCGCAATCGAACAGGCTGCCCACGATGCGCTGGCGGCAGAGGACGAACAGGTGCACGCCTACACCCATTTGTCGCACCTGTATGTCCAGGGTGCCAGCGTCTACACGACCTTCATCTGGCGCCTTGCCGGCAACTTCGATGCCGACCTGGCGCGCTGGCGCCGCTTGAAGACCGCGGTGTCGGAAGCGATTGTCGTCAGCGGCGGCACCATCAGCCACCAGCATGGCGTCGGCCTCGATCACGCGCCCTGGCTGGGCGCGGAAAAGGGCCGGCTCGGCATGCAGGCGCTGGGCGCACTGTTCCGCCAGTTCGACCCCGAGGGCTGCATGAATCCAGGGAAGCTGCTGACACCATGAACGCACTCTGGCGGCGGGACGGGCGCGCCGAACTGCCCGGCTTGATGGAAAAGGAATGGGACCTGCTGGTGATCGGCGGCGGCATCACCGGCGCCGGCATCCTGCTGGAAGCGGCGCGGAGGGGACTGAAGGCGCTGCTGGTCGAACGGCGCGACTTCGCCTGGGGCACATCGAGCCGCTCCTCGAAGCTGGTGCACGGCGGCCTGCGCTACCTGAAGGATGGCCACCTGCATCTGACGCGCGAATCCGTGCGCGAGCGCGAAAGCCTGCTGCGCGACGCGCCCGGCCTGGTCGAGCCGCAGGGTTTCGCCTTTGCCCACTACGAGGGCCAGCGCGGGCGCCGCAGTTTTCTCGCCGGCCTGGCGGTCTACGACCTGCTGGGCGGACGGCGCGAACGGCACTGGTTGACGAAGGACGCGTTCCTGGAGCGGGCGCCGAATGTCGCGCACGCAAACCTGGCTGGCGGCATCGTCTACACCGACGCCAAGACCGACGACGCCCGCCTGGTGCTGCGCGTGCTGGGCGAAGCGATGGCGCATGGCGCCGCCGCGCTGAATTACGTGGGCGCGCGTTCGCTGCTGCGGGACGGTAGCCGGGTGACCGGCGCAGTGTTGCAGGATGGCGTAGACAGCGCCACGTATGCGCTGAAGGCGCGCGTGACGGTCGACGCCACCGGCGCCTGGTCCGGCGCCCTGCACGGAAAAGGTCCGCGCCTGCGCCCGCTGCGCGGCAGCCACCTGATCCTGCCGGCCTGGCGCCTGCCGCTTTCCCAGGCCGTGAGCCTGATGCATCCGCAGGACGGGCGGCCGGTGTTCGCCTATCCGTGGGAAGGCACGACCCTGGTCGGCACCACCGACCTCGATCATGCGCAGCCGATGGACCAGGAAGCCCGCATCACGCGCGCCGAACTCGATTACCTGCTGGCGGCCCTGCAGGCGCAGTTCCCGCAGCTCGGCATCGTCGAAAACGACGTGCTGGCGACCTATGCCGGCGTGCGCCCGGTGATCGCCGGCGGCCACGCGGATGCCTCGCGCGAGGCGCGCGAACACAGCGTCTGGAGCGAGGACGGCCTGGTGGCGGTGGCCGGCGGCAAGCTGACCACCTTCCGTGCGATTGCCCTCGACGCCCTGAAGCAGGTGCGCTCCCAGCTGCCGGACTGGCGTGACGAATTGCGGCCCTGCCGCGTGTTCGCGCCGGCGCCGGCCACGCCGCGCGGCCCGCTGCCGGGCGGCCTGTTGCGGCGCCTGCGCGGCCGGTACGGCGCCTTTGCCGGCGCGCTGCTGGCCGCCGCCGCCGAGGGCGAATGCGAAATCGTCCCCGGTACCGAAACCGCATGGGCCGAGCTGCGCTGGGCCGCGCGCGCGGAAGCAGTGCAGCGCCTCGACGACCTGCTGCTGCGCCGTACCCGCCTGGGCCTGCAGCTGAAGGAAGGGGGCAGGGCACTGCTGCCGCGCATCCGCGCGATCTGCCAGCCGGAGCTGGGCTGGAGCGACGCGCGCTGGGAACGGGAAGAGCAGGATTACGCGGCGCTGTGGCACACCCACTATGGCCTGCCGCAGGAGGAAACAGCATGAGCAGGCAGCCGACCATCCTCGCCATCGACAACGGTACCCAGAGCGTGCGCGCACTGCTGTTCGACCTGCAGGGGAATATCGTCGCCAAATCCCAGGTCATGCTGGAGGCTTATTTTTCGAACCAGCCCGGCTGGGCCGAACACGACCCCGACGATTACTGGGCCGCGCTGTGCAAGGCCTGCCAGGGCCTGTGGGCCCAGCCCGGCGCCGACAAGGCGGCGGTGCAGGGCGTGGCCGTGACCACCCAGCGCGGCACCGTGGTCAGCCTGGACAAGGACGGCCGGCCGCTGCGCCCGGCCATCACCTGGCTCGACCAGCGCAGGACAAGCGTGTATCCGCCCATCGCCTGGTGGTGGCAGGCGGCCTTCAGGCTGGCACGCGTCGACGGCACCATCGATTACTTCCGCGGCGAGGCCGAGATCAACTGGATCAAGGCGCACCAGCCCGAGGTCTGGGCCGCGACCGACAAGTTCCTGCTGCTGTCCGGCTACCTCAACTGGCGTTTGTGCGGGCGCTTCGCGGATTCCAGCGGTTCGCAGGTCGCCTACCTGCCCTTCGACTACAAGCGCCGCCGCTGGGCTGCGCGCCACGACTGGAAGTGGCAGGCGCTGGCGGTCGAGCCGCACATGCTGCCGGAGCTGGTGGAGCCGGGCGAGCGCCTGGGCAGCATCTCGGCGCAGGCGTCCGCAGATACCGGCATCCCGCAGGGCCTGCCGCTATTGGCGGCCGCCGCCGACAAGGCCTGCGAGGTGATCGGCGCCGGCTGCCGCGAGCCCCATGTCGGCTGCCTGAGCTACGGCACCACGGCCACCATCAACACCACCAGCACGCGCTATACCGAGGTCACGCCCTTCATTCCGCCTTACCCGGCGGCGATCCCCGGCACCTACAGCAACGAGGTGCAGGTCTTCCGCGGCTACTGGATGGTCAACTGGTTCAAGGAGCAGTTCGGCCACCACGAGCAGACGCGCGCCCTGCTCGAAGACGTCGCGCCCGAGCAGCTGTTCGACCGCATGGCCAGCAGCGTGCCGCCCGGTTCGATGGGCCTGATGCTGCAGCCTTACTGGACGCCCGGCATCCGCGTACCCGGCCGGGAAGCCAAGGGCGGCATCATTGGCTTCGGCGACGTCCACACCCGCGCCCACGTTTACCGCGCCATCCTCGAAGGGCTGGCCTACGCGCTGCGCGAAGGGAAGGAGCGGATCGAGAAGCGCGGCGGGGTCGCGATCACCGAGCTGCGCGTGTCCGGCGGCGGCTCGCAGAGCGACTGCGCGATGCAGCTGACGGCCGACATCTTCGGGCTGCCGACCGCGCGCCCGCACGTGTACGAGACCTCGGGCCTGGGTGCGGCCATCGACGCCGCCGTCGGGCTCGGGCTGCACCGCGACTTCGATGCCGCGGTGGCGGCGATGACGCGGGTGGGAAGGGTGTTCGAGCCGGTGCCCGAGCACCAGCGGATCTACGACCGTTTATACCGGCAGGTGTACCGGAAGATGTACCGGCAGTTGCAGCCGCTGTACCGGGATATTGCGGAGATTACGGGCTACCCGCGGCAGCTCTGATCACATCATCGCAGCATTGCGCACGGCATCCCAGGCCGCGCCCACCAGCGCGCTCTCGACCCGGTTGCGGCCGCCGCCCTTGGCCGCGTACATGGCGCGGTCGGCGCACACGAACAGCTGGTCGATCTGGTCGAGCTGGGTCGGGACGATGGTGGCGACGCCTACCGAGACCGTGATGTAGGGCGACGTCGGCGAGCGCGGATTCGGCAGGTGCAGGGCCTCGACGGTGGTGCGGATGGCTTCCGCCAGGCGCGCCGCCGCCGCGCCGGGGGTCTCGGCGAACAGCAGCACGAATTCCTCGCCGCCGTAGCGCGCCGCCAGGTCGGTCGGGCGCAGCGCATGCGCTTCGAGCGCCTGCGCGACCTTCTGCAGGCAGAGGTCGCCGGCGGCGTGGCCGAGGGTGTCGTTGTACAGCTTGAAGTGGTCGACGTCGAGCACGACCAGCGACAGCGGCTGGGCGTTGCGGATTGCGCGCTGCCATTCCTTTTCCAGGAAGGCGTCGAAGTGGCGCCGGTTGGCGATCTTGGTCAGCGGGTCCAGCATGGCCGCGCGCTGCAGCGCATCCTCGGACTGCTTGTGGTGGGTGATGTCGTGCAGCAGGGCGACGAACAGGCCGTCGGCCGCGTGCATCGGCGTCATCGTCAGGTCCATCGCGCGCAGGCCGCCGTCGCGGTGGCGGATCAGCACCTCGCGGGTGCCGTGGCCGATCGCTTCCATCGCGCTGCAGCCGTCGGCGTAGCTGTCCTGCTGGGCCACCAGGTCGGCCAGCGAGCGGCCCACGAGCTGCTCGGCCGCATAGCCGAGGTAGCGGTCGCAGGACGGGTTGGCGTACTGGATGCGGCCGCAGCGCTCGACGATCAGGAGGCCCTGGTCCATGCTGTCGACGATCATGCGCAGGCGGTCGGCCTGTTCCTTCTGGGCGTCGCTGCCGCTGGACAGGCGCAGCTGGGCGCGCACGCGCGCGCAGACTTCTTCCATGCGCAGCGGCTTGGGGATGTAGTCGGCGGCGCCGATGTCGAAACCGGCGACGATGTCCTCGGTTTCGCCGCGCGCGCTCATGAAGATCACCGGGATGCCGGACGTGGCCGGCTGGGCTTTCAGGCGGCGGCAGGTTTCCAGGCCGTCGAGGCCGGGCATGACGACGTCGAGCAGCACCAGGTCGGGCTGGATGCGCTGGGCGATCTCGAGGGCGCGTTCACCGGAGGTGGCGATGAAGGTCTGGTAGCCCTGGCGCAGCATCATCGCGCGCAGCAGCGAAATATTGTCCGGCGCGTCGTCGACGATGAGGATGGCAGGCTTGCGGGGCGCGGCGAGCTCCGCGCTGGCTGGGATGGTCATACTGTGCCTTGTGAGGGCTGCACGATGTTTGTTCGTTCAAAATCATACAGCCTTGCGCACCATCAGAGGGCAAGTATTGCTTGTTTGGCAGAAAAATCTGTGACTTTGGCGCAACTTTTGGTTGCACCGGGAAAACGAAGAGTTACATGGCGCGGTGCCGCAAGTAACAAATGCGGCACCGGCAAGGCGCGGACCGGACGGCCCGCGCGATGGAATTACAGCTGGTCCTTGATCAGCTTGCCCAGCACGGCGATGCCCTCACGGATGCGCTCCGGCGGCACGGTCACGAAGGACAGGCGCAGCGTGTTGGTGGCCGGATCGTTGGCGTAGAAGGGCGCGCCCGGCACGAAGGCCACCCGGGCGGCGATCGCCTGGTCGAGCAGTGCGGTGGCGTCGATGTGCTTCGGCAGGTCGACCCAGATGAACATGCCGCCTTCCGGACGGGTCCAGGTCACGCCTTCCGGGAAATGCTCGTCCATCGCGTCCAGCATCACCTGGCACTGGTTGGCGTACAGGCTGCGGATGGTCGGGATGTGCTCCTGCAGGAAGCCGTCCTTGACCACCTCGTGCACGACCATCTGGGTCAGCTGGGCGGTATGAAGGTCGGCGGCCTGCTTGGCCAGTTCGAGGCGGCGCACCAGCGGCAGCGGGGCGCACACATAGCCGAGGCGGATGCCCGGGGTCAGCACCTTCGAGAAGGAGCCCATGTAGATCACGCCGTCCGGGTTCATGTTCAGCATGCGCGGCATCGGCTCGCCCTTGTACGACAGCGCGCCGTAAGGATCGTCTTCGATCAGCGGCAGGCCGAGGCGAGCGCAGGTTTCGACCAGTTCGCGCCGGCGCTCGATCGAGAGCGAGCGGCCGGTCGGGTTCTGGAAGTTCGGCAGCGCGTACAGCAGGCGCGCGCCCTCGGCCAGACCTTCGAGCGAGGACGGCACCAGGCCGTGGTCGTCGGTCTCGACCGAGTGGAAATCGGGGCGGTACACCGAGAACGCCTGCAGGGCGCCGAGGTAGCTCGGGGTTTCGACCAGCACTTTGCTGCCTTCGTCGATCAGTACCTTGCCCAGCAGGTCGAGCGCCTGCTGCGAGCCGGACACCATCAGGATCTGCTCGGGCAGGATCTTGCAGTCGGGCGTGGACAGGTATCCCGCAATCCATTCGCGCAGTGGAGCGTAGCCGTCGGTCGGGCCGTACTGGAGGGCCTGTTTGCCGGTTTCGAGCAGCACCTTGTCGTAGGCCGCACGCATGCGCTCGACCGGGAAGGTGGCCGGCGAAGGCAGGCCGCCGGCGAAGGAGATGATCTCCGGACGCTGGGTAATCTTCAGGATTTCGCGGATCGCCGAGCTTTGCAGCTGCTGCGCGCGTTCCGAAAACTGCCACTGGATGGGATTGGGATTTTCGATTTTCATACTGGTCTCACAGGAAGGACGGCTGGGATGCGTCGGCCATTATAAAGCACGCGGGTAGGCGGCTTCGCTAAATGGGGCGCACCTTGTGGGTTCGCCCCAGTTGTAGGGTGGGCACGGGGTGCCCACCCTACGTTATTACGCTACTTCCACAATCATTTCGATCTCGACGCAGGTACCGCGCGGCAGCGAAGCCACGCCGAAGGCCGAGCGGGCGTGCTTGCCGGCGTCGCCGAACACTTCGCCCAGCAGTTCCGAGCAGCCGTTGGTGACCAGGTGCTGCTCGTTGTATTCCGGGGTCGAAGCGACCAGGCTCATCACCTTGACGATGCGCTTCACGCGGCCCAGGTCGCCGCCGACGGCTTCCTGCAGGGTGCCCAGCAGGTCGATCGCGACCGAGCGCGCGGCGGCCTGGCCGTCGGCGGTGGTCTTGTCCTTGCCGAGGATGCCGGCGTTCGGCGAACCATCGGCATTCTTGGCGATGTGGCCGGACAGGAAGACCAGGTTGCCGGTCTGCACGTACATGACGTAGGCGGCGGCCGGGGTGGCCGGCGCGGCGAGGGTGATGTTCAGTTCTTTGAGTTTGTCGTGGACGGACATGGGTTCCCCAGGGGTTGCTTGATCAAGAGCCGGTATTGTACAACCCATTTCTTATCTTTTTACCTGCATCCGGCGCCCGGCAGCCACCACGCCGATGACCGCCAGCGCGAAGCCACCATTGGCTGGGGTCAGCGGCTCGCCCAGCAGCACCCAGGCGCCGCCCAGCGAGAGGAAAGGCTGCACCAGCTGGACCTGGCCGACCCGCGCCACGCCGCCCAGCGCGAGGCCGCGGTACCAGAAGAAAAAGCCGACGATGGTCGAGAACACTGTCGTGTAGCCCAGTCCGAGCCAGGCGCGCGGGCCGACCTCGCCCAGGCGCCCGAATTGCGCGCCCTCGAACACTGCCAGCAGCAGTGCGCAGGGCAGCGCGGCCAGCACCAGCGCCCAGCCGATGGTCTGCTCCCCGCCCATGCTGCGCGCCAGTCGGCCGCCTTCCGCATACCCGACGGCCGCCGACAGCACCGCTGCGAACATCAGCAGGTCGGCCTGCGCGAAATGACCGCCCCCTTGGGCCAGCGCGAAGGCGATCACCAGCGCGGAGCCGAGCAGGGCGCAGGCCCAGAAGCCCTGCGAAGGGCGCTCGTAACCGCGCATGGCCGAGTACAAGGCCGTACACAGCGGCAGAGCGCCGACCAGCACGGCGCCGTGCGAGGCCGGCAGTGAGCGCATGGCCATCGATGTCAGCAGCGGAAAACCGAGGATGCAGCCGAGTGCGACCACGGCCAGCGCCGGCAGGGCCGCACGCGGCGGCCGCGCCACACCCTTCCAGGCCAACCAGGCACCGGCCAGCACGGCGGCGCCAACCGCGCGGGCCAGGGCAACGAACAGCGGGTCGAGTTCGGCCACCGCCATGCGCGTCATCGGCAGCGTCAGGCTGAACAGGGCGACCCCGGCCAGGCCGAGCAGCATGCCGCGGGCCTCGTCATGCGCCGTGTTCAGGGCGAGTGGAACGGTCGTGGTCTGGCTCATGAAACGCCTCCGGTCTGGTGATTGCATCAATACGCGACCATGGCTATGCTAGACCTCATGAGCAGTACAGTACCTATACAGTTATTCGTATAAACCTTCGCACTGTCATGGTGAAATGACCAGCACAATCTTTCAGACGCCGCTGTCCCGGGATGCCGGCGAACCGCTGGCCGACCAGATCGTCCGCGCCGTCGCCGCGCGCATCGACGACAAGCACCTGCGTGCCGGCGCACGCATGCCGTCGATCCGTCAGTTCGCGGGCGCACACGGCGTCTCCCCCTTCACCGTGGTGGCCAGCTATGACCGCCTGGTGGCCCAGGGCTATCTCGAGTCGCGGCGCGGCGCCGGCTTCTTCGTGCGCGAGCGCGCAGGCCTGAACGCGGGACTGCAGACGGCGGCGCTACCGAGGACAGTGGAAGCGCCGAAGCTGGACGTGGTCTGGCTGATCCGCAACCTGTTCCGCCAGGCGCCGGGCGAAGCGACGTCTGCGGCCGGCGTACTGCCCGCGGCCTGGCTGGACGGTCCCGGCATTGCCGGCGCCCTGCGCGCCATCGGCCGCCAGCAGGGCGGGATGCTGCTCAACTACGGCAATCCCTATGGTTACCTGCCGCTGCGCCAGCAGTTGCAGCGCAAGCTCGCCGAACTGGAGATCGAGGCTGCGCCGGAACAGATCGTGACCACGGTCGGCGTGACCCAGGCCCTCGACCTGGTGGCGCGCGAACTGTGCCGGCCCGGCGACACGGTGTTCGTCGACGACCCTGCCTGGTTCCTGATGTTCGGCTCCTTCGCCGCGCTCGGCCTGAAGGTGATCGGCATCCCGCGCCTGGCGGATGGGCCGGACCTGGTCAAGCTGGCGGAACTGGCCACGCTGCACAAGCCGCGCCTGTTCGTCGTCAACTCGGTGCTGCACAACCCCAGCTCCACCTCGCTGTCGGCAGCCAAGGCCTTCCAGGTGCTGCGCATCGCCGAGGAGCATGGCATCACGATCGTCGAGGACGATATCTATTGCGACCTGCACCCCGGACCGGCGGTGCAGCCGGCCACGCGCATGGCGCCGCTCGACCAGCTGCGGCGGGTGGTCTACCTGGGCGGCTTCTCGAAATCGTTGGCCGCCAATTTGCGGGTCGGCTTCATCGCCGCGTCACCCGACCTGGCGCAGCGCCTGGCCGACCGCAAGATGCTGGCGACCCTCACCACCAGCGAACTGGGCGAGCGGGTGGTGTACCGGATCCTGTCGGAAGGCGTGTACCGCAAGCACCTGGAGCGCATCCGCGCGCGCCTGGACGCGGCGCGGCCGCAGGCCATCCGCCGCGTCGAGGCACTGGGCCTGAAGCTGGAAAACCTGCCCTCGGCCGGCATGTTCCTTTGGGTCGATGCGGGGCGCGACACCAGCGTGCTTGCGGCGCAGGCAATGGAACAGGGACTGCTGCTGGCGCCGGGCAGCCTGTTCTCGCCGGATCAACTGCCGTCCACGCGCATGCGGCTGAACGTGGCGGCGCTGGAGGATGCGCGGTTGTGGGACTTCCTCAGCCGCGCAATCGAGAAAACGGGCTAGCGCCGCAGCTTCCCTGCCGGCTCGCGCAGCACGCGCTCGATGAGGGATGCCTCCAGCCGCATGCTCTTCATGAAAGTGCGTGCGGCACGGGCGCCCAGCAGGCGCAGGACGACCTGGGCTTTGTAGATGACGCGGGCGGTCACCGGGTCGCGGCGGGTGTAGGACATCCCGTCGGCGCTGCTGTGGCGGGGATGGTTCATTCGACCAGTCCGCGTGCGACGCCGACCTGGCCGCGGTAGGCATCGAAGATATGGCGCAGCGCGTCCGCCATATTCGTGCTCGGCGCCCATGCGAGATCGTTCTTCGTGTTCTCGATCTTCGGCACGCGGTTCTGCACGTCCTGGTAGCCGG
>Ga0265798_10009349_pt1 | contig 12275 bp, 8 predicted proteins | sample P3T30metagenome_FD_192430 | JGI IMG/M metagenome (GOLD analysis project Ga0265798, IMG submission 192430) | Plant litter microbial communities from East Loma Ridge, Irvine, California - P3 T30 | ecosystem: Environmental > Terrestrial > Plant litter > Unclassified | place: USA: California...
CGAACCGGTCGATCGAACGCAGCATGTGGTCCGCAGGGACATGCCGCTCCAGACTGAAGCTGTAGAACAGCGCTTCCTGCGCTACCGTCCGCTCGCCCATCATCGGCCCGTCTCCGCTCACCTCGCGAAGATTGAATCAGACCACCGACACTACTGCAAGGCCGACTTTTTCAACACAATCGGGCGTAAGCGGAATGACCCCTTGTGGCTTGGCGCTGGCCCTTAGAAGTGACCCAGTCCCGTGAAGATCGCGGTCACCGCGACAACGATGAATATCAAACTGGAAGCCAGCAACGAGGCAGCGAGCCATGGATGGCGCTTCAGGCGCGCTCTTGGCCGAAGTAAAAAGCCTGTCGCGGCTGCGATGATCGTGGCTCCCACTTGGAACGCCTTCCCCGCCGGAGTGACGTTGGCGACCCAGAACGTTGGATAAACCACCGCATAGCAGACAAAGAAAGCCGCAAGCATACCGATCGGGACGAGGATAATCGCGAGGGATACACGAAGAGCGGAAATCATCCAATTACCTCCTGAGCGCGAGCCACGTCCGCAAGTGGGCGAGAGCGGCCGCCCTGCCCTACTGCCGCAAGACCCATTTTCCGACGTTCAGAAGCACCTTCCCGCCTCCCGATAGCTGCCCTTCGTTCATCGCCGCGCTGGCGGCAGGTTCGTGCCCTAATTGTGGTCGCTCGAAGCACTTGGCTGACTTCCCAAGAGCAATCATTCGGAGGGTCCGCAGCGTCTTTGACATCCCGATGTCTTGGAGCGAGGTCCGGCGTGTGCTTACCCATCTTTGATCGGTTTGCCGGATCAGCCCAGCGCCACCAGCCGATCTCCGTCGATCTCGGCCGGCACCAATATTGTCATCGCTGGTTCAAGTCCTAGGGTGAAGTCAAGCAGAGCGGGGTCGCAATGGGTGTGCGCCGCGAGCGCTGTCTCGAACAGCGGCGCACTTTGAACGAGCGGCTTGCGCACGCCGTCAACCGGAATGTCGACCTTGATGCGTAGAAAACCGGTATCCGGCGCGGCGGCGAGACGCAGCCTGCTCGTGGCCCCGTCGCCCATCTTGAGCGTCACCCCGTGCATGATCGACAGGGCGTAGAGCGTCACGAACGTGGCGGTTGCGGCGAACCTGGCTTTGTCGGCGTCGGCCAGCGCGCCTTCGACTACCAAGAGGTCGGCGAGATCGCGATTGAGCCTCGTGTCGTCGAGCGCATATTGCCACATCATGCTGAGCCCGAAGACCTTGAGCAGCTCGGTCTCGCGTGCCTTGAGCGGGCGCTTCGCAGCGAACTTCCTGAGCGCCTTCGAGAAGGTCTGCTCGGCGGTCTGACGCGAAATGCCGAGAAGCTCGCGGATACGATCGTCCGGTATGATGTTGAGGTTGGCGCGGCCTGCTTCCCTGAGATGCTCCACCGTCGGCGGCACGCCATCAAACTGCTTTTGCCACAGACGCGCGCTCGTTTGCATGTCGTTGGCGCGATCGAGGCTGAACCCGGCATCGCGTTCGGCCCTATGCGCCGCAAAATTGCCGACCTCGCGCACGCTCCCGCGCCCGGGTCTGTCGTTGCGGAGATCCGAGAAGAGTCGGGCAAGGTCTTCGGTACGGCGCTCGCCGCGCAGCAGCCGCGCGACCCGGCGCTTATGGTCTTCGAACAACATGGTCCAAGCTTAGCCAGCGTGGTCTGTTATGCCAACCGAACCCATAAAGTGCGTCGATAGCCTTGACCCACGGTCGAACTCAGGTGGTCGCCATCTCGGCCGCCCGGAGTGATGGCCAAGTCATGAGGATTTCCTCGCCATGTTTGCGTCGGGCCCGCGCGCCGGCGAGCTTTTCTGGGAGGAGCCTTTCGCGAACTCGAACCATTGCGGGCCGCTCGCGTCAGGTCCGGCCGCTTTCTGGGATGGCGCGGTTGCTGGCAACGCCCCCCGAGACTAGCCTTCCTGCCTGGAGGAATGTTATGACGTGGCTGCGCAAATTGCTGGGGTTGAACGCAGCTGCCGATCGGGCCGGGCCGCCGCGTCGCGCTGAGGCCCAGCCTGCGCCACCACCGCCGGCGCGCGTCGCAATCAAGCATTATGGTGGCCGCATCGTCTCGGCGCGGTCGATCGATTTCACCGGCCAGTTCGCGGAGTCACGCAACAAGCGCTTCACCCTGCTCTGGCAGGACTGCGCCTGGATCAATGAGACGCCCCGGAGCGGCCGCTTCATCCTGCTCGATGACGGCATGGTGATCCTGGACCGCCGGATGGCGCGGCCGCAGGACGGCAAGGTTGCGAATAATGGCGTCTTCATCCTCCACGATTGGGGCGCGAGCGATGTGCTTGCCGGCACCTTCCATGCCTTCGCCGCGGACGGCCGCGAGATCCTGTCTCGCGCGTTTGACGCCAATTTGCTCAACAACGGGTTGTCCAAGGACGGCACCCTCGCGGTTTGCCAGACGTGCAACGCACCGGGTTCGTCGGAGAGTTCGGTGCTGGGCGTGTTCGACCTTGCCGAAGGGCGCGAAATTGCCTGCTGGCAGCCTGAGTCCGGATGGGCCGACGACTATGAATTCCCCGGAGACGACCGCGTCCGCATGGTGCGGCGGTCGGGCATACCGGTCGACTACAGTCTCGCTGGTGAGTTTCTCGACCGCCCGAAATGGTACGCCGATGAAGTCGCCAGGGGCGTATATCATGTCATCAAGGACGCGCTGAAGGCAGGGCAGTCGGTGACGGGACTCGATCGCGACGCGCTTCGTGACGGGGTCAGGGTTGCGGTCAGCAATCCCGACGAACGCTGGAAAGCCGAGAGCTTGCGCTTGCTTGGTGAAATCGAGGAGCAGGCCGGGGATGAGCGCGCGGCGCTCCAGGCGTATCAGCGGGCCTTGGGGATCAATCCCAAGATCGGCGTCGCCAAACGCGCAGCTGCCATCTCGAAGCGCCTCGGCAATTGAGCAGGGTATAAAGCGACGTGCGATCGAGCGAAGGCGTTTTCGTCACAGACGGCGTCAATCGGCACAAGATGATGTTGCCGGTCGAGGAGCTCGTCGGATCAATGGAAAGGCCCCTGCTTCGATCGATCCAGAATGGTCTGCCCTATGGCATGCCGCTGAATGTCGAGCATGACAAATGCCGTCCTGCGGGCTGGTGCATCCCACGAGGCATATATCTCGCGCGTGACATGGCGCGCCAGCTCGGCACTTTTCTGGAGCCCGACACCCAGGATGATCGCACGCAGCTTGGCAGGTTGCAGAGTCAATTTGAAGAGGATTGGCACCGCAGCGAGGCTGCACCGCATATCGACGGGCTGAATGCGCTGTTGGCGTCGCTTTCTGGCGAGAGCCCTAGTTTCTGGCATGTCGAGGGCAGTGGATTCGTGGCGCCTGGACTCGCCGCATCGATCTGCCCACGCCTCTTCACGACGGAGAGCGACCTCGTCGATAAGGACGGCTTGGTCGAGTATCGCGCACTTCTCGACCAGGCCACCCAGATCCACCCCGGCGTCTTTCATCTGCGCGAACCGGACATACTGCTCTACGCGCACTCTTTCTTCCGCCGCAGCCTTTCGCGGCGAAACAGCCTCAATGGCTATCTCCTGCGCAGCTTTCATGAAGCGACAAAGGAAGCAGGAGTCACGAATGCGCGACTGAAGCTCGATCCCGACCTGGTGGGTTTGCCCGCGAGCGCGGGGCCGGCGGTGATGGAACTCGAATACTGGCACGGTCCCAAATATGACGACGCGATCGAGACAATTCCAAGCGGCGTCTCGGAGCACAGCAACAATGAGGGGCACCGCACGCTCGCCGGGATCAGCCGCACCCATATCTGGTGGAAGGATCCCAAGACACGGCGGGACGACGATGGCCTCGAGCGCCAAGTGCGCACCTTCGAGGTCGAGGAACTCATTGAAGACCCTTCTCCCGGGCTCGGCGATCAGACCTTTGGCTGCCGCTATGCTCATGCCGAATATGACCTGAGCCCGCGGGCAGTCTCGCATTTCGACGGGGCGATCCGGGCCTACGATGGCAATGCCTATCTCGAACGCCTCGATCGGCTGATTAATCGCGCCGGCAAGCACGCCCACTATACCAAATTGTTTCGGCTCGACGGCAGTGTAACCGTTCACAGGTGGAAGCGGGTGTTGAGCGATTTTTTCCGGGGCAACCAGCTTATCCCGGAATATCTTGGGGCGGCGGCTGAGGATCGGCCTGCCCCACCGGCCGAACCGGAATATACGGGACCGCCACCTGCGCTGCCATCGCTCAGCGCCTATCTTGCGCTCGATGTCGCCCGGATGGCGTCGCCAGATGTGGTGTCGCTCGCCGGCGATCAACGCGTCATGCTGGCTGAAAAGACGCTGGCGATTGCAGAGGTAGGGCGCGGGCAGACCTGCGAGGTGATGAAACGCTGGTCGCTTGAAGCGGCTACGATGTCTGGTGACGACACTACCGCCAACCTTGCTCGGATCGTGCTGCCGCACCCAGCCGGTCCTGCAATCTGGACCAACGTGGCCGAGCCATTGTCGGTGGCGATCGCTGCTGACGCGGCGGCGGGCATAACCTCTTCAGTATCGCTTGCGATTGAATGGCAGATCGAGGGGGCTGCCATCACGCTGTCGATCGCCGGCGATGCTGTGCGTGTGGCGCGCCTCTTGGCGGCTTCCATTGCGATCGTCCGCACGGGGGAATGGCCGAGCGAATGGATCGCGCAGTTCCGTGACGCGATGTTGGAACATGCGCCCCCACTCGACGCGCCGGTCGATTGGCCGGCGAGTGCGGTTAACGCCGGGCGGATGGCACTGGAGCGCGCCCGCAGAGTACGGATGGCGATCGATCGTGGAGCGAACCTGTCCGACTGACAACGCCCGTCCGTTGATCCGGTGAGCGCCTTTCGGGCACACCGCCCCGGTAGATTGTCAATGACTTTGACACCTCCCGGGCTTTGTTCAGGCCGGACCCGGGCTATATCCGCCGTGAGAGGAAATGAGGCGATGTTCGAGGTTTCAGGCGAAGACATCGGTAACCTGAACGACGGCGATCTGCGCACCGTCGTCGCTCGCCTCGCATCGGCCGAAATGCGTGCCCAAGGCGCGGCAGTGTCGGCAGTGACGGCCGGCGGCAGTCAGGATGCACCCGACGGCGGCATCGACGTGCGGGTCGAAACACAATCGGCGATCCCGTCCGCCGATTTCGTGCCCCGTGCGGCGACCGGATTCCAGGTCAAGAAACCAGACATGCCTGCGGGCGAGATCAGCAAGGAGATGCGGCCGGATGGCGTCCTTCGGCCGGTAATCGCCAGCCTGGCGGAGTCTTCGGGCGCGTACATCATCGTCAGCGCGCAGGGCTCGGTCGCGGACAAGCCGCTTGCCGAGCGCCGCAAGGCCATTCGTGACGCCCTGCACGATCTCCCGACAGCGGATCAGCTCCATACCGATTTCTATGACCGCGACCGGCTAGCAGTCTGGGTCAATGAATATCCGGGTATCTCGGCATGGGTGAAAGCGCGTGTTGGCCGTGGGACCGCAGGCTGGAGCAGCATCGGCAGCTGGGTCGATGCGGGCGTCTTCGAAGCAACCCCCTATCTATTTAATGACAAGGCATGCCTGGTCGACGAGCGGTCGCGCGACCGGGAAGCGCTGACCATCGGCGAAGGGATCGCCCGCCTTCGCGCCGCGCTGCGCACGCCTAAGCAATGTCTCCGGCTGATCGGGCTTTCCGGGCTCGGCAAGACCCGCCTCGTCCAGGCGCTGTTCGAGGATGAGGTCGGCGAGGAGCCGCTCGATCCCGGCCTTGCCGTCTACACCGACTATTCGACCGAGACCGACCCAACCGCGCGCGATATGGCACGGCAGCTCGTCGCAACCGGCCAGCGGGCAACCCTGATCGTCGATAATTGCAATCCGGCTACGCATGCCGAGCTCGCGCGGATTTGCTCCGAGCGCACAAGCAAGGTCAGCCTACTGACTGTCGAATATGATGTGCGCGACGACGAACCCGAGCGCACGGAAGTTTTCCGCCTTCAATCGGCCGCGCCGGGCCTGGTCGCGCAATGGCTCGAATCCCAGTTCCCCGACGTGTCGCAGGTCGATCGCGACCGGATCGCAGAATTTAGCGACGGCAATTTTCGTGTCGCCAGGGCCGTGGCCGAGACGCTCGAGCGGGGCGAGACGCTTGGCAAACTCAAGAGCCGCGAACTGTTCGAGCGCATCTTCCATCAGCGCAATCAGCATGACCAGACGTTGCTCGCGGCGGCGGAAGACTTGGCGCTGCTTTACTCGGTCGATGGCGAGGATACGGGGGCAAACGGAGAACTCGCAACGATCGGGGCGATCCGCGGTGTCGCTGCCAGTGCGCTCTACGCGGCACTGGTAGAGCTTGGCCGCCGCGGTATCGCCCAGACGCGGGGGCGGTGGCGAGCAATCCTTCCGCACGCAGTCGCCAACCCGCTGGCGACCTTTGCGTTGGAACGCATGCCCGCAGCTGATTTCGATCGCTTCGCGGGCTCGCTCAATCATCGCATGCTAAAGTCGCTGTCGCGCCGCTTGGGATATCTGCATGACGTCAAACAGGCCCAGACCGCCGTTGCGCGCTGGTTGCGCAGCGATGGCCCGCTCGGCAATCTCTTCGCGCTCGGCGAAACCGGGATCCAGATCGTCGGAAATCTGGCGCCAGTTGCGCCCGAAGTCGTGCTCGCGAAGCTCGAACATGAATTGGACGGGCAAACGGGACAGGAAATGCTGGCGTCAGGCTCGAAGGATCGCTGGCAGTGGATCCGCTTGATCAAGGCGCTCGCCTATGAGGCGCACATGTTCGAGCATGCAGCGATGCTGCTCGCACGGTTCGTTGCTGCCGAGTCCAAGGACAACAACAACAATTCTGCGAGCGGCCCGTTCGGGGAGCTTTTTCAGCTTCACTTGTCGGGCACTCAGGCGACGCCGGAACAACGGCGCGCGGTAGTCCGTTGCCTGACGAGATCGGGCGACGAAGGTCTTCGCCGGGCAGGTGTTCTCGCGCTGGATTCGCTGCTGGGCGCGCGGCAGTTCACCGCCTCGAGCGACTTCGATTTCGGCGCCCGTTCCCGGGACTGGGGGTGGCGGCCGAAGATCAACGGTGATGTTTGGAACTGGTACGATCACGCGATTGACCTTGCGGTCGACCTGTCGCCGATCCTCGACGAAGCGCGCGGGACCCTTGCTGGAAACGTCCGTGAACTCTGGTCCTATGGGGCCTGTCATGCAGCGCTAGACCGGGCGGCTAGTGCACTGGTGAAGCAGAAGCCTTGGATCGAAGGATGGCTCGCATTTCGTGCGGCGCTCAGATTCGATGGCGACGGGCTGGACGCGGATGTGAAGACGAGCCTGGAAGCGATTATCCAGCGCCTGAAACCGTCCGACCTGCTTCATCAGGCCCGTGCGGTCGTGCTCAATCGAGCGAACGGGGGCTGGGACATCGCCGATTGCGAACCCGACGACGGCGACGTGATGCGGCCTTGGCACAAGGCATCCGAGCTGGCCGAGGAGGTCGGTCGAAAACTCGCCCGGGACGAGGAAACGCGCCGGGAGTTTGTCGAAGAGCTGCTCGCCGAGCGAAATCCCGCCCGAGCCTTCGAGTGCGGCAAAGGGCTCGCCGAAGGCGCATACGCGCTGGGCACGATGTGGGAGGAATTGTTGGGACAATTTTCCGGCGCAGATCCGAAGGTGCGCAATGCCACCGTCCTCGGCGGGTTCATTCATGCGGCCAATGCGCGCGATGCGGACTTTACGCGAACCGCCCTTGATGCGGCGATCCAGAATGCGGCTCTCGTGTCCAATCTGCCGTATCTGCAAGCTCGTGTCGCGATCGATGAAGAAGGGATCGCAAGGTTGCGGCGCGCTACCGCCACGGGTAGCCTCGAGGCCGGATCATTCTACAGCATCGCCAATGGTGTGGTCGGCGATGCGCCACCGATGGCGCTCGGCGCGCTGCTCATGGACATTGCCGCCTTGCCGGACGGAGTCGAGATCGCGCTCGATATCCTGCACATGCATTTCTACCGCGATCGGGAGGACGGAAGGCCACGCGACGCCGGGCTGGTCGATGTGGGCCGCAATCTGCTTGAACGCACCGACTTTAGCAAAAAGGGTGCGCTTCGCGACTATGGCCTTCATACGGTGATCCGGGTCTGCTGCTCAGGTTCCGCAGGCGAGCCAGCGGCACGCGCGGTATGCCAGCGAATTCGCACCGAGATGGAGACGGTGTTCCTCTCGTCGCACGATCTCAACCATGTGCTCAAAGCGCTGTTCCAGACCCAGCCCTTCATCGCGCTGGATATCTTCCTGCTGCCGGGGCCGGCTTTGCGGAACCGCCGGATATTCGAGATGGACTTTGGCTTCGGCACGCCGATAGAGGATATGGACCCTGCGATCCTGCGGCAGTGGGCGGATCAAGATCCCACGCTGCGTTATCCGCTGCTGGGTCAAACTATCGCGATGTTCAAAGGGGGCCATGGCGAGGAGGAGAATGAGCTCGCCCCGTTGTTTGTCGAGATCCTCGGCCATGCGCCGGACAAACGCGCCTTTCTCGGCGATTTCTGGAGGCGCTTGCACCCCCGGAGCTGGAGCGGATCGCTCGCAGACATTTTGTTCAGGCGTAAGAGCCAGATCGTCAAGTTTGGCGAGAGCACCGATCCCGATGTGCGGGTCTGGGTTTCCGAAATGCTGCCCGAGATCGACAGGTGGATCGAGCACGAGCGCGGGCGGGAAAGATCGGGGGAGGAAAGCTTCGAGTAGCCGTTGCCTCAAGGTGCGCCAACGAACGTCAGCTTACCTCAGATGCTCGCTCCACACCGGACATTCCGGTTTCCGCCATGTGCGGGCGTCCAGAGCCCCCTACCCTGTCACCTGAACAAAGGTCCGCTTCCCCAGACCCATCGCCCAAAAGCGGACAGGCCGCTCTCCACCAGAAGGATCAATTAACCCCTGCCCACCACGTGAACAGACGTTCGCTTGATCGTAAAAAGCTGCCTGACAACCGCAAGTCATGGTCCGCCATCGCCGCCAATGGCTATCATCCCATGTAGCCACTTGGCCTCAGAGGCAATGCTTTCACCATGCCACAATGTTAGACGTTATCGTAGAAATATAAATAGAACTTGCGTATGCCCTCACCCCGTGAATAGGATACGCGGTGTCGTCCGGCTCGCCTTTATGCAGAAGCCTGCTTTCGCACCGCTCTAAACTGCGCCACTAATTGACGTGCGTCTGCCGACGGAAAGCGGAAAAAGTTCGAGACGTATCCGATCTGGTCCACCAACATGATCGCGATACGGTTACTTAACCGGTAGCCCCCTGTGCCGTATCTGATCGGTTCGTTGCGTGATCGCCGGCTGTGGATACAGGGCTGGACGCCCTTGATCAGCGGGGCGTCTCTAAACCAGTCCGCGTCGTGGCGCGGTCGCCGGACAGCCGTTGCGCTTCCGACCCGGCACCTGCCGAGGCCAGTCCTTGGGGCAGATCGGCCTCAGCCGCTCGATCGGCTCGTTCGTCAGCCGACACAGGTCGCTGATCCTGATTTCCTCGCAGGGCCTGGATCGAATCGCGACGCTTATTTCGACGAGGGCTGGCAACCTGGCTCAAGACATTGCTCTCCGCCCAGTCTGTTTCAGCGATCACGAGGCATGGCATTTTCTCTAAAAAGGCCAAACTGCGCCGCTGCATTGGCGACCTCAGGGAGCCCATGCCTCCTCACCGTTAGAGGCACCGGCTTGTATGGTTGGCTGCACGTCGCTTGCCGCCTGTCTGCGCCGTTCGATCATGCGCTGCCGACTACCCGCACGGTCTGCCGCTGCCGCGTTAACAAGTTGATCTTCGACCCGTTCATCCAACGCTGACGTAGCGACCACAGGGATCTCATGACCATCTGTCGCGCGCGACGGGGCAGGCAGCAGCGCGGCAGGGGCTTGAACGATCCGTACGTGATCGGCATCCTGCAAAGGCACCTGGCGGGTCCGCGGCATCAGCAGATAACCGCCGCCAGCGACGGCGCCGAGCAGCGCAGTCGCACCCGTGATTAAGATACGGCGTCGCTCGATCAATACCTGCACGTCTTCGATACTCCCGTTTGCGCTCCGAACGTCGCGAGGCGACGCTGGTTTGACCCAGTGCCGCCTGCGATATCAGCACAGATTGGATGTGAACGTCGTGAAGTCCGTATAGTAGGTATTGTTTCTCAGATCGCCCATGACATCCCAGACGATATAGTCCGGATGGACTGAGGAGTCCGAGGCGAAACTGGCCTTGGCCTGTCGCGCGCCGCCGTTGAAGCTGACCGCCCCGACATTGGAAGACTGGAACGAGAAGAGCTGGCACCTGCCGCTGATGAGCCGGCCGGCATCGGGATTGGGAATGATCGTCATCGTCTTGCGCCCGTGCGGCTGCGCCCAGCGGATGACGGAATAGGCCGCACTGGTGGCGGAGACGTTATCCGCCGGCACGCTCGCGCTGACGATCGGCATCTTCGCTGCGTCGGCATGCTGCGATTGTGCGTCCGCCCAGCATTGCAGGAAATGCTCGGGCGACAGCCGCGTCTGGAACACGTTGAGACCGGCATCGTCATCCTCGTTGATGTCGAGTTCGCCATCGTTGATCTGTGGAATGACGTTCAGCCCGGTCAGATTGTTACCCTTCGCATATTCATAGCACGTGTCTGCACCGTTATACTTATACTGCGCGGTATTATAAAGCGCCTTGCTCGCGAAGAATTTGAGATAGAAGTGGCTTTCGACACCGAAGCTCTTGACCTGGTCGGCAGCCAGCTTCAGGATACGCGGATCCTGGATGTCCAGCACGACCATGAAGTTGCGGTCGTTGAGGATTTGCGCGCGATAGTTCTTCAGGTTGTTGAGCAGCGAATAGAGGCTTTGAATGTGGGCGACGTCGCCCGTCACCGACGAATTGTGGATAAGACGGGCGTTCCGGCCATAATTTTTGAGCAGCGCCCCGCCCCAGAACGACGACGGATGGTCGGCAAAGTGGATCGTCGATGGCGATTGCTGCAGATTGAGCGCGACGTCGACGGCATTCACGACGCCATCGCCATTATCGGCATCGGTCGCACGATTGGAGATCATGTCGTGCACAACGAGCAGATTGTTGCTTGCATCGAGACGAAGATCCAGTTCGATACCGCGCAGACCCAGATCATGGGCGCGCACCACCGCATAATAGGAGTTTTCCGACAGCGTCTGATTGGTATCAATGTCATGATAGACGCCGCGATGCGCGATCACCTCATAGGCCGAGCTGGCGGTCGGCATCACCGCGGCAGCCAGAGCGGCGAACATCGCCGTTACCTTGGCAAACTTGATCATTGATCTTTCCTTTTCGAAAAATGGCATGGGTCGAGGGCGGCATGCGCTATCCGCTGGTCATCGTTTCCTCCTGATCGTTGGCGTGATGCGCGGTGCGCAGCGTCACCCGTCGCCGGTGAACACCGACGGGCCGGGCCGGGGGACGTCGCTCGGCGAGGTCAGCCGGCCGGTGTCGGGATCGTAGCGGAAGGTTTCGCGGATCGCGTCGGTGTCGACGGTCAGCACGCCGTGCGCGAGGTCGTCGTCGACGCTGATCCGCCGCGGCGCCTGCCCCGGACAGGCGACGATCGCACCAGAGGCAAAGCCGTCGGCGCCGGCCGGGCGGATATGGCATGGCGAGCCGTCCGCCCGATCGAGATCGAGCCAGCCTTCGGCGGTGATGCGATGAGTGTAGACGGGCTGTCCGTCCGCGCCGATCGTCGTGAACGCCTGGCCGCGTTCGAAGCGGCGCTGCGGCGCATCGAGGCCTTTGACTCCGACGACATTGTGGGTCAGCAAACCGTCCGGCCCGATGTAATAATGACCGACCTGCGTCCCCGTATTGCCCGGCCAGCGCAGATGCATGTGGATATGCGGCGGGGAGTCGCGATGATCGTGGGGGGCGTTGGTGTCGAAGCCCATGATCTGGATCGTTCCCAGCCCCGCCCGCGCGACATGCTCGCCCAGCCCGAGTTCGCGCACCGCCTCGCGCTGCGCGAATTCCAGCACGTCGGCCGCGGCGCGTTCGACCGCGGGGAAACGGCCGCCGGCGTAATCGCCCGCCCGCCGGGCCGGATCGGCATGTTCCAAGCGCAGCACCATGCCCGGCTCGACGATATGCGTCGCCACCTCGCCGGCGGTGATCGCATCCGCCGGCACCGGCGGCAGCGCCACGACGATCCGCGCGCCCTCGCGCCGGAACGGCAGGTCGCCGCCTTCCAGAATTACCCGCCGGATCGTCGCGA
>Ga0265798_10009351_pt1 | contig 12275 bp, 7 predicted proteins | sample P3T30metagenome_FD_192430 | JGI IMG/M metagenome (GOLD analysis project Ga0265798, IMG submission 192430) | Plant litter microbial communities from East Loma Ridge, Irvine, California - P3 T30 | ecosystem: Environmental > Terrestrial > Plant litter > Unclassified | place: USA: California...
GGTGTCGTGCTTGATCCGCTCGGGCAGTTCAATGAGCTTGAGACGCTCGTGCGCGGCGTGCTAGCGCCGGTCTACCTGCTCGACTTCCTACGCTTTTTCGTTCTGTTCGAGGACGACGGCACGCTGATCAAGAAAATCGCCGGCTATCACCAGTTCCATGCCGTCCGCGCTGCCATTATGCAAGTGGTCGCAGCATCGCGACCTGGCGGCACCCAGAAGGGCGGCGTGGTGTGGCACACGCAAGGGTCGGGCAAGAGCATTACCATGACCTGTTTCGCCGCGCGTGTGATGCGCGAAGCAGCTATGGAGAATCCGACCATCGTCGTTATCACCGACCGCAACGACCTCGATGGCCAGTTGTTCGGCGTTTTCTCGCTGTCGCAGGATCTGCTGCGCGAGCAGCCGGTTCAGGCTTTGACGAGACAAGATCTGCGCGCCAAGCTGGCGAATAGGCCATCGGGCGGCATCGTGTTCGCCACGATCCAGAAATTCATGCCAGGCGAGGACGAGGACACGTTCCCACTGCTGTCCAACCGGAATAATATTGTCGTGATCGCCGACGAGGCGCACCGAACTCAGTACGGCTTCGAGGCGAAGCTGAAATCCAGTAAGTTGAAGCCGCTCGTGCTCGGCACCGGAACGAGTCCGGCATCGCTCGTGGAAGCGGAAGAGGCTCCGGCCCAATATCTGGAGCGGTATCAGGTTGGTTACGCGCAGAACCTGCGCGATGCGCTGCCGAATGCGACCTTCGTAGCGTTCACCGGCACGCCGGTATCGAACGAGGACCGGGATACGAGGGCAGTCTTCGGCGATTACATCCACATCTATGACATGCAGCAGGCCCGCGACGATGGCGCGACAGTGGCGATCTATTACGAGTCGCGCTTGGCCAAGCTGGGACTGCGAGAAGAATCGCTTGATGGCATCGACGACGAGGTGGACGAGCTGGCAGAGGACGAGGAGGACGATCAGAAGGCGATTCTCAAGAGCCGCTGGGCCGCGTTGGAGAAGGTGGTCGGCGCCGAACCGCGCATCAAACAAGTCGCCGCTGACCTAGTCCAGCATTTTGAGGATCGTGACAAGGCGCAGTCCGGCAAGGCCATGGTAGTAGCCATGAGCCGGGAGATCTGCGCGCATCTGTATAACGCTATCATTGCCTTGCGCCCCGACTGGCATGACGACGATCCCGAGAAGGGCGTAATCAAAGTGGTGATGACCGGCTCGGCCAGCGATAAGCCGCTGCTGCGGCCCCACATCTACCCGAAGCAGGTCAAGAAGCGCATGGAGAAACGGTTCAAAGATCCGGACGACCCGATGCGGTTGGTGATCGTCAGGGATATGTGGCTGACCGGCTTCGATGCACCGTGCGTGCACACCATGTACGTGGACAAGCCGATGAAGGGCCATAACTTGATGCAGGCAATCGCGCGCGTGAACCGCGTTTTCCGAGACAAGCAGGGCGGGCTGGTCGTCGATTACATCGGCATCGCCAGCGACCTGAAGCAGGCGCTCAAGGAATACACAGCCAGCAAGGGCCGTGGACGCCCCACAGTCGATGCGTACGAGGCGTATGCGGTGCTAGAAGAGAAGTTGGACGTATTGCGTGCCATGCTCCACCAAATCGACTACAGCGGCTTCCTGACGGGCGGGCACCGCATGCTTGCGAAGGCAGCCGACCATGTGTTTGGCCTGAAAGATGGCAAGAAGCGATTTGCTGATACGGCGCTGGCCATGTCGAAAGCGTTCTCGCTGTGCTGCACACTCGACGAGGCCAAGGCGGTGCGGGACGAGGTCGCGTTCTTCCAGGCCGTCAAGGTACTGCTGACCAAGAGGGACGTCAGCAGCAAGAAGCGCGCGGACGAGGAACGCGACTTGGCCGTAAGGCAAATCATCGGCTCGGCGCTGGTGTCGAACGAGGTCGTGGACATCTTCAATGCGGCGGGCCTTGAAAAGCCGAACATCGGCATCCTGGATGACGACTTCCTCAATGAGGTGCGCAACCTCCCCGAGCGCAATCTGGCAGTTGAATTGCTGGAACGCCTGCTCGAAGGTGAAATCAAGACCCGGTTTGCCACCAGCGTCGTGCAGAACAACAAGTTCAGCGAGATGCTGACCAATGTGATCAAACGGTACCAGAATCGGTCAATCGAGACAGCGCAGGTCATGGAAGAGTTGATCGCGATGGCGAAGAAGTTCAAGGAGGAGACAGAGCGGGGTGCGAACGCCGGGCTGAATTCCGACGAGCTGGCCTTTTATGATGCGCTCGCTAACAACGAGGAGTCAGTTCGACTGTTGGGGGACGAGACGCTAAAGAAAATCGCCCATGAACTGGCCGAGAGCTTGCGCAAGAATATGAGCGTGGACTGGGCAGTGCGCGATAGCGTGAGGGCCAAGTTGCGGCTGTTGGTAAAGCGAATTTTGCGGAAGTATAAATACCCGCCTGTGAAGGAGGAGGCAGCAGTCGCTTTGGTCATGCAGCAGGCAGAGACGCTGAGTGCTGAATGGGCCTAAATGTTCAAAGGTTGCTCTTTCACTGACCATGATTTAATCATTCGTGATGGCAAAGGTAGTACGTGTTGATATTTTCATCGCTCTTCGGTAGTGGCAACAGCCTTTAATCCCGTTGGGATGGGCACAAACTCGATTCCTGCTTGTTCCAGCATCCACCCTTCAATCTTGACGTGCCACATGCGCAGCAAGTCGAGTGGGCGGCGGATATAGTTTTGCTCCCTTACACCCTGTGGCTTGTGGCCTTGAATTTGTGCAGCAATGCCCGCCGGTGTCTCAGTCCATTCGCACAAGCTTGCGAAAGATCGGCGCAAGCCATGCAAAGACAGGTCGAGCGCTGCAATTGCACAGGCCTTTTTATGTGGCGGTGTCGGATCAGCAAGGCGCCCATCGGCAGCGGTCATGCTTGAGAATACCCATTCATTGCGGCGGGGCAAGGCGGCAATCATATATTCCATATAGGGGGGCAGGGGGACAACGCGCAGTCCGTCCACCTTGTCGCGTATGGTAATACTCTTCCATAGAAAATCAACGTCCGTCCACTTCAGGCGGCCTAGTTCCTCCCGACGCGCTCCCGACAGCAGCAGACATTGTAAATACGTCGACGTGACGGGGTTGCCAATCTGACGAACAGCGGCGAACCATGCTGGCAATTGTTCACGCTGTAGCACGTCATTTTTTGCTGTGGGCTTGCCTAGGGTCTCGCGCACCTTCTTGCTTTGCGCTGGATTGGCCGCCATGATCTCCCCATACACCGGATGCTCTGTGCACCAGTTCAGGCAGGCTTTGAGCATGCGCCATGCAAGGCGAGCGCTCGTTGGGCGGGTCACTGCTTCGGTCTTAGCCCATGCTTCGATGCGATGCGCAGTCAGGTCGACCAAGCGTACTCCGGCGAGCGAGGAAAGCGGTGCAGGTTCTGTCACCTTCTTATTGCTGCGGAGCCTCGGCTCACCACCCGGCTTAATCATCCTCAAATGATCGGCGGCATGCCGTTCGCCCCACTGCGGCGCTCGGTCGGCAATGTATAGCGGCCACACGTCCCCCAGCGTCATTGAGTCACGCACGGCGGCAGCGGCAGCGGCAGCCACCGAAGCCGCTTTGGCGGTCCGCTCTGCTTTATCTGCAGCCAGCCTATCAGCTTTCACTTGGCGCGGGTCTTGCCCGTTGTCGATGATCACCTTCAAGCGGCGAGCCTCAGCGCGCGCAGCAGGTATTGCCCACGCCTCTGGGTCTCCAATCTTGAGTCGCACTACCTGTCCACGTATCTTTGCTTGGAAGATGTAAGACTTGCGCCCACTCGGCGTAGCCCGAAGACCCAGTCCAGGTGCTTCGGCGTCCCACAAAAACGAAAGGCTTTCTCCCTCGAACATTGGGAAGTCCGCAACCCTGCCCGCAGTGAATTTTACTTTTGCCATTGTCTCACGCCCATGTAGTCGGTCTGGTACCCCGCTAGTACCCGCCAGTACCCGGTCAGTACCCCGATCTGGAGTATATCAATCTGCTTGAATCAACACAACACGAGCAGTAAATAACCGCTAAGACTATGATATGTAAGGAAATATAGATTTTTTTAGGTTTCGATCAACAGTAATAAACGTCTTTTCTTGCCGACTCATAATCCGTTGGTGCCGTGTTCGAATCACGGGAGGCCTACCAGTTAAATCAAAGGCTTAGCCGCACGACTAAGTCAATTGCAGGGGCGTGACGCGCTATCCCTGATCGGCTTTCATAAGAGGAATGCAGCATTGTTCCGGCCTACACCTTACGCTCCGAGAGCACTACTCCGTCTGGCGAATCAGCAGGGCTGTGCCGGACTGCGCCACGCCGCAGTCTAGTGAACCAAGGCAGCCTGCTTTTTGAAAACGTCTATTGGATAAAGTCATCGAAGGCGTGAAGGCATGACATCAAGGTACCTACACCGGAATCTGGGCAGATGCACTCATGAACGGCGTCTGGTTTAGCAATCGGTGCAACGCTTTCTGCGCTATTCGAACATCAACAGCGTAGCTACCAAATATAGTTTTAGTTGTTTGATACAGGCACTAACCTGGTTGTATCCCATTAAATCTATATACATCGAGGACCTTGCATGCTCAAAAATTTCCTGTATCCGTATGTGTCAATCTTGAATGGCGCAGCGTGGAACATACGGCAAAATTTGGAAGGGCTAGGGATCGCGTCCTCGAGTGTCGTGCCGGGCGACTCACACGAATATGTCGCCGTGAGTGTCTGGTCTCCCGCGCAAGCCACCATGCTGTTGCTTGGGATACTCGTACTGTGCAGTTTGGTGTTGGCTGTCCTGTTCCTGGTTAGCGGCTACGTCCTGGACCGCAAACGCGGTGTCATCGGTGCCGCCGGCCTGCTCATGCTGCCCGGATGTCTCAACCTGGTTTCATTATGGCCGCTACTGCTCTACCTTCCTGATCGATTCGATATCAGCGGAACCGGGGTACTGGGCGCTCCGCTCGGCTTTCTGCCGCTGCTGGCACTCGGAGCGCTGCTGGGATGGTGTTTGACGATACTACTGGCTGACATCCTTCCCTTGGGCGATCGGTTCACTCACCTGTACGATCATCTGTGGTGTACCGCAGGCCTGGTTGCCGCAGTGTTTTTCGTCGCTGATGCAGGTGTGAGCGAGAACGCGAAGAAGCTGGCGGAGAGTGAATCCACGTCGCGCCAAACCAGTAGTTATCTGGCGCGTCAAACAGGCGCTTATGTGGCGTGGCGCGAACGACACCAGCGCACCAGTTCGGCCTCATGTCGCTGGGCTTCAGACGTGCAGCAAACCTTGCTGGACTACGCGAGTGAGCACGTGGCGAGCTTCACAACGTCAGGTCCCCAAACCTCTGCCGATATATACGCGCGCTTTCGTCGCCCACTTCCGCCTCAGGAAGTCACGACGATACGGCGCGAGATCGCCGCGTACAACGCGGCGCAGTGCCCGGTCAAGCAACTGGCACCTGGCATCTCGCAGTCGACACCGCCTTCCACGGTGTGCCTTCGAACGCCAGCCATGTACTGTACCGCCTTCGCCGACCCGCTCGATAGGAAGGTAGATCAGGAGCACATCGTTCATACAACCGCGCTGGCGAGCGAATGCATCATTCCCACGCTTGTTCGCCTGCGCGAGGAGCAGCAAAAGCTGCTTGCGCTGACCATCGAGGATAAGCGCGGCAAACATTATCGCTGGCTGTATTACGGTTTTTTTTCCCTGGTCGTTGGCGGAAAAATCGCCACCTCGACGATGAAACTGTTTGCCTTGGGGGCTCGTAGCCGAACCGAGATCCGGCGTACCGTGCAGCTGTTTAAGTATGCGACGCAGATGGCAGGGGCGGCGGGGCGCGGAGCAATGCGTGCAATCCGGTGGCTCCGGATACGGGTGTCAGGTGCTTTCATAATGGGTAGATAGCACTGTACCAAGATCGCGCAGTTCGGGACTCGATAAACTTCGCAAGGAAGCCTGGCTACAGGCTTTCTCAACCCCCTTTCGTGTTATCGCAAGTTCATTCAATAGATATAAAGCAGTCACAATTGCTTAAGGCGTAATAATGAATTGCGCCTAATATGCATTCTCCTCGCAGTCCAAGCGCGCCACACTGTTAGCGTTACCTATCAAGGGTAACCATCAACCAGCGCCGCGCCGTTCACCACCAATGAACCTGTAGAGGATAATCATGACCGCTCTTCGTTTCCACCGTGTGGGCCTTGCGCTCGCCGCCGGCGCGACGCTGCTTGCCGCGCTGATCCAACCCGCCCACGGCGCTGCGCCTGTCGCCGCCAAGCCCGCACCCCGCGCCGCCTCCACCATCACCTACAACAAGGTCGACATCGACGGCGTCAAGATCTTCTACCGCGAAGCCGGCCCCAAGAACGCCCCGGCCATCCTGCTGCTGCATGGCTTCCCGACCTCGTCCCACATGTTCCGCGAGCTGATCCCGAAACTGTCCGACCGCTACCGCGTCATCGCCCCCGACTACCCCGGCTACGGCCAGAGCGACCAGCCCGCGATGGACCGCTACACCTACAGCTTCGACAACCTGGCAGCGACGATCGACAAGTTCACGACCAAGGTCGGCCTGAACCGCTACGTCATGTACGTCCAGGATTATGGCGCTCCGATCGGCTACCGCCTCGCCGCCGCCCATCCGGAACGCATCAGCGCCATCGTGGTCCAGAACGGCAACGCCTACGACGAAGGCCTGGACAACGAGTTCTGGGTCCCCGCCAAGGCCTACTGGAAGGACAAGAACGAAGCCAACGCCGCCAAGCTGCGTCCGCTGTTCGAATTTGACGCCACCCGCTGGCAGTACGCGGAAGGCTACCGCGACCCGACCCACGTCAGCCCCGACTCCGCCGTGCTCGACCAGGCCTATATGGACCGGCCCGGCAACAAGGCGATCCAGCTCGAGATGTTCTACAGCTATGGCTCGAATCCACCGCTCTATCCCGGCTGGCAAGCCTACTTCCGCAAGTACCAGCCGCCAATGCTGATCGTCTGGGGCAAGGGCGACAAGATCTTCCCGGCCGAAGGCGCCGCCCCCTACCTGCGCGATCTTCCCAAGGCCGAGGTGCACCTGCTCGATACCGGTCACTTCGCGCTGGAAGAAGAGGGCGCCGAGATCGCCCGGCTGATGCGCGACTTCCTCGGCCGCACGGTCAAGCGCTGACGCATCGCAAGTCGCCGTAAAATTTTCCACCACCACGTATCAACGTTTATGCACCGCCGACATTTTCTGATCAGCAGTACCGCAGTTTCCGCAGGCATCTTGAATGCCGGCGTGGCAAGCGCCGCGCCGGCCGTGAATGCAGCCACCGCCATCACCGTCGCCAGGCCGGATGGCCTGAACCCACCCGGCATCCGCACCGCCGGCGTCAGGATGATTCCCGTCGCCGGCGGCAAATACAAGGTCTGGACCAAGCGCATCGGCGCCGGTCCGGTCAAGGTCTTGCTGCTGCACGGCGGCCCGGGCTTTTCCCATGACTACCTGGAAGCGATGGAATCGTTCCTGCCGCAAGCCGGCATCGAGATGATTTATTACGACCAGCTCGGGTGCGGCAACTCCGACCATCCCGACGATCCGGCGCTATGGACCCTGCCGCGCTATCTCGAGGAACTCGAAGAGGTGCGCACCGGCCTTGGTCTCGACCAGTTCGTCCTGTATGGCCACTCATGGGGCGGCCTGCTCGCCATCGAATATGCCTTGCATCACCAGCATCGACTGCGCGGCCTGGTGATCTCGAACATGACCGCCGGCATTGCGTCGGTGCTGCGGAACCTGGCCGCGATCAAGCGACAATTGCCGCCCAAGGTGCTGGCGCAGCTCGAAGCGCTCGAGGCGCGCGAAGCCTACGATGCGCCCGAATACCAGGCGATCATGATGGAACACCTGTATCCCAAGGCGATCTGCCGCCTCGACCCGTGGCCGGAAGCCGTCACGCGCGCATTTGGGCGCGTCAATCCAGCCATCTATCACCGCATGCAGGGCAAGAGCGAATTCGTCATCAACGGCAACCTCAAGGATTGGGAACGCTGGGACCGCCTGCATGAGATCAAGGTCAAGACCCTGGCACTCGGCGCGCAACACGACGAGATGCATCCCGACGACGTCAAGAAGATGGCGTCGCTCATGCCGAACGCGCGGGCCGCGATCTGCGAAGGCGGCAGCCACCTGGCGATGTGGGATGCGCAGGCCGCCTATTTCGCGCACCTGCTGGACTTCCTCGGCAAGGTCTAGGGGCTTGCCATATCAGGAACCGGTCGATCCCGCCCGTATTGCGATCATGCATAATGGCGGCCATCGACCACACATCCCGAAAAGGTGCGCATGACCGGCAACGCTAGAACACAGCAGCAGTTCACCGTCAACGACATCGAGGTCGGTGTGCGCGTCTACGAAGCCCTCGCGCACCATGCGAGGTCGGGGCAGGGCGACAAGATCGGCTACAAGGACTTGCTGACCCTGGCCCGTTCCCTGCACCCGAAGGATGCGGTACTCGGCCGGGCGGTCCCGATCGGCGTCGGCATGAAGCTGCGGTTCGTCGACGCCTTTTGCGCCGCCCACGCCTATCCCCGACTATCCTGTCTCGCCGTCGACCAGGCAACTCTGGAGGCAGCGGGTGGCGATGCTGGCGACAGCGCAGAGCGAAAAGCCGAGCGCCGCGCCGTCGCCGCATTCGACTGGACGAGCGCCGATGCGCACCTGCCCGCGTTCGCCGATGCGCAGCGCGCCGCCGTGCCGGCCCGCCTCAAGCCGCGCAAGGAGCGTCCGGCCGACGTCTCGTGGTACGCCTATTTCTGTTCGCACCGCAAGGAATGCGAATGGATCAAGCCGGAAGACAAGCAGGAAATCATCAACCTGGTCATGGCCGGCCTGGATCCGGAAACCGCGCTCAAGCGTGTCCAGGCCGCCCGGGCCGATAGCGCCGACGCGGTATAAGGCCAGGCTTACTGCGCCACCGGCAATGCCACCTCTTGCGCTTGCGCCTGGGCTTCAGCCTTTGCCTCTGCCGCTTCTTGCGCAGACGGCGCCGCCAGGGCAGCCACCTCGGCCGCCTGATCGGCATCCAGCGCCGGCGCGGCGCTCGGGCTGGGGCGGATCAAATCCAGCCGCACGGCATATGCCACCCCATTGCGTACGGCGGTGGCCGCGATCTGGCCGGCGTCGTTGATTGCCTCGGGATTGATGAAGGTCCACCCCAGCTTGGGATCGACCAAGGTCCCCAGGCTCTGCATCCGTTTGCCACGCCAGATGAAGCCGCCCACATGGTCGCTCTCGCCGACAATGTGGCCGTGGTTGTTGATGCCCTTGCCCTCGCTGAAGCGCCATTCGGTCGCGGGGCGCGGATCGATATTGACCAGGCGGCCATTGCTGTAGAAGAAGGCCACGCGGTCGTGCGGTCCTCCGGTCGTCACCGAGGCATAGCCGGTCGCCTGGCCGCGGTCGTTGATCGCCAGGGCGCCATTCGGTTCCCAGCCAAAGCCGCCCAGGTCGCGAAATGTCCCCTTGGTCCAGATGACGGCGAGAAACGGCTGCTCCGGTGCGCCCCATGGACCGGACTCCGCGGCAATCTGGTTGCGGTTATTGATGGCATATACCTGGGTGGAGGGGTTTTCGGTCGCGATGCTGCCCAGGTCGTGCACACTGCCGTTCGGCGCGCGCAGGACGCTGAGCGGGTAGAGGGTGCCCGGCGGATTGGCGCGCGCGACGATATAACCGGCATTGTTGATGTCGATGTAGTAGGTGTTGCCGTAGATGGCGCCAAGGCTGCGCTGCTTGCCGCAGGCATAGACAAACCCTCGTGAGCGGCCATCGGCGCCGGTCCAGTTACCGAGTACCTCGCCCTTGTCGTTGATGGCGACCGCATTGCTGGACACGCCGCCCAGCGGCCCCAGCACCACCACGCCCTTGCCGCGGTTGACGAAACCGCGGGTGGCGTTGGCGCCGACCGGATAGCGGCCAACCACCGCGCCAGTGCTGTTGATGTCGGTGGCCGCGCTGTTGGCCGGGCCAACGATGGTCACCCGGTATTCGGGATAGGCCCAGGCGGCGCCCGTCACGGCGAACGCGGCCAGGGCCAGGAAAAGGCGATGAAGCATGTTCATGATCGTTCCTTTCAAAAGATGAGGCGATGAAGAAGCGAGCCCATCGACGCGGCGCGCGTCCTCGTCGTGTTATTGGGCCACGGGTTGCGCCACCTCTTTGGCCATCCCTTCGGCTTCTTGCTGCGCGCGCTTGGCCGCAGCACTTGATGACAGCGGCGCCTCGACCGACGGCTCTTCATCGTGCTCCGGTGGCGCCACCGCATCCACGTGCGGCTTGATCAGGTCCAGCCGCACCGCATAGCGCACGCCGTTGCGGAAGGCGTTGGCCGCGATCTGCCCGGCGTCGTTGATGGCCTGCGGATCGCGGATGTCCCAGCCCAGCGCCGGATTGATCAGCGCGTTCAGGCTCTGCATCTGCTTGCCGCGCCAGATGAAGCCGGACAGGTGGTTGCTGCTGCCGACGATGTGGCCGCGCTTGTTGATGCCGGTGCCGTCGCTGAAGCGATCTTCGCTGGCCGGACGGCCGTCGATGTCGATCAGGTGTCCGCGGCTGTAGAAGAACGCCACCCGGTTGCGAAAGCCGCCCTGTACCGAGGCATAGCCGGTGGCCTGGCCGCGATCGTTGATCGCCTGCGCGCCCATCGGTTCCTGGCCCAGGCTGCCCAGGTCGCGCAGCGTGCCCTTGGTCCAGATGAAGGCATGCAGCGGCTGGTCGGGGAAGGTCAATGGGCCCGATTCGCCGGCGACCTGGTTCTTGTTGTTGAGCGCCAGGGCGAAGGTGAGCGGGGGTGAATCGGGATAGTCGTTGGGCAGGTCGCCGAGCGCGGTAAGGGCGCCGCCAGGCGCGCGCAGGTAGCTGGTGGTGCCGTCGTTGAGCGGCGCGTCGCCTGCGGACACGGCGATGTAGCCGGCGTTGTTGATGTCGCGCCAGGTGGTGGCGCGCCCGCCGATGGTGCCGATGTCGCGTAGCTTGGCGCAGTCGTAGAGGAAGCCGCGCTGGGTGCCGGGGCCGCTACTCCAGTGGCCCAGCACCTGGCCCTTGTCGTTGATGGCGACGGCGACGCTCTCGGTGCCGCCCAGCGTGCCCAGGTCGACCAGGCCTTTGCCGCGATTGAGGAAAGCATGGTTGACCGAGGGCGCGAACGGGTAGTAGCCGACCACCACGCCGGCGTTGTTGATGTCGGTGGCGGCGCTGTTGGCCGGGCCCACCACCGTGACCTTGTACTCGGGGTAGGCCGAGGCGGCGCCGGCCAGCGTGAACGACATCAGGACCAGTGACAAGCGGTAACGCAGCTGCATGACAATCTCCTAGGTAATCAACGCGCGCCGGGACGACGCCGGCCTGGGGCCCGCGTCGTGACCGGTTGGCGCGCCACGGCGCGTCAGGACGCGCCAACCGTAAGGCAATGCGGATTCACTGGGCCACCGGATGCACCGTCTCGCGCGCCTGGGCCTCGGCCTTGGCCAGCGCGGCATCGAGCGCCGGCGACGCCGCGAAGGTGAGCATCTCGGCCGCGGCTTGCGGGTCAAGCGCAGGCGCCGCATCGACATGGGGCCGGATCAGGTCCAGGCGCACGCTGTAGCGCACACCGTTGCGGGTGGCGATGGCCGCGATCTGGCCGGCGTCGTTGATGGCGATCGGGTTGTCGATGTTCCAGCCCAGCGCGGGATTGACCAGCGCGTTGAGGCTTTCCATGCGCTTGCCGCGCCAGATGAAGCCGGACAGGAAATCGCTGAAGCCGACGATGTGGCCGCGGTTGTTGATGCCGTTGCCGCCGCTGTAGCGGTACTCGCTGGCGGGCCGCGGATCGATGTTGATCATGCGGCCATGGCTGTACAGGAAAGCCACGTGGTCGCGCGGCGAAATGAAGATATTCGCCTGGCCGGTGATCTGGCCGCGGTCGTTGATCGCGTTGCCGGTATTTGGCGTCGAGCCCAGGTCGCCCAGGTCGCGGATGACACCCTTGCTCCAGCCGAAAGCCCGGAACCCCGGCTCGGGCGCATTGAAGCGTCCCGAGATGCCGGTGATCTGGTTGCGGTTGTTGAGCGCGGCGGGAACGGTCATGGCTGCGCCGCTGCCGTCCCAGGGGATCGCGCCGAGGTGGGTGAAGCTGCCATCCGGCGCGCGCAGGTAGCCGCGGGTTTCGTCAGTGCTCGGGTTCCTGCCGGACGCCGTGATGTAGCCGGCATCGTTGATGTCGGTGTAGCTGGTGACCTGGCCGGG
>Ga0265798_10009355_pt1 | contig 12273 bp, 9 predicted proteins | sample P3T30metagenome_FD_192430 | JGI IMG/M metagenome (GOLD analysis project Ga0265798, IMG submission 192430) | Plant litter microbial communities from East Loma Ridge, Irvine, California - P3 T30 | ecosystem: Environmental > Terrestrial > Plant litter > Unclassified | place: USA: California...
ACGGTCACGACGTTCGCCATCCGGTCGACCATCAGCCCGACCGGCTGCCCTTGGTCGAGCACCACGACGCGGCTGGCATCGTCGACCGCGACCTCGGGCAGGTTGAACAGACGGCGCAGGTCGAGGACCGGCAGCACCGTCCCGCGCAGGTTCGCCAGCCCGAGCAAAGCCGGGGGGCTGAGCGGCATCCGGACGACATCGGGGACGCGGATGATTTCCTTCACCTCCGCGAGCGGCACCGCAAACATCTCGCCCGCGCTGTGGAAGATCACGAACTGGCGACCGGTGTCGTTTTCGTGAGCGTCCGGGGTCCGGGCGGCGGCCGGTGGATCGGCCGCCGCGACGGATGGGTTGGTCTTGACCATGCGCGCACTCCTCGGCGCTGGAGAAAAAGGATCAGGCGGCCTGCAATTCGTCGGCGAGCGAGGCGATTTCCTCGATCGCCGCCGCCAGTTGCTCGGCCCCCTGCGCCTGCTCGCGTGCCGCGCCGCTCGCCTCGTTCGACGAGTGGGTGGCCTGCTGCGCCGCCGACGAGATCTGTTCGATCGCGACCTGCGTTTCCTGGAGCAGCCGCGCGATGTCCTCCGCGGCGCTGGCGATCGCGCCGTTGCCGCCGACGACCTCGGCGACGTCCTTGACGATCTGGTCGAGCCCGGCGGCGATTGCACGGTTCTTCTCGACCTCGCTCGCGGCGGAATCGGCGATCTCCTGAAGGTCGCCGCGGACGCGCGCGATCGTGTCCTGGATCTCCTTGACCGTATCCTTGATGCGATCCGCATTTTCGGCCGAGTCCCGTGCCAGATTGCGGATGTCGGTCGACACGACCGCGAAGCCCTTGCCGAACTCGCCGGCGCGCGCGGCCTCGACCGATCCGCTGACCGCCAGCATGTTGGTCTGGATCGAAACGGTGGTGATCGCGTCGACGATCTTGTCGATGCGGCGGCTGACCTGCTCCAGCGCCGCAATCTGGTCGCGGCTGGCGCGGCCGGCGTCGACCGACTGTGCGACGCCGGTCATCAGCGCCTCGACCAACGCCTTGTTGTCGACCAACTGGGCCGCAATCGCGTTGCCCTTGTCGACCGCGGCATTGGCGAGCCGCGCGGCGGTCTGCGCATTGTTCTCGATCTGGCCGATCGCGGCCGCGGATTGCTGCGTGGCGGCAGACGCCTGTTGCGCACCGCGGTTGATCTGCTCCAGCGCGGTCGAGATCTGCGCCGAGGCGCGGTTGATCTCTTCGACCGCGCTCGACAGTTCCTCGGCCGCCGACGCCACTTCCTCGGCGCTCTTGCCGATGTTGGTGCTGTTCTTCAGCTCCTCGGACAGCTCGGACAGTTCCTGCGCGGCCTGCTCGCACTGCTGGAGCGCGGCGGACTGCTGCTCGATCGTGGTGTTCGATTCCTGACAGGCGGCGCCCTGCTCCTCGGCGGCGGTGGCGATCACCTCCGCGCCTTTCAGCGCTTCGCCGGCGGCAACGGACGCGGTTTCTGCGCCGAGCGCGATCTCCTCGCACCCCTTCATGATCTCAAGCATGTCGTTCCGGATCACTTCAAGCCCGCGGGTCACCGCCGCGCCCTTTTCGACCTCGGTGCGCGCGGAAACGGCCGACTGGTCGATCCCCTGCGCGACTTCCTTCACGTCCTGCTGGACCTGGACGATCAGTTCCTGAATGTCGCGCGCCGACTTCTCGCTGGTCTCCGCCAGCGTGCGGACTTCGTCGGCGACGACCGCGAAACCCTTGCCGTGCTGGCCGGCTCGCGCCGCCTCGATCGCGGCGTTGAGCGCGAGCAGGTTGGTCTGGTCGGCGATCCGCGCCACCGCCTTGACGACCTCGCCGATTCCGGCGGCCTGGCGATCGAGATCCTCGACCATCTTGACCGAGCTTTCTTGCCGCTCCGAGGCGCGCGAGATCGCGTTCACCGAGTTGGCGATATCGGCGCCGGTATTGCCGATCAGGTCCGACAGCATCTGCGTCAGCCTGAGCGAGGAATCGGCGCGTTCCTTGGCGTCACGCAACAGTCCGTCGGCCTGGCTGATCGACTTCATCGTCTGCTGCGCGGCGCTCGATGTCTGTTCGGCACCCACGCTGATCTGTTCCGAGGCCTTGCGCAGCTCCTCGGCGGCGGACGTTGCTTCGGTGATCCCGCTCGACAGTTGCGTCGTGGCGGAGGCGATCCGCTCTGCTGCCTTCTGCTGCCGCGCAAAGGTGCGCGCCTTACGCTTCTCCGCCTCCGCCGTTACGCGAACCGCCCGGGTAGTCGTAGCGATTTCAAGGCTTTGGTCGTTTTGCGTGCGGCCAACAGATGTCCGCTTAGCCAGTGCCATAATGTATGTCCCATCACGCCATCGTGGATTTGTGAGCCATGATGTAGGTTGGTGACGGTTGATGAATACTTAATTGAACCGTCGAGTTGCTTTGTCAGCAAGCATGTGACAGTTTCAGGACCAGGCGAAATACTTGTTAATCATGGATTTTCTGTAAGGTGACGCAGGGGAAGCATTGTCGGCCGCGCTTTTGGGTCAAGTGAAAAAGCGGTAATGTCGTGAAGCTTCATCGGCTTATCTTGACTGTAGATAGTAAATACGAAAAACTCTGTTGATCGATGTTAACGTGAATGGCGCGTGTAGGGCGGCCCCTTCGACGACCGCCCTCCATCGCAGTGACTTGGCCGCAGCCGCGCGGGACGGGAGTGTAACGCGCCCATGGCGATGACCCGCATCAGAAGGCGAGGCTCATCGTGCCGATCGCGCGGCGCGGATCGCCGATCGCCACGCCATAGGAGTTCACCGCCGAGGCATAATAAGTCCGGTCGAAGACGTTTTTGAGGTTGAATTGGAACGTCACCCGCCGCCCGGCAAGGCGCGTGTCGTAGGTGACGAAGGCGTCGGCCACGACATAGGCCGCCAGCCAGAAGCTGTTGGCGCTGTCTCCCGGGCGGCGCGCGACATAGCGTCCACCTGCGCCGAGCCGCAGCCGGTCGTCGCCCGCGATCGTGCCCATGTCGTAGGTGGTGGTGAGCGCCGCGCTGTGCCGCGCGACATTGGCGAGGCGCTTGCCGGCGAGCAGCGGGTCCTCCGTAGTACGCGCGTCGATATAGGCATAGCTGCCGATCAGGCTCAGCGCGCGCGTCACCTGTCCCGCGAGATCGAGTTCGACGCCGCGCGCGCCCGCGCGACCCGCGGTGCGATAGTCGGTCAGGGCAGTGGCCGGGTTGAACTGCGATACCAGCACGTTGCGCTTGTCGATGTCGTAGAGCGCCAGCGTGCCGGTGAGACGCTCGGGCAGGTCGAGTTTCACGCCCAGCTCGAACGAGCGCCCGCGTTCGGGCGCGACCGCGGAGGTGATCGTCGCACCGCCCGCCAGCGGCGCGATCGTCGACGTGGGTTTGAGCGAGCGGCTGTAATTGCCGTAGAGGGAGACGGTGTCGGTGGCCCGCCAGACCAGCCCCGCCTGCGGGACGAACGCCCAGCCGTTCAGGTCGGTATTGGCGACGAACGGTCGCCCGCGCCCGGCGCGCTGGTCGAAGCCGATCAGCCGCCCGCCGGCGACGACGATCCAGCGCGCGCCGAGGTGGATCGCATCCTGCCCGAACAACGAGTAATTGTAGAGCCGGTCGGTCTGGTCGCTGTCGCTTGGCGAGACGTTGGTCGGCAACGGTTCGCGGCCATAGACCGGCGCGAGATAGCTGAACGGGCTTCGCACCGCCTGCCGGATCAGGTCGCGGCGATAATAGCGCCGATCTTCGCCCTCCGCGCCGAAGAGGACGTTGTGACGCGTACCCGCCAGATCGAAACCGCCGTCGACATAGGTCTGGAGATAGGCGTCGGTGCCCAGCGCGCCGATCGTCGCGTCGTTGCTACGCGCCAGCGTGCCGCGCTGGACGTTGACCCCGGTGACGCGGAGCTGTCCGGCGTCATAGCGTTCGCTGTTGAAGCTGCCGGCCAGATGCACCGCCCAGCCGCCGCCGAGCCGGTGGTCGAGCGCGAGCTGGACGAGGTGGCTGTCGCCCGCCATGCGGTTGTTGAGGTCGTCGAGCCGGCGGCGGCGCGGCACCGCCAGCGGCTGCATCGTGCGCGGGTCGAGCGCGGTTCCACGGTCGAACGGATCGTCGAAGCGGCGATATTCGTACCACAGCACCGCCTGCGTCGCGCCGCCGTACCAGCCCAGCGACGGCGCGATCAGCGTATCGCGGCGCGTGCCGAAATTGCGCCAATAGTCCTCGTCCTGATGATCGAGCACCAGCCGCCCGGCCAGATCGCTTGCGATCGGGCCGGTCAGATCGGCCGTCGCCTCCAGCCCGCTGCGCGCCGCCGCATAGCTGGAGCCGGTCAGCGCCACCGTCAGCTGCGGATCGAGCAACGGCTTCCTCGAAACGATGTTGATGACCCCGCCTGGGTCCATGATGCCGTACAGCAGCGAGGCGGGACCTTTGAGCACCTCGACGCTCTGCGCGGCGGCGTTGAACCCGCGGCCCTGCACCAGCGGCATCCCGTTGTGCATCACCGACCCGTCGCGGTTGCCGCCGAAGCCGCGCTTCATCACCGTGTCTTGCGTGCCGGCCAGCGTATTGCCCTGCGTGATCCCGCTCACGTTGGTCAGCACGTCGTCAAGGTAGCGCGGACGCTGGTCGCGAAGCACCTGCGCGGCGACGATGTTGACTGTCTGCGGCGTTTCCAGCGGACTGGCCGCGGAGCGCAGCGTCGAGGCGTCGGCGGCCGGCTTGTAGCGGTCGTCCGCTGCGCGAGGCGCGGGAGAGGCGCGGCCGGTGACGACGACTTCCTGTCCGACCGGCTCGGTCGACGCCGGCTTTTCGATCCCGCTTGCTGCATGGGCAGCGGAGGCCAGCGCCAGGCCCGCCGCGAGCAGCCCGCCGGTAAAGGTCTTCATGGTCATTCCCCCTTTTGCGGCGGGGCATAGGGCGGTGCTATGTATTCGCAATAGCCGAGTGCGATGCTGGGCTTCGTTGGGTCAGCTCGTCAGCTGGACGCTGTTGAGCGACCGTTTCCGCCTGCCACGCAATACGCGCGCTATTCGCGTGATCCCGCGGCATATTTGCGTATGCTTCTCCCACAGGCATCGGTCGGGCATGCCGTCAATACAAGAGAGGATCCCCGATGCGCCCCTATCGCCATCTGCTCGCCGCGTTGCTGTTGGCAGGCACGTTGCTCGCCGCGCCGGCCCATGCGCAGGCGTCTGCCGCCGCGCGCCCGGTGCGGATCACGGTCGACACCACGCAGACCGCCGGCAAGCTGCCGCCGATCTGGCGCTTCTTCGGCGCCGACGAGCCCAATTACGCGACGATGAAGGACGGCAAAAAGCTGATCGCCGAACTCGGCAAGCTGAAGCGCGGCGACATCTATTTCCGCGCGCACAATTTGCTCAACACCGGCGACGGCACCGCAGCGTTCAAATGGGGCAGCACCGACATCTACAACGAGGCCCCGGACGGCAAGCCGGTCTACAACTGGACCAACGTCGACCGGATCATCGACACCTATCGCGCAGCGGGAATTCACCCGTATCTGCAGATCGGCTTCATGCCCGAGGCGCTGTCGTCCGCGCCCGCCGGCACGCCCTATCGCCACGACTGGCGGCCGGGATTCGACTACAAAAGGATCATGTCCGGCTGGGCCTATCCGCCCAAGGACTATGACAAGTGGCGCGAGCTGATCTTCCAGTGGACCAGGCATAATGTCGAGCGCTACGGCCGCGCCGAGGTCGAGCGCTGGTATTTCGAGATCTGGAACGAGGCGAACGGCTTCTACTGGAAGGCCAGCCCCGATGAATTCTACAAGATGCACGATTATGCGGTCGACGGCATCCGCCGCGCGCTGCCGACCGCGCGGGTCGGCGGCCCCGATGCCGCCGGGCCGGGCGGGGCGTTCATGGACGGCTTCCTCAAGCACGTCACCGCCGGCCGTAACCATGCCACCGGGCAGATCGGGACGCCGACCGATTTCCTCGCCTTCCACGCCAAGGGACAGCCGACCTTCGCCGATGGCCATGTGCGGATGGGGCTCGCCACGCAATTGAAGGAAGTCGACAAGGGCTTCTCCAAGACGCTGTCGATCCCGGCGCTGGCGGACAAGCCGGTGGTGATCGGCGAGAGCGACCCGGAGGGCTGCGCCGCCTGTCCGGGGCCGGAGAACGCCTATCGCAACGGCACGATGTATTCGAGCTACACCGCCGCCAGTTTCGCGCGGATCTGGGAGCTGGCGGCGCGGCGCAAGGTCAATCTCGACGGCGCGCTGACCTGGGCGTTCGAGTTCGAGGACCAGCCTTGGTTCGCCGGATACCGGCAGCTGTCCTCGAACGGCGTCGATCTGCCGGTGCTCAACGTCTTCCGGATGTTCGCGCGGCTCGGCACCGAGCGGCTGGCGGCGACGAGCGACGCGCAGCTGCCGCTCGATACCGTGATGCGCGACGGCGTGCGCGGGGCGGCCGACGTCGGCACGATCGCGACCCGCACCGCCGACGGCAAGGTCGCGGTGCTCGTCTGGCATTATCATGACGACGACGTGCCGGGCGCGAGCGCGGCGGTGACGCTGGCGCTGCGTGGCGTGAAGGGCGGGGCAGCGGCGCGCGCGACGCTGTGGCGCGTCGACGGCGACCATGCCAATGCCTTCACCGCCTGGAAGAGGATGGGGTCGCCGATCGCGCCCGACGATGCGCAATATGTGCAGCTCGAACAGGCGTCGGTGATGCAGCCGCAGCCGCTGGCGCTGACCGGCGCGGCGGGCGGCACCACCACCGCGACGCTGGAGGTGCCGCGGCAGGGCGTCGCGCTGGTCGTGATCGATGCGGAGTAGCGGTCAGGTCGCTGGCCCCGCGGGTTCGGCCTGCTGGCGAAACGCGACCAGCTTGCGGCAGGTTGCCGTCGAAGGTCGGTTCCTGTGGTGCGGGGTCGGGAACGGAGGCTGACATGATCGGGACGATGACACGGCGACAGGGGCTGACGGCGATCGCCGCCGCGCCGTTCGCGACGCTGGCGACGGTCGCGCCGCGCGGCGAGGGGCTCGACGCGGCGGCGCGACGCAACGGGTTGCGTTTCGGGTCGGCCTTGTCGGCGCGGCCGAACGGCGCGTCGGCGGACAATCCCGCTTATGCCGGGCTGCTGCTTGCCGACTGCGGGCTGCTCGTCGCCGAAAATGAGATGAAATGGCAGCATCTTCGCCCGGCGCCGGGAGCGTTCGACTTTGCGGCATTCGACCGGATCATGACATGGGCGGGGGAGCACCGCATGGCGGTGCGTGGTCACAATCTGCTCTGGCAACGCCGCAAATGGATGCCGGCGTGGCTGGAAAAGTACGATTTCGGCGCGCGTCCGGCACGGTCAGCGAGCGAAATTCTCATCGACCATATCACGACGGTGACACGACGCTATGGCGAACGGATCGCCAGTTACGACGTGGTCAACGAAGCGGTGACGCCGGAGACGGGCGCGCTCGAGGAAACCGCGCTGAGCCGCGCGCTGGGGGGCACGGAAGCGACGCTCGACCTCGCCTTCCGCACCGCGCACGCCGAGGCGCCGCACGCCGAGCTGGTCTATAACGATTATATGAGCTGGGAGCCCGGCAACGCCGCGCACCGCGCCGGGGTGCTGCGCCTCCTGGAGGGTTTTCGGCGGCGCGGCGTGCCGGTCCATGCGCTGGGCGTCCAGTCGCATCTCGTGACCGCCGGACCCGATACGGGTGGCAGCGCGCGCGCCTATGAGCGCGACTGGCGACACTTTCTCGATGCGGTGACCGGCATGGGATACCGCCTGCTCATCACCGAGCTGGACGTCCGCGACAACGGCCTGCCGGTGGACCCCGCCGCGCGCGACCGCGGGGTCGCGGATTATGCGCGACGCTATCTGGACGTCATGTTCGACTATCCGCAGCTGCGCGACGTGGTCGTCTGGGGCCTTTGCGATCGCTTCAGCTGGATCGGCCCGTTCGAGCCGCGCCCCGACAAGGCGGCGCGCCGCCCCTGTCCCTATGATGCCGATTACCGTGCCAAGCCGCTGCGCACCGCGATTGCGCAGGCGCTGGCGACGGCGCCGCGTCGACCGGCGTAGGGAAGCGCGGCGCGCCGCGGCTCCGGCGCGTCACGCCACCGCCGCGATCCGCAACGGGCCGGCGCCGCCGGCGGCCGGATCGGACCATGACGGCTTGCCGTCTTCCAGATGGCCGGCGATCCGCCATGTCTGACCGGACCCTGTGAACTGGCGATCGTACCAGCCGTGGCTCGCGGAGAGGTCCAGCGCGATCTGGCGCGTTTCGCCGGGCGCGAGGTCGAGCATGGCGGCGGCTGCGCCGTAAGCGCAGTCGGTCATGGCGATCGATTGCCGTACCGCCGAGAGGTTCGTGATCGTGAGGATGCCCGGCGCCGCGATGCCGGCCGAGAAGATGTCCGCCCGACCGCGCAGCCGCCGGTGGAACCCGTTCGGCCCGAGGATGAAAAGGTCCAGCGCCCTGCCGGGCTCGGGCAGGGGATGGGTGAGGTCGCGTCCGGCGCCGACCGTGTAGCGGGCCGGGACGTCGTCGCGGCGCGTGACGTCGTAGACGTGAAACACCGCGGCGCGCGCCGTCGAGCGGTTGACGAGCGACAGGCCGCCCGCACCCCCGACATGATGCACTTGCGCGTCGAGTGCATACGGCGTCGCGCGGCGTCGCCGCCGACCCGTTTCCTGCACCGGCGCGGCGGGTTGCGCGGGCAGCGGCGGGCGGACTTCCTTCAGCTGCGCGGCCTGGCCAGACAGGGCGGCGGTGGCCGGGAGCGGCGGGAGAAAATCGATCTTTTCGGTCGCGGTGAAATCGAAGCAGGACGTGAGATCGCCGCACACGGCGCGCCGCCACGCGCTGATGTTCGGTTCGTGGACGCCGAACCGCGCTTCGAGAAAGCGCAGGATGCTGGTGTGGTCGAAGACCTCCGATGCGACATGCCCGCCGCGGCTCCATGGCGAGACGACGTAGAGCGGCACGCGCGGGCCGAGGCCATAGGGCCGATCCAGATAGGCGGCGTCGGCGGGATCCTGCGACCGGCGGTGATATTCGTCGTCGGCGGCGATGGTGGTCGCGCCGATCGTGCGTCCGGCGCTGCGGGCCGGCGGCGCGGGCGGCGGGACGTGATCGAACAGGCCGTCATTCTCGTCGAAGTTGATGAGCAGCACGGTGCGTGCCCAGACGGCCGGATCGGCGGTGAGCGCGTCGAGCACCTGCGCGATATAGTCCGCGCCCTGCAGCGGGGTCGAGGCGCTGGGATGTTCCGACTGCGCGGCGGGCGCGACGATCCACGATACGTCGGGCAGGCGCCGCGCCAGCACGTCCTGCCGCAGCCCGTCGAGCGCGCGCGTGGTCATCGTCCGCTGCTTCAGCAATGCGCCGGCCGCGCCCTGCGCGGTGCGGTAGCGGTGGAAACCGACCAGCGGATTGTCGGTGAAATTGTCCGCCATGTCCTGATAGATCTGGAAATCGATCCCCGCCGCCATCAACCGCTCGGGATAGGTGGTCCACAGATAGCCGCCGTGGTGCCGCGGATCGGCGTCAGCCGTGTCATAGCCGTTGTCGATCGCCGGGCCGTTGCCCTTGCCGAGCGGATCGTGCGTCCCGGTCCAGATGTAGAGCCGGTTGGGATTGGTGCAGAGATGCATCGCGCTGTGATAGGCGTCGCACAGCGTGAACCCCTCGGCGAGCGCATATTGGAACGGCAGATCGGCGCGCGTGAAATGCGCCATCGCATGGTTCTGCTTGTGACGCGGCCACGCGCCCATCCGTCCGTTGTCCCACGCTGCCTGGCTGTCGGTAAAGCCGTGCGGCGTGCCGAGCGGGCGATAGAGGCCGAAGTCGCGCGCGGTGTCGAGCCGGAACGGCGCGATCAACGCCGGCTGAGCGCCGGGATGCTCGTTCGGCTGGAGAAGCACGGTGCGGTCGGGCGCCTCCGGCAGGGGAGGAGCGGGGATCGCGAAGCGATCACCATAGCCCCTCACGCCGCGCATCGTGCCGAAATAGTGATCGAACGAGCGGTTCTCCTGCGTCAGGATCACGACATGCGCGACGTCCTGCAGCGTTCCGGTCCGACGATCGGCCGGCACCGCCAGCGCGCGTGCGATCGCCGGCGTAAACGCCGCCGCCGCGCCTGCCGATGCCATCATCGCCCGGATGAAGCTGCGCCGGTCCTGCATTCGTCATCTCCACGTCGTGCCGCGCGGGTCTGCTCGCTCCGGGTGTCGATATGATGACGTGGGCGCGGGGTCTTCAAGGCCCAGCACGGAAGCGGCCAGCCACGCGCGCACCGCTGGCAGCGTCCATCGGCTTGGCGCCGGTTGTGAAGTGGTGAGGGTCGGGGCGTGGCAGATCGCGGCCCTGTCGCCGCGGCTCACTGATGGCGGAGGGTCTTGTCGAAGCCGTCGTTCGCCTTGGTCATCTTGGCCAGCTTCCGCAGATAGGTGCGGACATGGCGTTCGAACCGAAGATCGTCATGGATGCCGGTCACGGGAAAATCATCCTGCCCGATCAGCTCCTTGAGCCGGGCGGCCAGCGTCGCTTGTTCGTCGGTCCAGTCGGCGCCGGTCGCCGCGCGGCACGCCCATTCCTCGGCGGCGGCCTTGTCGTAATCGTCCCGCGCCTCATAGCCGCCGCGATCCGCCGCCGCCTGGTCCAGCCGCGCCGCCGCGATGCGCCGCTCCAGCCATTTGCGGACCTGCGGCGCGTCCCACGGCTTCGGCGAGTCGGTCATCGTTCTTTCCCGGTCGGTCCGCGACGATGGGACCGTTGTTCGCAGCTTTCCATAGGAGGCAGCGGATCGTTCGGCTACAGGCGCGGAACAATCAAGACAGTCAGATCGAGCCATGGCCAGACGTTCGAAACACGATCCCTACGATCACCTTCCGCCGGAAGACGAGGCGCCGCCCGCGCCGGTGCCATGCTGGCTGTGCGGGCGGCCGACCGGCAAGACGATCGTCTGGCACCATCCCGTGCCCAAGAGCCGTGGCGGGCGCGACGTCGTGCCGATGCACTCGATCTGCCAGCAGACGCTGACCGCCAATTTCACCAATTCCGAATTGCAGCGGCACGGCCTGGAGGTGGACGGCCTGCTCGCGAACCCGAACGTGCGCAAGTTCGTGGACTGGGTGGCGAAGAAGGATCCCGATTTCACCGCGACGGTCACCAGGAAGCAGCGCTGATCGCAGCCGACGGCGCGCGCGGCCGGTTTGCGCGTCGGCGGATCCGTGCCGCCGCGACGATCCGGAACGTAGCGCCGCGCTGGTCGCTGTAGCGGCACGGGCGCTCACGTCCGGGGAGACCTTCAATGCCAGCGAACGGAACGGCGACCCTCTACCGCATGGTGTTGCCCGAACATACCTGCCCCTTCGGCGTCCGCGCCAAGCAGATGCTGGAGCAAGCGGGGTTCGCGGTCGACGACCGCATCCTGCAATCTCGCGACGAGGTCGACGCCTTTAAGGCGGAGCATGGCGTCGCCACCACCCCGCAGATCTTCATCGACGGCGAGCGGATCGGCGGCAGCGACGAGCTCGAACGCTATCTCGAACAGGCCTGATCGCATGGCGCATCAGGATAACGGTACGCCGCGCCTTGCGGCGCTCGCGTTCGTCGGGGCGGTGCTCGGGGCGAGTGCGCTCGTCGGGCGGCGCAATGCGCCCGACCGGTCGCACCCCGGCATCCGCCGCTGGTACGCGCGGCTGGACAAGCCCGGCTACACGCCGCCCGACGCGGCGTTCGGCGCGGTCTGGCCGGTGCTGGAAACCGGCCTCGCGGTCGGTGGATATCGTTTGTTGCGCCGACCGGCCGGGGACGCGCGCAACGTCGCTGTCGGGCTGTGGCTGGCCAACAGCGCCATGGTGGGCGGTTGGACGCAGCTTTTCTTCCGCGAGCGGCGGCTCGGCGCCAGCGCGGCGACCTCGGCGGCGATGGTCGCGTCGGGGGCGGCCCTTGTCTGGACGGCCGCAAAGGTGGACCGGCCAGCCGCGGTCTTGGCGGCTCCGTTCGTCGGCTGGCTCGGCTTCGCCACGTTGCTCGCCGGGCGCATCTGGCGCGACAATGCGGCGTCCGGACCAGCGCCGGATCAATAGGTTCGTGGCGGGCGGGTAGCCTGAAGCCACCCGCCGCAAGCGCTCGATCCACTTACGTGGAGAGCGGGCCGGTGCCGCCGCTGATCCAGCTTTGCTGGATTAGGCTCTAGAATTTCGCGCCGGCGCGGATGCCAATCGTTCGTGGCGCGATCGGCACCACATACGGACGCTGGTCGCATGCGCCGCATTGCTGGAAGCGTGA
>Ga0265798_10009357_pt1 | contig 12269 bp, 14 predicted proteins | sample P3T30metagenome_FD_192430 | JGI IMG/M metagenome (GOLD analysis project Ga0265798, IMG submission 192430) | Plant litter microbial communities from East Loma Ridge, Irvine, California - P3 T30 | ecosystem: Environmental > Terrestrial > Plant litter > Unclassified | place: USA: California...
GCAGCAAGTTTGACATTCTTCTTTGATTTTCAACTTGCCGTACGGTAATATTGTCGTGTCGCATCGCAACATCTTACCTTTTCACTCGTGCGGTACGGGCGAAATGAGAAGTAAGGAGTGAGAGACAAAAAGAAACTGACCAGACGTTCGTTGATCAGGATTTAACTGAATTCGTTCTCTTCACGTTCCTTGTGCGGCAAAACCAACAGTTTTTGTCGTTGCCGAACAACATTGTTTATGGGAGCCACGATGGCAACTGAACTTGCGGGCCTGATCCGGGCTGATCTAGCGCAATTAAACAACGATGCGGAACGGTTGGCGATCGCTCCCGCCGCTTCTTTCCCCACCTCTTTCTCCAGTGCCGGCGCGGCCTCCGGCAACACGTTTTCCTTTACCCAGGCCATGAAGAACGCGATCGCCAGCGTCGACGCCCAGGACCAGGCGGCCGGCGCCAGGGTGGCCGCGGTGGAAGCCGGCAAGAGCGACGACCTGGTCGGCGCCATGCTGGCCAGCCAGCAAGCCAGCCTGTCGTTCTCGATGCTGCTCCAGGTCCGCAACAAGGTCATGGGCGCCGTCGACGAACTGATCAAACTCCCGGTCTGACCCTTAGCCAAGCGACCCCGCCGTGATTTCTACGCTCAAGTCCGCCGTTGGCGGCAAGCTGGCGCTCCCCGCCCTGCCCCCTGCTCTGCGCAACAACCTGCCGCTGCTGCTCGGCCTGGCGGTGGCGCTGTGCGCCGCCGTCATGATGTACCTGTGGCAGGACCAGTCCAGCTACAAGCCGGTGTTCGGCGCGCGCGAGAAGGTGGCCGCCAGCGACATGATGAATGTGCTCGAAGCCGAGCAGATTCCCTACCGCGTGCATCCGGACAGCGGCCAGGTGATGGTGCCGGCGGGCGACCTGGGCAAGGTGCGCATGCTGCTGGCCGCCAAGGGCGTGACCGCCCAGCTGCCGGCCGGCCTGGAACTGATGGACCGCAACGATCCGCTGGGTGTGTCGCAGTTCGTGCAGGACGTGCGCTTCCGGCGCGGCCTGGAAGGCGAGCTGGCGCACAGCATCCTGACGGTGGACGCCATTGCGTCCGCCCGTGTGCACCTGGCGATCGCCAAGACCAGCTCCTTCGTCACCGCCAGCAATGACGGCAACTCGGCGTCGGTGGTGGTGGCAGTCAAGCCCGGCCGCGCCCTGTCCAACGAACAGGTGGCGGCGATCATCAACCTGGTCTCGGGCAGCGTGGCGGGCTTGACGCCGCAGCGCGTGTCGCTGGTCGACCAGGCCGGCAACCTGCTGTCCTCGCGCGTCGACCTGGCCGACGGCTTCGACGGCGCGGGCCAGGGCGACGCGGCATCCAAACGCTATACCGACGAGGTACGCGCCAATGTGGGCGACCTGCTGGCGCCGATCCTGGGCGTGAACAACTACAAGGTCAGCGTTACCGCCGCGGTGGATAACGACCGCATCGAAGAGACGCAGGAAAAATACGGCGAAGCGCCGAAAGTCACCAGCGAAGCCATGCGCGAGGAGATGGAAAAGAACCGCATGGCGCTGGGCGTGCCGGGCACGCTGTCGAACCGTCCGCCGGCGCAGGCCGCGGCCGCTGACGCCCCCCCGGGCGAAAACGGCGACGACGGCAGCGCGCGCAAGAACGCCACCACCCGCCAGTACGCCTACGACCGCGCGATCACCCAGATCAAGCGCGAACGCGGCCGCCTGAAGAAGCTCTCGGTGGCGGTGGTGCTGAACAATGCCAGCGCCGCCAACGGCCAGGCCTGGACCCCGGCCGAGCTGGACAATATCAAGACCATCCTGGCCGGCGGCCTGGGCATCGACGCGGCGCGCGGCGACGTGCTGGCCGTGTCGAGCCTGAAGTTCCCGGCCGCCCCGGTGGCCCAGGAATGGTGGCAGGAGCGCGACAACGTGGTCGACATGACGAGCTACGCCCTGTGGGCGCTGGGCGCCGTCCTGGCGTACCTGCTGCTCGCGCGGCCGCTGCTGCGCGCGGCCACCAGCCGCCTGGCGCCGCCAGCGCCGCTGGTGCCTGCGGTGCCGGCGCTGCCGGGCGCGCCGGGCGCTGCGGCCGGCGCCGCGCCCACCGGTGTCGCGGCGCTGGCCGCCCCTGACGCGGCCGATACGCCGCGCCCGGGCACGGTGATCCCGCTGCTCGAGAACTTCGACCTGCCGCCGAGCGGTTCGCCGGTCGACGTCATGGTCGACCACCTGAAGGTCCTGGCCGGCAAGGAGCCCGAGCGCGTTGCCGAAGTCGTCAAACAATGGGTACAGAAAAAACATGGCCGATCTGAATAATCTGGAGGACGACGACGTCGTCCTGAGCCCGGTGGAACAGGCCGCGATCGTGCTGCTGTCGATCGGCGAGGAACAGGCGGCCGCGGTGCTGCGCTGCCTCGAGCGCGACGAATTGATGGAACTGACCCAGGTGATGTCGCGCATGAGCGGCATCAAGGTCGGCGCCGTCAAGTCGGCGCTCCAGACCTTCTTCGACGACTACCGCCAGCAAAGTGGCCTGCACGGCGCCTCGCGCAGCTACCTGAAGCGCTCGCTCGACCTGGCGCTGGGCAGCGATATCGCCAACAGCGTGCTGAACACGATCTATGGCGACGCGATCCGTCCGATGATGGCGCGCCTGCAGTACGCCTCGCCCAAGTGGCTGGCCGAATTCGTCTCCAGCGAGCACGTGCAGATGCAGGCCGTGTTCCTGGCCTTCCTGCCGCCGGCGCTGGCGTCCCAGATCCTGGAGGCGCTGCCGCTCGAAGGCCGCGAGTTGGTCTTGCTGAACATGGCGCGCCTCGACGAGATCGACCGCGACGTGCTGCACGAACTGGAAGAACTGGTCAACCGCTGCCTGGCGGCACTGGACACGCAAAGCGCCAGCGTCGAAGGCGTGCGCCAGGTCGCCGACATCCTCAACCGGCTGCAGGACAACCGCGCCGGCATGGTCGAACTGCTGCGCGCCCACGACCCCGAGGTCGTCACGCAGATCGAGATGTCGATGTACGACTTCTTCATCCTGTCGCGCCAGACCGAGCAGGTCATTACCCGTCTGCTCGACGACGTGCCGCTGGAACAGTGGGCGATCGCGCTCAAGGGCGCCGAGGCGCCGCTGCGCGACGCCATCCTGGCCGCCATGCCGCGCCGCCAGGCCCAGAGCTTCGAAGACCTGATGCGCCGCTCGGGCCCGGTGCCGATGTCGCGCATCGAGCAGACCCGCCGCGAGATCATGGCCACCGTCAAGGAACTGGCCGACGCCGGCGAGATCGATATCCAGCTGTTTGCCGAGGCGACCGCGGAATGACGCCATTCAGGTCCTTCCACTTCCCGCCGCTGCATCAGTTCAGCGTGGCGCGGCCCAGCGGGCCAGGTGGCCCAAGCTCGGCCGAGGAATGGCAGAGCGCACTGGCCGACGGCTACCGCCAGGGCCAGCGCGAAGGCTATGAGGCCGGCCTCGACCAGGGCCGGGCCGAAGGCTTCCCGCGCGGCGAGTCCGAGGGCCGCATGCGCGGCCAGGAGGAAGGCCGCGCCGTCGCCCAGGCCAGGTTCGATGCACTCAGTGCGCCGGTCGACGCCATGATCGAGGCCCTGGGCAAGCTCAAGGCCGACCTGCGCGCCACCCAGCGCAACGAAGTGGTCGAACTGGTCGGCAAGATCGCGCGCCAGGTGATCCGCGCCGAACTGGCGCTGCAGCCGGTGCAGCTGCTGGCGCTGGTCGAGGAAGCGCTGGCCGTGATGCCGCCGTCGCGCGACGAGGTCGAAGTGTTCCTCAATCCCGAAGAACTGCGGCGGGTGCAGGAACTCGATCCGAAGCGCGCGCGCAAATGGACCCTGCTGCCCGACCCGGCGCTCGAGCCGGGCGAATGCCGCGTGCGTGCGGGCGACAATGAAGTCGACGCCGGCTGCCAGGGCCGCCTGGCGGCAGTGATGGAGCAGGTCAGCGAGCAGCTGCTGCACGAGGAAGCCGCGCCATGATGGCCCTGGCCGATTCCCTGCGCGCGGTCGATATCGGCGCGGTACCGGTGGCCACGCCCACCGGACGCCTGGTCGGCGCCCAGGGCCTGCTGCTGGAGTCGAGCGGCTGCCGCCTGCACACCGGCCAGCGCTGCCGCATCGAGACCGTCGACGGCGACTGGCTCGACGCGCAGGTGGTCGGCTTTCGCGACAAGGTGTCGTACCTGATGCCGTTCAAGAAGGCGACCGGCCTGGCGACCGGCGCACGGGTCTTGCCGGCGCCCGAGCGCAGCGACCTGATGATCGGGCCCGAGTGGCTCGGCCGCATGGTCAACGGCCTGGGTGAGCCGATCGACGGCCTGGGCCGCCTGAAGGGCGACCAGCCGCTGGCCGCGACCGCGCCGCGCGTCAATCCACTCAAGAAAACGCCGGTCGACGAGCCGCTCGATGTCGGCGTGCGGGCGATCAACGCCATGCTCACCATCGGCAAGGGCCAGCGCGTCGGCCTGATGGCCGGTTCCGGCGTCGGCAAGTCGGTGCTGCTGGGCCTGATCACGCGCCAGACCGTGGCCGACGTGATCGTGGTCGGCCTGATCGGCGAACGTAACCGCGAGGTGCGCGAATTCGTCGAGCGCTCGCTTGGCCCCGATGGCCTGAAACGCGCTGTGCTGGTGGTGGCGCCGGCCGACGAAAGCCCCCTGATGCGGGTGATGGCGGCCGAGATGTGCCACGCCATCGCCGCCCACTTCCGCGACCGGGGCCAGCACGTGCTGCTGCTGTGCGACTCGCTCACCCGCTACGCCATGGCGCTGCGCGAAGTCGCGCTGTCGCTGGGCGAGCCGCCAGCCACGCGCGGCTATCCGCCGTCGGTGTTCTCGCACCTGCCGCAACTGGTCGAATCGGCCGGGAACGGTGAACAGCAACAGGGGAGCATGAGCGCAATCTACACGGTGCTGGCCGAAGGCGACGACCAGCAGGATCCGGTGGTCGACTCGGCGCGCGCGATCCTCGACGGCCACATCGTGCTCACCCGCGAACTGGCCGAGCGCGGCCATTATCCGGCGATCGATGTCGCCCAGTCGATCTCGCGCTGCATGGCCCAGGTGGTCGATGCGGACCATACGCTGGCCGCACGCAAGCTCAAGGCTGCGATGGCGCGCCATGCGCGCGTGCGCGACCTGATTCCCCTCGGCGCCTACGTGCCCGGCGCCGATCCCGAAACCGACCTGGCGGTGCAGCTGCAGCCGCGCATCGACGCTTTCCTGTGCCAGGGCACGCGCGAGGACGCGCCGCTCGGGGGCTGCATCGACGACCTGAAAGGACTCATGGCATGAAGCGGGAACACACGATCCGCAGCCTCGACACGCTGGTGCGGGTACGCGGCGCCCAGGTCGACCGCCTGCAGGCCGACCTGGCCAGCCAGGAAGCGACCCGGATGCGCTACCAGAACAACCTGGCGCGGCTCGACGCGCTCGCCGCAGGCAGCGGCGCGTCCAGCCGCACGCTGGCCGTGTCGCCGGCCCTGGCACTCAATTGCGGCGCATATAAACAGGACGTGATGGCGCTGGCCGCCAGCCACCGTCTCGACCTGTCGCTGCACGAAGCGACCATGGCGGTGGCGCAGGACCGGCTGAAGGACGCCTGGGTGCGGCGCGAGTTGCTGGGCAAGGTGCTGGTGCGCGAGCAGGATGCCCATGCGCTGGACCAGCAACGCGCTACCGCCAAGCGCGAAGACGATATCGCCACCCAGTCGTGGCTGGCCAACCAGGCGGGCGGCCTGGCCGCGGCCTGATCGACGCACACGAGAACAAGGAGCATTCCATGGCAACGGCTATCACCGCACCAACCTACGACCCGATCCCGACCGCGACGTCGCTGGCGGACAAGTATGTCTTGCCGCGCAAGCAGATCCTGGACAGCCAGACGGCTGCCGCCGCGGCGACCGAGAAGGGATTGACCGAACTCAATTCTGCGCTCACCGCCTTCCAGACCAGCCTGGCCTCGCTGACCGGCCTGAACAAGACCGTGTACGCCCAGTCGGCCGCGTTCAGCGACACCACGCTGGGCAGCGCCACCGCCTCGAGCACGGCGGCCGCCGGCAGCTATTCCTTTTTCGTCAAGCAGCTCGCCGCCGCCAGCCAGGTCTCGTACACGGGCCTGGTCGATAACCTTGGGGTGGGCGGCAAGCTGACCGTCAACATGGGTGGCGCGGCCGCGTTCGAGGTCAACATGACCGCCGCCGACAGCGACGGCAACGGCACACTCACCACGCGCGAACTGGCTGCCGCCATCAATGCCGCCAGCAACAACGGCGGCAAGGTCACCGCCTCGATCGTCAACACCGGCGGCACCTCGGAACTGGTGCTCACTTCCAAGGAGACCGGCCTGAAGACGGCGATCACGCTCGACACCAGCCTGGTCACGGGCGGCTCCAGCCTGGCCGCCGCGAACGCCGATCCAACCCGCCGCCGCGTGCTGGCCCAGGCCCAGGACGCCGAGATCCGGGTCGGTTCCGAGAATGGCACCGCGATCACCCAGGCCAGCAATACCTTCACCGCCATCGATGGCGTCAAGATGACCTTCACCAAGGTCCAGGCCAGCGGCGACACGCCGTTTACGCTCAGCGTCGGCCCGGACGACAAGGCCACCACCGCGAACGTGCAGGCCTTCGTCGACGCCTTCAACAAGCTCAAGTCGGTGCTGAACAAGCTGACCAACGCGGGCGACCCGACCAAGGGCGTGGCCGGCGGCGCCTTCGCCCACGACGGCGGCATCCGCGCCCTGAACGACCGCCTGGCGTCGCTGCTGCGTCCGGGCAGCGGCGACTCGCTGGCCAGCTACGGCATCATCGCCACCCGCAGCGGCACGCTGGAACTGAATGCGGACCGGCTGCTGGCCCAGCTGGCGCGCAATCCGGACGGGCTGGACGCGGCAATCGGCTCGACCGCGGCGGCCAATCCGAGCGGCGTGGCCGGCGCGCTGGACAAGTACCTGCGAACCTGGAGCAACAGCGTCGACGGCCAGATCAAGCTGCGGCGCGAACAGAACACCACCCAGCAGACCCGCCTGACGGACAACGCGGCCAGGCTCGAACTGCAGCACGAGGCCGCCTATCAGCGCTACCTGGCCCAGTTCACCCAGCTGCAGACCATGCAGAACCTGATGAACTATAACGTGACGCTGTTCGACGCCCTGTTCAGCAGCGACAAGGATTAAGCATGTCTTACCAAGAAGCCTACGGCGGCTACCACGCCGTCAACCTGGATGCCCAGACCGCGCGCGCCTCGCCGGTGGAGCTGGTCCTGCTGCTCACCGACGGCCTGCTCGACGAGCTGGCGCGCGCCCGCGCCCACATCGTGGCGCGCCGCTACGAGGCCAAGGCCGCCAGCATCGACAAATGCGTCGAGATCATCAACGGCCTGTCGAGCTCGCTCGACCACGAGGGCGGCGGCGAGACCGTCGCCAACCTGGCCCGCATCTACGATTTCTGCGCCGCCCGCCTGCACGGCGCCGGCATCAAGCTCGACCCGGCCATGGTCGACGAAGTGATCCGCGTCCTGGGCACCATCCGCCAGGGCTGGCAAGGCGTGCAGCAGCGCCATGGATAGGTCGCGCAGCCTCGAACTGATGGCGGCGCGCCTGAGCAGCGCCAGCCTGGGCGCCAAATGGGACCTGCTCGAGCGCGCCGTGGGCGAACTCGGCCCGCAGGTCCAGGCGCTGGCCGCGCACGGACCGTGGAACGCGCCCGAACGCGCCGCCTTGCTGCGCCTGCGCGCCGCCCACGATGCGGCCGCGCATGCGACCGCCGACGCCGCCGCCGGCATGCAGGCGCGGCTCGACGGGATGCGCGACAACAAGGAAGGCTGGATGGCCTATGCCCTCGCGGGCGAACTCGAACCGGGTGACGCTCGATGAATCTTTCCCTGAACAGTGCAATGAATATGGCAATCAACGGCGCTCGTACGCCGGCAGCCGATGCGCCGCCCCTGCCGGGCGTGCTGCCGCACATCGCGGTCGGCGCGCCGACAGTGCCGTTCCAGGACTGGATCGTGGCCGACGCAGCGCCCGTGCCCGCACTCGATGCCGACGCGCCGGTCGATGGCACCGTGCCCACTGGGATCGAGGCCGAACAGCCGGATCCGGCGCTGGCCGCCGAGCAGGCTGTCGTCATCGACGCCGCGCTGGCCGCGATGTCCGCGCCAATGGCGCCGGCCGCCCTGCCCGCCATGATGATGGCGATGCCGGCCGCCAAACAAGGTGCTGCCAACGACAACACCGCGGCCCCTGACCCGGTCGTGGCCTCGGACGGCGCCCCGGCCCCGGTCCTGGCCGCGCCGCCCGCCGCCCCGCGCGCAGCGCTGGAACTGCCAGTGGCGCTTCCGGCCAGCGCCGCCACACGCCCTGCAGCTGCTGCGGCAGCCGCGCCGGCCGCCGCAGCCCCGGATGCCCCGCCCGCCGATGGCGCCGACGCCCCCGCCACCTTCACCACCGCCGGCGTCAGCGCCGGCGCCGCCCAGCCATCGGGCGCACGTGGCGCCGACAGCCTCACCCTGGCCGGCCCGCCGACCGCCTGGCGCCAGAGCCTGCAGGAAGCGCTCGGCGAGCGGCTCCAGCTGCAGCTCGGCCGCGGCGCCGAACAGGCCACGATCCGCCTCGAGCCGCCGATGCTGGGCCGGATCGAGATCTCGGTGCGCCACAGCGGCGGCAACCTCGAAGTGCATATCGCGGCCAGCAACAGCGAAGTGCTGCGCCAGCTGAACACGGTCAGCGACAGCCTGCGCAGCGACCTGGCCGGCCGCCAGTACGCCAGCGTCTCGGTCAATGTCGGCGAGACCCCGCGCGCCCAGGCGGGCAGCCAGGCCGGCCAGCAGCCGTCCGGCCAGCCCGGCGCCGATGCCCAGGGGCGCGGACGCCAGCACGAGGAACAACGGCAGCGTCACCCCGGCCTGGCCCTGAACGACGCCGGCGAGCCCGGTTCCCCTTTTTCAATGACCTGAGCGCTGGATGATGAAAGCAAAACTGATCGTTGCATTTATTGGCGTCGCAGTCGCGGCCGCCGCGGCCGCGGGTGGCGCCATCTGGTACCTGAGCCCGGCCGCTGCGCCCGGCGAGGTCGCCCGGCCGGCCCCGACCTCGAAGCCGACCAAATACGTCACGCTGGACAAGGTGATCGTCATGCTGCGCCGCGCCCCGAACGAGCAGGCCGCCCACTACCTGTCGGTCGACCTGGTGCTGGCCACCACGCCGGGCGACGAGAAACAGGCCAAGGAACAGCTGCCGCTGCTGCGCTCGATCGCCGTCTCGGCGCTGTCGGCGCGCACGCTGGCCGAGGCCTCGGCCATGACAGTCGACGCGTACGCGGCCGAGCTGAACACGGTATTCAACGCCAACTATGAGAAGGAGAACCACATCAAGCCGTTCTCCGAAGTCATGGTCGGCAAGCTGATCATCGAGTGACCCGACACCAGGATGCGGTGACCACGTGGCCTATATGACCGACTACCTCGACGTCGCCGCCGCCGCCGAATACGGCGAGGCGCAGCTGACTGCCGGCATGAGCCAGCGCGACGAGCAGCGCCACCTGGTGGCCTACGCGCCGCTGGTCAAGCGCATCGCGCGCCAGCTCGGCAGCCAGGTATCGGGCGCGCTCGGGCGCGAGGACATGGAACAGATCGGGTTGATGGGACTGCTCGAAGCGCTGCGCCGCTACGGCCAGCCGGACACGGGTTTTTCCAGCTATGCGGCGCTGCGCGTGCGCGGCGCCATCCTGGACGAACTGCGGCGCCAGGACTGGCGGCCGCGCACGGTGCGCCAGGACAGCCACCGCCAGCGCGACGCCCTGCGCGCGCTGACGCGCACCCTGGGCCGCGAGCCGAACGAGCAGGAAGCGGCCCAGGCGCTGGGCCTGGACGCCGCCGGTTATCAGCAGTATCTGCTGCATGAAACCGCCGAAGAGATGCTCAGCTTCGACGAGGTGCTGCAAGAGGCAGTGGGCGAGGCCCGGCATACGCCAGGTCCCGAAGAAGCGTACATGGTGCGGCGCAGCCTGGAGCAGGTGCTCGCCGGCCTCAACGAAAAGGAGCAGCGCGTGATCCAGATGATCTACGAGTTCGAACTGAGCTACAAGGAAATCGCCGCCGTGCTCGACCTGTCCGACGCCCGCGTCTGCCAGCTCAACAAGAGCGCGCTGGCCAAGATGAAGGCCGCGCTGCTGCGCGACTGAACCTGATTTACCTACAGAACGCCAGAAAGGCACTACGTCATGCAGCAATTACTCGGTATCGCCATCGTGCTCGGCGCCGTCTTTGGAGGTTTCTCCATGATGGGTGGCACCTTCTCCGCGATCTTCCACCCGGTCGAGATCCTGATCATCGGCGGCGCCGCCCTGGGCGCCCTGGTGCTGGGCAACCCGCGCCATGTGCTGGCCGAGATGGGCCACCAGCTCAAGAAAGTCGCGGCGCGCAAGAAGCATGATTCCGAATTCCAGCGCCAGCTGCTGCTCTTGATGTACGAGCTGCTGCAGACCGCGGCCGGCGGCCTGAAGGCGCTCGACGCCCACGTCGAGGCGCCCGCCGAAAGCCCGCTGTTCCAACGCTATCCGGCCATCCTCGAAGAACCGAAGCTGCTGGCCTTCATCGTCGACAACTTCCGCCTGATGGCGATGGGCAAGATCAACGCCCACGAGCTCGAAGGCGTGCTGGAGCAGGAACTGGACGCCATCCACGAGGAGCTGACCCAACCCTCGAAGTCGCTGCAAAAGATCGCCGAGGCGATGCCGGGCTTCGGCATCCTGGCCGCGGTGCTGGGCATCGTGATGGCCATGTTCTCGGTCTCGGGCGGCGCCGACTCGGGCGAGATCGCCGAGAAGGTCGGCGCGGCCATGGTCGGCACCTTCATCGGCATCTTCTTCTGCTACGGCGTGCTCGAGCCGCTGGCCAACCTGATGAAGCAGACCGTCAATACCGACGCCTCGACCATGGAGACCGTCAAGGTGGTGCTGTGCACCCACGTGGCCGGCAAGCCGGCCCTGCTGGCGATCGACGCCGGCCGGCGCCTGATCCAGCTCAATACCAAGCCCAGCTTCGCCCAGCTCGAACAGTGGATCAATGCCATGGGCGGCGAAGACGAATCGCAGAACAAGCGGCGCCGCGGCAGCGACCGCATGACGGGATAACACGTGTCGAAACCGAACGACAAGCACGAGTCGACCATCGTCAAGCGCGGTGGCGGCAAGCACCAGCACGAGGAGCACGGCGGCGCCTGGAAAGTCGCGTTCGCCGACTTCTGCCTGGCGCTGATGGCGCTGTTCCTGGTGCTGTGGCTGATCGCCGCGCGCGAGCAGCAGAACCTGAAAGCCATCGTGCGCGACGCCACCGATGCCGGCATGCTCGACGAGCAGGGCCAGAAGCCGGCCATCGCCACCGAACCGAGCGGCAGCCTGATCGAACGCTTCGAAGTGCCGCGCACCGGCAACGCCGGCACCAGTAATCCGGGCGCCCCGAGCGCGCCGCGCACCGCCTATGAAACCCCGGCCGACCTGGCGGCGCTGGCCAAGGCGCTGGGCGAACTGTCGGAAAGCGCCGGCCTGGCCTCGAACCTGGCCACCGTGGTCACGCCCTACGGCCTGCGCGTGATGCTGCACGATACCGACCAGCAGGGCATGTTCATGCGCGGCAGCGCGCTGCCCACCGGCCGCTTCGCGCGCCTGCTGCAGAAGATGGGGCCGCTGTTCGCCCAGATGCGCAACCAGATGCTGATCGTCGGCCATACCGATGCCAGCCGCTATGCCGGCCCGGACACGGGCGGCTACTCGAACTGGGCGCTGTCGACCGACCGCGCGCTGGCCGCGCGCGCCCAGTTGCTGACCGGCGGCATGCACAGCGCCACCATCCTGCAGGTGGTCGGCATGGCCGACCGCGGGCCGCTGCATCCGGACACCCCGCTCGATGGCATGAACCGCCGCATCGAACTGCTGATCCTGACCAGTGCCCAGTCACGCGCGGTCTCCAGCATGTTCGGCGCGCCCGGCAATGGCGGCGCGGCGCCGGGCAGCGGCGCCACGGTCAGTGTGCCGGACGCCGCCGGCCTGGAAGCGCTGCGCGGCCAACTGCCGAAGACACCATGACGATTCAACCGAAATCCCGAGGACAACGCATGAAAATCAGCGGCACTTCCGTTTCCACCGTGACGCCGGCCGGCACCACGGTCTCCGCGCCGGTCCAGGCCGAGGCGCCGGCGACGCCCGCCGCTGCCCTGCAGTCCGACGTGCTCAAGCCGGCCGCCGACGCGTTGTCTGCCCTGCCCGACT
>Ga0265798_10009359_pt1 | contig 12268 bp, 2 predicted proteins | sample P3T30metagenome_FD_192430 | JGI IMG/M metagenome (GOLD analysis project Ga0265798, IMG submission 192430) | Plant litter microbial communities from East Loma Ridge, Irvine, California - P3 T30 | ecosystem: Environmental > Terrestrial > Plant litter > Unclassified | place: USA: California...
TAGACTCGTGTTCGGGAGTGATGTGCTGTAAAGAATGGCTTGTCGGATAAGTCTGATGTCGATTTAAGGAGTGAGGTGGCTGGCTCTCGACGTTTGAATTGCTCTGCTCTCCAGCAGGTACAGTTGTACGTGAATGACTGATGTAGGGGGATAGAGGCCCTGGGTTTCCGGTTTGAACCCACTTCGGGTCAACAAATTCGAATGTTTGATAATGATGAAGGTGTTCAGTTCCGGATGAGCCTAGGGGGTCTTGGCTAGAGATGGGAGACTCTCAGTTTGCGGTACTCAGGCTTCAAAGTGACTGCTAGTGAGAAGCAAAGCACAGCCAAACGAAGAAGATCCGGCCAGCCGTAGATAGAGCGTGAATGCGAATGGACGAAGGAATGGACACGGCCGTGCTTAGAGAAGCACGCGTAAAGGACGACTGAAAATTCAGGAGAAGGTTGTGGATGGAGATATATCTATAGGTAGGACACCCATCAACTTTGCTAGTGAGAGCGACGATCTCACTTGCTATGCAGACGGTATGGTAGGCCTCAAAATGACGCTTGGGACTACGCTCTCGTCATCTGCGTGAGCCAGGCCCCGCCGTGTAAAAGATGCAGCCAAGTTAGCTCTACATGCATACAACGACATCGAGGGGTACTGCAACGCTTCGAGATGGACATCGCAAGGCCAGCCATGTTAGTGGCGCCCTTGCGAGGCTGTGTCACACCAATCAAATCCAAAAGCGTACATGCATTGGAGATGCGGGATACAGCTGCACATGTCTCGCTGTCAAAAGCGCGTGTTCCGCTAGTGAAAGCGACGATCTAATCGCTCATGCAAACGGTATGGTGGGCCTCAAAATGACGCATCGAACTAAGCTCGTGTCCACCTCGTGAACCAGGCTCCTGCGCGCAAAGAATTGTCAGGTCGAGTTTCCATGCGCATGCCGGTATGGAGGGGTACTGTAAAGCTGTGGGCTGGCCTAGCTGCATACTTTGCATGCAGGAGCACCTGTCACGCAGATGTGAGCTTGGTTCGAAGCGTCATTTTGAGGCCTACCATATCGCTTGTATGGGCAATCAGAGCATCGTTCTCACTAGTGGAGCATACGCTTTTGACGCCGAGTTACGTGTAGCTGGATCCCGCGTCTCCGTTGCATGTTCACTTTCGGGTTTGATTGGCGTGATTGCAGCCTCATTACGACGCTACCAATGGTATGCCCTTGCAATATCCAACTCTACTCCATATGCATAGTCCGGGGTGGAGTACTGCAAAGCCTGAGGTCAGGCATTACAAGACCATCACCATTGGTACATGCGTACGGGAGGCTATAGTAGCACCAATCAAGTCTGAAAACGAGAATGCAACAAAGAAGTGGTATCCGATAACGAATGTCCTGTGTCGAAGTGTGACGTGATCGGTGCATGATGGGCGTGGTAGGCCTCAAACCGCCTCGTCGGAGCAATCGTCGGCTCACGCCAACAGCCATGCAGTATATGCAGTTTCGAAAGCTCTAGGTACGTGCAGTAGGCCCAAGGTGCAACAGCCACCGATCCACATCATCGATGATAGGTCGCCCTGCTTTTGTATTATCAGTGCCTTGTTGCCAGATCAGCGAACTTAAAGCCCTAGAGTCCCACCCAAGATGTAAAAGACGTGGAGATTCCAACAATCAATTGACTGACAGCTCGGTCAACCGTTATTCGATTCAAATCCTTCAACAACTTCTAAAGATCGTGTTGAACAGAGCGGAAGCAACAAAACCCCCCACCGCAATATGGCGAGAGAACTGGACGAAGAGGAGCTTCGGCGCATCTATCATCATGTCTTTCTACCGCCTCAGCTACCTCAAAATTCCGACGAAGACAAGTACGGCGACGTTAATCGCCAGTTGGTGTGTGCAACGCTGGACGCTCTTCGAAGGCTTCCTGGTCCGGTCGCAGACTCTATCAGCAATGCAATCACAGCTATCAAGAACTTAAAGGATATCAACAGCTTTGAAAGAGCTGCGGTGAGCGAGTTGCAACTGTCTCACATCCTCTCTGACCTTGAAGATGGACAAAGCGCACCTGTTCACATTGGGTCCCAAAACGCGGCAGTCATGGTCACCCGCAAGCAAGACGAGCTGGTATTCGAGGCATTCGAGCTCTCGCCACTAAGCTCAAAGACCCTCTCAGCAAGAGGAAGGCTTATTCGCAGCTTTCCCGGGACTTCCATCGCAATAAACACCACAGTACACCAGTGCAGCGCCCTCATGCCCGTGGTCGCAAACACAATTTCGACTATGTGCATTGAAGCCGTTCCAAGCATGCAACCCTTGTCACACAAGACTGGCAAGAAGCACGGAGAACACCGGGACACCACAAGCCCTGCAGTGGTGACTGAGCTTTTCATGGGATTCTTAAGAGGATTTGGAAGACCCACTTTACTTTCGACCATTTCGAAGAACACTCGGGATGAGGTACTCTGGGAGAAAGCGGCAGGCCCATGGCGTCGGTCATCCATGTGGCTATTGATCAAAGTCGTCATGCATCTTGTTATTTCGCGGTCGGCCGAGGGTACCGATTGTGTATTCAAGAGGGTGATGGTAATCGTAATGAGCCATATCCTTGACTCAGCTGGAGAACTCGACTTCTCTAGTGAGCAGCTATATGCAATGAGCGCCAAAATTGTTCGTCGCTTGCACAAGCTTCATGCGTCTAGTGGGTCTCCATCCGCGGATAGCAACTTTCAGCAAGACCCACTCTTGGCGCACGTGCAAACTGTCCTGCAGAGGATATCACTCAAGATCTCAGCACGTTGGGAGAAGGTACAACAAAACAACAGCCAATGCTTGGAATTGGGTCATTTGGCGGAGTTGGACGTGAAAAGAGATACCTATGTGGTCCTCCCTGCACTGGACAAATACGTCTCGTCAATACGATCTCGCTCGGACGTTGCAGCTGCGAAATGCTTCATCCCGTCCTCTGGTCTGATCAAACATAAATCGTTCGTCTTGCCGTCACTGCCTCCCCGGAACGATCCCGCTTTTCACTACGCTACCTCCAATCTCCAGCAGTTTGAGGTTTGGATTGTGAAGCAACTCGATGATTGGCTAGAACACGGCTCTCAGGCCGTCTCAGATGCGTGCCACCGGCTCTATGGGATCATGCAAAATTATTACCAGCTTGCCTGCAGCCATTATTTTGGCAACCCCGAAGGCACGTCCGTAATGATCCTCACGCTTTTCGATATCTGGGTCGCTTGCGACAAACTAGCTCTCAGAACGTGTCCTATGCTAGGCGAGTACGCTCCAGATGTCCAGATCGATATCCTCCAGAGTCTCCTCCTACCTTTCCCTGGCCAGATGGATAGATTACAGAAAGTCGAGGTGTACTTGAGGGAAAGGGCAATGCGCTCTTGCCCTGAGCTAGATGGTCGACTCTTCAGCACAACTCACCAAAACAGCTTCGCAGCTCGGTATTTTGACGGCAGCACATCTCACCAAGCTCTGAAAATGAGCATTGCGCAGCAGGCGCAGCAGTCGCATGACAGAAAGAAAACGGAGTTCCAAGCCACTAGGAGCCGTTACGACAGCCTTGACGCGAAACATGCTGCACGTGACTGCGATTTTCGAACCGTAATCGTTGATAGTTGGTGCGAACCTCCAGAGACAGAGCAAAGGCATGCATTTAGCTGCTTGAAGTGCTCTTACCGCATCGAACGTGACAACCTCGAAATTGAACTTCACGAGTGGCCTCTTCCCGAGGAGCTGTCTGAGGCCAAAGTTGTCGTTTTCGAGCTGAACGTCCCTTTGTGGTACATCTCGTGGAGAGACGCAAGACTTTTTTTGCTACGAGAAGTCCTCAAGGGCAAGCGAGAATCGGCAAAGCTCAATGCTAAGTACCAGCCGTCCTCGAATGACCCTCATCTTCGGAGGTGGTACACCAGCGGCACTGGCACGGAACGCACTGGCCTGGTTTCCGAGACGAAACCTGTTGTGGTAACACACTACGGCACGAAGAAAATTACCGAGGTAGACATTGACGACGTCTGCGTCCCAAACGGCTTGAGCTACAAATATTTCGACAACTCCAGTGGTCAATACATCGGGTCTTTTAGATTCGACGAAGAGATCCAGGAATCCTGCACTTACGCTCTTCCGGCACCCGCATTACAACGTTACCTTGTCCGCCCCGCGCATTCCGCTGATGGCGAGCAGCCGAACGTTGTCATTGCGAACCAAGACAAGTGCCCCGATGCTATGTCTCTCGATGAGTACAAGGAACTCAGCAGTGTCCCGCTTGGTCACCATATCCAATGGGTCAACATTCTTCAGCAACTGGCTATGCCTGGCGTTGATTTCAAGAAATTCGAGACAACGCTGGTGTTCTTGCAATGCATCTATCAAACTGGACCGCCAGGAGATGACCACCTACGTGAAGCACACGCTTTGCTTCGTAGCAACGAAGTGGCCTGCAATCTGATAGCTCACCTCGATGCAGCAATTGAGAGGATCAAGCAGAATTGGGAATCTGCGCAAGCCTTAAGTCTGTTCGCCACGATCGCCACTCGTATCTTATTCCTTATATCGGCGGAATGGGATCCATGCCTCTCGCTGCTTGCGAAAGTTCGAGAGATCTCTTCAGGCTGGATGCACTTACTCCGCCAAGCTGCTCACGATACTTCCAATGACGAGAGTCGTCAAATGTTTCTCGCTAAGAGCGTAGAAACTGCCCTCATCTGCGCATCAACGTACGATGTGCCGAAGAAGCACCTGATCGGCATTCTTCATTCAACGCATGATGTCTCAATGCTTGTGCAGGCCACCATTACCGTTCAACACGGTGGAAATACTCAACTCTGGAAAGATCAGTCTCTTCAGCTGATGCGGCTGCGTTTTACGAGGTTTCTCCATCGTTCCTACAAGAGGATTGCAGAGAATTCCGATGGCCTTGACGATGCAATCAAGCATGCATGGTCTTCATACTCGCCAGGCACTGGTGGCTGGACTGCAGTCGCGTTAGATGTTGATGATTGGATCACCACTGACACCAATGCCGCAAAAGGCGCTGTGATGAAGGTGCACTACAACCTTGTGAGCGGCGAGCTTCTCGTCAACGGTCTACCGCTAGATCAACCACCTCAAGAATATCGTACGCAAGATCTGTACCAGACTCTGTTCAGCAATGCTGTCGTCGAAGTGTTGCCTGCCACATGCTTGGGTTTTCGTTTCTCTACAAAGAGGACCTTCGGAGACCATGAGGTTCAACTAGGCCTACAGTCAGGCTCGGGGCTGGATGAGCTCATCGTACAAGGCAAGCACGCGACAGGTGTTGTGATCGAGAATATTCCAAGCCGCGTGCTGGCGAACGAATTCCCAACGTACTTTGTGCAAGAATATGTGCATTGGTACAATTTTGATTCTGAGAACGTCGACTTTCGCCCCATCCAAGATCCGTGGAACCTCACCTCATCAGCAAAGTGGACTTTGAAGAAGACGGAAAGCGCGTCATGGCGACTTTTCAAAGGCGACAGCGTCGTCGTAGGACTCAAGTCTGCCACAGTCACAGCGATCTCCAATGTCTTCAGGCCACTCGCGCATGACCATCGGATTCATTGTCTCTTACAATCGATCGATGAAACACTCAAGGTTGACATCCCGGCACTTCGCCTCAATTTTCGGTTGTCCAAGGGTGACTCTAGCCTGCAGTCGAAAGAGTTCCCATCTATGGCTGTCGACGCCGACCAAAGACTGGGGACTCTTGTTGGTTTCATGAACAAGCTCATATTGAGATCCGGTGCTGGAGAGCGTCTGTTGCTATTGCCCGAGTCCAGCTCAAGCTGTACTAAACAAGGTGGTCATGTGACTGTCCGTGTGACGAACACCGATGCAATTCGCCAAGTCCATGCCCTACATATCGATGACCAGCTGGATCGCTTAGTAGACAGTGGAGACCTCGGCTGCAAGCTATATCTCGCATATATGCATGCTTTAACGTCTTCCTGTCTGCCGGATCCTTTGATTCACACAACTGGCACTGAGCAAGCTCTTACAATTTTGGATTCGTGCGCTGTCAGATCATTTGGCCGGTTGTCGCAGGACAACATCACCATGCTCACCCAGCTCGCTGAACTCAGTCCAGGAAGGTCTTACTATCCAGTCATGAAGAAGGTGATGCAATCGGTCAAATGGCATGATGAACTCGGTTTTATGGCGCAGCATGCTCGTCTGAGAACTGCAGTTCAAGCGATCCTTGACCAAGCCCGAGATGCCGAAATCTTCTATCCTGACATCAAGCTTCAGTATCCTGATTTACGAGAATGCGACGATCACCTCCAACAACGCGACAGTATTCGTTCTTCAACCTTCAGGGTACCTGGCTTTGGTGCTGATGACCACGATCTGCAGCATGATCGAACCTACAGTTCCCGCGATCAAGGATTGGACTCTGAGCGTGGCACCAACGCCGCTCTCATGTCCGATCTGATGACAAGGGCCAGGCCCGACACGCACTGGCCGAAGGCTTCTCTCAAGCGACTGTGGCACGAACTGTGCCAAGTTTCAAGTATCCACGGTCCAAACACATCACCAGTTACCAGCAGGCATTGCTATGCTGGCGTTCTGACCCAAGACAAGAAGTTTGCACGTGTTCTTGAGAGACTCCCGACCCATTTCCGGAAACTTGGGCAAAGCCAGACGCCAAGGGAACGATATTTTGTTACAATATGGTTAGCATCCATGGCGTTTGCCAACAATGCCGATTTGGTTTTATTACAAGTATTCGCCATGGTGTGCAAGTGTCAAGGCCTGACAGCGACTACAGCCCCTTCAACGGATCTGTTCACGCTGTCTCATGGGTTGCAGTGTACAAGAAACTCGCTTGAAACCATCGTCGGTTCTGCAACTCGTACCATCGCGTTCTGTCCCGAATCCAACACTCGGCGTGGGGTGGAAGAGAAAAAGGCAGACTACGATGCTCGTTGCAGGGCACTTTGGCAGTCCGCTAAATCCTCCGCTGTGACCAGGGTAGTGGATGCACTCTTCGCTCAACGGACCCAGGAAATCCCTACCATGCCTCAAATTTCCGACGCTTCGACCTATATCAACATGGAGAATGCCATGGACGCCGTCAAAGTGGAGTTTCAGACTTGGTACGACAACAATCTTTTCTATGAGTACCTGAGCAGTGTCATACAGTCGCTCACTCGTCTCGAAAACGAACATGTGTTGCTTCCATCTGTTATCAGCACAACTACTATGCGGAGAACAAGCGCCCCTTCCCATTTCGCGAAAAGTGACCTTTTCTCTACATCGACACCTCTTCATATGCAAGGCCGCTGTCAATTTGATCTGCCGACTTGTGCACACAGCTTTGAGAGTACTACTGTTGTCAACGACTCGCCACGTCTGCAAACACTTGTTCAGGCTCTGGAAGCTTCTTCAGGGATGTCTCAGTATGAGCGAAGTTATACCGCTGATCTGAAGACCAGTTTGGTTGCTTTCATCACGCAGGATTGTGAACAGTTGTCTGCTCAAGACTTGGCGGTCGACGTGCTGACTGCACACCAAAAGAAGTGTAAAGATCATGTTCGCGGTATCTACGCGAGGCTTCTTGGATCTATTTGTCAACTTGCCAACTCGACCAGCGAGCGCACCGTGCAACATTGGCCGAGGGTCTCGCCGGTCTTGTTGCTCCAACAGCTCGCCCATGATCGTGTCTGCAACCTTCCCAATGCATGGAAAACCTGCATTGTAGATTTCGGAATCGCAATCACCGTACTACAGCAAGCAGACCGGCTTGTACGCCTGCACAAGAGCGAGCAGTTCGTGGATCTTCGTAAAGAGCTGCGTAACCCCGGTCACAAGAATTGGAGTCCATACGATCATCCACAGTCTCTTCTGATGGAGGTCGAAAGCGGTATCATGATTCGCGAAGTGCAGGAACAGATTGCTTCAGAAATGCGCAGGCCCTCCTCTGGTAGCAACGCCGTCATGCAGCTCAACATGGGTGAGGGCAAGTCCACCGTAATCATTCCGATGGTCGCCGCTGCTCTCGCGAATGGCTCCCAACTGGTTCGGGTTGTTGTCGCGAAGCCCCAGTCCAAGCAGATGGCCCAAATGTTGATCGCCAAATTCGGAGGCTTAGTCAAACGCCGGATCTACTATATGCCTTTCTCTCGGTCTTTGAAGCTCACCAGCGCCGCAGCGGGCATCGTATTTCGAACCTTGAGAGAGTGCATGCGCACTGGTGGGATCCTTCTCGTTCAGCCCGAACACATGCTTTCATTCGGATTGATGGCTCCCGAGCGTTACATTAATGACAAGGGAGACGTGGGGCAGCCGCTGATGGCAATTCAAGACTTCTTTGACCGCTACTCGCGTGACATTGTCGACGAAAGTGATGAGAATTTCAGCGTCCGATTCGAGCTCATCTACACCATGGGAACGCAGCAATCTATCGAGTTGAGCCCGGATCGCTGGCTTTACGTTCAGCAGGTGCTAGCCATCGTCAAAGATATTGCCCCCGAAATCGCCAGAGATCTCGACTGTTCGATCGAAATTCATTCGAACGGTGCTGGAGCCTTTCCACGTATACGTCTTCTTCGCGCCGATGCCACGGACGCTTTGATACTCCGGGTAGCTGGACACATCCGTGACAACGGCTTGGAAGGCTTTCAGATGGCCAGACAGTCTCAGGACGTGCGCGACGCCGTTTTCGAGTACATCACGACCTTAGAGCCCAGCATTGAAGCGAAACAACTTGTAGAGGAAGGAGAGTTCTGGGATACATGCAAAGCCCAGGTACTCTTACTGCGAGGAATCTTGGCGGGCGGTGTTCTAGCGTTTGCTCTAAGTCAGAAGAGGTGGCGAGTGAATTACGGCTTGACTTCTCGTTCGCCGCCAACCAAACTTGCTGTACCGTACCGTGCGAAGGACAGCCCGACACCACGATCTGAGTTCAGCCACCCCGATGTGGTGATCACTCTCACGTCACTCTGTTATTACTACGATGGGCTGAACAACGAAGATATGTTTACTTCGCTGGGGCATCTCATGGACTGTGATCAAGCGGATGCCGAATATCAGACTTGGGTCAAGAGCACTCCGAAAATTCCGGTGGCTTTTCAGCAGTTGCAGGGCATTAACCTGAAGGATCGGCTACAGTGCATCCTACAACTGTTTCCACACCTACGCAAAGGCAAAGCTGTTGTTGACTACTTCCTTTCGCGCATTGTGTTTCCCAAAGAAATGAGAGAGTTTCCTCACAAGCTCTCCGTTTCAGGATGGGATATTGGCAAGCCAAAGCAGTTGGTGACCACGGGATTCTCTGGTACCAACGATTCAAGACGTTTACTACCCTTATTTGTGAAGCAGCTTGACTTGCCAGAGCAGAAACACACCAACGCTCTTGTACTCGAGTGTCTACTCCAGCCTGTGAGTGGTGTCGAACTCATATCGACAGTAGGAGCAGAAGAGCACACAACGGATGCGGAGCGTCTCTTGTCCACTGTCATTTGCCTTGACCCGCCCGTTCAGGTCATTATCGATGTTGGCGCTCAGATTTTGGAGTATGATAATCTAGGCCTCTCTAAGGAATGGCTAAGACTGTCTGGTTCCAGCAAAGAGGCGGTCGTTTTTGTCAATGACTCGGATGAGCTCTGCGTGGTTGACCGTAAAGGCCGTGTTGACTCGCTGCAAACTTCTCCGTTCGCTTCCCGCTTGGACGTCTGCTTGGTCTTTCTGGATGAGTGCCACACTCGGGGCATTGATCTCAAGCTGCCGTTGGATAGGCGGGCTGCAGTCACGCTCGGTGCGCATTTGACGAAAGACCGTCTAGTTCAGGCATGTATAAGGATGAGGAAGCTCGGACAGGGCCAAAGTGTGGTCTTCTGCATTTCTCGAGAGATCCAGACAAAGATACGGGGAAATATGAAGTCGTACAATGCACTCCACGACATCACGGTGGCTGACGTATTGCTGTGGTCAATATCGGAGACTCACATGGAGACTCGTCGCAGTATGCCACTCTGGACCGTTCAAGGAGAGCGATTTGTGCGACAATCGAAGATCTGGAAAGGAATGAAGAAGAACAGCGAGACTTCGCTGTCCAAGGTACTGGCGGAGGAGTTGCTCGAAGAAGAAGCTCAATCGATCGAATATAGATACAGCCCGCTCGAGGCTGAAGACCACCCGAGCCAACCTTTGAACACGACCGACCCTGATCTGGAGCTCATCGCCGACCGCTGCCGTGAATTCGGCAACCTTCAACACAACGCCAGTACACTCCAGGAGGAGCAAGAGCGTGAGCTGTCCCCGGAGACCGAGCAAGAACGGCAGGTCCAGAGAGCACCGCCCGCGGAGCCTGCTCGCCATGCTTTACAGAAGGACGTCGAAAACTTTGCACTCCTGGGGCAGATCAAAAAAGAATCCCGCGCATACATGCCTGCATTCGAGTCGCTCAGAGAAACCAGTGCGTCAAGTGAGATCAGTTTGCATCAGCTCGTTGGAAAGCGAAATCTGCTGGTCACTGCCGACTTTGCAACGACGGTAAAGAAAACCGGCATCTCCTTCCTGTCTGACGCTTTTCAGAGGAATGTTCAATGGGTTCTCGCGAGGCTCGCCAACGACGCTAATCAGGTCGATTGCATTATGGTCGTGAGTGACTATGAGGCCAATCTGCTGTTACCTTGCATGAAGAGCAAGACCACAAGTTTGCACAAGTACAAGGCCCGTTGCAACGCCGGATACAGCCCACTGGACAACCTGGATCTTTTCATGATCTCAGGCAATGTGACGCCGCCCCTCATCCCGCGCTCGCTCTCTGTTCAGCTTAGTCTTTTTGCTGGCCAGCTTTACATCAGCACTTACGAAGACTACCTCGAAATTTGCCAATTCCTAGGTCTGTCCGCGAAGCTCTTGACCAAGACGATGGAACAGGAGGGCTGGAAAGTGGGTACTGATGGCTTCATCTTGAGGGACGGGTTTGGTAGAGTTGGAGGTGCGTCGGGGTTGACAAGAAGTCCAATGAACTTTTTCAAGGTCCTGATGTCCAAGATCCGGAGGAATGGTAGCGGTATCTCTAAGACGGACATGGGCAGTCTGCTGGATGGCAAGCCCTTTCAGAAGTCAGACTGGCAGAAGTAAAGATCTGGAAGAGGGACCAGTTAGAGTAGAGAACGGATAGATTTTTTACTAGTCACTTGTCTGACTTTTTTTTTTATCTTGTATAAGTTACAAGCTATTCAGCTTATGTCAAGCCCGGCTGTTCCTCAGGCAGTTCCTTGGTCCTTTATCTATGCTCTTGCGTTGGTCTCGTACCTTCAATCCTGCTCACCATCCCAGCTTCCTCAAGCCGCCACGGCTTTCGGGCTCATAGCCCTCATACTATCCTGACTGTTCTTGTTACCGATTCGCTCCGCCACCACCACCTCCGCCCTTCCTTACTCATCTTTGCTTGACACACTTTCGGTATCGTCTCGATCAAGCAAGCCCACATTCCACTCGTCAAGTCGTTGCGTGTCCTCTGCTTCTCTCTTTTTGCCTGCTTCTGTGCTATCAATAAACAGCAGCACCATCTCCACCGCCGATTCACCGAATAGAACAAGCAGGCCGCCTTCGTCTCTTCCGTCTGACCTCTTGATCTTTATCAGTTCAGGTGCGTTGAGCATCTCCTCTCGCTCTCTTCTCCATTTGCGGCAGGTGAGCATGATGTGAGCCACGCTCTGTCTGCTGTTGGTGCACCACCAGCACCGAGCGTCTTGTGATTGCTTCGATCTCAGCAGATGTACACCTGTTACGGCGTGACCCGACTCATGCTGCAAGTATCGCGTAGCTACGGATTTCTTCGCTTTGCCGAGGTGTTTGTTCAGCTTCGGCGAGTGTTGCCATCTTGTGTTCACGCGTTGCTGCACATTAGAGAGTGACGCCGGTCTCATCTGTCGCGGCTGCTGCTGTGCTGCTCGCCCTGCAGCAGCCCCATCAATCATGGGTACAGTAGAACGTTTGCGAACATGGATGTAGTTTCTTGTACATGCTTCCACAATATTATTCCAAGGATCAACTCGGCTTAGCCTGTTGCTCTGACCCACTCGACATACCGCTCTGTACCCGTGTGTGCGGAAGCGAGTAACAATTTGAACTCTTGATCGGCACCTAGCTGGCCGGGGCTTAGCTTCAATCTCATCGGCCATTTCTCGATAATGGTGTTGGTAACTCTCATCTTCATGCCTGTCATTCTCTCGGCCATCGGAAAATCGAGCACCTTCATGTACCTGATTTTGTATTAGAATTTCTACA
>Ga0265798_10009361_pt1 | contig 12268 bp, 8 predicted proteins | sample P3T30metagenome_FD_192430 | JGI IMG/M metagenome (GOLD analysis project Ga0265798, IMG submission 192430) | Plant litter microbial communities from East Loma Ridge, Irvine, California - P3 T30 | ecosystem: Environmental > Terrestrial > Plant litter > Unclassified | place: USA: California...
CGCCAGCGTCGAGAAGTACAACGTCGATACCTCCGTTTGGGAACAAGTGCGGGACGACAACGACTGGAGTCTTGTGTACGAATGGGCCCGGACTAGTACTGTTCTGGGCACTAGCGAAGTCAAAATTAGCTGGGAGACGAGATGGGAGACTGGAGCGTGGAAGGAGAAGAAGAGTGGCAGTGTATCTTCCCACGGCGAACTCATGGCCAGGGAGGGTGGGTTGGCTGGTCGGTACAGACTGAAGTATTACGGAGATGCCAGATCGCTTGGTGGAAGCATCACACCTTTTGAAGGGACTAGCGGAGAGTTTGAGCTTGCCTAAGACTTGCGGCGTGAGTGGTAAAAAAGATTATTACCTATGGTCTAAAAGTATTCGGAATATGTAATCTGCTAAGATTAGAATGTATAGTGTACAGATAATATCAAAAGCCCAAGATAATCTCTGGCATGCCCATCTACGCTCCTCCAGAAATCGCTGCGTTGAGTCGTCGAATGTCAACTCCAAGCGGTTTTCTCATGCAAACCCCTCGAAACCAATGCTACAATCTGTCGTCAGTGTCCGAGACCGACTTCTAGGACATGTCCAGCGTGTGAGTCGGTGTTACACTTTAGCCTCTCACGGCTTCTCCTGCGGCGACCTTTGTTTCGACCTGCCTCGAGCGTGGGCGTGAGTCTCTACCCGCCATCCCAGCAGGTCTCCTTGGCCGGCAAGCACCGGGCACGACAGGCCTGTCCTGCTTGGAAGCGGCTCCGACCTCTCCGACACCCTTCGCGTTGCCCACCTCGGGCGTCTTGGGAGTGAGACTGCTGCTGCTGGTGGCACAGGGAGAAGCAGAAGGAACAGAAGAGCGCGAGGCACGTCCGGATTTAGACTTCTTTGCTTGCTGCAGAAGACGATTTTTCTGCTGTTGCAGCTTGAGAGTTGTGGGGGAGAAGACTTGGTGGCTGTTGGCGGGTGGTGGCGGAGGTACAGTCAGAGGCGCGGTCGGAGTCGGGGTTGGTTTGCTCGTGGCGTTGGGTGTGGGCGTCGGAGCGTGAACGGATGCCATCAGACCTTCCACTCCGGAGGAAGGGAAGTTGGCGAGGGTGGGACGCTTCTTCGTGGTCGAGAGGTGTTTTGCCTTTTGGTGATGCTGCTGCTGCTTGGTCTGCTTTGCTGCAACGGCTTCTCTCACCTTTCCGCCTCCCAGGGTGAATTTCACTGCTGGAACTTCGGTGCTCGGCGACACTGCTGCGTTTCTGCGGCGGGCGTGCGCGATGTGGTACTCCTTCGACTCACCGGCTGGGACGAAGACCCTGCGTGGCGGAGAAGAAGTCGGCGGCGGGGGAGTATTCTGCTTCTTTTCGCTTTGAAAAGCGGCGGTGGGCGCTGGTGACGGTACTGTGAGCTTCGATGGGATTTCCTCTGGCTCCGTCTCGTGGGCTGCGGTGGTGGAAGAAGAAGGACAAGAAGAACGGGAAGCTGCGAGGGTTTCGCAGGTCGACTCCATGGGACTGAAGTCGATGAGATCGCTGGCGGCCAAGGATGGTCTTCGAATAGTTGTGGTGTTGGCGATTGTCGTAGGCTGCGGTGACCTCATGGTCTGGAGAATTTCAGTAGTATGCTTCGCAGATGGCGGTATAGATGTCTCCACCGGCTGCTCCATCATGGGCTTCATCGATGCTGCGAGATGAACCGACTCCACGGTGCTGGCTGGAGAGCTTGGAATTCCGTCATTCTCCTCCATGTTCTCGTCCTTGTCCTCGCCTTCGCCCAGTTCATTCTCCGACTCAACCTCCGACTCATCAGAATCAGAATCGCTATCGGACTCGTCGTCACCACTGGAACTTTCGCCACTGCCCGCAGTTCCTGGCTTCGTCTTCATCCATTCAGAAGGCTTCAGTCCAGCACCAACGATAGGAATAGCGCTGTGGCCCAACTGGACCGCGACCTTCTCCTGCCACCAACGAGGCATGGTTCTGAAGCCTATGCTCGCCAGCGTGGCTTTGTTCGGCATCTCGTGCTTGTACCGGCAGCCCTGCTGGATGTAGTCGCACTCGCCGTGGCGGATCCAATGCGTGCAGTACACCTTGTCGCCAGAGTCTGGCGTATTGCTACCGCCGTTGCGAGACGAGGAAGATGGTGTTTGTGGGCCTCCGGATGATGCCTGGATGGTACGGACCGGGCGAGGATTGGAGGCGAGGATGGCATCGATGGTTGCTTGCGCAGTCGACGTTACTGCTGAGCCAGAGTCACCATGTTTGCGCCATGTGGCTGCAGTCGTCGAGGCTGGGAGTTGGCGGGCGACGGCCTGATCGACTGTGGGCACAGATGAGGGGAGTAGGTTGCCGTCGACAGCTGTCTGGCGAATCATGGCATCGGGAGCCAGGAATGGCTTCGTCATGATGCTGCTGTTGCTCTTGTGGTGACTGGCGTTGAGGTTGATTGCATGGTGCAGGGTCTCGGCTTCCAGCCTGAAGTACTGGCCGGTGAACGGCAGGTTTCCTACGTGTTGCATACCACAGGTGTTCTCCATCCTCATGGAGCGTTGAACTCCACTCAAGCGGACACTGTATGGCAGCTCATCTGCGGGGATTAGGGGTACGATGCTGCCGTTGTTCCGAGAGATGAAGAAGGAGAGGCGAGGTGGCTGGTGAGGGAGGTTCTTCTGCGGCGGCGTTGGCGACTCGTACTTATTGACGAACATGGTGGTTGAAAGTTGTCAGAGTATAATGCTTGGAGAGGAGTACGGGATTGATTCGATGCTGAAGAAGTAATGGTCAAGCCAGTATCGTGGTGACAAGAACCTTGAAATACTTATCCGTTGGGTTGCAACACAGCCAAGGGAAGGGTTTAGACACTTGCTGATCGCTTGTCTTGGAACAAACATCCATTGACGCATTGAAGACAATTTGCTGTTTGTATGCTCGTGAAGCAACATTCTGCGCTTGTCTTGGGGGCAGACTGCAGCTGTGAAAGAGGCTTCTGCCAGTGTCAGTCTGTGACAGCAAGCAATCTCCTTCTGTTGTTTGCTGATGTAGTTAGCCGTGTTATGCATAATCCGTGCAAATTACACGTGCCTGTCACGGATCTGCTTCGAACGGGCTACACAAATTGATAGATCGTCGTTCGTATAGTTTATGCTTGGTATTATGTATAGTCAGTATGAATAGACATTCAGCACGGATTCTGCTTCTTATTGTTAGCGTGGATTGGCCTTTTGTGTCACAATAGCCACGTGGCTTAGGCCATAACATACTTGTGGTGGTTCAGAGGAAGAACTCTATTCAGCTAGTTGAGTGAGCAGCTCAGGCGCCGTGTCTCAAAGGACACCACACAAGACTATGCAGCTTGTTAATCTGCCCAGGTGCCGGTCCCCTGAGGAAGATTGCGAAAAGTGAAGACAAACACTCATCAGACCTCGCCGACACTCATCTCATCTTGTAGCTATTAGGCTCGTAGGTGTCGGCCAGTCTACGATTACCGGTGTACGACGAATTCTCCAGGCTTGCCCTTTCTTTCCGTGCGTCCCACCAGAGAACCAGTCTATCCAGAAGCTTCCCTCCCTGAAAGGCCAGGAAAACCGAAGCAACAAAGACACCAGCTGTGACACACATGGCGACCAACCAGAATAGAGACTGAGTGGCTTGCATGTCCCTGATGTCGCTGACGTTCATGCCGAAGAACGAGGTGACGAAGTTCAGGGGCAGGAAAATTATGGTGACAACCGTGAAGACGAGCATTGCTTTTGAGGAACTCTCCATTCGCAGGTTCACCAGCTGGATGGTTCGCGATACCAGTGTGTTGGCGTTATCGCGCAGGTCTTGGAGGTCGGATAATTCTCTCTGTAGGTTGTCTTGGAGCTTTGCAATGGGATCTGCGGTCAACAGATGGTAGCTCGTGTTATGGGTTGACCTCGACAGCACGGGTGGATCACCCGACAGACGATCAGGCGCCGAGATCGAGTGACGGGGTGAGCTCGGGGGAGCATGCTGCCCTTGAGGAATACTTATCATTGTCAGCTCTTGGACCTGGTGGATCAGATCCAGTTGCTTCTGTGTGATCTGGATCACGATGTTAAGTTCCTCCTGGCAGGCCAGAAGATCCATCACGAGCTTTGAAGTTGGCGAGCGATGCAGTCCATATTGCAGATGGCCAAGGTGTCCTGCGAATCTATCGGTCAGGCACAGCGGGAGGTCCTGCCAGAAGCTGCGGTGCATCATGCCCATTGCACCAGATAGTGCGGTAACAACATGTGTCATGGCTGTGTATTGCTGAGTGTCGTTTTGATGCGAACGGTGGAACATGTTCCTCACGTCACGAAATGCCACGTCACTGATGCGCGATGTCAGCTGCAAAGGAGGCCACCTAGCTTTCCAAGTCTGGTTGCTTGAGAATGTTACGATGTGCTCAGCATCTATCGCCAGCAGCCAGAGCTCATCCACATTCAAAGCTGACGGGTAATGGCCGTACCACTGTCGAATCCTGAGGTCAATCTCGCGGTCTCCCTGCCAGGGCTTGTTACGTGAGAACACTTGTGAGACTTCCCTCCCCCGAGTATCCTCAAGACGGAAATAGTACGCCAGAAGAGACCGCATTGGATGACACGATGACCGAGAGGAAGTGTAGCCTTCTTTGCGATCGATCTGGAACCGCAGCGGTGGAGTTTGCCCGTTGATTGACCAGTCCAGCCATGGCGTCGAAATGAGCATCGGATACGATGGCCCAACGCCGCTCTGCGATCGAGATGTCAAAGGCGTTACGAATGGTACGAAGTGCTTCCCGTGCTTCGAGAAGCGCTGTTTCTGCTGCACGGCGTTGTCTAATAAATGCATGCACTCGGACACTGCCTTGGTGTCTTCAATGAGGGCGTACAGAAAGCCATTGAGATACTCGGGGTACTTTGATGAGCAATGGATCCAGCGGCATTTCGCTGCCGTCGGTAGAGAGCCGTCTGCAGGTGACTTGTGTTTGTCTTTCAAACGCAAGTGTCGAATCCACCCAAAATCCTCCTCAAATCGTTTGAACCTGCGCTCCTCTATCGGGTTGACTGCCGCTGCTTCCGAACGCGCAAAATCGGCTCTACTGGTCAATGCCGCCGAGTCTGGTACGAGAGATGATGGAGCTGTCTCATTGCACTCTAGCATTGGCCCACGGTCAGCCCTCAGAGACTCCAATTTGATGTCATGCGTGAGGATTTGCGCGGGAGTGAGAGGCTTAGACCTCCAGAGTGGATCAGCATCGTAGTCGCGGAGCGAAGATTCAGTATTGACTGGCGGGACCCTTTTGTCTGGAGGCATCACTGTTGTTGGTGAGACATGTAGGCTGCGTCTCTCGTGTATTGAGTTTTGGGTGACATGGGGGTCATCTCAGCTCAGACAGCATGCTGATCGAAGCGTCGGTCGTACCGTCGCGTTGTGGCATGCTTGAATTGCATCTCGTTGCTTCGCCCAATGACACCCATACTTGACATGTCTTGACTCGATCATCCACCTGGCTTCGCTCTTCTGCACTTGCATATCAACAACATGATTTTAGGCAGAAACGCCAGATTATGATTGGACCCACTGAAGGGCGGGAGGATCTCATCCGTACAGGGTACACGAACAAGGGAAGCGCGTTTCAGCTAGTGGGCCATGAGCCCATGACAAACAACAGGGCACCCCAAATGCGAGTCCGACAAATAGGTCACTTTCGCAAAAGCGGCTGCGGTGGTTTGTCATATCGCTCATAATAGGGAGCTCAAAATGAGGGCTGATGGGACTTTCAGCCCATTCCTTTCAACGTTATATAGTAAAACTTGAACCAAACTTCCCATCACGCATGCACACACAGAAAGATCATACACAACCTAACGAACCGACCACAGTCCAAACCGAAAATGTCCGACGCCAACATCATAAACGAGCAAGCGTATGACATGCTCGCCGACTGGTATCTAACCTGGATCGACCACCAACCTTCGCCCCGCGAGAGATACGCCCGAAAAGTCCTCGAGAACATCCCAACAACAACAAAACCATCCATCCTAGAACTAGGCTGCGGCCCCGGCGTCCCCATAACCCGCCTGCTCCTCGACCACGGCGCACAAGTTCTAGCAAACGACATCTCACACAACCAGATCCGGCTAGCGAAAGCACAATGTCTCGGCAGTGGTCAAGGCCAAGCAACATTCATCGCAGCCGACATGGCCACCCTAAACCTCCAAGCCTCCAGCCTCGACGGCGTCGTCTGTTTCTTCACACTGTTCCACTTGCCACGGACAGAGCAGCGGGCGATGTTATCGAGGATATTCAGCTGGCTGAAGCCCGGGGGTCTGCTGGTTTGCAATTTCGCGACGGTGGATGAGGAGGAGATTTATGGGGAGATGATGGGGAATGGGATGTTCTGTAGTTCGTTCCCGGTCGAGCTTAACAGGGCTATGGTGGTCGAGGTGGGGTTTGAGATGGAAGTGGAAGAGGTGCTAGCGAGCGATGCCGACGGGGGTATTGAGTTTCAGTGGATGGCTGCTAGGAAAGGGGCCTGTTCCATAGAATAAACTTGTGAAATTTCTTTGTTGGGAAAGAGCCAGGCAATCTATACATCTAGCGTTTGTAGAAGAAGAAAGACGATGCAGAAAGATACACATACTCGCTAACGACAATAGGCCACGGCTCGCTTTTCGCCACTGCTACCACCTGCGCAGTGGCCGGACGACCGAAAGACATGGAGTGAGTCCTACTTCCTCCTGCCGTCTTCTTTGCTGTCCCTCAACTCCTTCTCGCGTGCCAATTGCTCGTCGCTGAGGCATCCGATCCTGTTAAGGATGTCCTTGTGCTCGCCCAAGTTCAGCCCAGAGGAGATTCCGCCCTTGCCTTTACGTTTGCTGCCGGACCTGGACGAGCTGTTGGGTCGCGACGAAGTAAACTTGAGGTCCTCGGAGCTCGCAGTAACCTCGATGAACTTGCGTTCTGCGCCGGCTACAGCCTGTGTTTCTGCGCGGAGTTTGTATGGCACTCCATTCTCCTTTTGGGTGGAAGACGTCTGGACCTGCTCTTTGGCCTCGATCTCGTCTTCCATCTGCTCTTCCTCCTCGCCTTCGTCGTCAGATCGTGAATCGTCGGCTGGATGTCCCTGCAGTACTTTCATGACCACACGGCAGATCATGATGAACCATCCAATCGTGATCACTTGCAAGCCACCCAGAAGTCCGAGGAAAACATTTCGAATTTGGGAGTTGAAAGCAACTGTCTTTGCGTCCGGGTTCAGTAGCGGTTGAAGCAGGTTGTCGAGAACCCCGGTGCCTCCGTCGTTGTTCAAGAGTGTAGCGTCGAGCGTGCTGTAAGTTCCGTACGGCATCGTCGCCGATGAAACGTGTGAATATATGCTCCAGCAGATTGCAATGTAACAGATGTGCCGTGCACCAAGCCAAAGGATTACGAAGACACCGAAAGCGATATCGCAGGCCGTCTGGCATTTCATGTACTTGAGCATCTTGGCAAGCTGTGATCCGTGTTAGCGAATACTCGGGACTCGAAGATCCGGGCCAAACGTACAGGGAAGATAAGATCGACCACGTCCATCAAGACAAGAATGGCATTGCCAGCGCGCATCTGCCTATACCCATAGGAGAATGCGAGCAAGAAAATCGTAACGATGTGATGTGTGAACATCTGCCAGTGGTCCTTGCGACGTTCCTCTACATTGATGACGAAGATCTGCTGTACCCAGAATGCCGTCTGAGAGAGATAGTATAGCTTCAGCGACATGCCCAGCACTAGACGTGGGTAATCGCGCCAAAGTGAGATCAAGAGATCGTTGACCTGGCCGAGGTAAGTCGTTGCTGATGACTCGGGGGTGTCTTGAATGAAGACAACAAGTCCCCAAGTCCAGTACACAACGTAGTAAAGTAGCAGGTATGCTTGCTCGGCGAATCTAGTGTGGAGTCAGTGGTTGCCATTCTCAATGCGGCTAATCCTTGACTTACCTCACTCGCAATTTCTTGGACCTAATTCCCAAGAAACCCGCCAGCGGCAAGAGCAGATAGTCCATGCAAGCCGCCCTCAGGCCCGTAAAAAGAACGACATAGCCCGCCACGAGATACACGTCTCTCGGTCCGACGCTGAACTCGCCCATTTTGCTAGTCGGATACTGCAGAGTGAAGAAGGCACCCACACGCTCTCTCAAGCTCGGGAAGAGCAGGTATGTCAAAGTCACCAGCAGAATCAAGTTGAGCGAAATTCCAAGCTGGTGGTTGACCATTGCTCTACGCAGCATACCGCCAATGCTTTCCTTTTCCGTTTGTCCTCTCTGTCGGGTCGTTAAGAAGCCTGAGGGACTTGCGCAGAGTGCGATATCTTCAACGCCTCCTCGGCTTGGTTTTATGTTCCGTATTCTCTTGCTTGGTATGGTTTGTTCAGAGTAGGCGCTCATGTTTTCGGGCACTGAGCCATTGACAGTTTTCTCATTGCTCTCATTGCCGCGTGAATTCGTGTGGAGGACAGGCACATCCTGTAGGCCGGAGCCTGCTTGTGCTTGTTCCATGCTTGGATGATATGAGCTGTGAAGCAGTCGTTCTCGTAGCGAGGGAAATTCGTTAAAGCTCGTGGGCGGTCGCGCGACAAATAAATACCGCGACTGCGCGGTGATCGGCAGTTGGTCGGAAATGCTCGTGGGCGCTCAATTCGTTAAGCAGAGGTCGTCGGCGATCGTGTTCACCGCCCAGAGTAGTCGCTTTGCTGTCCCGAGTCTTGGGGGCAAGTCTCCCGCCGGGCGAGGGAAACGACTGGTCGAGTGGGCAAGACAATTGCAACTGGACAAGCAAAAGCAGCGCGCAAGTGCAGCAAAACACAGCGGAAGCGAGCAAAGGGAGTTGGTCGTCGTGTCAGTTTACTTACGACCACTTGGCAAGGTGGACTAGATTTACACCTAAACCTTAGCGAGACTGGACCCTTGAACTGGCGTGCCTGCGTGCCTGCCACCTTTCCTCATCGAGTGAAGGGGAAAGAGCGACGACCGGAGGAGTACCGGACAAACCTATCGGACGTCTATGATTGGCTGTTGCGTTCTATGGACAGTGGCCAATTTAAAACACGCCATTTATCTCCATCTCCATCCCCATCTCTACCTCACGCTTCACGCTTAACGTTTCGTAACATGAATGTTTCATCGTTTGTCATCACGTGTCGCACGAGTCGGCACACGACCTCACTTACAACTCCAACTACAACTGTGACGATCATGTGATCTACTTCCAGTGCCCGTGCCAGTCTGCGTGCATGTCGCACATCAGTCTCCCATCACTTCAAAGCCGAGACCCGCTAGAGATGCAATGCTGACCTGAAGCAGCAGACCAACACCCTCGCCAATGTCGGTACTTTCATCCATGACTACTAACACCAGCAATTATACCTATCAATCTTGCTCCAGCCGTCCTGCCCTCAGTCATTACAACAACGCCCCACGCCGTATGCAGGTAATTTGAACTAGCAACTCCTTCACACTCCTTCTCAATCCTCCAAGCTGCGCCACGTCCAACACGGGTGCAATTCTCGCTTGAGCATACCACGCACTTGCTTTCCGCCTACGTCTCCTCTATGCAAATTCAACACGCTCACACAACCTGTCCATGCGTGAAACCTGCAAGCCGGTTGCTGAACCATCGTCATCGCACCACCACCCCGCTGCAACTACCCGTGTGTTCTGCTGTCCGGGTCTCGGTTTGCATCTACTTTTAGCTGCCTCGCCGTAGCATGCCTCGCATTGATCCGCCTCCTGATCTGACCTTCTGACCTTCTGACCCGACGGCCGGCAAACTTGAACGCATATTGCTGCGACGATCCTTCGTGCTTGGAAATCGAGGAACCTTTCTGCGACATCACCTTCACAGCTCGACTCTACATCCAATGGACGAGGTAGAGCGGCGAGAGGGCCGTGAACGAGCCCGCTCAATCCAACTCACGGAGATGGCTGGCCTGGGAATTGACATCAGCTGCGCCAACCGTTCATCTCTGGACAACGACACCACGCCTGCCTCTCTTCGCAATACCGCATCCGTTGAGGATTCAGCTTTGGAACGTACGCCAAGCTCGGCGCATCCCTTTTTGTCGCCGCCCTCGACCGGCGGACTTTCTGGAGCTACACAAATTGGGAAATCGCCAGCAAGTACCTTCAACCCGTACAGCTACAAGGCCGAGTCCAGACCTACCTCTTCATATCCACTCTCAACGACCAATTCGCCTCTTCCTCAAGAATCACAGTCCAGCCTCTTGCAGAAGCACCACAGCGCATCTCTCCGCTCTACACATGGGGACTTTGCAACAAAGCACAGATGTGGCAGCGTGAAAGAAATGAAAGGGAGTCGGAGAAACTGGTTCTATGTTTTCGCTATTGTGCTGTCAGCATACTCTACTATCTGGTCAGGCCTGTTCGCTTTCGTGGCCATCAATGGTCCGAGCTGGAAGTCAGTACGTACCAACGGCCCAGTGACGCCCTCTGAGGCGACACTGATCACGGCCATCATTGCCAAAACCGTTGAGCTTTCTTTTGTCACTGTCATTATCGCGCTGCTCGGTCAACAACTAGCGAGGAAGGCATCGAGCAGGCAGCGCCAGTCAGGAGTCACTCTAGCTGAGATCAGCATGAGAGGTTGGCTTTTACAGCCATTTACATTGCTCTCACGCTGGGAGAGTGTTCGATACGCGGGTATTACTGGTCTCGGCTTGATCTCCATCGCATCGGCCTTGTTTGCAATGCTTTACACTCCTGCTGCTGCCGCTCTGGTGCAACCGCAACTTAAGTTTGGCGGCTGGCAAGAGAATCTCATTGAAGGACGCGTGCGTACATCTTTTGGCAACGTCCAATACATCAAGGCAAACTGCTACACTCCAGTAACTCCTGAAGTTGATCCTGCTGAGCATGCCAACACCTGCGCACACATCGAGCATGCTGCGACGGCTTACAAGAACTACTACACTTACCTCGGCTTGTGGTCCGAGGCACGCAGCGCAGACCCGTACGCCAGACCAAATGGAACTGCTCTGTTCAGCAATGACACCACTGTGATCGCACCTTGGGTAGGGAATAAGCTGGACCACACTGCTGCATTCATAGACGACAAAACTGGCGCCATCGTCAACAACGTTAGTATCGCCTTCCCACACGCCGGAGTGGTCACCGCCGCAAAGGACCCTGCGAACGACATTCCACAGCCCGAAGATCTCGATGGAGTTGGCAGGTACATGATCAACGCATCCGTAATTTCGCCGGTCCTCCACTCACTCTGCGCCACTGTGTCAGAGGACCAAATTGCTCCTCTTGTCTTCTCGACATGGAACTCGACCGACGAGCCACTGAACCAGACCACCTGGCCAGCTCAGCTCAACTTCTCCGGGTCTAGGTCCTCTCCATACCTCAATGGCACAGAGCTGGACGACATTTTCGGGTGGGGCGAGAAGTATGGGCAGTACGCCTGGCCGCCAATTTTCATGAAGCTCCCTGAAGACTATAACACTCTTGTCAACGGAACGGGCGACGGCGGCTTGCAATATGGCCGGAGCTCCGTCTATGTACTTGGCAAATCGCACACCACAGATCTCGAAAACCAGTCCTCAGGTGGTCAAGATTACTTCCTCTGTCAGTTGCAAGTCAGCCAGAGCCCTTACTGTTATACGAGCTATCAGGCGAACGGGCAACGTGCTGTATTGGAAGCAGTCTGTGATGAAACGGATTCTCCAACCGGCTCAATGCGTTACATTGAAACGAACCAGGGTGCAGGTGCTCCTACTGGCAACGACACCATCAGCCGCGACTGGCCCATGGTCGCCAGCGAAATGGCTCGCGCTCTCGCCCTCAACGACGGTGCCTTCGACGGCAAATCCGCAAACGCACGCCTTCTCTCCCAGCTGATGCTCCGCGAACCGCACTTGGATCCGGCCAAGCCCTCTCTGGCAGAAGCTCTAGCCGTACTAGCAGGCAACACACTTCTACAGTCCACGCTGGACGCACCGTTTATCCACTACTGGGAGTACGCCGAAGACCTGACGGAGAACGGCATCCTACTCGCCGCAGACGGCGCTCCGGCCAACTTCAGCGCTTGGGTCCGCGCCCAGGAATACGCATCAGGCGGCACCACGCAATACCAGAAGGCCTTCCTCATTGTCCTCCTGGGCGTCTTTGCGCTCAGTTCCAGCGCTCTCTGCTACTTTGCATTCCACAAGACGTGGTACGTGGACTTTTCGGAGCCCCAGAATCTCTTTGCACTTGCTGTCAACTCCCCGCCTAGCGAGGCCTTCTCTGGCTGCTGTGGGA
>Ga0265798_10009362_pt1 | contig 12266 bp, 8 predicted proteins | sample P3T30metagenome_FD_192430 | JGI IMG/M metagenome (GOLD analysis project Ga0265798, IMG submission 192430) | Plant litter microbial communities from East Loma Ridge, Irvine, California - P3 T30 | ecosystem: Environmental > Terrestrial > Plant litter > Unclassified | place: USA: California...
TCTTCAGCATTGGCTATGGTGACCTCCAATCCGCGCTCCTGGAGCACGATTTCCCAGAGTCTAAGCCACTCATCATTCCCAGATGTGAGAAGAAATATGCGTGATCCATATGTTACAATGACACCTGATGTGACAGCAGAGGCATGTGCGCGGTTTACAAGCATTGGCGGAAAAGCGTATGATGTGGCTGGCTTAGTCGACGCATGCATAGGTGTAGATCGTGCCAAGATTAACCCCAAGCTACCATCATCCCCACAGGACACAATGAGTGTAGTTTCAGGGCTGACTGGGTGAAAAATCATCACCTTTGACGAGTTCTGGTGTATCCTCGCTGGATGTTGCCAAGTCAATCCGACTGCTGGGTCAGTCGTTGACGGTAGATGCCATATTACGGCATGGCCATCTGTGCCAGCAGTCAAGATCCTTGTCTCAGAGAGAAAGATACACTGTGTCAAGCACGACGTAAAATAAAGCCCTTTGGCAAGAGGCTGCCATTTCACAGCAGCCGCGGTATGGTAGCGATAGACCTTGGCAATGTTAGTCCCATGCGGTCTGGAGCCCAGTAAGAACACCTCACCTTGATACTAGAGTCTGAAAACACCATTGCGATGACAAGTGCACCTCCATAGAGGGCTAAATCAAAAGACATAATCCGCAAATCCGCGTGCTCACTCTCTGGCATGTATACGTGTTCGCATACTACGCCAATATCAAGAGGAGACGACAGTGTCTTCCGGACCCGCCAAATATAGACTGAGAACAGAGTCAGCAGAGGGCACTACGACTGCCATAGCGAGTTCGTGTAAATCCAAGGGTCTCACATTCTTCACATCCACCGCTACTGCACAGGTATTCTCCATTTTCTGACCATTGGAGGTGTTGAATACCCGTAGTATGCCTCCGAAGTGTCCTCCGACAAATGAGTTCTCCTTCGATGTATTGGAAAATCTTTATATCCGTATCCTCGGCGCCGGTAGCGATAAGGGGATTTTCGGATCCATGGCCGGATTTTGGTGAAACTGCGACCGCTTTGATCTCACGGCCATGGCCACCCGAGCGAAGAACTGTATGGTTGGATCCTTTCTGGTTGCAGATATGCATGCTAGAGGCCCTGGTCCATACAAGAGTGCCTCCCAACGACGAATTTGCATGAAATGTCCAACTCCTGTGTGCGCCTCCCGTATCGATGCTCATAACTTCCTCCTCGGCAGTCACGTCGTAGAGATACCATCTCTTGCTTGAAAACCCGTGCACAAAAATTCGATGATCTTGAAGGTACAAACCTTCTATATTGGGCCCAAAGGGTAAGGCAAGGTCGTGAATGAGCTCAACGGAGCTCGTGGACAGATTGATATCGTGTACAGTCAAACGTCCATCTCGTCCGACTGAGAACAATTGACCTTGTGTTGACTTGCTTAGTGAGGCAGTCCATGTGATGGATGTAACTGTTTCGCCATTGTGTGCGTTTTCAACAAAATTAATCAATGTAGCCTGGGTGGAATCTCCTTCGCTTTCGCGAATACTGTACACTGCAATTGATCCGCGACGAAACCCAAGGATGACAAAGCTTTGGCCTGCAGCCCTAACATGAGCCAAACTCGTGATCGTAGTCCCAGTCGACAAATCAGATAAAGGTAAGCTTATGACACGCGACACGTTCGCATCACATCCCGGATCCAGGTACAGTATTTGCGCTTCGCCTTGTCCGACCAGTGTGACGAGCAATGCTGTTGCTTGCTCATGAGATGCATCAGACACACCAGACAAATCTGCAGCAAATATTTGTCCGACCTTTCCATTCACGGTATAAATCTTGACCAACGTCGCGGCGCTTTTGCAATACAAGTAGATGCTACCTTTCGCTCCTGCGACAAATGCGACGCCAGGGTGAGGGCCGCTCGTACAGACAGAATACCCGGAAAGATCATCCAGTTGGCCCAGGGAGATGGAGCCAAAGAGAAGACTGGATTGTCCCGAATCTGCATTAGAAGACAAGGCTGGTACGAGTACTTTTCCAGAGTTGGTTGTAACCAGAAAGGTAGTTTCGTCTATGAAGCAATAGCTTCTGAAGAACTCTGCTTTCTTAGAAGACTTATGACCATTTAATGTCGCGTTGTAATCGGGTTCAGATGCAGTAGATTGTGCCCATGACAAAATGTCCTGGATAGTATATTCAGCGATTGCATTGTTAGCGCCCTTCCCCACTTGCAAGGCGCGACCAAGTGGAGTGGCAGTAATCTTGCTATCAGCACCACCAGCGATGACCTGCTGTACTCCTGTAGGACTTTGAGATATGGTTGATGACCACATATTCTTGCCACTGTGGTGTGCGGCGCAGTCAAGTTCTCGCAGCTGGTATGGACAGTTTTCGTTGTCTCTAGATTGTGGTGTGAGTTCCCACGTCCTCGCTGTGGCGTCTTCGCCTGCTGATTGGAGTAGCAGCGATCCATTGCATGGTGATGTCTCGAGGAAGCGGACTGTCCAGACCCGTGAAAGATGACCCCAGCCGACGGCCAGGCAATTTGAGCTGTTCAACTCTTCTGAATCGAAAGCCTCATTGCTAAAGCCAGTATGGCGGGTTCTCAAGACATCTAGGTCATCATATCCAACTTCTGGCTTCGCAGTATTGGTATTGACGTCAGATACATCCCATATTCTGATGGTGCGGTCATCGCTGCAACTGGCAACTACCCGCCTCAGCCTTTGGCAACATTCAGTTGGTAGTTCTTCTGAGATCTGAACGCCAAAGATCGACCCTTCGTGACCAAGAAAAACACGATGGATATGAGAGTTCGGCCCATCAAGGTCGTCGTCAGACCATGACCAATATATAATCTCGCCAAATGCTGTACCAGCAGCGACTAGAACTCGGTTCAGGCCCTCCCAGAATAGGTGGGCTGAGTAAAGGATGGATCGAGAACTTGATGTCAAGTCGGAAATGGACATACGGAAAGTGCTATTATCAAGATGTTAGCAAAATTTCCAAGGTGGTGATTAATATGGCATGCGCACTCGTCTGGAAGAGTCGTGTCGGGATTTCGGCTCTCGACTGTTACTTGCAGCAGTGCATTGTGGGCAGTGACTGCGACACACGTATCTGTAGAATACCGGCCATCGTCTTCCAGACTTGTTGGTCGAGAGGCAAGATCGAGAATCCAATCAGATGCTTTTGCGACATTTGAAAAACATAAGCTCAAGCCTGCTTGGTCATGCTCGCCCACAAAGTTGACGTCAAGGCTCCGGACAAGTCTTCCTCCCCAGATGACCAGTCTAGAGGCATGAGCTTGGTCTTGCGCAAAGACACATATACCATGTACTGCTTGCGCTTTGAAGATGCGTACTGAAGATAGATATCGCGAGTCCTTGGCAAGATAGAAGCGTAGAAAGGGGCCTTCGGCGGCAATCAGCAGTGCGCCGCAGGAAGCCAGCGCCGTCACCGGTACACGAGTGCACTCATGCTAGGATGCATTAGCAAATGAATACTATGTATTCCATATGCACTCACATGCAGGGTGGGTGACATTGGCAAGTCAGAATCACATGTGAGGCGGGAGTCCATGACGGAAATTTGGCGATGGATCAGCCCCGCGCCAGGCTGGTGAAGATGTGGCGGGGCAATGACGGAGCGTTCCTGCGATTTTTTGTCCCGCCGTCGCGCTACCACAATAACTACAACGATATACGAAACGTTGTAACTTTGCCAGATCCAGCGAAAAATTATAGATTCCTCACATCACCGCCAACATGTCTCTAGCCGGGCCAGCAGGCCTGCCCATGAACCCTGAGGAGACGGAGAACTTCGAGGACGTATGTTGCGCTGCAGATGGTTGAAACAGCGAGACGTGCTAACGGGCCCTACAGATTGAGAAGCAATTCGCCGTCAAGGGTAGGATGCATATCGCATGATGCGCAACGTGTCTGACAAGAATGCGCAGTCGTCCAGCACATGGAAACATACTGGAAGATCCTCGAGAAAGTGCCCGGCACCAAGCTGCGACTCACCAAGATCGACGACGAAATCTACGAGCACCTCAAAAAGGACTTCCCTGAATTCGATGCCTCTGCCACCTTGAACGAGGATGACATGAAGAGCAAAGAGGGCAAGGAGCGATGGCGCAAGTTCATAGCCGAGTACGAGAAGAAGGTGGAGGACTACAACTTCGGCACAATGATACGCGCAAATCCAAAGGAAGAATACAGTCAAGAGGGCACCATTTTCGCCGTCCGAATGCAGTTCTACGCCATCGAGATTGCACGGTAAGTTGAACAGGCTGTAAACAAGGCTTGGTGCTAACTTTGGCAGAAACCGCGAAGGCCTAAACGACTGGATATACGAGAAGGCTCAAGGCAAATAGACACTGCGTTGTGAATCTGAAATATTCAAAAAAACAACCAACCCGACTTGCAAGGGATGCCGATAATTTGGTGCATTGTCAACGTCCACGCCGCATACAAGCTTGTACTCTTTGTTCACCAAGGCGAAGTCGATCTGTGAACAGCCATCATGCAAGCCGGTCGTCTAGCAACCCAAATAGAGCTTGCTAGAATGACAACGTAGTAAGGATATTTCCGCCATACCCAAATTTTACAAGCAACGCATCATGGTAAGACCATCAAGACCGTCCTACATATTGTGTCGAGACTGTCAAAATCAATGTCATAATAAGAGGCTTCGTAATAACCTCATATGTCCGACTGAGCGAATGCATTGGTGGCTGAGAGAACAATATTAAGGGCAAACAAGGTAAGCGATGAAAGCAGGTGTTCGAGAATATCAACCCTACGGACGTCGTAGCCACATGCTAGTCCGCATTAGGAAACGCTCTCAGTCTCTCTCTCCTTCATCTCGCATCGCAGATATATCGTTTTGGAAATGGTTTGTCACTTCCACTGTTCCTTTTCCTTCATCACAGTTGCGGCACTCGAGCTGCCAATATGTCGACTACACCCGTTTCGAACGTCACGCTGCATCACAAGAAGACAGCAACCCAGGCCGATGAAGAGCAAGCACACATTTCCCAGGCGGGCTGGAAGGCATTGTTTGCTTTCACCACAAAACAGCATGTACCTACAATAATTGGCGGCATTGCGACTGCGTCTCTTGCCGCCCTCACAATGCCTGTATTTGCCATCGTCTATGGTCTCATCTTTCGCGAATACACCAACTACGGCGCTGGCAACTCTGACAGCGATAAGCTCATCAGTAGTGTTACCCAGTTTTGCATAATACTTACTGGAGTCACCATCGTCACTTGGGTTGCAAATAGTTTCTACTTTTTCTTTTTTCTCACATTCGGCGAGCTCCAGGCGAGAAGTGCTCGCAACCGAATCTTTGACGCTCTGATGAAGAAGGATATGACATGGTTTGACATGAGAGAATCTGGTATTGCTGCGTTTCTTCCTACAGTTCAGATGTAAGAAGCAGTTATAGGACAACTTCTGGCCGGCCATAGCTAAAAAAAGACAACAGGCATATTCGCGACTTGCAGTTATCTGTATCATCGCCATTTGGTGAGGGTATACAGGCCCTTATCCAAGGTATAGCGGCTCTTGGAGTAGCCTTTTACTACTCTTGGGACCTGACGCTGATCATTATGTGCACCATTCCGCTACTATATCTTGTTCAATCATTGGTTTCGAGTCGACTTTCTGCCCGAGTACGCGAACATGGCGACAAGCTTCAATCTGCATTGAAGTACATAACGACTGCACTGTCAAACATTGAGACAGTCAAATGTCTCAATGGGGAGCGACATGAAATTCAGGTTTTTACAAAAATAGTCAGCGTGGCGGCACGCCTGTACCGACGCGTCGCCAACCTCCGTTCCCTACAGATCGGCATCATGCAGTTCTTCACCATTAGCGTATTTGTTCAGGGCTTCTGGTACGGCAGTCATAAAATTGATAGTGGGGCCAGTGATGCGGGGAAGGTCCTTACGACCTTCTGGGCAGCGCTTATGGCAATTTCTGGTATCACATCACTAATGCCCCAGCTGATCGTACTTCAAAAGGGCAAGACGGCGGGTGCAAAACTGATCATGCTAATAAAGAAAATATCGACAAACGACTCGCAGCTCGAGTCGCAAGGCCATACAAGGCCTCGCCGGTGTCCAGGTGACATTGAATTCAAACACGTCACCTTCTCATATCCTTCGCGAGAAGATGAAACCGCCATCCGCGACGCTTCGCTTTTTATTCCAGCAGGAGAGACTACCTTTTTCATCGGGAAGAGCGGCTCAGGAAAGAGTACACTAGGTCAGCTTCTTGTGCGCTTCTATCGGCCTTCTTCTGGCCAGATACTTCTGGACGGTGTTCCGCTTGAGGATTTGGATGTCCAGTGGCTTCGGCAGAATGTTACACTCGTGGAGCAACACAGTGTACTTTTCAATGACACCATCCGACAGAATCTCAAACTAGGAAAGCTTGACGGTACAATCGATGTACATGGCCTCAGCAACGCAGTAAATTTTGCGATGTTAGAGTCTGTTGTAGAAGGTTTCCCAGATGGCCTGGAGACGAACCTTGGTATTAACGGTAGTTCACTAAGCGGTGGGCAGAAGCAAAGGATGGCTTTGGCTAGAGCAAAGATACGCGATTCACCTGTTTTAGTCCTGGATGAGTCAACCAGTGCGCTCGATTACGTCACAAGAGCAGAGATACTCGAAGCTATACGGGAATGGCGAAAGGGAAAAACTACCATCATCATCACCCACGATATCTCCCAGATCCAACCCACCGACTTTTTGTACTTGCTGGAAAATGCCCAGGTGGTGCAAGAGGGTTATCGAAAAGAGCTTGAATCTCAGACCGGGGCGTTTCAAACTTTTCTTGACTCGAACGAGGAGCAGGATGAGCAGGGTGAGAATGATTCCAACGATGACGTTTTTGTTAGAGATGAGGCCGAAGAGATTATTTCGCTTTACGACAAGCCATGGACCGCCCCAGGTCCTGTAAGGCCTCGTCCGATGTCTACCCTACTCTTCGGACAATCGATCCTGGAACCGTTTATCAGTGAGAACCGTGGGTCTTGGACACGAAATGCGCCGATAGATCTGGGAATAGACCTTGGGGTATTGATGCACCAGTAAGAGGACGAACAAGCTCGACAGTCGGCGCGTAATCCATTCCTAGTGTGTCAAGATGCACTCAAGGTACCTCCTAGTATATCAGGATTGAAGCAGCCCCCAAACATGCCTGATTCTGCTCCAAGCACCTTTCCATCAAAGGATCATGGTTCAAGACCAAATTCTCGGGCCTCGTCACGTCTTTCAAACTCGTACTCACAACAACGTCTTCTTTCTTACTCAAAGAAGTACGGTTCACGACCAGTTTCGATGCTATCGAGTCGACCTCCATCTCGTTATGGGCAGTACCCTCGCCCGCTTAATGTCCGATGTTCTTCACCGACCCGTCTAGTGACTCCAAAGAAGCGCTCGAGAAAGAATAAACTATTTTCGCGAGCAAAGCTTTCGCATTGCAGGCACGACGATAAAAACCACGATATCCCTACAAAATCTCTTCCTATGAGAGAGATATTCAAGTCAGTATGGCCTGCCATAGGTTGGAGTTCTCGCCTTCTTCTCATTGGGGCGCTCTTGTGCGCGCTCGTTCACTCTGCAGCTACACCTTTGTTTGCTTGGGTGTTCGCCAAACTTCTTAACACTTTCTATGGATCAAGCAAGCAGACCGACGAATCGCGCAACTACGCGCTTGCTATTTTAGGCATCGCCACCATCGATGGCATTGCGAGTTACCTTATGTTTTTCCTCTCGGACACAGTGGCACAGGCATGGATTCTGTCACTTAAGACGGAAGCCATGCGTCGTATTCTTATGCAACCCCGACAATTCTTCGACAAAGAGGAGAACAGCATATCAAGGCTAGCTGAGACAATGGACCACTTCTCTGAGGAAGCGCGCAACCTACCTGGTAGGTTTGCGTGTGTATTCGTGGTGATTATTGCCATGATACTGCTCTCAATCACCTGGAGTATGGTGATATCTTGGAAACTGGCGCTTGTCGCTCTGGCTACGAGCCCGATACTCTTCACCATTACGAAAGGCTACAACATGATCAGCAGTCACTGGGAGAGATTGGCAAACGAAGCAGATGATAGGGTAGGGGACATCCTTCATGAAGCATTCACCAATATCCGAACAGTCCGCTGTCTCGTACTAGAGAAACATTTCAGAAAGAAGTATAACGATGCAACAACGCAGGCTGTTAGTGTTGGGATCAAACGGGCTTTATACTCTGGTTCCATCTTCGGACTCACATTTACCGGTACAATTTTCGTCGCAATACTACTCTTCTGGTACGGTGGTGTACTCATTGCTCGCAACGAGTACAGTGTAGACGCCGTCATGCAGTGCTTTCTAGTGCTAATGCTTAGTGTTAATCATGTCAGTTACATGGCGCACTACTTTACACAAATCAACATGTCGAGAGAAGCTGGGTCACGGTTGCTGCGCCTAGCAAGACTTCCCACAGACTCGCACGAACTGGACGGAACAATCAAGATACAATCTGCGGGCGACATAACCCTCAACAAAGTCAACTTTGCATACCCCACACGACCAGACGTGCAGGTCCTCCACGATGTCTCCTTTAACATCGCCCGCGGAAGCTGCACCGCCATCGTCGGGTCCTCTGGTTCGGGAAAATCCACAATCGCCGCTCTCCTCCTTAAACTGTATCAAACAGACCCTGCTGTCGTCGACGGGATGACCGTCTCAAACCACGACGTCAAAACCCTGCACACCACCACACTCCGCTCCCATATAGCCATTGTCTCGCAAACCCCCGTCCTCTTCCCCGGCACAATCAGCGAAAACATCGCGTACGGGCTCTCTCCCTCTCTTCCCGAATCAAGCATGGAAGCCATCCGCGCCGCAGCCGAAGCAGCGGGCGTGTCTGACTTCATTGAAAGCTTACCGCAGGGCTACAACACGCTCATTGGCGAAGGCGGGACGGGGCTATCGGGCGGCCAGGCTCAACGTGTCTCCATCGCCCGCGCCCTCGTGAGGAACCCTGACATCCTTGTTCTGGACGAGGCGACGAGTGCGCTTGATGTTGCGTCTGCTAGCATCATTCGCGATACTATTCTCAAACTTGTTTCCTCGGAGTCGGAGCCGTCTACACGAGACGAGAATGCTTCTGTCTGGTTGCATTCACCGCCGCGGTCGCGCTCAGGTGGCGTGTGGGATGAGTTCGGGAATGCAAAGTGTGAGAATGACATGGATTGGGATGTTAGGTTCGTTCGAAAACAGCAGCAGCAGCAGAATCAGAGTAAACTTGCACACAAACAAATGACTGTGGTTATTATCACACATGCGAGGGAGATGATGGCGATTGCAGAACATGTGGTCATGTTGGATAGAGGGCGGGTGGTTGAGCAGGGTAAGTTTGGTGAATTGAAGAGGAAGAGGAATGGTGCTTTTGCGAGGTTGTTGAGGGGGGAGAGGAAATTATGAGTAGGTGAAAAGAATAGTAGTAGGATGTGGTATTTTGGTCTCTTCAAAGGTGGAGGGGAGGGGATGTTAATACTTTGTTTGAAAATGTTTTGACATCTTTGTTTCCCATGTTTCGACACACTTATTCATCACTGACTCGCTCGTTCGAGAGGCGTGTGGTATAACATGGCATGGTATGGTATAAAACACGTAGGTCAGACTCTACAGTACGTGGAAATTGTATTCGGAATTTTATAGACGCGTTGTCGCATGTATTTGTGTTAATGGGTAACTATGGATGAAACTTTATGTATAACCAATGTTTGCTGTCCTTATTTTCTCGCATTTTACTCCCGTCGTCTGGATACTGGAGTGACCGTAGCTTTACGCGAAAGGGACAGTAAGGCAAAGTACTGAAGGAGCTTGTGTTTGGCGACAATTTCCTCCAGTTTCTGTACAATTTGATCAAAGCAAGGAACGAAAAAGAGAAATGAGGCAAAACAATATAATAGAGAAGTACCCTGGAAGAAAAGGCACGGTGTACCCTCCAAGAGAGAGTGTTTGTATGTGTGTTGGTCGAGCCTGAACTAGTAGCCACATGTAGCCACCACTAGGAATTGACCGGACTGTGGGCACAGACAGGACCCACGTGGCTCCAATATACCATTGTTCGGTGATTATGACCAGACGTTTGCAGCTGTCAAAGACCTCTCTTAGGGTGATGCAGACTGTAACAGCACAGCGCCTATCCCGACTCAAGCCCACGTTGTGCTAATGCCGTAATGTCTTGATCGTTTTTCAGCATTCCGCGCTCCGGCTCGGACGACCACGGTAGTAAGAGTTTAACTGACGCGTCTCTGTTGACGCTTATTACCGGATGCCTAATTCGGTTCCCACAGCTTGCGCCTGTTTCCGCCACGGACCGGACCCACCTTAGGGGCAGGACGGGAGAAGGAGTCCGGGTCGAGGGGTGCGTTCGGATCATGACGAGGGACTGGCGGTGCTCGGAAAGCTGGGCCTGGAGGAACATATGCGCCCCGTGGCGCGAAGTTGGCGCGGCCTCGGAAAGCTGGTCCGCCGCGACCTCTAGGGGTCATGTGTCCGCCACGTCCACCGCGAACAGGCTGGTGCTGGTTTGTGCGTGCGAAATCGTTCGGGTCGAAGACGCGCTGGTTGTTGTTGTTGTTGTTTTTGTTGTTCATGGTAGCTGCTGGGCCTCGTGGGGCACGCTTGAATAACACTTCGTCTTCGTCGTCAGAGTTCTCCTCTTGTTTGACCTCGTTCACGGGGCTAGACTTGGGTCGCTCTACCGCTTTGGGTACGACCGGGGCGTTGGCCTTCGCAGCAGTCGCTTCAACCTCGATTCTGTGGATGGTCAGGTGGTTCTTGTATTCGCGATCTTCACGAGCGACAGCATCACGGAGCTGCTCAAGGCGCTTAGCGCGGATGCCGAACTTTTGAGCAATCGTCTGCTTTGTGGGATCGTTAGTGAGCAGGATGAAGGACTCGAGGGCTGCGTTGGGATTCCCCTCCTGGTTGATGCGCCAGAGAATATGGTTGAAGAGAGGCTGAAAGTATATGGGCACAGCACCCTTGGTTGACTTGTCGGTGCGGCCGATCTCGTTGCTATTGCGAGCAGTACGGGTGGGAGACTCATTAATCATAATGGAGGAGTTGTCCGTGTGTGCATTTTGCTCGACAGGCTTCGAGTACTTGCTCGAGAAGGATTGTGGCGACTCGGACGTTTTTGAAACATGCTCGAAGCTGTGCGTGGAGCTTATGGATGTCTCATCAGACATGTCGAGGGCGTTGAAGGAGCTCTCTAGATCCTCGTGGTATTCGTCGTCGTCTGACTCGCTGTCCTCCATCGAGAGCAATGTCTCGGGTAGCAGGAAGTGCTCTACCTCTGCCCACGTCGTGTATGCCTCATCGACGCCTTCGAGCTGGACACGGCTTGCGGCTTCGTTAGAGGTGACGTCGTCAAGCCACTTGACGGCTTCACGTGCGTCGGCGTTGATGCGCTCGGTGCCATTCTTGAGGCGATGGAGCTGAGTGAGTGCTTATCGGCATGTTAGTATGGGCTAAAGGAAGCTGCGACACTCTAGCCTACTGTGCAGCGGTACAAATAGGCGTATGGCGTCCTGCGAGATCCATTTGCGGATGCCATCGCGCGTGCTCTTCTTGACGCCAGCGATCAGGGCGGTATCGTCGACGATGCAGTTGAATACCTTGCGCTTCGGCGGCTCGGGCGCGCGCACGGCTATCTCAGGTTTGCTAGGCCGCGACGGAAAGGTGCTGCGACGCATGGCTGTTGTTTTGCCTTGTAGGCGGGGGTTCGGTGGATGCCAGCGATTGAATTTGGTGGCGTGCGCCGCAGTAGAGAATGGATGTTTGGGGCTGGGCTGTGAGAGCGACGGGGTTCCGGTTTGAGCAGGTCTAAGTGCGGGTTTGTTAGTCGCAGTCGGCAGAGCAATCCCAAGGTATCGGCGCAGTGGTTCAGGGCGTGCGCATTATATTTGCGCTGGGTCGTGGCAGCGCGGGAGCGGGTGAAGAGGTGGGCATGACGCAGAGCATCGTAGTCGCGGGTGTGACTGTGAGGTTGGGCGAGTGAAGTTCGGGCCCGCATCACCGAACCATTGATGAGGTGCTTGCGCCAAGTGGGGGGGCGCAATACAGCCACTGTGGCGCAGGCGGGTGAGTATACGGAAAAGCATGTCCTTGACTGCATAGGGTCATGTATGAACTGTGAACATCTGCACGTCTAGCAGAAACACCAACGTCGCTGCCACGAGCTTGTGGCCGTGTGTCTTGGTC
>Ga0265798_10009363_pt1 | contig 12265 bp, 7 predicted proteins | sample P3T30metagenome_FD_192430 | JGI IMG/M metagenome (GOLD analysis project Ga0265798, IMG submission 192430) | Plant litter microbial communities from East Loma Ridge, Irvine, California - P3 T30 | ecosystem: Environmental > Terrestrial > Plant litter > Unclassified | place: USA: California...
CGAGCCAACGAGCTGCCCCCAGCGCATTAGCTCCACACCACTAGCCAAAACGCTACGTGGGCAAGCTTTGCAGCTAGAAAACGATGAAAATGGCACTTGGCAGGTTGGCTGAACTAGCACCGGTCAAAGTGCAGTGTGCGTCTCAACCAATTTTATCATCCTTGAGCAGAGCTAGAAAGCGGAGTTTGGAATTGTCGTGTGGTAGTGTTGGTGTATATGTTTTGGCCCTGTCTAGATGGGTGGTTTGACTGGAATGGTAGGAGCTAGAGGTGTCCCCACATGTTCATGCTTGGATGACGGGTGAGGGAGTTCTACGGCGCCTTGTTCCGACGAATGAACGTTTGCATGTGTGAGAGCGAGTGCTATCGGAATAAATGTGTGGGAGTTGGTCGGGAAGTTGCTTAAGTGATGTGAATATTCCGGGTATCATTCTAGCTATACATATATCGACTACCTTGCCTCTACAACCTGCGTCAACAACTGTCCAAACACATTCAACCCCTCATCCGCAGTGAAGATACGCTTGGGTATCTCAAACTCTACTTCCGGCTCCTTCTTCAGATCACGGTCGAGTTCGACATCGAGCAGCGCCGTGTAGGAGTGGTCCAAAAAATCTTCCAGGTTGTACGCTCGCTTCGTGAATTGCTCCGAGATGATCTTTGCCAGCGTCGCAACGTTGGGGTGGTAATGCGATTGCAGTGCCTCTAGCTCCCAGACACTGCTGTCAATAGCATTTGTGAGGAGAGGGTCCAGCTCCTCCATGTCGAACGGGTCGTCCATGCCTTCCTCTTCCAGCTCCTTTTGCAGAGCCGGGTCCCGGATCTCGCGGTGCATCATGAAAGTACAAGCTGGATGTCTCTTGAACATGTTGTAGACCCAGGGTATTACGACGACGACACCCGCGGGCGGGCCGTGAAGAGCTAATCGCGAGAGGCGCTTGATGAAACTGGCGACGAGGTTGGCGGGTAAATGGGAGGAGGACATGAAGGTGTCTAGTAGGCGGAAGAAACGCGATCGATGTTTGGAGTGGAGGAGACCTTCGTCGAGGAGGGAGTACAGCTTGAGGTAGAATGACGGGTAGTCGAGGTTCTTCTCTGAAATTAGGTAGTAGATTCCTGACAGTGCGAGCAATGAGGTTGCGCCGCCCACGTTGTAAGAGTCTGTCAAGAAGTCGGACAATATTTCAGGCTGCTGAAACCACGGCGCAATCTGGTGAGAAAAGTTGTGCAGGATAGACTTGCGCTGCTCCTTGGAGAGACCCGTGCGCATCGTCGCTAACCATGCTGCCTGTGCCTTCTCCTTGTATGCTTGGAGGGAGGGTATCGGGCTCTTCCCTTGTACTTGTACGTAGAAGTTCTGGATGTCGGTCTTTGATTTGGGGACTTCGGTGAGTGTGAAAAGGAGGGATAGGCTGTTCGCGGCTACGAGTTGGCGCGTCGTGATGTCGAGTTCGCTGTCAAGTACATCCCTGGGCGTGTTAGTGGGAGTCATGAGGCCTAGGATGTATGTATACTTACTTGATGGTCTGGAAGGTCTGGTATCGGATATCGTCGAACTGCTTGAGGTACTTCTCCGCAAATTCCTCGCGGTTCAGATCATCTACCGGGAGACATAGCAGCACCCGAATCAGTCTCGGCAGCGGCCCGTTCTTGATCTTGTAGTCCTTCTGTGACTTTGCCTCCTCCTTGACCAGTCGCAGAACCAGTGTCAGGGCCACAGACTGCTTCGGTGGATGTTCGCTGCCGAGGAAGTCGTCGATTAGAACGTCGGAGAGTTCTCGGTAGCGCTCTTTCAGCCACGATACAATGACACCCTCTGCCTCGCTCATGCCCTTGCTCTTCACCATGTCGCCTGTCACGAGTAGTCGTGAGAAGACTCGGCAGAGTGCCACGGCGGCGAGGATTGGACCCTCATTCTCGGCGTCTGGCTGTCTCGCTCGCTGCAAAAGTATTGCAATGTTGTTGTAGTGTTTTCGCGATTCGAGGATCTGTGCTTCGAGCTGTACAATTTCCGACTGGATGTCCTCGCCGTCGTCGCTGGAAGATTTGCGCCGGCTCTTCGATTTGGATTCGCCGCGCTCTGGCTTGCTTGGGTCCCTCTTCCTCTTGACACCAGACATGCTGGCCGACTTTGCACCCGGCATGTTTTCCTGCGACTGATTTCTTGGCGTGGAGTTGAATTGCTCGCGGGCGCAAAAAAGTTGGCGATGTCGAAAAGTGAGGGCGGGCCGGGCGAAGTTCGGCTAGCGCATGGGCGTCGGCGCTTGGCTCAGAGTTCACGCAGCATCACGAAAAGCTAGCTCTCGACGACGACCAGCACCCCAAACTCCCCACGCCCATCAGACAGCCATGGCCTCACGTCTTGCAAGGAGCGCGGTCGGTGAGTAGCACCTGCCCGATGATTCTGCGATGCCATTGACCCCGTGCTCACCCCAATAGGCGCCGCCCGTCTCCGCCCATCGCTCCCTCTCCGCGCCCTGCCCTCCCTCGCCGTCCAGGCCCGCTACAACTCCAACCTGCCCCAGGAGGACCCCAAGAAGAAGGCCCAGACCGTCCTCGACTCGATACCCGTCCCCGGCAACAGCCCCCTCACCAAGGCCGCCGTCCTCTCCGCCGGCGCCGGTCTCAGTGTCGCCGCTATCAGCAACGAGCTCTACGTCGTCAACGAGGAGTCCATTGTCGCCCTCTCGCTCCTGACCATCTTCTGGGCCGTTGCCAAGTACGCCGGACCTGCCTGGGGAGAGTATGCGCAACAGCAGGCCGACAAGATCTCCGGCATCTTGAACGCTGCCCGCCAGGACCACACCACCGCTGTCAAGCAGCGCATCGAGAGCGTCCAGGACCTCGGTGGTGTCATTGACATCACCAAGACCCTCTTCGAGGTTTCCAAGGTGCGACGCGACGGCAGAGGACATGCAAGGACCGAACACTGACAACCCCACAGGAGACCGCCCAGCTCGAGGCCCAGGCTTTCGAGCTCGAGCAGAAGACCGCCATCGCCGCCGAGGCCAAGTCCGTTCTCGACTCGTGGGTCCGCTACGAGGGCCAGGTCAAGCAGAGGCAGCAGAAGGAGCTCGCTGAGTCCATCATCGCCAAGATTGAGAAGGAGCTCGAGAACCCCAAGACCCTCAAGCAGATCCTTGATCAGAGCGTCACTGACATTGAGAGTATGTGGCATTGCATTTCAAACGTGCGGCATGAGCTAACAAGCAACAGGGATCGTCCAGAAGGCATAAGCGTCCTATAGCATCCACCAGTCAAGTCAATCAATGTTATATAAATCTGTGCAATAGTCAGGCTCGTTCAATATAGAGTACCTCAGGCTGGGAAAAGGCCGAAATCGATTTCGTTCTGTCTCCTGAATTCAAGTGTCTTTTCTGTCGCATCTTTCAGTTCGGTCTCAGACAAGGTGGGGCCATTGATCATCTGAAAACTCCCTTCTCACGTTTAGCATCGCCATAGTACCGAAGATTCTAACAGGCACCAGGCATACAGATGCGAGAGACGCTATACGAGCTTCATTGGGTATTGGACAAGACGAATTGACAAAGGAAACAGGTTTATTACCCCGCGAAGTTTACGAACCCACCACCTTCCCATTTCGTAACGACACCCAACCCAACAACATCCCTCTCCGTTTCCTCAACCCGTGCTGCCATTACTGCAAGTTCTGTCGGTGACAACGAATGGCTTGGACCAAAGCGGCCAGTGCTTCCGATACAGATCCGAGAAGTTGGGATGCGCCTCGATGTTGGCAAAAGAACTAGGCACCACCATCAGCCCAGTGACGATACACAAAGTACTGCGTGGAGCCCACTTTCGTATCCTCGTAGAGACGCATGTAAGCGTCGACGCTGCCATCTACAAAATCATCCTTTGCGCTCTCTTGGCCCGTTGTGTTTTCATCTTTGGGGAAGCGGTGATAGTCTTTTTCGCGGTCCTCCACTTCTTCTTAACATCTGCATAGCGATCTTCGCCTTGCCAGTCTCCCACAACCTTGTTCGTCGTACCAATCCGCGCATCAAAATGCTCCAAGCCGGGTGCTAGCTCAAGCACTTCCTGGTATTGCTCCGGGTCCCAATACGGCTTTCCAGATGGTAAGGGGTCCATGGGAAAGTAATCGTAACCACCCATGTCAGATATAGTCAAGCTCTTCAGACTTCCATGAAGACTCTGCAACATGAAGCGTAGATATCTCATTAGGGTCTCGTTATCTTCGTACGCGAAGTCAAGGGTGTGGAGAGATTTGATCGAAGCTAGAAATCTTGCCATGATAGACATAGTGTCAACGCCGGCGTTAAGCCAATTTCCACCGCTGTATGGGCGATATTGTCTCCTGGTCATGAAGTTCGTCGTACTGATGTGAAATCTGAGGTATTTGAGATTGATGGCGCGGTTGGTGAGGGAGGCGATGAATTGAGGCGACGTGCCGTTGGGGAGATCTAAGCGTTCCAGGCGTTCCCAGGACGTTGTGCGCGCCCACAAGTTGCAGTTTTGCTCTGTCAACGCAAAATCGCCCTGCCTCAAGGCCAACTCCGAGAGCGCAGGAAACTGATCGCCAGGCTTAAAGTCAAAATGGCCGTATTTGACGTATTCCCAATTTTCGAACTGCGCACGCTGGACCAAGCCATCAACGTCGATAGTAGAGAGACGCAGAACTTGGAGACCATTTGGCACAGTGTTTTTGATATATTCAAGTTCACTCAGGGAGTGGCCAGTCTGCTCGGGCATGGTCGCGTAGATTTCCGCATCAAGAGTGTAAAGTTGGGGAGACGAAAGCAGACTATGGTCTAGAGGATGGAATCTGCGATTCTTCAGAATCCAGTGCAAATGCGCCGAGGGATACAATTCGTAGAACAAGTTCAGCAGGGCTGGCGGAAGCTCGCAGTTCACACGCCAGGTAAGGTCTTGCAAGTTACTGACGCTCCTCAGGATAGTCTCCAGCAAGGGCAAAATCTCGAGCTTGAACTTGTCTTCATCCTTGAAAGGACCTATTTTCAGATGCCTGACATATTCTCCAGTTTTTCCATTTCTGTCCCTGAGCCTCTCTAGCATCGGCGATGACAGGCTCGGCCCAAGGAGGGTGCGATCATGGATTTTAAAGTTACGGAAGAACAAGTACTGAGACTCATTGCGACATGCTTTAGAGACGAGACGAAAGTTGAAGAAGGCTTTCCGATCAGTGTCGTAAACCTGACAGGTGTGGTCAGAAGAGGGAAACGATGTGAAGCATTTGTTCAAGTACATACGTCTTCTAGTACGATGAGAAGGATCGCCAGCGGCATGCGGAGTAGATGACAGATAGGCTTTGCAGCCATCTTGCCTGGTGGTCGTTTCGTGCGGCGGAGAGGAGACATTTTGGTGGAGGGAGAGCAAGGAGGGAAGACAGACTGCCGCCTTGCTTTCTTCCATCCTGGTCATGGATATATGAAGCTGTCAAACTAACAGGGCGCAGCAGCATATTCATCCGTTCATATACTCAGATTAGGCAGTACTGAACCTTTCTGAGCACGTAAAGGTCAGACCGCATCTTGCGAGGCTGAGCGAGCTACATGCCGCGGTTGCCTTCCACCCGCAGCCGCACATGCTTGCGTTCTCGACCTGCAAAGCGATATAGGCCACAAATCTGATGGAAATACAGCAAGTCTTGCTTATTTCTTCCTAAATTTATAAGCAAGCTGCTTGCTTCGATGTTGTTGCAGTGATGTCGTAGGGCGAGAACGTTCAGGCGCAGTCCCGCTTCCAACATCATGCGAATGATGATTGGGCGGCCACGAACACCCCAGCCGACTATCCATTCTGCTGCGCTTCCTGCCACAACAACTATTCTCCATCACTGCCACCCATCAGATAGGGTCAGTATTTCTGCCTATCTGTTCCCGGCTGTATTACTATAACTATTTCACTATACGGCAGTGATATATGTGACAGGATTAGCGCGTATTCGACAATGAAAGTGGCGTGAGTGACCGAACGAGGCTGTTCCCAGGCAGCCAGATATCGAGCAATTCCCCTGCAAGTACTCAAAGTAATTGGCCGTTCGAAAAACGGGTCTCTACTCTGATAATCTGCCCAATTATAAGATAAGCGGTCTCGAAGGAACCATAGTTCTACACCACCACTGTAGCCGTTGCCCAGTCTCCATCATCGGCTCTATACGACCCGACAAACCGGCCACTGTCCTTCTAATCATACGTAAAACCGTCAGATCTAGTAGCCATGACAATCTGTTTCGGCGTCTGGCGGGCGTCGCCTCATCAGCGCAAGCTGGCTCAAATCATGGCAAATCCTCGACACTCTGCCCCCTATTATCGAGGCCCTTCGCCAGCAGTTACTTACCAGAAGAATGGAATGGTGCAGATGGATCCCACTCCAGAGCATTTGCTCTCCAAGTAAGTACTATCTCCAAGGTCACGTCAGACGCTAATGTACTAGGACCCAACACAATGCGTCGACGAATCTCCTCTTGTTGCCTGCGGAGATTCGTAACATGATCTTTAAGGAAGTTCTGGGCCGCTTCCAGATATCAATGGATCTCCCAGGACTCGATGTTTGGCAAAATGGTGGTGATGACTACAAGCCTGGAGAACTCCGAAAGCTCGCGTTTGTGCTGCCATACGTATGCCGCCAGATCTATACAGAGACTGCTCTCTTACCTTACGCACTCAACACGTTCGTCGTGAGCTGCCGTTCCTATCGCAATGCCTTTGCCGGAAACCGCAACCAAGCCCAGCTAGAAGCCATACGAACTATCCAAGTTAATAACCCCTTCCTTTTTGATTCCGTCAACGGAACGGGGTTCGGGGGCTGCTCACGGTACGCACGAGGATGTAGTTGCCCGTTCGACTGGAAATCCTGCCGTTCTCATTCCCCACCACCGTTAGCTATGCCGTTCACGCTCCTCTTCCCGAACTTGCGGCGAATTTGGATTGAAGTTGACGTCACTGAAACTGGTTCCGATGTCCATTTCGTCAAGTTGTTGTCGCAACATGCTGGCTTCAATGATTGGAAGGACTATGTGACGATGCGGGAGCGTGGTGTCCTTGAGGTCGTCGAGGTCGTTGACCCTATCGAGACCGATGACCAATAGCTCCTGATTCAGGTTCGGCAGAACGCGTCTAGCAAGATGCTTCTTACCGTACTAGCCTGATGTTGGACTTGTCAACATCGGTAGGAGAAATGTGAAAGCATTCGAATCCAGAAAGCTTTGGTATGGTGGGAGAGCTCGCACGAAAGTCAAAATGTTATTTGTCTCATTTTGACAGAGCATCTAGTGCCTATGTACAATCAAACTATCTATTCAAATTGCTATTAACGATAGTCATGAAGCTAGTCAAGTCTGCTAAATAAAACGATACATTCACTAACTTTGTATCTTACTAATTTAGAAAATGCGCAAAGATAAAATCACTCCGAAAATTCTTACTCTTATTTAGAGCTGGTAGTACAGTGGATGGGATTTTCCGTTCCCAGATGTGTATGGCTCTTGACTATCTGCGCTAGTCGTGGTCTGACCAGTCGCGTGTTTGTCGCAACAGACCCTTCCCACCTTCTCAGACTCCCAACTACCGCGATCATGGATCCGACATTGAGCGCGCGTCCCGATGATGCCCTACCGAATCCAGGAAATAGTCCCGAATATCTGCGCCCTCGGTAAGGAACAGAACTACCAATATAGCAAGATTTTACTGACGAAACAAAGTACACAATCCAACGCGCGTACACGTCTTCTCGCTCTGCCTGCAGAGATTCGCGAAAATATTTACAATTTTACCCTCGTTAGCAGCAATGAGGTCACCGTCGACAAGAAATGCGTCAGGTTCGACAAGGCACCAGCCCCCCACGTCCTCGCCTTACTGAGGACCTGTCGACAAATCTATATTGAATCGCGTCTGGTGTTTTACTCCGGAAATAATTTCAAATTTCCCTACGAAGTCTTCCTGCGCTGCTACCGGTCCAAGAACTGCATGCTCTCGCGCGAACAACTGGAAACTATCCAGAGTGTTGTCTTCGACCAGGCACGGCATTACTACTGGTCCGGAACAGAGTGGGATTATCCCTGGATGGCGGGTAGGAAGATCTTTCCGAACTTAAAGAAGGCTGTGTTGCGGGGTCTTGATCCAAAGCAAATCTTAGAGCGTGATACTGTGGTGGGAGGGAGTGCCACTTGGGTGAAATACCTTGACATCCAGAAGGGCATCAAGTTTGAGGTCATCATCGAAGATCATTCATAGGCTGGGTAGCTGGCGAACTAATCAGGTTATCAATATCCAGGATGAGGGATGCGATGAGCTTTTCTGTGATGGAGATGGATTGGTGGGATCGATAGCATGTAGTCAGCGGGTAGGATTCCGGCGATGTTTTACATTGCTGGTCTAGCTCAGGCAACGCACCTGTTCTCAGCATTTCGCACCTCACAGAAGCCATAGCACAAGCCAACAGTCAATGAGCACAGTTGGTCGTCTTACAACAAGTCGCCGTGTATAAGAACAAATGCTAGATTGAGGGGTATGTAACACCAAGACTCGCATGCTCCGACAGCAGCAGCAAATATCAACACCATACAGTACCGTGCGCAAACCAGATACATGCCCCAAACATACAGGAAGAAGGTTGACACACACACACACACAAGGGAAAAGCGACTGCCAGATACAAATGCCCGCAAGACATGAGAAGACCATAAGGGGAGAAATTGTCGAATCGGGTCAAAGGGAGCCCAGAGCTCCAGGTAATGCATGCTTTCGCTGCTATGCTATGCTGAACTGAACAATCGGCCGTCGTTTTGGAAGATGTAAAGGTGGTGGTTTTTGGTGGTTGGGTATACGGGAAAGGGGGTTCGTCGTGAGGAAGGTCGTGACAAGAAGGAGGGTATCGATGGAAAGGAAGTGGGCGAGTCGAGCGGCGAAGGCTATGGCCACCAGTTCATCCTCTTGTAGCTCTCAATGACCTCTTCGACCTTTTCTTTGGTGATCTTCTCTACGTTGTATCTGGTGGTTTGTTAGTATATCGCCGGCTTGATATTTTATGTGAATAGTAGTCTTACTTGAAGCCTGTCTCCTTCTCGAACAGACTCCCGTCCATGCTCAGATCTGCATCTTTCAGCAGCTCCTTCTCCATGTACGGTGTCAGCGGTGTCGATTGGCTGATGCCAGCTTTTTGTTGCAGTTCTGCCCAGGGGTCTAGCGTCTCGTCGTTGACTTCGTCGACGACATGGTCGAGGTTCAATCGTGCAAAGGCTGAGATGAGTGTGCCGTGGAAGCCGGTTTCGATGTTGAAGATCTTACCCATGAGCTGGGCAGTGTCTTTTTGGGCTAAATGTCATGTCAGTACTGCAGTAGATAGGATAACGTGGTGTGGAGAGGCCTTACAGTGATTCGCATGATCCACAATGTTGAAGGTGGGTGCCGGTCTGCGTCCTGCGGGCCCCTTCATGTACCACTCGACACCATGCCACAGCGCTCTCGTAGAATCCTCAATGTGCACCAGGTTCGTCTTCAGGTCTTCTTTCCACAGGAAGCGCATCTCCTTTCCTTTGCTCTGGTATACCCTCGCCATGCAAAGTGCCGTGCTCAGGTATTTGCTTGTGTACGGCCCGTAGACGTGTGCCATCCTCATCACTATCAGGTTCAAGCCTTCGATCTTGGCCAGGTCCTCCTCAGCCTTGAGTTTCCATTTCGCGAGATTCGACCAGGGTTTCGGCTTATCTGACTCTTTGCTGGGTGCGCTGTCGGGCTTGTAGACCATGCCGGTGCTGACTTCGAGGAAGCATTTGACCTTGCGTTTTGCGGCTTCGCGGCCAATGGCCATGGACAGGCCGTAGGAGCGGAGCTCGTAGACCTTCTCGTCTTGGGCGAAGCGGGTCTCGCCGCCGCAGTTGAAGACATAGTCGAATTCGGCGCCGCCTTCACGGTCGAATATTCGCGGGAGGGATTCTGTAGGGTTCGAATTAGCCTCGAACGTCTTGTTGTAGACATCCCTTGGACCCAGAGACACGGTCAGGGGTACGCACTCTCCTGCGCCGCATCCGCCTGTATGAATCGCTCTCTTGAGCACGCCTCCTTGAATTCAGGTGCAAGCCATGCCAGCTCCGGGAGATGTTTGTCGACGATGCGAATCTGCGAGGCGAGGTTGTTGTCGTGGATGTACTTGGCGAGGTGTCGCCCGGTGTAGCCTAATGCACATGGTCAGCCCTCGTGGCATGCTTGGGTTGTGCCCAGCGCGAGCCTTACCCAACCCTCCTATTATCAGCACCGAAGGCTTTTCTGAAGCCATTTCTGGGGTCGCGTATGTTCGTGATCTGCGTCTCCTGTGCGCGCAAGAAGAGATCGCTAGGGGATTCTGAAGGGCGCAGTGGGCGGATGGTGTCTGCTAAGGCCAAAGTCGGGGGTGGAGATTTGAGCGGTGCGGATCGCGCTCAGACCGTCTTTGCGAGGAACCAACTGGCGAGGGACAATATCACGGCTGCTATAGGCGAAGCGTCTTGCTGCGATCGTCTGTCTTGCTCACGTTGGAAGAAAGATAACACGCGGCGTTCGTGATCGCGGGCGTCGAGCTGGAACGAGAGGGACTAACCACGAAGAGAGATACTCCAAGTAGGATACCGCGGCACCACAACGATGTCATATAACTCAGGCCCAATATGCGCGACTCATTGACCTGCAGGAGGGGGGCAGTCAGGCCGATATTTAAATGTGCACACCCAAGCCCGGCGATAATTCTCTTCGCAAGAGGCCACGCCCATCACTGAGGCTCAAAAAACCAACTATGGCCGCCAGTAGCAGTCATGGTCGGGCACTTGTGGCTGATCCAATGCACACCATAGTGGTCCGCTCCGCAAGCAAGTCGACCGAGATTATGTGGGCTTCGTATGTAGCGAGCCCGCGACAATTGTATTGAAGGCGCCCGCCGCCACCCGCCACGTTATGCAACTTGGGCACGAGCACACAATGCGATCCGCTCCACCGTATCCCCTCATATTCACAGCATGACGTTTGCTGTTCCTATCTCCTGGATACATAGCGGTTGTCGCGGGAGATGTACAAGAAGCGGGCGGTGAACGACGGCGCGCTCCCGCAGTGCTGGACCTTGTCTCGAGCTTCAATACTTTGGGCGCATGACAGCCCGACAGTGGGGGTGAACTCCCCCTGAGTTCACACCAACAGAGCTATCGGGCAATCCCTGACTGACGTAGCCATCTATCCATGGGCGTTCTCCGACGTTGTGTACAATGTGTAAGCCACATTCGCCATCCTTCAACGAGCGATTACCGAATAAAAAGCAAACAAGTGCGGAGCCGCGAGGTCTGTCGCTAAATCGCCTTCCCCTTTACAGACACGATGCTGGGGTTGTCCTTCTAGCTTAACGTCTAGCCTGCATAAAACCCTCGCTTCGTAACAAGTTCAGATGACTTCTACTAGGCTAGGCACCGTGACAAGAAGTTCGGCTCGTAGCATTGCCGATATGTATTCAATATTATGGTCATTGAGTCAAGTAAGACCTCGTAGCGGCCGAGTTAGACAGCGCGAATGCCGTCAGATGTTGCTGTGATTCCGCGGCATGGTGACTACTCATCAGCCCAACGCCCTCGTCGGCGACTTAACATTAATTGTCAAGCCAAGGGACGGCGCCTCCAACATACACAGTTCGTACCGGCGTTGTGTCATGCAGGTCCGGGCTCCGAGGCCTGTCGGCGCCGGGTACCGTAGCACACGGCGTGCGAATCTAGAGATCTCTTCGATCTGTACCTCCTATCAATAAATGTAACGCAGGTACCCAGGCCATATCATTGGCTGCGACGCACTTTCTTACACCGCTCTATGCCACCCATCGTGATTGTGCGACCCGGCCGACATGCAGTTTGCTTTCCAGAGCAGGCTGTGTGACGGTGCATCTCAAGACAGGCATGCATGCACAACTTCGGAGTCGAACAGCAGTTCATGCATAGAATGTCACTAAGGATGGTGATCGTCCCGCACTTGCATATGCATCAGTAATCCTTTCCAGCTGAGTCTCTATTTGATATATTGCTGTAGATGACTGGCTAGATCGCAGAGCTACTATGAATATCTGAAAGCTATGCAGTGGACTCCCTGAAGTAAAATGAGATCGCAAAGTCATATCGCATGCTCGCCGAACTGTACCACCCATGCCCTTTCATACGGAAATAGTACTAAATGCCATCGTGCTTTTCTTCGCCGCATGTCGCCCAGTCAGTCTCACCCTATGATGCTGTGTGCACCCGATGCAAATCTAAGAAGATGTCC
>Ga0265798_10009364_pt1 | contig 12265 bp, 14 predicted proteins | sample P3T30metagenome_FD_192430 | JGI IMG/M metagenome (GOLD analysis project Ga0265798, IMG submission 192430) | Plant litter microbial communities from East Loma Ridge, Irvine, California - P3 T30 | ecosystem: Environmental > Terrestrial > Plant litter > Unclassified | place: USA: California...
ACGGCGACCTACGCGCTGACCCAGGCCGACCGCGACGCGGGCGGCGTGACGAACACGGCGACCACCTCCGGCACCCCGCCGACCGGCCCTGCGGTGACGGATGAGGACGAGCACGAGCAGCCGCTCGTGCCGGCCCCCGGCGTCCAGCTGGTCAAGACCGGCGCCCGCGATGGCGACACGATGACCTACACGTTCACCGTCACGAACACCGGCACGGTCACCCTGACCGGCGTCGGCATCGAGGACGAGCTCGAGGGTCTCTCCGACATCGTCTTCGGCGACTGGCCCGCGACTGCGGGCACGCTGCTGCCGACGCAGTCGGTGACCGCCACGGCGACCTACGCGCTGACCCAGGCCGACCGCGACGCGGGCGGCGTGACGAACACGGCGACCACCTCCGGCACCCCGCCGACCGGCCCTGCGGTGACGGATGAGGACGAGCACGAGCAGCCGCTCGCCCCGGCCCCGGGCATCCAGCTGGTCAAGACCGGCGCCCTCGACGGCGGCACGGTGACGTACTCCTTCACCGCGACGAACACCGGAGACGTCACGCTGACGGCTGTCGGGATCGCCGATGAGCTCGAGGGCCTGTCGGAGATCGTCTACGGCGAATGGCCGGCTGCGGCGGGCACGCTCTCCCCGAACGAGTCGGTGACCGCGACGGCGACGTACGCGCTGACGCAGGCCGATCGCGATGCCGGTTCGGTGCTCAACACTGCGACGACCACGGGCACCCCGCCGACGGGTCCCGCCGTCACGGACGAAGACGATGTGACCGTGCCGGTGCCGCAGGCGCCGGGCATCCGCCTCGTCAAGTCGGGTGCGCTCGACGGTGGCACCGCGACCTACGCCTTCACCGCGACCAACACCGGCGACGTCACGCTCACGGCTGTCGGGATCGCCGATGAGCTCGAGGGCCTGTCGGAGATCGTCTACGGCGAATGGCCGGCCACGGCGGGCACGCTCGCCCCGAACCAGTCGGTCACTGCCACGGCGACGTACGCGCTGACGCAGGCCGACCGCGACGCCGGCTCCGTGCTCAACACCGCGACGACGACCGGCACCCCGCCGACCGGGCCCGCCGTCACGGACGAGGACGAGCTGGTGCTCCCGGTGCCGCAGGCCCCGGCGATCGAGCTCGTCAAGACCGGCTCCGTTGTGGACGGCGCGATCGAGTACGTCTTCACGCTCACCAACACCGGTGACGTGACGCTGACCGATGTCGCGCTCGTCGACGAGCTCGAGGGTCTCTCCGACATCGAGTTCGGCGCATGGCCGGCCGCGGCGGGCACGCTCGCTCCGGACCAGTCGGTCACCGCGACGGCGACCTACGCGCCGACGCAGGCCGACCGCGACGCCGGCTCGGTGCTCAACACCGCGACGACCACGGGCACCCCGCCGACCGGCGTCCCCGTATCGGACGAGGACGACCACGACCAGCCCCTCGTGCCGAGCCCCGGCATCGCGCTGGTCAAGACCGCCACGGTCGACGGCGACTCCATCGCGTACTCGTTCCTCGTCACGAACACCGGAGACGTCACCCTCACCGGCGTCGTCGTCACCGACCGGCTCCAGGGCCTCTCCGCGATCCGGTTTGGCGCCTGGCCGGTCCGCCAGGGCGAGCTCGCGCCCGGCGAGTCCGTGGTCGCGACGGCGAGCTACACGGTGACGGATGCGGACCGCGAGTCCGGTGGGGTCAGCAACACCGCGAGCGTGACGGGAAACCCGCCGGCCGGCGACCCGGTGACGGATGAGGACGGCGTGCGCACGCCGCTCTCGCCCGTCCCGACGCTCGGCATCGTCGACCCGCTGGCCGCGACCGGCATGGAGAGCCTGCCGTTCCTGCTCTCGGGACTCGTTGCATCGCTCGGGATCGTCCTCGGCGCGGGCCTGCTGATCCGCCGACGGGGCAGCGCACAGCGGTGACCGGTTCGAACGCCCCGTGACCTCCTGTCCCCCCAGGTCACGGGGCGTTCGGCGTTCCCGCTCATCCGCGACGACGGGTGCGATGCGGAGGACGTGCTCAGCGATCCGCCTTCGGCCCCTTGCCGTTGTTGCCGCTGTTGTTGCCCGGTCCGCTGTTCGGGTTGCCGGCGCCGGGCCCCGGCGCTTCCTCGACGGGCGCGGGTTCGGGCTCGACCGCCGGCTCCGGCTCGGTCTCGGTGACCGGCTCGACCGACGGCGTCGCCGACGGCTCGGTGCTCGGCTCGGCACTCGGGTCGGCCTCGACCGCCGGCGGCGTCGACGCGGCGGGCGCATCGCCCGGCTGCCCCAGCGACCAGACGAGCGCGCCGCCGACGCCCGCGAGCAGCAGCGCGGCGACGGCGATTGCCAGCAGCCGCGCGCGAGGCGCGCGCCGGATCAGTGTCGAGGTCGCCGTCGTCGCGGGCAGCAGCTTGGTGGCGGCGGTGGCATCGCCGAGGACGGCCGTGGTCGGCAGGGCACCGGGCGCGGTCGCATCCGCATCCGCTCCGTCGCCGAGCAGCGAGCGGGCGCGCTCCGCGACCTCGATCGCCGTCGGCCGCCCGGCCGGGTCGTCGAGCGTCATCGCGGTCAGCAGCGAGCGCCAGCCGTAGCCGAACTCGCCGGGCACGGCAGGCTGCTCGCGCAACCGGGCCAGCAGGGTCTCGGGCAGGCTCGCCTGGTCGTACACGCGGCGGCCGGTCAGCGCCTCGATGAGCACGAGCCCGAGCGCGTAGACGTCGGCGGGCGGGCCGGGCTCGTCGCCGCGCACCTGCTCGGGGCTGAGGAACGCGGCCGTGCCGATCACGGTGCCGGGGGTGGTGAGGCGCGTGCTGTCGGTGAGCCGGGCGATGCCGAAGTCGGCGAGCTTCGCGCGGAAGCCGCGGCCGCTCGGCGCCGGGTCGAGCAGGATGTTTGACGGCTTGACGTCGCGGTGCACGACGCGGGCGGCGTGCACGACGTGCAGCGCCTCGCCGAGCTCGTGCGCCATCGCCGCGACCTCCGACGGCGGCACCGGCCCCTCGGCGATCCGCCCGCTCAGCGTCGGACCGTCGATGAGCTCCATGACAAGGTACGGATGACCGTCGCCGTCGATCGCGGCGTCGAGCAGCGTGACGAGCGAGGGATGCCGCAGCGAGGCGAGCAGACGCGTCTCGGCGGTCATCCGGTCACCGGCTGCGGTCTCTGCCGCATCGACGCGGAACAGCTTGACCGCGACCTCGCGGCCGAGGCGCTCGTCGACGGCGCGGTGCACGGTGGCCATGCCGCCGGAGCCGAGCAGCGCGCCCAGGCGGTAGCGACCGCCGAGCAGGTCGCCGGGCAGGGAGGAGCCACCGGAGTTCATGCCGCGACTCTACGACCTGCCTGCTGCGGTCCTGCGCGCGATGTCCGCTGGCGCGCATGTGCGTCGCGTCAGTGCCGCCTGGACCGTTCCTCCGTCCGGCCGAGCAGCTCGACGGATTCTCGCTAGCGTCCTCGGCAAGACACGTCCCAGACCTGCAAAGGAGCAAGATCATGTCCAAGATCCGTCGCATCGGAACGCTCGCCGCCTCGCTCGTCCTCGCCGGGGGCTTCACCTTCGCCGGCGCTCAGGCCGCCTCCGCAGCCCCCAGCGGCACGGTGACGCTCACCGCCGCCGAGGTGCAGGAGAACTACGCCGTGCAGGAGGCCGCCGGTGAGGTCACGTGCGCCTTCTTCCCGTCCGGCTGGGGCACGGTGTGCGACATCGCCAGTGCGATGAGCCTCAACAACGAGTTCCAGGCCGCCGCCGAGAACAACTGCGGTCTGCGCTACACCTGGACCGCCACCGGCAGCGGCCTGTCGTACGACAAGGCCACGTACGAGTACACCCAGCTCTGCGCCTCGGGCGGCATGTGAGCGCGCCCGTCGCATGACGACGGCGGCGGTGCGGATTCTCATCCGCACCGCCGCCGTCATGTCGTCATGGATCAGAGGTCGACCTTCGCGTTGTCGCCCTCCATCCGCTCGCCGGTCACCTTCGACTTGACGAACGAGAAGACGGTCGAGATGCCGCCGCCGGGGCTGTCCCAGTACTCGGCGCCCGCGGCCTCGAAGCGCACGAGCCCGGCGTTCGGGTCGCTCGGGCCGTCGGGGAACCAGGCCTCGACGCCGGCGCTCCACAGCTCCTCGAGCTTGGCGTGGTCGTCGACCACGGCGGCGGTGCCGGTAAGCGAGAGCCAGGAGCCGTTCTTGCTGAAGGTCACGCCGACGCGGTGGTCGCCGCGAAGCTGGCGCACGGCGGGGGAGTCGAGGGCCACGATGAACCAGAGGTCGCCGTCGAACTCGCGCTCCTGCACGGTGAACGGGCGGCCCACCAGCTGACCCTGCTCGTCGAGCGTGGTGAACATGGCGAAGCGGTGCTCCTTGAGCAGCTCCGCGACCTTGGCCTGGTGGTCGTCGTGCTCGGTCATGATGCGTCCTTCCGTCGGGTTCTCGACGCTAGGCGCGCGACTCCCGAGCGGAGCAGACGCTGCGCTCGGGTTCAGCGGGGTCACGGGTGGCCATCGACGGTGGACGAGCGGATGCGCGGCTGCGTAGCGTGGGTCGTATGCGGCTCCACCGATACCACCGCTCGTTCTCCATGACCGCGCCGTTGGGGTCGGCGCTCGGTGTCCTCGGCGCGGTGATCTACACCGTCGGGGCGCATCTCGCATCGCCCGAGACCTGGGGTACCGCCGCGGCCTTCAACCCGGTCGTCGTGGGCATCTCGCTGATCGTCGGCGGGTTCTTCGGCCTCGCGCACGGCATCGCCGGCCTCCTCGGAGGCCTTCTGGGGGCCGGGGTCGCGAGCACCTGCTCCGAGCCGCGGCGCTCGAACGTCGTCCCTGCGGTCGCGGGCGCTGCCGTCGCGAACGTGCTCGGTTGGACGATCGCCATCGCAGTGACATCGTCGTACTTCTCGGCGACCGCGGGCGTCAGCGGCGACCTCGGGCTCTACGCCCTGATGGCAGCGATCTGCATCCCGGCCAGCGCGCTCGTCGCCGGTCTCCTCGTCGCGTGGGACGAGCGGATGCACGAACGCCGAGCCGCCTGACGACCTGAACCGCATCCTCGACGCGCGCCGGGCACCTGGCCGACCGCGCGGACGCGGGCCGTACGCTCGCCCGGTGCCGCTGCATCCGCTCTCCGTCGATCCCACGCCCCTGCCCGGACGGCAGGTGGCGGCGCAGCGCTGGAGCGAGCTCGCCTTCGTGCACTGGCGGGCGGATGCGGACGCGGTCGCCCCGCTGCTGCCGCCCGGCACGGAGCCCGACCTCTTCGACGGCTCCACCTGGGTGGGCCTCATCGCCTTCCGTCTGCAGCAGGCGAGCCTCGGCCCGCTGCCGCCGTTCCCGTTCTTCGGCGACTTCACCGAGATCAACGTGCGGCTCTACGCCCGCGACGCCTCCGGCCGCCGTGGCGTGGTGTTCCGCTCCCTCGAGTCCGACAGCCTGCCCGCGGTGCTCGCGGCGCAGGCGCTCTTCGGGCTGCCCTACCGCTACGCGCGCGCCGCGCAGCGCCGCACCCCGGACGGATGGGAGTACGCCTCCGCGCGACTGCCCCGCGGCCCGCGCACCCGGCTGCGCGTCGCGGTCGACGAGGGTCTGGTCGACGACGAGCTGAGCACCTTCCTCACCGCGCGATGGGGGCTGTTCGAGCAGCACCTCGGGCGCACCCGCTGGCTGCCGAACACGCACGAGCCCTGGCGGCTGCAGCCCGCGCGGCTGCTCGGTCTGCGCGACGAGCTCGTCGCCGCGGCAGGGCTGCCCGGCATCGTCGACGGCCCGCCGGAGTCCGTGCTCTTCAGTCCGGGCGTGACGGCCCGGTTCGGACGCGGCGGTCCGCTGCCGCGGTGACGAGTCGTCGCCAGGTCGCCGCTCTCGCGAAGCGATGGACGCGCCCCGGCACCGCGGCTTAGCATCGGCGCATGAGCGGCACGCCGGACGACATCCGCGCCTACCACGAGCGACTCGACGCCGAGTCGCGCCCGATCTGCGACCGGCTGCTCGAGGTGATCGAGCACGAGCTGCCGGACGCCGAGCGCAAGGTGTGGCACGCGCACCCGGTCTGGTTCTTCGACGGCAACCCCGTGGTCGGCTACGACCGGCTCAAGGCTTCGGTGCGCCTGCTGTTCTGGAGCGGCCAGGCCTTCGCAGAGCCGGGCCTGCACGCCGAGGGCAGCTTCCAGGCCGCCGAGGCCCGCTACACCGCCGTCGACCAGATCGACGTCGAGGCGCTGCGGCGTTGGCTCGCGAAGTCGCGCGAGCTGCAGTGGAACTACCGCGACATCCGCAAGCACCGCGGCCTCGTGCCGCTGCGCGGCGTCGAGGCCTGAGCCTCTAGCGCTCTCGGATCGTCACGAACCAGGCGCTCTGCTCGGTGCTGGAGTGGCCGGTGAAGGCGAACGCATCGAGCGGGGTCTCGCCGAGCAGCTCGGCGTCGATGGCGTGCGGGCTGTCGGCGCACTCGAAGGCGTCGAGGTCGCGAATGGTCGTGCCGGTGGCCGAGATCCCGGTCATCCGCGCGCGCATACCGCCCTCGCCGAAGCACGAGAACTCGACGCTCCCGACGGCGAGCGGCGAACCGAAGTCGATGCGCACAGCATCCTCATCCGAATCGAGTTCTGAGTCGGGCCCGACCGCGGCGAAGAGCGTGCTCGCGCCCTCGGCATCGGCCTCGAGTCCGGCGCGCCACTGCTTGATCAGTGCCGGGTCGACCGGTTCGGGGCCGGAGCACGCGGTGAGCGCGAGCGTGAGGCCCGCGCCGAGGAGCAGGGGCTTCGCGAGACGGCGCATGCCTGCACGCTAGCAAGCGAGCAGCCCCCGAAGGGGTGGACGCATCCGCGCCGCCGCGCGTCTATCGTCGAGTGAGCGCCGGGGAAGGGACGCGTGCATCCGCGCGTCCGGGGCGCGCAGGGGGAGCGCACGTGCAGCAGCAGGATCAGCGCGGCCGATTCGCGAGACGGTTGCAGCAGCTGCGGATGGAGGCCGGCGAGGTCTCCTTCGCCGAGATCGCCGCGCGCATCTCCGCGAATCGCGAAGCGCGCGGAGCGCCCCCGGCGGCGGCGCGCGTCGCTCGCTCGACCGTCTACGACGCCTTCCGTTCCGACCGCAGTCGCCTCGACGCGGAGCTGGTGGCGGACATCGTCGAGGCGCTCGGCGCCTCCGACGAGGAGCGGGAGCGCTGGCGGAGGGATGCGCTGGGCCTGCGCCCGGTCGAGCCCGTTCCCGAGCCGGTCGAGATCACGCCGGTGCTGCGCGACGATCGGCCCGGGTGGCGATGGCCCGCCGCGTTCCCCGTTCCGCTGCCCGCCGGCATGCTGGCGCTGCTGGTCGTCGCGAGCATCGGCCTCAACTTCTTCGGCGACAGCGTGACCGACAGCTTCCACATGACGATCTGGCTCGACACGGTGGGCACCGCGATCGTCGCCCTGCGCGTGGGCCCGTGGGCGGGTGCCGCCGTCGCCGCTGGCACCATGCTGCTCGGGGCGGTACCCGACGGGCCCGACTACCTCTGGTACGGACTCGTCGCCGTCTCGGCAGCGCTCGTCTGGGGCCATGGCGCACGACGCTGGGGGCTGCTGCGCTCGCCGTTGCGCTTCCTGTTGCTGAGCACGATCGTCGCGCTCGTCTGCACCTGCGTCTCGGTGCCGATCACGGTGCTCGTCTACGGCGGCGAGCCCCAGCACGGCTACGAGGTGTACCTGCAGATGCTCGCGGAGCAGGGCGAGCAGCTCTGGCTCGCGCTCGGCACGGCGAACCTGCTGGCGTCGGTCACCGACAAGGTGCTGTCGGGGTTCCTCGCCGTGCTCGCGCTCGCCGTCCTGGAGCCGCGCATCGCGCGGTGAGGTGGCGCGGCTGTCCGGACTCGTCCGGGAACGCGTGCGGGGCGCATCCGCTCGTCCGTCCCCGAATAGCGTCGAACTCCGCGGGCCAGCTGACGGCCCGCAGCGACGCGCACGCCGGCGACGGGGTGACCGGGGGGACGGTCGCCGGCGCGCGTCGCCCCGACGCAGTCCGCCCCCGCGAGGCGTCATGACCAACCCGACGATCTACTCCACCGAGCCGATGGCCACGCGCGCTCTCGCCGCCGAGATCCGCCACGACCCCGACGCCTTCGTCGGGCTGCTCGCGCGCTCCACCGGCGTCGAGGCGCTCGCCGGACTGCGCTCCGTGCGCTGCGAGGCCACCGCCCGCCTCGACCTGGAGCTGCACCTCGCGCGGCCGACGCCGACCTCGGTGGGTATCGAGGCGAAGTTCGACCACGAGATCACGCAGCGCCAGTTGCGTACCCAGCTCGCCGTAGTCGACCACCTGGTGCTGCTCGTGCCCGACCCGGCGGCCGTGCCGGCCTGGGCGCGCGAGCTGCCGCGTGTCGGCGTGCTCTCGTGGGCGGATGCGCTGAGCGCCTTCCACGAGCCGCGGCTGACGCCGGCGGACATCGCCTCGATGCCGCTGAGCAAGTCCGTGGTCGAGGCGCGACTGGCGGGGCTGGCCTTCGACGAGCGGATGCCCGGATGGAGCGTCGAGATCCGCCGCTCCGGCAGCGGCATGCCCTCGATCGTGGTCGAGTCGGACGAGCTGCCCAACGGTCGCACGCTGCGCGGCCAGATCCAGGTCGTGGGTCGCGGCATGCCCAAGCCCGGCGAGCCGATCTTCGTGGAGTACAGCATCGGCGTCGCCGTGCCCGCCACCCCGGAGGAGTACCCCGACCCGGATGCGCCGCACGTCGAGCCCGGCTGGATCGCCTCGCTGCGCGCGCTGCGCGACGAGGTGCTCGCCGGCGAGCTCGACCGCCTGCTGGTCAGCACCCGCAGGCCCGGTAACGGCAGCACGCCGCTCGGGCGCCGCAAGCTGCCGCTCGCGGAGCGCTACCTCGACGACGACGCGTGGCTGGCGAAGGGCTACACCGACGGCTGGGCGCTCGGCCCGAAGAGCCTCAAGCAGCCGCTGGAGCAGCTCGAGCTGATCGCCGACGCAGCCGCCGAGATCTTCACGCGCTGGTTCGCGGTGGAGTCGCGGCGGCTGGCCGGCTAGGCGACGACCGTCAGCCGCGCGTCAGCTCGACGAGTTGGGCGATCGCGTCGGCGACCTCGGCCGGGTGGGAGAGGTGCGGCGAGTGGCCGGACGCCACGCGCACGCTGAGGTCGGCCTCGGCTGCCCACCGCTCCTGCGCCTCGAGCGGCAGCGAGCGGTCTTCGGTCGTGACGATGTACGCCGTCTTCACGTCGTCGCCGGGGCGTGCGCCCAGCGCTTCGGTGAACGCGCCGATCCCCTGCCAGTTGAGGCGTCCGACCGCCTCGGTGGTCAGGGCCTCGTCGACGCCGGAGAAGATCGACTCCTCGGGGTCGCCGACCTTGATCGCCAGGCCGTCGGTCGACTGCCGCCAGTTCGGCGGGAACTCGCCGCCCAGGAACTCCTGCAGCGACGAGCCCTCCGGCAGGGAGAAACCGGCGATGAGCGCGAGGCCGACGACCGCGTCGGACTCGGCGGCGGCCCACGTCGAGGGCACCGCCCCGTAGGAGTGCGCGGCGAGCACGACGTCGCCGTCGATCTCGGCGATGGCGGTGCGGATCGCCTCGACGTCGTCGGAGAGCCCTCCGGTCTCGGCGCTGTCGGGATCGCTGCTGGGCAGCTGGATCGCGACCGACTCGAGGTGCCGTTCGGTGAGCTCGGCGCGCAGCGGGTCGAAGACCCAGGGCGTGTGCATGGCACCGTGGACGAGGACGATGGTGGTGGGCATGGCGGGTTCCTCTCGCGGGCGTCCGGCGGAGCGGCGCTCCTGGACGCGTCAGCGGATCGTGTCGCCGCGGAGGCGAGCGCTGCACTCGAAAATTAGTGCGCGAAACGAACAATCGACTGTGACTGCGCCGTGCCCCAGCGTGGAGGCCGGCTCAGCGCACGAGCTCGCCGAGCCCTCCGTCCGGCAGCACGATCCATCCCTCGCGCCGAGCCCGCGCCAGCTGCTCGCCCGCCTGCGGTGCGACGTACCGCCCCAGCGCCGCGGCCCGGGTGATCAGCGCCGCCACGACGGCGTCGAGGGCGTCGGCCGAGCGGATCATGAGCGCCCGGTGCTCTGCGAGGTCGAGCCACGGAGCGGATGCGCTGAGCCCGCCGACCAGCGTCTCGCGCGCCGCCGCGTCGACCTTGTACCCGCGGGTGTCGAAGCCCCAGAGCCGCAGTGCGGCCCCCGGGTACACCTCCGCGATGCCGCCGGCGCCGGAGCGGTCGACGTCGACGCCGGCCTCGCCGAGCCGGCGCAGCAGCCCCGCGCAGCGCAGCGCCGTGACCCCGAGCCGGTCGGTCGCGACGCTCAGCGGCCAGCGCCCGGTGCGCTCGCGGGTGAGTCGGTCGGTCTCGCGGTAGGCGAGCTGCGAACGCCACGACTTGCCGCCCTCCACCGGCAGCGCGGGCTGCTCGCCGACGGCGTGCGACTGCAAGAAGGCGACGAAGTCGTCCGGCCAGCCGAAGGCGCAGTCGATGCCGAGCTTCGCGCCCGAGCCGGCGGCCGCGACGATCGCGGTGTCGTCGACCCCCAGCTGCAGCTCGCGGAGGCGGGCGTCCCCATCCGTCCACTCGATCACGGCGAGCGCGGTGCCGGCGGGCTCGGCGGCGAGGTCCACGCCGATGGTCTGCATGCCTCGACGGTAGCGCCGATGGGCTGAGCCCGGCAGGCTGGCGGGATGAGCGACGACGCCCACCCCCTCCTCGGCCGGACCGCCCTCGTCACCGGCGTCTCGCGCCGCAAGGGCATCGGCTTCGCCGTTGCCCGCAAGCTCGCGACGCTCGGCGCCAGCATCGTCGTGCACCACTACGCGCCGCACGACGAGCAGCAGCCCTGGGGCGGCGACGACCTCGATGCCGTGCGCGGCGAGCTCGAGGCGGCGCTGCATCCCTCCGCCCGCCTCGCCGACGTCGCCGCCGACCTGGGCGACCCCGAGCAGCCGCAGGCCGTGATCGACCGCGCGCTGCAGCTCACCGGGGCCCTCGACGTGCTCGTCTGCAATCAGGCGCGCAGCGGCGGCGACGGCGGCATCCTCGACATGACCGCAGAGAACCTCGACGGCCACTGGGCGGTCGACGCCCGCGCAACCCTGCTGCTCACGGCCGCGTTCGCCAGGACCCGAGCGGATGCGGGCGAGCCCGCGAGGCGCCCCGGCGACCGCCCCGACCGGGTCGCCTTCGACGCCCCGACCGGGCGGGTCTTCTGGATGACGAGCGGCCAGGGCCACGGCCCGATGCGCGGCGAGGTCGCCTACGCCTCGGCGAAGGCGGCGCTCGCCGGAGTCACCCGCACGGTCGCCGCCGAGCTGCTCGACCTCGGCATCGTGCTCAACACGATCAATCCGGGCCCGGTCGACACCGGATACCTCGACCCGGCCACCACCGACCGCGACCTCACCGAGACGCTGCAGTACATCGCCGACTCGCCCTTCGGCCGCTTCGGCCGCCCCTCCGACCCCGCCGAGCTGATCGGATGGCTCGCCACCGACCGCGGCGCGTGGGTCGTCGGTCAGGTGCTCACGAGCGACGGCGGCTTCTCGCTGGGGTGACGTCAAGTGATATCATCAGCGATATCATCATGACGCCCGACCAGGAGGAGGCTCGATGGCTTCCATCGTCATCCGCGGGCTCGATGCGCGCACCAAGCAGCTGCTCACCCTGCAGGCGAAGCGGCACGGGCGATCCATGGAGGCCGAGGCCCGCGACCTGATCGAGTCGGGCACCCGTGCTCAGGCCTCGAACGTCGGTGTCGCGCTGCTGCAGGCGGCTCGATCCGTCGGAGGGGTCGAGCATCTTCCGATGCCGGAGCGGAGCGATGAAGCGCGAGCGGTGGACTTCGAGTGATCGTGCTCGACACGAACGTCATCTCCGAGCTCTTCAGGCCGGCGCCCGATCCGCAGGTCCTCTCATGGCTGAGCGAGCTCGACGGAGACGTGGCGATCACGGCCATCACCGTCGCCGAGCTGCTCGCCGGCGTGCGACGGCTTCCCGACGGTCAGCGCAAGGTCGCGCTGCGTGACGGTATCGACGCGGCGCTGCTGCCCTACCGCGGCACCGATGCTCTGCTGCCCTTCGATGACGCGGCCGCGCAGCAGTACGCCGAGGTGCTCGAGCTGCGCCGCGAGGCCGGGCTCTCCATCGCCACCGCCGATGCGCAGATCGCCGCGATCTGCCGTGCTCGCGGCGCGATCTGCGCGACGCGCAACGTCAAGGACTTCGTGCGCACCGGCGTCGAGCTCGTCGACCCGTGGCGACTCGGTCCCTGAGCGGCGAGGACCAGGCGGGCACCTGCCTCCCTC
>Ga0265798_10009365_pt1 | contig 12265 bp, 13 predicted proteins | sample P3T30metagenome_FD_192430 | JGI IMG/M metagenome (GOLD analysis project Ga0265798, IMG submission 192430) | Plant litter microbial communities from East Loma Ridge, Irvine, California - P3 T30 | ecosystem: Environmental > Terrestrial > Plant litter > Unclassified | place: USA: California...
TCGTTGCAGAGCAGCCCGTGGTCGAGGGACGGCAGGACAGCGCGGGCGGCTCCGGCGAGCTGCACCATCGTGGCCTTGTCGACGCCGGCGAGCGGCACCCACACGTGGAAGCCGCCGGTGGGGCTCGAGCGGCACACCATGTGGGGCACCTGCGCGTCGCGGAGGATCCGCACCAGGACGCCAAGGTCCTCGGCCGCCTGGTCGAAGTCCTCGGGGGTCTTCGCGTCGAGGTCGAATGCGGCGAACCAGAACCGTCCGTCAAGGTCGGTGAGGTCGATCGTCCACGGCGTCGACGGGGGAGTGTGCCCCGCCGTCGGGAACTTCGACGGGTAGCTGTTCGACCGGATCGTCCCGTCAGCCTCCGCGATCATGCGGTTCACGTACCGACGAGGCGCGATCGCACGGGTCAGTGCCCAAGCAGTGTCCGCGGAAGACACGCGGGCAGTTTTGTCCTCGCGCGGCGCGGCAGAGTGAGTTACGATGGCGTCACCTCCGGGGCTTGCCTTGGTGGTACGACGAAGGCTCCCGGCTTCAACCAGGCTTCTTCGTCGGAACTCTCACAACCTGATCTGCTTCCCGGCGACCACAGGTTGTGAACATGACTTGGGGCTTTGCCCCGGACCCCCGCCTCGGCGGGGGTTCTGTCGTTTAAGCGGTGGTGATCGGCAACTCCCCGGATCGGTCCTTGGCCGGCAGCCACGGAAGGGTGCGCTCGTCAGTCAGCTCAGCTTCGAGGTGGTCGACAACCGCCTCGAAGAGGGCCGCGGCCGAGAGCTTGCTGTCGGCAGCCATGACCTTGAAGCGCTCCCGAGTGGTGCGCTCAACCTCGAACCCGACGGTCACGGGGTCGTGAAGGGTCCCACGCTCTCGGCGGTGATCTGTGGCCATGGCGCAACCATAGCTCCTAGGCCTTGGGTCGCGCATCGCTGACGGTGGGCGTGTCGCGCCGCTAGTTGAACTGGCGTGCCGCGGCCCGCATGCGGCCGAATCGGGCGAAGAACGCCGTGGCAAGTCCGAGGGCGACGAAGATCGCGGCCAGGCCGCTGATGACCTGCCCGATGCCGTAGGCACCTGGCACGGCGAGCGTCAGGAGGGCGACGGCGAAGCGCAGGAGCGCGAGGCTGAAGCCGACGAACAGGAAGCGTGACGTCGCGCGTGTGCTCGTCTGCGTTGAGGTGAGGCCCTGGCGGACGTGGGGGAGGAGCACGGTGGCTAGGTAGGCCGGGTAGGCCGTGGCGACGGTGGAGTACAGCCGGGCGAGTGGGCTCGAGAAGTCTCCGGTGAGGTCGACGCCCTGGGTGGTGGTGTGCACCACGGCGAAGATCACGACGTCAACGAGGAACAGACCGACGAAGACGGCAGCCCCGGGCAGGCCGGAGACGCGGCGCTGAGTCGTAGGGGCGTTCCATGCCCGCGCCACTTGCGTGCTTGCGAGGAGCAGACCGGTGAACAGCAGCAGCTTGGCTACCAGGTCGAGCAGGTTCGGAATGGGGAAGAGCCGGTCAAGGGGGCCGTATACGCCGGGAGTGATGAGGACGAACGCTAAGACGATCGCGAAGGCAGCCGCGGCGATTAGCGCGTTTCGTCCACGAAATGCGCTGGGAAGTCTTGTGAGCGCGAGTGCCACAAGGACTACTGCGATGAGGTTTGCAGTGAGCATGTCAACCCAATATTTCTTCGATTCGACGTGCCTCGGCACTGTCTGCGGCGAGTCGGCGTGCGCCCCGTTGAGCCGACGCGAGCCGGGACTGAACTAGGTCGTTCAGGGCAACGTCCGGTAGCCGAGTGATCGCGCGTGACCGCGCATCTGCCGGCCAGCCGGCCTCTTCCAGAGTAATCACGCCCCCCACTGCCAGGCCACTCGTGAGGGAGGTGTTGGCGATCCTGGCTGCCTCGAGCAGGTGTCGAGGCTTCATCCGATTCGACGTGATCTGAGCGGAGAGGTTCGGAGGAGCCATTCCCAGCCTGTCAGCGAGCTCTCGCCGGATGTGGCCTGGGTCGACTGCGTCTACCCATAGCCGGAGACCATCTGGGAGGGGCGGATCCTCCCAGACCTGCAATGGTTCGATCGCCGCTGCGTAAGCCTTGTTCCGTCGTGTCAACAGCTCAACCACTGCATCAGTGAGTGCGATTTGGGACAGAACTTCGATTGGCAGCGGGGGGCGCATCTTTAGGTGCAAGTCGTCGTACTCGTCGAAGCTTGATAATGCAACAACTGGCGCGATGCCGACTACTCGGGCCGCGGCAACAACCACTCCCTCCCGAACGCGGCCACGAAGAAGCTGAGCCTGGATCGTGGATCGGCTGATGCCGATTTGCCTAGCTAGAGGAAGCGCACCACTTGGCAGGCCAACCGTGCTCGCCCAGTGCTTGAACGCAGTAGCGGCGACTGACACAAGCACTCCTCTCGCCGGGGTACAGCCATGTCATCATTTCATAGGACATTAGCCGAAAAGCAATCACTGGGCGAGAAAATTATGTATCGTTGGCACCAGCAAGGGGGTCAAGACAGATGCTCGATCAGCGAGTCTCGCAGCGTACCGATCACCGCACGGTCGGCCGCCCAGTAGATGATCGGTCCGCTACCACGGGGATGCGTCGCGCGTCGCTCATGGATCAGGCCGGCGGCGGTCAGCGCCGCCAGGTGGTACCCGGCCGCGGTCCGAGACACGTTGAGCTCTGCCATGACGTCTTTCGCAGTGACCTCACTGTGCTCCATCACGATTCGGAGAACCCGTAGCCGCGCAGGAGTGGCCGCGATCGCTTCACAGACCTCGTCCAGACTCATGACGGGATCAGTGAACCGGTAAGGCATTCGGTTAGCTTACGGACGCTATTTACTAAGAATTAATAAATACCCACGTCTAGTGCTTACTAGTTTTTAGAAAATACCTGAAGGGGTGACTTCGATGGGAGAAGCGGCGATGAACCAGCCTCCAACGGCTTTCGAGCCTGGTGAGGCGCGCACCTGCCCCTCGTGTGGGAGCGCGAGGGTTGGCTCTCGGTACTGCACCGACTGCGCGACTGAGCTCGTCCCGCCAGTGGAAGTCACGCATGCGTTCGGCCCGATGTGGGCAGTAAACGGCCGAGTTGTGACGGTCGGCTCAGGGGAGGACCTTCGGCGAACCGTGCTGGACATGGTCGCTGAGATCACCAGGGCCATGGCTCCAGTTCGCGTCGTCGTCACCGACGGCGCGCGTGTGACCAAGCTCCTCCTTCGACCTGACGGCAGTTCCGTCGCAGAGGGCGATGACGCCTCTGCGTGGGCCGGACCCGGTGCGCCGCTCACTGCCGTGACTCCTGCCACCGGGCACACCTCACTTGTCGGAGTGCAGGCGGGCGCCGGTACGAGCACGTGGGCGCATCTGCTCGGCCTTCCCGAAGTGGAGCTCACCGACGAGCTTTCCGGGTCGGTCGTCTTGGTCTGCCGGTCGACTCCTGTCGGCATCAACGCTGCCAAGGCCGCGATCCACACGCTCGGCAGGGATGCGGTCGACGCGGTCCTCGTGGTCGCCGATGCACCGGGTCGCCCCGTGCCGGATGCCGTCCGCGAGCAACGCGTGCTCGCCGGCGCTGTACCCGTCGTGCCGGTGCCGTGGATGCCACGGCTCCGCGCGGTGGCAGAGATCTCCCCTGCGCTGGCCGGGCAACTCGCCCGTCCGGTGCAGCGGGTCACCAAGGCGCTCCAGGGGGCGCAGTCAAACAAGGAGAAGGCCGAATGATCAGCAACGCCATCTACGCCGTCGTCGCGAAGTCACCGCGTGCGTTCGATGCCACCAACCGTGCAGGCATGGTCGTCGCGCAGGCGTACTGCCTGCCCGGGAAGGCGCAGGACGCCCTCGACACCGCCACGCTCTGGACCCGCATCGTCGCGATCGCGCTGGGCGTCATCGCGCTCATCATCCTGGGCATCGGCATGTTCTTCTCCGGCAAGCGACACGACGGCGGGGAGACCTTGAAGGGTCTCGGCTGGTGGATCGGCGGCGCAGCGCTGATCGGCGCGGCCGCGGGGGTGGCGTCGATCTTCCTCGGGTCGGTGTCGGCGAACTGCAAGCAGATCCCCGGCGCGTAACCGACACCGACCCCGGGAGGCCGTCATGGCAGAACGCAACCGCAACAGCAAGGGCATCGGCGACACCGTCAAGCGTGGTTGGAACTCCAAGCCCGCCGCCATCAGCGCGATTGTCATCGTCGCTCTCGTCGTGATCGTCGTGCTGTTCTCAACCTTGCTCGGTGTGTTCGCACCGGCGAAGAACGACGATCAGGGTTCGGCAGGCAGGCCGGCCCCCACAGAGAGCGCTGCCGCGTCCACAGATGGCCCCTGCAACGTCCCGACGACCGGCCAGGCTGTCCAGGACGTGCCAAGCGACTTGACGTGGCATGCAGGCAGGGGCGGCATCACCTGGCCCGTCTCCGCCGCTGTCGGACCGACGAAGAAGGTCGACGGATTCGCTGCGTGCTTCGCCCGGACCCGGACTGGTGCGGCGCTGGCGGCCACGACCGGTTACCTCGGGCAGTACGACACCGGCCACAGCGTGCGTCAGCTCCTGAACTTCTACATCGCAGACAGCGCAGGGAAGCCCATCACGGTCGACGGCACGGCGAAGGGGCAGACCTCGCCGGAGCAGATGCGAGCCCAAGGCCTCAGCGTCGCCGGCTACTCGATCGAGTCGTTCACCAAGAACCGCGTCATCGTCGACCTCGTTCTCACACAACCGTCGGGCGCAACTGGGTACTTCGCGGTCCCGCTCACCATGGTCTGGGTCAACGGCGACTGGAAGGTGTCCGTTTTGGACAACGGCGAGCTCTACTCCGGCAACCCGCTCACGCCCACTCAGAACGACTTCACCGCATGGGGAGGCTCCAATGGCTAACGGAGTTGGAGACGCCGTCTGCCAGATGGTCACAGGATGCGAGGGCGCGAAAGCCGTCGCTGGAGCCGCTGCGTCATCGGCCGCATCGAGCGGTTTCAAGCAGGCGGCGGACACGATGTTCGCCGCCTACGACGACATCATGAAGCAGTTCCTGACGAGCTGGATGAGCTCCGGGTTCCTCGTATCGCTGGACAACAAGGCCACGGCATGGTTCCAGGACACGACCCTTCCGATCACCATCGCCCTGCTCACGCTCGGCCTCGTCGTCGCCGGAGCACGGGTGATGTACTCCCACCGCGGCGAACCGTTCCAGGAAGTCATGCACGCACTCGGACGTGCGGTCGCCGTCATCACGCTCGGGACGGCCGCGATCCAGGTCTTCGTGTGGGGCGGCGACTCCTACGCGCAGTGGATCCTCAAGGTGTCGGGCGTCAGCGCGACCGGCGGGTACACGATTGCCGGGTTCGCTGCGTCCTCACCTGGGCTCGCGCTGATTTTCGGCCTCTTGGGCGTGATCGCGGTCGGCCTGCAGTGGGTCATCATGTTCGTTCGGCAGTCGCTCCTGCTGCTGCTCAACGCGTTTTGGCAGATCTCAGCTGCATACGCGCTGCTCCGCAAGGGTGAGCAGGCGTTCGAGAAGATCACCGCCTGGATCATCGCGTTCATCATCTACACCCCCCTCGCGGCGTCGATCTATGCGTTCGCGTGGCGGCTCAAGGACGGGCAGGACGGCGTCGGCGGGGTCCTCTACGGCCTCATGCTCATCGTCCTCGCCGTCGTCGCACTGCCGGCGATCATGCGGCTTTTGATTCCGGCATCTGCGGCGATCGGAAGCGCGATCGGCGGGGCAATGGCTCTCGGACTCGGTGCTGCGGCGCTGCAGGCCGGCGTCGCCGTCGGCGCAGCGGTCGCGACCGGTGGCGGATCGGCCGGCGCAGGGGCGGGGGCATCAACATCCACGTCATCGACCGCGAACGTGGCCGAGGGTGGCGAGAACGCGTCCTCCGTCAGCAGCGGAGGGTACGGCTCGGACGCCTCGCCTGTCGCCGGAGGCGGCGACAGCGACGCGAGCGCGAGCGGGTCCGGCAGCAGCAGCGACGGGGCCGGCGGCATGGTCGGCGGTGAGTCCGCAGCAGGATCCACCGGCAACGACGGCGCCAGTGGCTCCGATGCACCGACTGGGGCCAGCGGCTCCGAGGGCGGTACCGGCGCCTCGAGTGCAAGCGGAGCGGCGGACTCCGGGTCAGGACAATCAGCAGGTTCTCGCGCCGCTTGGTCGGCGGCGGGATCCGCAGCCGACGGCATCGGGGATGCAGGCAACACGGCGGAAGGAATGATCGGTGAGTGACACAACGACCCAGAAGCGGGTCAAGTTCGGCAACTGGTTGCCGACCACGAAGGGAACCCTCGGCGGGCTGACCCTGCTCGGCTGGGGGATGCTCCTGGGCGGCGTGATGGTCATGGTCGTCTGCCTCGTCGTCGGCTGGTGGATCGCAGGGCTCATCGCCCTGGTCGCCGGCGTCGTCCTGAACGCGGTGTTCATTGTCCGGTGGGGCGACCCAGTCGCCGGCCGGACCGCCGCAGCCGTGTTGTGGGATCGCCACATCGCGGCCAAGCGTGCCCGCTTGGGCACGAACCATTACGTGACCGGCTTGATGTCGAATCTGCCGAACGAGTCACTGACGGCGCTTCCCGGGATGCTCGCCGACCTCGAGGAGATCACCGGCACCGACGGTGAGGGCGAGGAGTACGTCCTCCTGCATCACCGGAAGGACTCCCGGAACCCACTGCTCGCAGCGACGTTCTCTTGCCACCCCGACGGCACAGAGCTGCTCCCGCAGGACCGCATCGACGGGCAGGTGTCCGACTTCGGCGGCTGGATCGCGTCGCTGTCCCGCGACACCGCGATCGAGGGCGCCGTGATCGTGGTCGACTCCGCACAGGAGTCCATCGCGCCGCTCATCACGAAGATCGACAACGAAGTGGACCCGCACGCTCCCGAGGCCGCGCAGCGGCAGCTCCGCGAGGGCGCCCGGGCGCTATCGGGCACGTACGCGGACGTGGAGGTTTTCGCGTCGGTGGTGTGGAACGTGAACGAGCTGGCGGACAACATCGAGGACGCCGCGGCGGACATCGCTGCGAAGCTCCCGAACCACCGAGAGAAGCTCGCCGCGGCCGGCGCCGGCGGGCCCGTCGTCGCCACGAGCAGTGAACTCGCCCGTGCCGTGCGGGTCGCCTACCGGCCCGACCGTGCCCGGGAGTTCGGCTCCGACGACCTCCTTGGCCACCCCTTCAGGATGAAGGTCACGCAGGCGGGCCCGGACGAGTTCCACGACGACCAACGCCGGATCTGCTACCACGACGGTGTCGCGTCGATGACGGCGATGATGGTTGCGCCGCCGCAGATGCACATCACCGAAGAGCTGATGAACGTCCTGTTCCGGCCGAGTGGGAAGTTCCTCCGGAAGCGCGCCGCGGTGTTCTACCGCCCCTTGTCGCAGGGGAAGGCTTTCCGGGCGGCGAAGAAGGTCGGCGAGAACGCCCGCCGGAACACCACCACCGCGACAGGCAGCAGCGACGAGTTCGCCAAGCTCCGACAGGAGTTGGCGCACAAGACGCAGATGGACCTGATGGGCGGGGCCGCGATGGCCGCGTTCGCAATCGAGGTCACCGTCACGTTCGAGGCCACCCCGCAGGGGATCCGGAAGGCCACCACCGAGTTGAAAAGCATTCTCGAGGGTGCCGGGGACATGACGTACCGGTTCGTCGAGACCGACACTGCCGCCGCGTTCCACTCCACGCTCCCGCTCGGTGTCCTGCCGTGGGCGTACGCGACCGCGGTGCAGCAAGTCACGGACCGGACCGAGTGATGCGTCAGTCGAACACCACCGGCAACAGCACCGGCAAGGGGAGCGCAGCCTGATGGTCAAGAGCATGACGAAGCAGCTCGAGCGGACGCCGTCGGGGTTCTTCGCCCCGTACGGCGGCGGGTGGGAGCAGATGCCGCAGCCGCCTCGGTGGTACGCCACCAGCGTGCAGCTGTGTGGGATCTACCCGTTCGGTGCCGGCACGGGACGTCCGATCGACGGCGCCCCGCTCGGGCAGGACATCAACACCCACTCCGCGGTGTGCACCGACCACGACGCCCTCTACCGGGCCAACGTGATCTCCTCGCCGTCGGCGTTCCTGTTCGGTCTGAACGGGCTCGGGAAGTCGAGCACCGCGCAGACTCTCATCGGCGGGCAGGTCGGCCGAGGGCTCACGCCGGCGATCTTCGACCCGATCAAGGGTGAGCACGTGCCGTGGATCGAGGAGCTCGGCGGAACCGTGTTCTCCATCGGGCCTCGCGCCCGGCACCAACTGAACCTGCTCTCGCCCGGCCCCCTCGGCTACGCCGCCCGCCGGATCGGTGGCACGGTCGGGGATGAGCTGCTCGAGTTGGCGCGGGCGAAGTCGATCGACCTGGTGAAGCTGGTCGTGAAGATCAGCCGCGGTGCGCAGGAGCCGGTTCTCGACATCGAGGAGACCGCGATCGAAGCGATCGTCGACACCATCCTCGAACACGCCGGACCGAACGACGTCCCGGTGACGTCAGACCTGTTGCGAGCGTTCGCGGAGGTGTCCCCGCTGATGCTCGAGCGCACCGGGCTGCTGAGCGCCACGGAGTTCCACGATCGGTTCCGGCGGCTTGGGGAGACCCTGCGGTCGCTGATGACCGGGCAGATGGGGCAGATGCTCTCCGGTACCAACCCGGTGGAGTTCCAGCCTGGCAACCCTGGCGGGTTCTGCTTCGACACGTCCTCGATCGGGCAGGGCAACACCAAGCTGCTCTCCGCAGCGATGCTCTCGACCTGGTCGCTCGGCATGGACGCGATCGACGCGCACTGGGAGCTCGCGCAGCACGAACTCGCGAAGCAGGTCGAGGCGCACGCCAACGGGGAGGAGTACCAGCCCAAGATCCGCTGGGGCGGCTACACGTCCCTGATGGACGAGTTCTGGTACCCGATCCGCGCCTGCGAGGGCATGGTCGACCTCGTCGACGGCCTCTCCCGCACGAACCGCAGCGTCGGCGCCGCGGAGCTCAAGGTCTCGCACTCGCCGAAGGACCTCCTGTCACTGCCGAACGCCGCCGACCGTGAGAAGGCGAAGGGCTTCATCGAACGTTCCGGGCTGCTGCTGCTCATGGGCCTCAGCCGTGACGACCTGCTCGAGCTGAGCAAGGTGCGGCCGTTGACGCCCAAGGAGATCAACACGGTGGCGAAGTTCAACCAGGCCGAGACCTGGCACGGGACACGCCGGAAGAAGGGCGCGAAGGGTGCCCCTCCCGGCGCCGGGAAGGTGCTGCTGAAGATCTCGGAGCGCGTCGGGATCCCCGTGAAGATGCTCCGCACGAAGACGCAGATGGACCACCACGACACCGACGCCCGCTACCAGTAACCGCTCCACCGACAGACAGGACGAACGATCATGGCTCACAGCACCGTGCAGGTCGACTACGACCTCGTCGCCAACGGCGACCACGTCACCATCGGTGACGCCACCTTCGCCGGCGAGAGCGCCTACCCCGACGCGATGACCTGGCTGCAGCAGCGTGCCGCCCACGCCGGGGCTGCCCGGGTCGTGCGGAGCCACGATGCCGGCAGCGGCGCCGAGACCGTGTTCAGCATCGACCGTGCCGGCGTGATCGCCCCCGTCACCGGTCCCGTCGAAGACGCAGCAGGCTCGGGCTCGCCGTGGGAGGCGCGGCCGCAGCAGACGGCCCCGTCGACGTCGCGCGAGATCCCAGTCGACGTCGCGCCCGCACCGGTGTCCCCGGTGAGCGCAGCGCCTGCTCCTGCTGCAGCGCCGTCGTCCACGGTCGTCGAAGCGCCGGCAACCCGTCGCGAGGCGCGGCAGTCGTTCCTCACTCAGGAGAGCGTGGAGGAGCCCGCGACCACCGGGTTCCGCGGGTTCCTCACCCGCGCTGGGCTCCGCATGGCGCCGTCGGCCGCGGAGCGGCTGCACCGGGAGCAGGTGCACCTGGTCAGCCAGCACCACGTCGGCCCGCGGACGATCATGCTCGCCAACGGCAAGGGCGGGGCAGGAAAGACCCTCGCCACCGTCTGCCTGGCGACGATCCTTGCCCGGTACTCCGGGGCAGCGACGGTCGCATGGGACAACAACCAGACCCGCGGCACGCTCGGATGGTCAACTGAGAGCGCCCGCCACGAAGCGTCCGTGCTGGACCTGCTGCCAGACATCGACCGCCTCCTCGGCACCAGCGCGCAGTCCGCCGACATGGCCTCCTACGTGCACCACCAGACCCGGGACCGGTACGACGTCCTGAAGTCCAAGCCCGACCTCCTCGCCTCCGGGCAGCGGTTCGGCGCCGAGACAGTCGACCGAGTACACAAGGTGCTGACGAAGTTCTACCGGCTCGTCCTCATCGACTCCGGCAACGACGAAACCGACCCGATGTGGCTCGCAGGGCTCGACCGCACGGACCAGCTCGTCGTCCCGACGACGACAGACGACAAGTGGTGCGAGTCCGCAGCGCTCCTGCTCGAGCAGCTCGTCGCGGCCGGCGGACGCTACAAGGAGCTCGCCGAGAACGCCGTCGTCATCGTCGGCGTCGAGACCAGCGACGTGAAGCCACAGAAGGTCGCCGAGCAGGTGCAGCGCTTCAAGGACGCCGGCCTTGGCCGTGACGTCCTCACGATCCCGTACGACGGCGGCCTCAAGGCCCGTGTCATCAACTACGACGCACTGCAGGAGCCCACCAAGCTCGCTTGGCTCGCTGCCGGCGCCGCCGTCGCCAAGGGGCTGTAGTCCGATGACGTGGAAGCGGGTGCTCGCAGTCCTCGCGGTCGTGGTGGTGATCGTCGCGGCGGTGGTCGTGGTGAAGGTCGCCGCGGAGCTGCAGCGCACGCACACCAACGCTGCTCAGACGACGACGCCGGCCCCGACGGGCTCGGCCGCGCCGACGTCGGACGACGTCGCGCACACCGTTGCCGACCACTTCTGCCAACCGGAGGTGACGAAGAGCGTCTGGCAGCGCTCGCTCACCCCGTTCCTGACGTCGGACGCGTGGCAGCTGTACTCAGCCGTGCAGCCGGGGAACGTTCCGTGTGCCGGCGTCCACGACGACGGCAAGCCGGTCGGGGATCAGCAGACGTCGACGGATCGTGCGTACCAGTTCACCGCGTCGACGGGTGGCCCAGTGACGGTGACGATGCATCGCGACACGAAGGCGGATCCGTGGCTGGCGTCGTACGTCAACGCCGGCGGACAGGAGTAGGCCATGGGCGGCAAGGGGAGCATGATCGCGATCGTCGCGCTGGCGCCGATCATCGGCGTTGTCGTGGTCGTGGTGGTGCTGTTCACGATCATCACCGGCGCGGGTGATGACGACGCCGCGGCCGCGACGTGCGGTGCGGTGGGCACCGTGTCCGGCACCGCGGTGTCGGTGCAGGAAGGAAACCTCCCGGCGAAGGTCGGCCCGTACTCGGGCGACCAGGTGAAGAACGCCGCGGCGATCATCTCGATCGGCAAGCAGCGGGGGCTGACCCGGCACGCGCAGCAGACCGCGCTCATGGCCGCGATGACCGAGTCCACCCTCAACAACCTCTCCGGCGGCGATCGCGATTCCGCGGGCTTGTTCCAGATGCGGCCGTCGATGGGGTGGGGCAGCCTCGCGCAGGTCACCAACATCAGCTACGCGATCAACCTGTTCTACGAGCGCCTGGTGAAGGTCCCGGGCTGGGACACGAAGACGCCGGGCGAGGCCGCGCAGGCGGTCGAGGGATCCGCGTTCCCCGACGCGTACGCGACGAAGTCTGCGTACGCGGTCGAGATGCTCAACGCACTGTCCGGCGTCACCGTGTCCACGGTCTCGCAGACCAACGAGGGCGCCACCTGCACCGCGGGCACAGCCGGTACCGGCGGTAGCGGCGGCGGGACGAAGAACACGCTGGCGGCCGGGGAGCAGCCCGCGACGGGGCCACACGCGGACCAGATCAACCAGGTCATCGCGTTCGCGAAGCAGCAGCTCGGGGAGGCGTACGTCCTCGGCGGCGCAGGCCCGAACGTGTGGGACTGCTCCGGGCTGACGAAGGTCGCGTACGCCGGCATCGGCATCAACATCGACGCCGGGCACTCCGCGACAACCCAGTGGCGCAACGGCGTCGCCCGCGGGCAGATGCACCCCCTGTCCGAAGTCCAGCCCGGGGACCTCATCTTCTGGGGCGGCAATGACGCCTGGCACGTCGGGATCAGCCTCGGCGGGGACATGATGATCGCCGCTCCGAAGGTCGGCGACGTCGTGAAGATCCAGAAGGTGTGGGGCACCCCGAACAGCCAGGTGTGGCGGCCCGTCGACGGGCTCTGACCCGCACACCCGCCAGCAGATCAAC
>Ga0265798_10009366_pt1 | contig 12265 bp, 18 predicted proteins | sample P3T30metagenome_FD_192430 | JGI IMG/M metagenome (GOLD analysis project Ga0265798, IMG submission 192430) | Plant litter microbial communities from East Loma Ridge, Irvine, California - P3 T30 | ecosystem: Environmental > Terrestrial > Plant litter > Unclassified | place: USA: California...
GGAGAGCGAGCGACTCGGACCCGCCGGGCAGGAGCGGACGGCCCCCGCCGCGCACTTGCGCGACAGGGGCCTCCTGTACGGCGAGCAGCGCTCACCATGGTGCGGCTGCCGGTCTAGCCGTCGCGCCAGTGCGCGATCTGGCCCAGGACCCAGTCGCCCTTGCCGGCCGTCCTCTCGCTGTAGAACGCGAGGGTCTTGACGCCCACGTAGCCCTCGACCCAGTCGAAGCTGCACTCGTGGGTCGTGCCACCGCCGCCGTAGTTGACGCAGGTGTAGGTCTTCAGCTGCCCGTTCACGGTCATGGTGACGACGCCCTTGACCCGGATGCCGTCGCTGCAGTTGTCCCGGATCGTGATCCAGTCTCCGGCGAGTGTGACCCAAGCCGTACCTCGCCCCACCCGGTCGGGACAGGTGTTGGTGGCGCCGGAACCGACTCCCCCGACGTCGACGGGCGTTCTCGCCGAGGCCGGTGACAGTGGTCCTGCCAGTTGCGCCCTGGCTGTGTCCGCTCGCCACCCTGACGGACAGCTGTTTGTGTGCGTCATCGACGCGGCCGGCGTCACGATGCTCGCGGCGGACTGGTTCGCCGGCCACCTCGCGATCAAGGGCTCCGCCCTCGTCGTCACGACCGTCGCGGGCCTTCTCGCCCGGCGAACGAGCGACATCGCGCGGTCGGTGGACGTCACGGTGGCCTCAAGGCCGCTTGGTGGCAGTAGACGGGTCCTACCCGTGGTTCGAGTAGATTTCCCTCGTCGCAGAACGACGTGCGGGCAGACGAGTCCGGGGTCGCCGACATGCCAGCAACGCACACCGGTTGGGGGAAAGACCGTGGAATCGTCGAACGGGTCATCGTTGGGTGCACTTCAGATGACGCGTGTTCCACGCTCGCTCTTGGCTCTCCTGGCCGCGCTGGCTCTGGCCGCAGCCGCGTCAGTCGTCGTATTCAGACCCTGGATGGAAGTTGATCTCCTCCTTGCCGCACTGGTCGTCTGCGGTCTGGTCAGCGCTGCTCTCGCCATCGTCGGTCGGCTTCCGTCCGGGGGGGCTGCTGAGGGTTTGGTTTCCATCTAGCCTGTGAGGAGTTTGTCCTCCTGGAAGGATGGCTATCGTGCCCAAGCCCTATCCGGAAGAGTTCCGCCGCGACGTCGTCGCTGTCGCGCGGAAGCATGAAGCGCCCCTTGCCCAGATCGCGAAGGATTTCGGGATCAGCGAGGGAACGCTGGCCAATTGGCTCAAGCGTGCCGAGGTGGAAGACGGTGTGCGACCTGGGCTCAAGCAAGCCGATGCTGCGGAGCTTCGCGAGCTGAAAAAACGCAACCGGCTGCTCGAGCAGGAGAACGAGATCCTGCGGCGGGCGGCTGCGTTCTTCGCCCGGGAGCTGCCCCCAAAATGATCTACCCGCTGGTCCGTGACCTTGCCGCTGACGGGATTGCCGTCACGGTGGCCTGCCGGGTGTTGGGGTTCTCGACTCAGGGATACAACAAGTGGCGCCGAGACCCCGTCTCGCAGCGGGACTGGGACGACGCTCACCTGACGGACCTCGCCCGCGATATCCATCTCGATGACCCCGAGTTCGGGTATCGGTTCGTGTCCGACGAAATTTCTGAGCGCGGCACTGTTGCCTCGGAGCGGCGAGTGTGGCGGCTGTGCTCTGAGCAGCGCCTCTGGTCGTTGCATGCAAAGAAACGCGGTCTGACGAGGAAGGCCGGCCCGCCGGTGCACGACGATCTCGTGCTCCGCCAGTTCACAGCCGCCCAGGCGAACCAGCTTTGGCTCACCGATATCACCGAGCATCGCACCGACGAAGGCAAGCTATATCTCTGCGCGATCAAGGACATGTACTCGCGTCGCATCGTGGGCTACTCGATCAGCGACCGGATGACGTCGGCCCTTGCGGTCTCGGCCGTGCGGAACGCGGTCCGGCTCCGCGGCCCAGTCGACACGATCCTGCACTCGGATCGGGGCTCGCAGTTCCGGTCGAAGGTCTTCGTCCGGACGTTGAAGAGTAACGGGCTGACCGGGTCCATGGGAAGGGTCGGTGCGTGTGGTGACAACGCTGCGATGGAGTCGTTCTTCTCGCTGCTGCAGAAGAACGTTCTCGACCGGAAACGGTGGGCGACAAAAGAAGAGCTGCGGCTCGCGATCGTGACCTGGATCGAGCGGACTTACCACCGCAAACGCCGCCAACGTGTCCTCGGCCGGCTCACCCCCATCGAGTTCGAGATACTAGGAACGACAGCCACTGAGGTGGCTTAAAACCAGCAGCACTCAACTGGAAACCAAACCCTCAGCAGCCCCGGGCGCCACACACCTCACACGCCACGTCCACGCGCTTCCCGGAGTCGCGGCACCGCATGGAGCAGTACTGGGCCGTGTCCACGCGACCCTTATGTACGCCAAACTTGACCCCGCACACGGCGCACGTTTTCAGGTGCGGGCCGGCGTTTGAATTTCGCCCCGTTCGTGCCCTCGTTTTGTCTTCAGCAATTGCCACAACGCCATTATGCGGATCACCGGTGACAGTCATGCTCCGCCCAGGCATGCAGATCTACAGGTCGACCGGGGTGTTGGGGATGGCGCCGCGAGTGTCCCGGATGGAAGGCAGAGCTCTCCTTAAGGAAGGTGGAAAGCGGCTTTTTAGCCGCCGATCACTGAACTACTTTTTGCCTCGGGCCGCGCGGACGGCCTTGGCGAAGTTCCGGGCCCGCTTGCGACTGCCGGCCACCTTGAGGCCCGCCCGGAGCGTCAAGTGGTGCTTGACGACGCCGGCGACGGACGTCACCAGGAGCGAAATCACGGTGACAGCAGCGAGCAGGATGTGATCGGCGGAGAGAGCCGGCATGACCAACGAAACGATGGACATGGGTTCCTCCTTCATGACAGGCCTTTCGGCCGAGACCTCACGGAATGTGAGGGGTCTGTGGGTGTCCAGATGCTCCATGCGCGGCACGACTCATGAGGAGAGGGCCAGCGTCCTAACCGAGCTCAGATCTGGGCACAAAAAAGGCCGGCCCTGTCGGGTCCGGCGGTTGCGCGGCGGTTATCGGTGAAGGTGGAAGTTGCCTGCTTAACGAGAAAACCGGCCCGTGGGCCGGCGGTCATGGCTGCGCCATGTGTGTTCACGGTAGACGTTCCATTCGGCCACGTCCAGCGAATAGGCCTAGACGACGAACTTGTGGCGCGCACGGATACCGTAACTGGAGTTGAGACAGACCACCAGAGGGCAGCTTCGGGCATGGCGGTGTGCGTGTGCCTCGGTTTATTGAGGATCGCCGCCATTGGCGAGGAGGTCTACTCACCCCCGGGATTGCCCTCGCGTGCGGTCCCTGGTTGCGGTTCTGGTTCGTGTTGGGTTCCGCGGCCTCGGAAGACTCGTCTTACTTGCGGAAGGGGTAGAGGTTCTGCCCCGAGCCAGCGCCGGAGTGCGAGAGCGAGTATGACCCGGGTCGAGTCGTCGACGCGGCCCAGCCAGTCCTGGTCGTCATCCCGTGTGAGTGAATCCACGTGTGAGCCCTGATGCGCCAGCTTGTTTCGAACCTTCTTTGTCTTCTGGACCCACAGATCCACATCGATGTCTGCCGCTTTAATCTGATCGAGGTTGGCGTAGGCAGCAATGCCACGAAGCTTGGTGTCGAATGTTGGCTGATTCTTCAGAACCTCGGACAAGAACTTGGTGAAGTCAGCCTGCTCTTCGTGTCTCGCGTCGCGGTCGGCGTCGGCCGATTGGATGTCGCGCTTGCGTACATCAAAGAAGGCCTTGGAGAAGCGGGTGGAAGGCATTTTCAGCTGGGTGTAGAGCCGCTCCGTTGCGGCGACGGCAGCGAGAACGTGGCCCTCGATGTAGGCCCGCTTCGTGTAGTGCCGGCCGGCGAGTATTTGGGTCAGGGGATAGAGCTCCGTGGTGGCGTCCCACCACCGAGGAAACATTAATTCTGGTGACAGCTGCCCCGGCCTCAGCGCCATTCGGCTCCCGTGCAGCTGCGGCTCATGCTTCTTGATGTCCTGGCGGTAGCTGTAGGTCAGGTCGGCCGAGTCTGGGTCAACCGAGAGTGTTTGCCTGAGTGGGGTAGCGGATCGCCCGTAGCTAAAGGTCAGTAGGTCCCGCAGGTTGAAGGCGAGGCGTTGGTGCGTGCTGAGGAGCTGTGGTGTGTCGAAGGTGAACGACACCCTGACGTCCTCGCCGTTAAATCGGTGAAAGCGGCGTCCGCCAGAGGCGAAGTCTTCAACGACCGGAGGGTCCTCGATCTGTACGTGTGCGTCGATGCCCAAGCCATAAACATTCTTAAGGACAGCGGTCTCGAAGGCCGGTGGGGTGGCTTGGTCGTGAGCTATTTCCCTGGGGTGGATTGCCCAGTAGAAGAGGTGCTTGTAGGTGGCTGTCGACTGGCGGAAGAGAGGCGCGCCGGGGTCGGGAAGGTGTGCGCCCTCGATTACGTAGGCATAGGTCTGTTTCCAGAGGAAATGGTCGTGGTCGTCAGTTGCCTGCTCGATCAGGTAGTTATCCTCGGCGTACGTGTGCCACAGAGTCACATTCCGACCTGTGGTGGAACGCCCAAAAATGACAGGCTCGCGATTGAAGACGTGGGTGACCTCAACGTCATCAGCGGGACTAGTGACCCAGAGCGCGGGCTCGCCGTCTTTCGTCTTTACCCGTCCTGCGTATGCCTGGTCGGGGCGACTTGGATTCCAGAAACGACCATGGAATTGCATGGCAGCGCTAGAGGACCTGAACGGGGACGTCTGCGGAGACATCTTCGCCTTCGACGGTTCCGAAGCCTGCGGCGGAGGTGAGTCTGCTGGTGCCGAGGGAGGCATCCGGGAAGCGGGCCACGACGGATGTTCCTCGGTCCTGGACGGGGGAAGCGTCGTAGTTGGCTTCAGTGTTGCTACTGAATTCGTAGACGAACGCTTTGGTCTCGGTCGGTGAGAGGCGTGCCACGAAGTGTTTCGTGAGGGCGTCGCGGTCATCGGTGAGCGCGACACCGTGGGTGAACCACTCGGCGGGGAGGTCCGGCGGGAATGGGTCGCCGAGGTCGAATGTGGTGGTGATGGTGCCCGCCCGGTCGACGTCGACCAGCACGTTGAGGAGTTCTCGTGGAACGGGTGCGCTCATGGGCTCACCTTAGAGCGGCAACTGCTGGCGCTGGTCGTATTGCGCACCAGTGATCGGGTCTTCATCTGGCGCGGATGGGCCGTGGAGGATCGTTCGTGTTGCCAGGAACAGGAGCGCCCCTACAAGGCCCGGGGTGATGAGCGGCCCGGCGAGAAAGCCAGGGAACTGCAAAAGCGCGGGCAGAGTCCCGCAAGGAAGCTTTCCACTTAGGCACGAGACGACCTCGCCCGTCGAGTGGTCGACCTCCATCGTCACCTCCTGCTTTCACGTGAAAGTGGCCTACTGATAAGCCATCAGAAGGGCAAGCAGGCCGGTGGCGAGGGACGCGGCGCTTCCAAGGAGCAAGCTCGCTCGGCCCCCACTTTCGGCCCAACCGGCCAAGCCGCGGTTCAGGGCGGGCGTCAGTGACGAGACGATCCTGCGAAGCGGTTACAGCGACGCCTGGAAGGTAGCGCGGAGGGAAATGGCGGTCCAGCCAGCGCCCAAAGCCCTAAGGGATCGGGCGCAACCTAGGGATGGGGAGAACCGCAGCTGACATAGGCAATATTAGCGGCCCTTAACTGCCGGTCGAGGGAGCGGCTTTCTTGAGCTCGTCACGGCTTGGTCAGCCCGGACCAGCGCGGCTGTCAGCGTGTGGGACCGAGAGCGTTGAGTCGGCGGGCGCGTCGCGCGTTGAAGGTGAAGAAGGACAGTGCTTGGTCCGCCTCAAGGCGCACCAATTGAGACCAGGCTTCGGCATCCATGCTGGGAGCATTACAGTCGTCACGGCTGGGTATGACCGGTAGTGGGGTAGCCCAACTGAGTACTTCTCCGCGGCTCTGGAGAACCGTTCCCTGGTGAAACTCGGGAAACCGGTCCGTTACGTCCTCAAGGTTCGTAGCGAGATCCCCCTCCAGGTAAGGAAAATCAAGGGTGATGTCGAAATTAGCCTGAGCGACGGTTTCGATGAACGGCGCGAACGACAGTCTTCCCTCGAAAGTGTGCCCATAGACGTAGGGAACGCCCTCGAGGGTTGTCTGACCGACGACGACTCTGCAGCTTCCGCCGGGACGACGGCTATCGAGCCACGTCCTAGCGGCAGCCGGGTCTAGCGGTTCTTCGGGGTGCAGGGGGGACGTGACGCCGGGCTGACTGTGCAGAGGAAAGCCAATCCACTCGCCGCGTGCATCGCGAGCGACAATCGGCGGCGCGATCTCGGCGAAGAAGCGCAGGACTCTCATCATGGTGCCGGTCACTTCCTTGTCCTCGAGCTCCGATCGGAAATAGGGCTCGAGTGACCGCGTGCCCTTATGCAGCTTCGCGACAGCCTGGGGCGGGACGGCATCCCATTTGGCATAGATCCTGAAGCCGAGGTCGCCTCCGACGAGCGCTAGATCGTCGCTCGGGCGCACGATGTGGAGGACGTGCTGTGTCACGTTCCGGGCAAACTTGGCCGCTTCAACTAGCGATGCGCTCGTATGGCGGGCAGTCGTGAAGAGGCTCTTGTACGTTGCCTTGTCTTTGACCTGTTCTGTCAGGAGGTCGTTAAGTGTCTGACTGGCGACTAGGAAGGCTCGCACGTAGGGGCCCAGACTGCGGCCGGCACCCGTCGCGGAGTAGTAATCGGCAACGGCTCTCTGGAGGTCACCCATCGCTTCGCGCAGCGGCGCGATTTCGTCGCTTTCCAGCGTGACGGTCAAGGCGGACCCCGGTGAGCTAAGAGACACAGGCTCAACTTAGCCGCCCCTACGGCGAGGCCTACGGCCGCGAGGCGGGCGGCAGCGTCAGGGGTAGTTGCTTGGGCGCCGCGAACGGACGTTTACGACGCCAGTTAGGCGGAGATTTAGGACCGGCGGCCCGCTCCTAAGCGCAGGCCCATGCGCCCATCGCAAGCAACGTTCGACCACACTCGGAATGGGCCGTGCCATGGTTTGGTCATGGCCAATCCACAGGAACAGACAACGCCTCAAGCTGGCGAGGTGAGCCCGTTGCCGAAGTCGGAGGAGTCGCGAGCCCTCATACTCGGGCAGGTTCGCGAAATTTATGGGCGGATGGCCTACACGCACAAGACGCACGAAGTGCAAGCCGACATGTTCGAGGCCAAGTCTCGGAGGCACCGCGTCATCAAATTCGTTCTGGTGGCAGCAGGTTCTGGCACCTTTCTCGCTTCGCTAGTTGGAGTGTTTCTTGATCCGAAGTGGGCGTCCTTGGTCACCTCTTTCATTGCCGTCGCGGTGGCTGGGGCAAGCCTCGCCGATCGCACATTTCGCTATGGCGAGGAGATGCAGCAGCATCGAGACACTGCCGCGCGACTTTGGGATATTCGCGAGTCTTACCTTTCGCTCATCGTTGATCTGAAAGCACTCACGATTTCGGTAGATGAGGCGGTGAAGCGAAGAGATGCGCTTCAGGAAGCTGCCGGTGCCATCCTTCGCGACGCGCCGCGAACCGGCCCGAAGGCTTACCCCATCGCCCAGGACCGTCTTAAGAACCGCGAAGATCTCACGTTCACTGGGAAAGAGATCGATCTGCTACTTCCCGAAACGCTGCGAGAGGACCACCCTCGGGCGGACGTGCGAGAAGAGGGTCAACGATGACGCAAACCGGCGACATCTTCGAGACCTTGTTGTCGAATCTGGCAGTGAACACCGCCGACAGCATTGCTATCCGCCGAGACGAGATTACAAAAGCACTCAACCAAGAGTTTCGCAATCTCGACGGGTCCACCGGGTACAAACTGATGGTGGGTTCATATGGCCGTGCAACGGCCATCAAGGGGATCTCAGACCTCGATCTCCTGTACATCTTGCCCGCAGGCCTCAAGGGCACCTACCGGGCTGCCGGTGGCCCGCTGAAAGTGCTGCGACGCACACGTAAAGCAATCGAGAGTCGCTACCCGGACACAACCGTTTACGTTGACCGACTCGTTGTGGTGGTCGAGTTCACCAACTTCACGTTCGAGGTTCAGCCCGTCTTCGAAATACAGCCTGCGTCAGAGGACGAGAACTACTCGTATGACTACCCGGACACCTATAGCGACTCGTGGAAGCTGACCAAACCTCGCGACGAGATCGCAGCCACAAGAGAAGAGAACAACGCAACGCAGGGCAACCTTCGCCGTCTTTGCAAGCTGACTAGAGCGTGGCGGAACAAGCACGGAGTCGTCTTGGGCGGGCTCCTGATCGATACGTTGGCCTACAACTACCTCACCAGTACCGCGACGCACCAAGCCTCAACATCCGACCTATCCGGCGAGATGATGCGGGACTTCCTTCGTTACCTCGCCGACGAGGAAGACCACGAGTACTACGCCGCCCTTGGCAGCCGTCAACGGGTCAAGGTGAAGAAGGCATTCCAGAAGAAGGCAGCCGCGGGAGCTGACCTATGCGACGAAGCCATCAGAGCGGCCGGCGCGAGAGGCGAGTACAAGAAATGGCGAGCTGTGTTCGGGAAGGCCTCGCCCGCGGCACCTGCCGCTGAGGCAATCTTGCGAGCGTCGGCAGCGCCAACGCCGACGTTCACCGACACCGAACAGTTCATCGAAGACCACTACCCGGTCGATATCCGCAACTCGCTTGGCCTCGCCTGCATCGTCACTCAAGACGGGTTCCGACCCGCAACGTTGGCGCGTTACCTCATGGAGTATCGCCGGCTGCCACCGAAGAAAACCCTGCGCTTCTCCGTGGAATGCACAGACGTTCCGCCGCCTTATGAGGTGCGATGGAAGGTCCTAAACCGCGGGCCAGAGGCCGAGCGTCGAAACAAGATTCGAGGTGAGATAACTAAGGGAAATTACGCAGGTGGCGCAGAACGCCGGGAGCCAACTGAGTTCCGAGGCGACCACTACGTCGAGTGCTACCTCATCCGCCGTGGCGTCGTGGTCGCGCGCGCTCACCTCGACGTACTGATCCAATCCGCCGATTAGCCCCAGCCGGGTCAGACCTGACACCTCGTCCGGACCAACAACGCACCCACCGGAGACCTTGCCGAGTTCTGCGCCGCGATGGTCTACGACGGGCTGCTCGCACCGAATTGAGAAAAATCGTACGACCTCGCCGCTGCCGATGGTCGCAAGGTGCAGGTGAAAGTGCGACTGGTGCGGCCTGATATGGCCAGCGGCGCCGTGTTCTCACCGATCCGGTCGTTCGACTTCGACGTGTGCGCGTTCCTAGTAATCGACAACGAGGCCGGGCAGGTCGTTGCGGCACGAGAATGGACCCCCGAAGAGGTCCGCGAGCACGGGTCGTTCAAGCAGCACACGAACGGCACCGTTGTCACGGTCTCCCAGCTGCGATCGTCGAAGGCACGCGGAGCCGACCGGGCCGCGGACCTCAAGACGGCCTGACTAGAACTACTTAGTCATACTCGCTGAGCTGCGAGGAGCCGACCTATACGTGTGGCGATCGGCTATCGAGACGGACTTGCAGTGCCATACCCTCATGTTTTAGAGCAGGTCCCCTGCGCCATCAGGAAGTGGGTTAGGTGTGTTCGCCAATTTTCTTCGAGGTCTCACTGACGCCATCAGTCAGCCTGCCGAGAGTAAGGCCGTCCGCGACCTCCGCGAGATGACCCGTTACCAGTGGAGTTGCGAGTGCGGCGGCCATTCACGATCCGACGGGTTCGTGTTTCCAGCAGACGCGGAGTACGCAGCCCAGCGTCATCAGTGGAACAACGGTGTGCATCACCCCATGCCGACGGTGACTGCCAAAGGGACCCCCTAGGCGCCGCCTTTACTCGTGAATTTGATGACGCGGATAGGTGCGAGCCAGTGCGGATCGCACGCGCCCTGCCCCCTCCGCTAGGTGTCTGGCTTTGACGCCCGGCATTAGCCGGCCATCCCCTAGGCAGCGGGCCCATCTCTTGCCGTCCCGCGTGATGAAGAACACGAAGACACGGTCGACGTCGACATAGTGGGCAACCGGTATGTTTTTGACGACCGTCGCACCTGGTTCGATGGCTGCAAGATCTGCCCCTGCGGAGCTCAGCACCTCCTCGATGTAATCGTGACCCTTGACGCGCGAGTACGCTGTGACGGTTGGCAGGGGCGCCGAAGAGCCGTTGAAAACGTGGACGTCGATGGACTTCGACGCGGGCTTGTCGACATGGTGGACGTGGCGCTGTGTCCACCAGACACTTACGGCTGCCGCGTCTGCTGACCTCGCTCGCTTCTTGTCGCTGACGATGATGTGCACGGTCGCCAGGAGAGCGCCGGCGGTGCCCACGGCGCCCACCCAGTCGGCCACACTTCCTAGTTCGATCACGCGATCCTCCCCGCTCAACTACGCACGCGTAGCTGACTAAGCTTGCCAGAGGGGTTGGGTGGCGTTAGACATGATCGAGACGCGGAAGAGCGAGCACTCCCGCAAACCCGACGAACAGTACGACCTCATCGAATCCTGTTCACCGGACCGTACCTCGAAATGTTCGCTCGCTACGCCCGCGAGGGTGGAGCGCCAGGGGAAACGAATCCAGCAAGGACGTGGCGCCCAGGGGCCAGGTCCATAAGGGATCTGCTGGTGGCGTGTTGGAAACGGTTCCCTTCGTCGAGCCGAACGAACGCATGTCTGACTGGCTTGTAGACAGAATCGCCGCCGTCCTCGCGAATGAATATCAGGCCGGCCGAATCATCCGCGAGCTTGCCGTCGACACGGGCTACAGCATCGCCCGTGTGCGCTCACTCTTCGATCGGGCGCAGGTGGACCTACAACAGCGTGGAAGACCACCAAAGAGTGTCCTCGAACGGGCTTAGGCCTCACCGGTCGAGGCAATTGACGGAGTTCGGGCAAACCTTTTCTCGTTGTCGGAGGGGGCTGCGTAACGTCTTGCAGGATGGGCGTGAGGGGATCAGGTGAGGTCGGGGCGAAGATCCTGCGTCGGCCGATCCCGGCGCACCCGCTTGCAGTACCGCCGGCCCCTGGCACGTTCGGTGTCTGGCAGGTCCGCCGGGTGCGCCCTGCGCCCCTCGGCTACGTCCTCTCTCGCCCTGAGCTGGGCGGCATCGTCTACCACTGCTATGTCTACGGCCGAGATGATGCCGGCGGCCGCTGATGGTTACGCCGAGAGGACAGCTTGAACAGTGCCGTCCCGTGGATGATCCAGCACGAGGCCGAGCTGTCGGCCCTCACGGGCCGGCTGCACCCCGAGCCGGACGAGTGGCCGTCGTGACCGCGGGTAGCGCCCGGGCATGAGCTGGTTCGTCAGGCACCGCCCCAAGGGCGACGGGAACGCCGTGGCCTTGGCCGACGAGGTCAATGCTCTAACGGCGACCGACGCGATCGACCAGGTGCGTGCCACGAGCCCTGAGGATCGCATCGTGACGTCGGTCGTTTCCTGCTGAGGCCGAGACAACCGCTAGGGGCCGCGCTTAGCTTGGCTCCGGTCAGCTTCCCCCCAAGCTGGCCGAGAGCTGCCGGGCGGTCCCTAACCCGCTAGGCAGCAGCAGCCCCCGCATTCCGGCTCCCCCAGCCGGGCGGGGGCTTCTTCGTGCCCGTCAATCCTTTACGAGTCCCCCGTCGGGGACTTCGCTACGAACATGGCACCCAGTGCGCCCAACTGCGAGTCAGATTGTCGCTCTTAATCGAAGGCGAAAACCTGAACAGCATTTCGACAACTAATTCGCGGGCGACACAAAAGCAGCTGCAAGTTGCCCGCTCGCATCCTTCAGAGAACCTCCCTCGGAATGTCACCAGGGTCGTAGCGACTCCGCGAGGCACTTATCGCCGCCCACTCCCCCACCATCGAGAACTACGCCGTGGACTACGCGGGCAGCGACTACTCCTAGGTGAGTCCGCGACCGCGCCACAGTCAACGTTCCCTTCGGGTCGCTGATATCACACGTGCGTGTTTGCGACGCTGCCCTTTCCTCGCCGTCACGCGGAAGCCGAGGCCGGCGCCGGAAAATGGATGCTCCTCATAAAAAGCCTGGGTGCCACGTTTGATAAACGAAGTTCAGAAGTGGCACGTTCGCGTGAGAAGCCACACCAGCGACACCCTTGGCCAACGAACTTCAGAAGTGGCCAGATCCCAGCGGAACCCACAACACACACCCCTACTGGTTCGGCATGTCCACGAACCGCGAGAACATCCCGTGGAACGCCACGGTGATCGTGTCCGTGGGGCCGTTGCGGTGCTTGGCGACGATGAAGTCGGCCTCGCCCTGGCGCGGGTTGTCCT
>Ga0265798_10009367_pt1 | contig 12263 bp, 15 predicted proteins | sample P3T30metagenome_FD_192430 | JGI IMG/M metagenome (GOLD analysis project Ga0265798, IMG submission 192430) | Plant litter microbial communities from East Loma Ridge, Irvine, California - P3 T30 | ecosystem: Environmental > Terrestrial > Plant litter > Unclassified | place: USA: California...
TGCCGTCGTCGAAACCCGGCTGCGTGACGACGATCACATCAGCATCCTTGTCAACAACGCTGGCGCAGGCCTTGGCGGCACGTTCGTCGAACAGTCCACCGATGCCGTCGATCGCCTCATTGCGCTGAACACGACATCCGTTGCTCGGCTTGCCAGTGCCATCGCGCCACGCCTTGCCGCGCGCGGTGAAGGTGCGATAATCAATATCGGCTCCGTAGTCGGTCTCGCTCCGGAACTGGGGATGGCAGTGTACGGCGCTACGAAAGCGTTTGTCCTATTCCTCTCACAAGGATTGGCACTCGAACTGGGGCCGAAGGGCGTCTACGTTCAGGCAGTGCTACCTTCAGCAACCGGCACCGAGCTTTGGACCCGATCCGGTGCCAATGAGGCGACGCTACCGCCGATGATGGATGTCGGCGAAATGGTCGATGCCGCGCTTGTCGGCTTCGATGCTCGCGAGGGCGTGACAATCCCGCCGCTCCACGATGGCGCGTCCTGGGAAGCATTCCAGACCGCGCGTCAGGCAATGCTGCCAGGCTTTCGGGAAATCCATCCGGCTCCCCGCTACACCGATCGTCCCGTTGCCGCGACAGCCAACAATAAGGAGCATGCGGCATGAAGGCTTTCCTGCTCGATCGCTACGGCAAGGGTCAGAAGCTCAGGCTCGCCGAAGTCGTGGAACCCGTGGCGGCGTCCGGCGAGGTCTTGATCGAGATCCACGCAGCCGCGCTGAACCAACTCGACGGCAAGCTTCGCGACGGCGCGTTCAAGCCGATCGTGCCGTACAAGCCACCGCTGATCCTGGGGCATGACCTCGCCGGCATCGTCATTTCGGTTGGTCCGGGCGTGCGCCGCTTCAAGGCCGGGGATGCCGTCTATGCCCGCCCTCGCGACATGCATATCGGCACCTTCGCAGAACGCATCGCAGTCGACGAAGCCGACGTCGCAGCCAAGCCCGCCAACCTGTCGATGGCCGAGGCGGCGTCGATCCCGCTCGTTGGCCTGACAGCATGGCAGGTGCTGGTCGAGCGCGCCAAGCTGAAGCGCGGCCAGAAGGTGCTCATACACGCCGGATCTGGTGGCGTGGGCACACTGGCGATCCAGATCGCCAAGCACCTTGGTGCGACCGTCGCAACGACGGCGAGCGCTGCCAATGCCGATCTTGTTCGCAGCCTCGGTGCCGATGTCGTCATCGACTACAAGACGCAGGATTTCTCGACGATGCTGTCGGGCTATGACGTCGTCCTGAACAGCCTCGATAGCCAAACCCTCGAAAAATCGCTGAAGGTGCTGAAGCCCGGTGGCAAGCTGATCTCGATCTCGGGCCCGCCCGATCCTGCCTTCGGCAAGGCGCAAGGCCTCAATATCGTTCTGCGCCTCGTCCTGCGTGCGATGAGTGCAGGCATCCGGCACAAGGCAAAGCGCGTGGGCGTGGAGTATTCCTTCCTGTGGATGCACGCCGATGGTGGCCAGCTCGACACGCTGCGCGGACTGATCGAGAAGGGTACCGTCCGACCGGTGTTAGATCGCACCTTTGCATTCGACCAGCTCAACGAGGCGATGGCGTATCTCGATAGCGGCCGGGCCAAGGGCAAAGTCGCCGTGACCATGCCGGCGGGATCGACGCAGCGCTCAGGAGCTTCCGCATGATCGAGCGCAGCAATTGGGTAACCGCACCCACCCAGACCATCGAAGCGGCCGGTACACACTTCGCGTATCGCCGGCTCGGGCCGTTGCAAGGCGTGCCGTTGGTGTTCCTCAATCACTGGGGTGCCAATCTCGACAATTTCGATCCGCCCATCGTGGAGCGGCTGGCGCTCGACCGCCCGGTCTATGCGCTCGACTATCGCGGCATCGGCCGATCAGGAGGCAAGGCCCCGCTGACCGTCGCCACGATGGCAGGCGACACCATTGCCGTATTGCGCGCCCTGGAGCTTGATGCCGTCGACATCATCGGCTTTTCGCTGGGTGGTTTCGTCGCCCAGCAAATCCTGATCGATGCCCCCGACCTGGTTCGCCGCGTCATTCTCGCGGGCACGGGACCGGCCGGGGGTGCTGGTATCGAGCGGGTAGGCGCTGTGTCGTGGCCGTTTATCCTGAAGGGGCTGGCCACCTTCACCGATCCCAAGACCTATCTGTTCTTCACCTCGAGCACGAACGGGCGCCGCGCGGCGAAAACGTTTCTTGCTCGGCTGAAAGCTCGTAACGCTGACCGCGACAGGCCGGTCAGCCTGCCCCCGTTCTTGCGGCAGTTGAAGGCGATCAAAGCCTGGGGGCAGCAATCGCCGCAGGCGCTGGAGACGATCCGCAAGCCCGTTCTCGTTGCCAACGGCGATCACGACATCATGGTGCCCAGTCAGAATTCCAAGGATCTGGCCCGGCGCATTCCGGGGGCAGAAATCGTCCTCTATCCCGACGCGGGGCATGGTGGCATCTTCCAGTATCACGATCGCTTTGCTGAACGGGCAGTTGCCTTCCTCGACGCGTGAGACGCGCTCACTGAAGCTTTGGGAGGCAGATACGGCAACTCAGTGCGGTCGACCTCCACACTGAAAAAAAGCGTAGGCTGGCGATGGCGCGGCTTTAAATCTCATCACTGGTCAGTCCGTCGTCTCAGGTCGTCAAGGTCGGTGACAAGATGTGCGTAACGCGGCATCGTATAGCGAACCTCCAGTTCCAGAGCTGCTGACGTTGATGCCGCAACGCAGTCGCTCACCACAGTGGTGTGAATGTCACGCTGCGCAGCATCGCGCAGCGAGGAGTCGAGTGTGAGGTCCCCTAGCGGCCCAGCCAGGATCAGATGCTCCAGGCCGCGCTTCTCAATCAGCGCGTCCACCGCTGGTAACTCAAATATGCTGAGGGTCTTGCGTTCCGGCAGGACGATATCGCTCGGGACCGGCTTAACTGCGGGTGCGATGTCAGACGCATTGGGGTGCTTGGAAAGGGCGTGTTCGATCCGGCGATGTGCAGGCGTCTGGTAGAGGGCGCCCGTGTTCGCCGTCACCGGCGCGTGGATCACCAAAAAGCCCCTGGACCGTGCCAATTGTGCGAGGCTAGCCAATGATTGGGAAAGAGGCTGTTCCGCATCTAAAAACGCGCGTTGCACGTCGATGAAGATGACGGCCGTCTTGTCCGCCGGGTAGTGATGATAGCCGCGCAGGCCTCGCCGAACATACCAGCCAGTGGCGGCGTTGAGTAAGCGATTGAGCATCTGTCAGGCCTTCAGTGTTTCGAGCAGGCTCGACGTATCGGTCACCAAATGCCCGATACGGGGGTAGGTCTCGCGGATTGCGAGATTGTGTTCGACGGGTGAGAACGCAGCGACGGCATCGGTCACCAGGGTAACGTGATACCCAAGGTCGACGGCACTGCGCGCGGTCGCCTCGATGCAGGAATTCGTGATCAGACCGATGATGATGAGGTGGGTAATCCCGCGGCCTTGTAACTGGACGTGCAGATCGGTGCCGGCAAAGCCGCTGGAACACGAATGTTCGCTCGATATGATGTCGCCTTCCACGGGAGCGAGTTCGGGAAGGAACTTGCCGCCAGCCTTTCCTTCGGCAAAAATGTGGGACTTCTCCTGCAGGAACTGGGTTGGATGCAGGTATTTCCGGCCCTCGAGGCCGTTCGGTCGCCAGCGATAGTGAGGAGCGTAGGCGACGGTCATCTGTCGATCACGTGCCACCTCAACGAGGGATTGTGCCTTGCCGATCATACCATTCGACAGCGCCACGTCCTTCGTCATCAGCCAGGCCTGACCGCGGCGGGCCAGGAAGTCGTTATAGGGATCCACCAGCAGGATAGCGGTTGTCGAGGGATCATAAGCCATGAGTTGAGTCCAACATCACCGTGGCTTACATCGTGCAGCCCATAGCGGTTGACCAAACTCTAAGTGTAGATTAGATGTCGGTCAACCTCAATAATAAGGATTGCACGTGGCTCGTTCGAGCAAGGAACAGGTAGCGTCGAACCGGCAGCGGATCGTGTCGGTGGCCAGCGAGCTGTTCCGCAGCCGTGGCTATGATGCCGTAGGCATTGCTGATGTGATGCAGGCCGCGGGCATGACCCAAGGCGGCTTCTACAAGCATTTCGCTACCAAGGAGGCGTTGGCCTGCGAGGCCTGGAACGCAGGGTTCGTCAACGTCGACGCCACGTGGGCGCCGCCCCAAGGGAAAGCGACCGGCGATGACGGTCCATCGATCGAGGCGATCGTTCAATATTACCTTTCAGTTCAGCGCCCTGAAGATCGCTGCCCGATGCAGGGTCATGGTGAGGATGCAGCTCGGAGCCATGATGGAGGACCACTGCGTACCGTCTATTCAGACGGCGCTGGGACGCTTTACCGAACCTTCGTGACGAAAGCTGGCGAACGCATGAGTGAGGATCAAGCCAGACTTCTGTTCGCGGCAATGGTCGGGGCAAACATGCTCGGACGTGCATCCGGCGAGGCGGATTGGGCTCAAGAGATCAAGAATGCGGTCGGTAACGCTGCTAGGTAGTCTAGACATCAATGCGTTCTCATCTTCTTTCGCCCGCGTATGTTGATAACGTGGACCCGCATTCGTCCTGCCCGGCCGTGTAGAGGCCGGGCAGCGTAACAATCACTCTTTTTTACGTTGATAATTGGAAGTCGGCACAGTTTAGCGCGATGCCCAGCGCGCGATGCTAGCAGCAAACATTGGTGTTTCACGCGAATTGTGATCTCTGCTCGGTGCATCGCGCTCGTTGGCAGCGTCTTCGAAGCTCAAGCCGTTCTGGCTGATGAATGCAAGGAATGCTTCCGTTGGATAGACGGTTACGCTGTTTATGTATGTAGAACGATTGTCGTCATTGCTCTCGACGGAAAGCTCCCAAATCACGTTGACTTGCGTGCGGGCACCGCCGACAAAAACATCGGATACCGAATTCATGCGACAGTAGGTTGGCGTGACTATCTCGGCAAGATAATGCTGTACGAGTATAGCGTCGCCAATCGTCTCAACGTTGATCATCACACGGTGACCATCGTCTGTCGTTGTTAGGCCGCACGATACATGGTCCGGCACACAGCAACGCTGATATTCCGGCTCTGACAGATTTAACAACCATTCTCCGATATCGATACGCTCTATAGGCATATCAATATTAGAAATTGATTTAGATTTCGAAAGGATTGGATGGTCAACGTTATCCATCTTGATATCCTATGTAATAGATATGATCCGATCGATACACTCGTATTGTGAGATGATCGATACGTTTGAAATTGCCCGCGCTTGTTGGGTAGCCATTAAATATACGGCTACCCCACCAGAAGGATTGCAGGATATCTAGTCCTCAAGCTGCGCGAGCAATTCTGTGGTTGTGAAGATCGCGTGGGCATAGGTTGGGCCATTGATATCGTGCGCCGCATGCATGGCTTCGTGGCTGAACGCCGCGGTCGCATCCTTCACCAGCGTGACATGATAGCCAAGTTCGCTGCCGAACCGACCCGTCGCTTCGATACAGGTATTCGCGACCATGCCAATCAGCACGATACGACGGATACCGTGCTGCTTCAGCTGCTGGTCGAGGTCTGTGTTGGCGAAGCCGCTCGACTGCCAGTGCTCGTGCACCACGACATCGCCTTGCTGCGGCTGGAAATCGTCGTGGAAAGTCCCGCCCCAGCTACCCTTCGCAAAAGTCTGGTGGTGAGAGATATTCTGCTGGTACGGCGTGGCATGCAGCCAGTTGTCGATATCGCCCGGCTCGGCGCGGTGATGGGGAACGAAGAAGATCCTGATGCCGCGGGATCGGGCAAGGGTGATCACGCTGCGTAGGTTGTCCAGCATATGAACCTCTTCCGCCAGATCCTTCACGAGCGGCCAAATTTTGCCCTCCTCGCTCAGGAAGTCGTTGTACGGGTCCACCAGCAGGATAGCGGTCGTCGAAGGATCATAAGCCATTCATTGTGTCCAACATCACCGTGGCTTGCACCGTGCAGCCTATAGCGGTTGATCAACCTCTAAGTCTCAATTAGATGTTGGTCAACCTCAATAATAAGGATTGCACGTGGCTCGTTCGAGCAAGGAACAGGTAGCGTCAAACTGACAACGGATCGTCACGGTGACCAGCGTGCTGTTCCGCAGCCATGGGTATGATGCCGTAGGCATTGCGGATGTGATCCAGGCCGCAGGCATGACCCAAGGCGGCTTCTATAAGCATTTGGCCAACAAGGAGGCGTTGGCCTGCGAGGCCTGGAGCCCAGGGTTCGCCAACGTCGACGCGAGTTGGACGCCATCGCAGGGGCAAGCCACAGCTGATGACGGTCCATCAATTGAGGCAATCGTTGAATACTACCTATTGGCTCAACGCACCGAAGATCGCTGTCCAATGCAGGGTCATGGTGAGAATGCAGCGCGAAGCCAGGATGGAGGAGCATTGCGTGCCGTCTATGCGGACGGCACTGGGGCGCTTTATCGTACTTTCGTCACAAAGGCCGGCGAAAGCATGGACGAGGATCGAGCGAGACTTTTCTTCGCTGCATTGGTGGGCCCAAATATGCTTGGACGTGCATCCGGCGAGGCCGATTGGGTTCAGGACATCAAGCATGCGGTTGGCGAGGCCGCCAAGTAGTCCGCCCCCATGAACCTGGTGCCAATTGAGCTTCTTTGCACTGGCCCGATGTACGTAGATCAACAGGATTATTGCTCATGCCGAAACGGCCGTTTCATCACGTCATGCGGCGTTGAGGCACCTTAAGCGCTGATGGTGCATCATTTTCAGTTTCATACCGATCGATTTTGACACCGCGCCCCAGCGGCTTTCAACCTTCTCAATATCAGGGGAAGGTCGCAATCTAAGCCATTACAGTTGGCGGCTGGACCCTCGAGCGGGCGTTCCGTTCACATGAACGCCGGCAGGTTTTAACTAGCGGGTGTGGGCGATCGCGGCCAATCCGGCTTACCTGAAGGCACACCGCACGGCATCGAGCCTGCGGGTTAAAACGTATGGCTCGCCCCGTCGGCAAGCGGTTTGTGTCTGATGCTCTGAGCAGTCTGCGAAAACGTATCCGGCCTTCCAACACGAGGTTGTTGGCCAAGATGGAGATCCGCGCGTCCTGGTCCTCATAAAGGGGCCGGCATCGAGTGCCATTTTTAGCCATAGGGTTCCGGGACACCGGTCGACTGTCAGGCCATCTATCACTCACCTCCCGCAGACATCATCCACCAGCCGGTGAATGCGGGAGCCGAGTACCGGTTCGTCACCATCCAGCATCTCACCCAGCCGAAGGGCAAGCTTTGCACGCCCCTGTGGGACGATGTAACCGCGTTCGAGGAGGAGGCTCCTGATCTGGTTCATCAGGGAGGTGCGGTCTCCGACAAGCTGGTCACGGATACGATGGAGCGTCTGCATGTCGAGTTGCTCCTCGGTCTTTAGCTCGACAAACCGCATAGTCGGCCGTGTCGCCGCCTCGGCGATCGCCTCGGCATCACGATCATCGTTTTTCTGCGCCTTGACGTAAGGGCGGACGTATTCCGGCGACATCAATCGTATCGCATGGCCTTGTCGCGCCAAGGCACGTCCCATGTGATGCGCACCGCAGCAGGCCTCCATCGCCACAACGCAGGCCGGCAAGGTCGCCGCGTAGGTGATGACCGTCTCGCGCCGCATTCGCCGGCGGACGACAACCTTGCCAATGGCATCCAGCCCAACCACGCTGCAGCTGTTCTTGCCAAGATCGATCCCGAGCACAGAAATGTCCATGACCTTCGCTCCTTCCGCAAACGACCCGCTGTCGTGAAGCAACAACGGTTCAGATAAGGGGCGAGCCATCCATAAAGGGGGCCTTGGACGGCTGATCGGTCGCACCAAAGGCGGCATGAACACCAAGCTTCACGCCGTCAGTGATGCGGACGGACGGCCCTTGAGCTTCTTCATGACCGCCGGGCAGGTCAGCGACTACACCGGCGCGGCAGCGCTGCTCGACGATCTGCCCAAGGCACAGTGGCTGCTCGGCGACCGAGGGTATGACGCGGACTGGTTCAGGGACGCCCTGGAAGCCAAGGGTATCCAGCCCTGCATCCCTGGCCGCAGATCGCGCAACGAACCGGTCAAATACGACAAGCGCCGGTACAGGCGCCGAAGCCGCATCGAGATCATGTTCGGCAGGCTGAAGGACTGGCGCCGCGTCGCCACTCGCTACGACCGATGCCCAACCGTCTTCTTCTCTGCCATCGCCCTCGCGGCCACCGTCATCTTCTGGCTATGACCAATGAGTCCTGACCCTAAGAGAGCAACCGAGCCACGCACGCAGCGAGGAAGCGGCAACGCTTGAGAGAAGCTGGCGCGACGCCATCGCGGGCCCATGACGGACAAGCCTTGCACCATCGTCACGACCAGCGCGGCTGGACCCTACGGCGTTTTGTCTCCGCTCATGTGGGTAAGCGCCCAATCCCATAAGGGCTGAAGCGCTTCTTTGAGGCTGAAGCCGAGCGCGGTCAGCTCATAGTCGACCCTCGGCGGGATCGACGAATAGGCAGTCCGCGTCACCAACCCGTTGCTGACGAGCGCCTTCAGGCTGAGCGTGAGCATCCGCTGCGAGATCGTGCCAACGCGCCGCTGAAGCTCATTGTAGCGAAGCGGTCCTTGGCACAGCTCAGCGATAATGAGGATCGTCCACTTATCGCCCAGACGATCCAGCACTCTGACAAAGGCTTCCCGACTTCCGGGGCTGCACGTGTCGATAGGATCATTCGTGTTCGTAACGGTCATTTCAGTGCCTTCTTGCTCAGCCTCCCTGACGTACTCCATAGCGAGGCACGAACAAATTGTGCGTGCTGGTTAGGGCTGATGGTCAGGCCTCGCTGCATGTAGCTAGCGGAAGAAAGACGTCCGATGCGCTTGTCTGCGGTGACCAAGAACTCATACCGGCTGACCAAATACGGTATCGTGAACTGCTATCTCGTCAGGGAAGGGCAGTCCCTCACACTGGTCGACGCTGCGCTGAAAAACTGCCATTCAGACATTGCGAGCGCAGCGGATGCCATCGGGCTGCCGATAACTCGGATTGTTCTTACCCACGCCCATGAGGACCATGTCGGCGCGGTCGACGCTCTAATGCAGCGATTTCCCTCGATTGATCTGGCAGCGAGCGCGCGCTCTCTCCCGCTTTTGCGGCAGCCTCCCGACAAGGCGCTGCTGGCGGACGAGAATTGTGGCTCTGGTGAGGACAAGATCAAAGGCCCGCTGCCGGGCATCGGGAGCGTCCCGACGCATATCGTTGCCGATGGCGATCTCATTGGACCACTGCGAGTGATCGACACTCCTGGTCATATTCCAGGACACATTGCGCTTCTTGATGAAAGGGACGGAACGCTATTTGCCGGGGATGCGATGATGGCAATGGGCCGACTTGCCGTATGTACGGATTCGCCTTGGTACTTCCCACAAAAGCGGTTCTCTTGGAGCGCCCCGGTCGCAATCGAGAGCGTGAGGCGGCTTCTCGACTACCCGATTGAGCGTTTCGCTTGTGGGCATGGCAAAGTTCGCGGCGGTGGCCATGCAGCGTTGCGTCAGGCTCTGGCTCACGCTGAAGCGGTTTAACGCGTGGTTTTAACGGTGGATGATGACCGTCAGCCCCTTAGCGTCGCCCCTCTCCCGACCCCTCCCATCGACTGACCATCTCAACTATTGTCTTACCCAATGCGGAGCGTACCTCTCCCGAAACGAAAGGCGATTGAGAAGGCATCGGCGTTCGCGAAAATGATCGGAACTTGGAAAACTGGTGAGCAAGCGATTTAGACCTCAACCCGGCGATTGGTCAGATTTAGCCATCGATTGAGCAACAACGTCCGCCCTCATCATCGAAAGTAAACCCACGACCGCTAGACCGATCAGAACGCTCATCGCCCCGCCAATCAGATTGTTGGGAACATAGTGGTTCATCATCAATGGCATCAGCACGGCTGGTATGATGGCAGGGACTATGATGACCGGTAAAAGGTGGGTTACTAGTTTTTCATATTGGCCCCCCTGTAGTATCGCAAGCAGCATCTCGTGCAGGCGTGCTGGTAGCAAGACTCCGGCTTTCCCTATCGAGTATTAAGTTATGGAAACCGGCGTGGAGCCGACGGAAGGTAGCGGTTAGCTACGCTGCTTGTCCCGCCTTGGCTTCATCATATTGGCTTGCTGCGAACTCAAGATCATCTCCATGCATGGCTGCCCATTGACAAAGAGCCTCAAACGGGTCGCGCAGCGAAAGGCCAAGCGGGGTGATGCGATATTCGACCGCGACTGGTGCGCTGGCCAGCACCGTGCGGGTCACTAGACCGTTGCGTTCCAGGCGCTTGAGCGCGTCTGCCAACGCCTTGTGAGTGATGCCCTCCAGGCGTCGTTTGATCTGGTTGAACCGCGCAGGCTTTGGACACAGCACCGTCAGGATCATCACGGCCCACTTGTCGGTGATCTTGTCGAGTACGGGACGGATGCGTGGCATGTCCATAAGCGCCAACGCGGACAGGTTTTCAAGTTCGGCCGGACTGTTCATCGATCCTCGCTTCCCATCGCCAACCTCAAGACCGCTTGGTCCAGATATGGCCAGCCATACCTAGTATCAGTAAGGTGCGTAATTGATATTAGATACAGGTGATATATCTGTTGGTCATGCATCCGGCAAGAGGATGCGCCTTCTCGAACAGCGTTGGAGTGTCGACATGAAAGCTTTGGCAGCAACCGGCTACGGCCCTTCACAGGATCTTCGCATCATTGATTTGCCGGTGCCAATGGCGGGTCCTGGGCAAATTCAGGTCCGCATCAAGGCGACAACGATCAATCCTACCGACCTGCGGGTCATCACCGGCGAGTATAAAGATATGCTCCCAGTCGAGTTCCCCTACGTACCCGGAAACGAATTTGCCGGCACCGTCACCGCCGCGGGACCGGGCGTTACGAACTATCGGGCGGGTGACGAGGTGTTCGGGCAGGCGTTGCCACGCCAGCTGCGTGCCGTCACCTCCCCGACGCGACCATCGATCAGTACCGGAGCGCTTGCCGAATATGCCGTGTTCGAAGCGGATACGTTACTTCTGGCACACCGCCCGGCTTCAGTACCGCCCGAGCAGGCGGCTGCGCTGGCGATCGCCGGTATGACTGCGCGTGCGATCGTCAAGATCGCCGCAATGAAGCGCGGCGAGACGGCATTGGTGATTGGCGCAACCGGCGGGGTGGGCACGTCGCTCCTTCCGCTTCTGTCGCACGCAGGTGTCCGCACGATCGCTACCGCTCGCTCACCGGAAGGCCGCGACCTAGTTTCACGCCTCGGTGCCGAGACGGTGATCACACCCGATCCTGCCACTTACCCAAAAAACGTCGATGTCGTGTTCAACCTTGCGCTGTTCGCAGATAGAATCGCCGAAGCAGGGCAGAGCCTCAGGCCCGGCGGCAAGATGGTGACGATCATGTTCCCCGCGGCCACGCAGCAGGAGCTCGGCCGCGACGACGTGGAACTCCACTTCATGCTCGATATGGACGGCCACTATGGTGGCATGCCGGATGTTGCGGAAGCTGCCGAAAGCGGCATCTTAACGGTCGAGATTGCCCGGGTTTTCCCGTTTGAAGAGGCCGTCGCGGCGGTTGTCGCCTATGCGTCAGAGAAACCGCTTGGCAAGATTGTCGTGTCCTTCGGCGATAGTCAGGCTGCATAACTCCCTGGCTCTGACGATCTGAGGAGAAGGATTGCTTTGCGGGTGTCGTCATCGATGCCCGCGAAGGCAGCACCGGCGTGACGATCAATACATTTCGAGACGAAGGTCGATTGAGGCAGCCGAGCCAGTCAGGGCAGGGACTCGCTGCATCCAGTGCGGCCTTTTTCTCGATATCTGTTCCCGATTGCGCTTTCCCGAAATGCCAAGTGGCGACGGAGAAGCGGGAAAGCGCCACGTCGCGAAAGTGCTAAATTCTGCAACAGTTGAAGCAACCGCCGGCTTTCAGATGTTCGATCGTCGCATAACTCCGTTGCAAAACGAACCAGTTCCGAGACACATTTGCGACGCTTAGTTTGGGGATAAATGCTGGGGGCACGGCGGGGCAGGATAGGCGGCTAGCGGATATGCTCCACCTTAAGCCCTTTGACCTTTACCTTTTTCCACTCCCGGTCCGCGGTAAGCGCGGGAACACCAAGCTGCATCGCGAGCGCTAGACAGGAACGATCGCCGAGGCCGCGCCCAAACTCCTTCGTCTGAGTGTGCAGGCCAGCGGCCGCGTACGCTGCCTCCATGTCGTGGGAACGTACATCGAGACGAAGC